>Ga0105241_10000119_pt1 | contig 57097 bp, 43 predicted proteins | sample KBSC64metaG_FD_80422 | JGI IMG/M metagenome (GOLD analysis project Ga0105241, IMG submission 80422) | Corn rhizosphere microbial communities from Kellogg Biological Station, Michigan, USA - KBS C6-4 metaG | ecosystem: Host-associated > Plants > Roots > Rhizosphere > Soil | place: Michigan, USA... | reverse complement strand
GTGATGAACGAGATGCGGAAGAACCCTTCCCCCCCTTTCCCGAACGCGGATCCCGGCATGACGATCACCCCTTCCTCATCCATCAACCGATCCGCGAACGCCGCACTCGGCACTGACGGCGGCAGTGGAATCCAGAGATACATCGCCGCCTTCGGCACGTCGCACGAGAAGCCATTGTCGCGAAATGCAGCCACGGCGGCATCTCGGCGCTCTTTGAAGACCGCCATGTTCTTGGGGACGAACTCATCGTGCACGTCGAGCGCGGCGGCCGCGGCGGCTTGCACGGCGAGAAAAGATCCGGTATCGATGAACGACTTTACCTTCGCGAGCGCGCCGGCGAGCTCGGGCTTTCCGCATGCCCACCCACAACGCCAACCGGTCATGTTGAACGTCTTCGACATCGAATGGAATTCGAGCGCGACGTCGCGCGCTCCGTCGATCTCGAAAATGCTCGGCGGGACGTATCCATCGTACGCCACTTCGGAATACGCGTTGTCGTACACCAACACGATGTCGAGCTCGGCGCACCGGCGAACGACGCGTTCCAGGTATTCCTTGGGCGCCACCGCGGCGGTGGGATTCCCCGGATAATTGAGATAAAGAATCTTGGTGCGCTTCAACACGTCGTCCGGGATCTCGTCGAGGTCGACCAGGAAGCCGTTGTCGGCGCGGAGTTGATACTTGTACGGCGTGCCGTTCGACAAGACCGTGCCGCCGAGGTAGGCGTTGTAACCTGGCTCAGGCATGATGGCGACGTCGCCGTCGTTGAGATAGGCAAACGCCAAGTGCGCCAATCCTTCTTTGGAGCCGATGAGCGGAACGACTTCCGTCATCGGATCGAAGGTGACGCCGAACCGCTTCTTCATGAAGCGGACAATTGCCTCACGAAACGCTGGCAGCCCCATCGCGAATCCATATCGCCCCATCGCGGGCTCACGCACCGCCCCCGTAATCCGCGCGAGTGCCGCCTCCGGGGGCGCCAAATCGGCGTCACCGGCGCCGAGGTCGATCAAATCGACCCCACGCTCGAGGAGCTCGCGTTTCTTAATGGGAATGTTCGCGAGCGGATACGGCGGAAGATTGAGGATGCGTTGCGTATACGGTGGCACTTACGTTCGACTCGTGACAGGGTTACGGACCCGGCTCAGGCCCAGGAGTTCCACTTCGACTTCGTCTCCTGGCGAGAGGCGCCCGACACCGGCCGGCGTCCCCGTCGCCACCACGTCACCCGGCTCGAGCGTCATGACGTTGGAGATATAGGACAATAATGATGGTATGGAGAAGACCATGTCAGACGCGGCACCACGCTGTTTCTCTTCCCCATTCACTCGCGTCACGACGGTCACATTTGTGATGTCCGCTGGTGGTGCGACCTCAGGGCCGATCGCGCAGAAGGTGTCGAATCCCTTGGCGCGAGTCCACTGCCCGTCCGTCTTCTGGAGATCGCGGGCGGTGACGTCATTGAGCGCGCAGACGCCCCGGATCGCCCGAGCCGCATGTTCGGCGTCGACTTGCGTCAGTCGCGCGCCGATCACAATTCCGATCTCCCCTTCGTATTCCACTTGGGCCGACTGCGGCGGTAGGACGATGCTCACGCCATTCCGAATGACGCTGGATGGCGGCTTGAGAAAGAGGAGGGGCTCTTTAGGGACGTCGTTCCCGAGCTCCTTGGCGTGGTCGCGATAGTTGCGTCCCACGCAGACGATTTTTCCTGGACGGTCAGTCATTCGAACGAAACATTACGGCTTGGACACTGAATAGAAGGCTTTGAGTTGCTGGACAATCGTACGCCAGGGCGCGGTCAGCCGCTCCGCCGGCGGGAGACCGTTGAGGAGATCGCGCCCGTAACGTTTGGAGACGACGCGCGGATCTGCCAGTATTACAACTCCCCGGTCGGAAGCGCTGCGTATGAGTCGCCCGAATCCTTGTTTGAGCCGGAGCGACGCGTGCGGAACCATGTATTCCGCAAAGGCGTTTCCCCCGCGGGCTTCGATCGCTTCGCAATGGGCGGCGGTAATGGGCTCCGACGGCACGCGGAACGGGAGGCGCGCGATCACGAGCGCCCGGAGCGCGGCGCCGGGGACGTCCACCCCTTCCCAGTACGACGCCGTTCCGAGCAGAATGGCGTCGTTCGCGGCTTTGAACCGGTCGAGGAGCACCCCTCTCGCATCTTCCCCATGCACCAAGATTGGAAGCCGCGCGCCGATCTCGCTGGCGCGCAACCGTTCGGCGGCGGCGCGCACGTCGCGGTGGCTGGTGAAGAGGACGAACAATCCGCCGCCCGCCGCCGACGCGACGTCCTGCACGATTCGCATGACGTGCTCGAAGTGTGTGGCGGCATCGATGTTCGGTGCGGCCATGTCGGTCGGGACGGCGAGCAGCGCTTGCGCGGGATAGTCGAACGGCGATGGAAAGACGGCCGTCGCGGGCGTGACATCGTCTTCGGTTAATCCGAGCCGGTCGCGGACGAAATCGAATCGGCCATCCGCCGCCAATGTCGCGCTGGTGACGATCGCCGTCTTCACTTTGCGAAAGAGATCGTCGCGAAGAATCGGTGCGAGATCGAGCGGCACCGCGGTGACACTCACGTTCCCTTCGCGCCCTTTCACTTCGACCCAGCGAATACTCGGATCGCTCCCGGCGGAGGGGCGTAACGCATCGGTGAGTGCGTCACCTGCTCCTTCGAGGCGTCGCGCGACACCGCGCAGTTCGTTCAACAGCGGTGCGAGTGCATCGTCGCGGTCGCCGCTACTTTCCAATCGTTCGCGCACGACCGTGAGCGATTCGCTCAAGACGCGAATTTCGCGGAGCACATCGGTGAGCGCCAAGTTGAGACCGGCGCGCCACACCGGATGTCCCGCGAATTCATCGGTGAGGCGGACGACGGAGGCACCACTTTGCTGTAAGAATGCGAGAAGAACGTCGAACAACAGCTCCGACTTCTCACGCGCCGCGCGCACGGATGGCGCGATGCGTTGATTGACGACGTCGAGGCTCGCGGCGCTCAAGAGATCGGAGCGCGCGGACAACCGCTCGACGAGCGCGGCGACCAATCCGCGCCCGCGGCGGTCGAGCCGCGAGAACAATCGCTGCAAGGTGCGCCGAGTGACGGAGGCGCCGAGGTGGGCGGCGGCGGCGTCTTCGAGATGATGTCCTTCATCAATGACGACGCGCGTGTACGGCGGGATGACCGCCGCGTCGCCCCAATTTCCCTGTGCACGACGGACGGCGACGTCGGACATCAACAAATGATGATTGACGACGACGACGTCTGCCTGCGCGGCTTCACGACGTGCCTTGAACAAAAAACATCGCTGAAAATGCGGGCACGCATTCCGCGTACACAGATCCGGCTCGGCGGACACTTCATCCCACACGTCGGGGCGTGGTGGGGACGGAAGATCGCTCAGCGACCCTTCTTCGGTCTCCTCCGCCCATGCGTCCAACCGTGCGACGTCGGCGCCGATGTCGTCCTCGAGGAGCGAGCCGCCGAGCAGTTTGGCTTGCTCGAGGCGCAGAAGGCAGAGATAATTGCGCCACCCTTTCAGAAGGGCGAACCGGACGGAAACGTCATCGCCGAGTGCGGCGGCGAGGAACGGCAGATCTTTGCGAACGAGCTGCTCCTGCAACGTGATGGTGTTGGTGGAGACGACCGTTCGCTGTTTGTTGCGCGCCGCCCATCGAATGGCGGGGATGAGATAGCCCAGCGACTTCCCGACCCCGGTGCCGGCTTCGAGGAGCCCGACACCGCCGTCGTTGTACAGCGTCGCGATGGTCGCCGCCATGTCGCGCTGGCTGGGGCGGTCCTCGTATCGCTGCATGGCCTGGGCGATCGCGCCGTCGGGGCCGAGGTCGTGAGAGACCGAGGCGGGGTCGAGCGGGAGGAGGGGTGTGTCAGCGCCGGTGCCGTCTGCGGCGATCGCGTCATCGTCCAGCGAAAAAAGCCGGCTTGCGGCGGCGAGATCGAGCGGGGCGATCATCGGGGTTTTTTCGGGGGGCGTGGCACCCGTGAAAGGTAACGCCTTACCCCGCCACCGCAGCAGGCTATGTCACCCCGTAGCCGGCGTTGTGGCAGGGGGTCCGAACCAGGTGCTGAGCGCTGCGGTGAGAGTGCCGGGAAGATCCGGCTGCGTCCCATCTTCGACCCACGCCACGTAGCCGTCGGGCCGGATCAGTACCGCGGGAGGTCCCGGGACGACGCCGATCGCGGGAAGCTCCCACACTCCGGTGTACGTGGCGTCGATCAACCGGACACGCTCCGCCCACGGCGTAATGTCGAAGCGGCCAGGCTCGCCGAGATTGAGGAATACCGGCCGAGCATCGTGCAACATAGTGAAGAGCCGCAATGGACCGTTGGCGGTTGCCAGGTCGAGATCGGGCATCCGTCGTCCAAGCAGCGGATGCCCTTCACCAAAGTCGTAGTGGATGCTCAAGCCGGACATCTCGGCGGCAACACGTTTGCGAGGCTCGTCCAAGCGCAGCAGCTCGGACATGTAGTCGCCCAACGCTTTGGTACGATCGTCTGGACGTCGTAACGCGACTTGCGCCATGGTGCTGTGGAGCACGCGCGCCGCAACGGGGTGTCGTTCGGCGTGATAGCTGTCGAGCAGCGTTGCGGGCGACGTTCCCTTCACGACTTGCGCGAGCTTCCACCCGAGATTGACCGCGTCTTGCAGACCGACATTCAGTCCCTGTCCACCAACAGGAGCGTGCACGTGTGCGGCGTCGCCCGCCAGGAACACGCGCCGGTCGCGGTAGGCGACCGCTTGACGAGTCATGTCGGTAAATCTGGAGACCCAGGTGGGACTGTGAATCCCGAAGTCGGCGCCATAGATGGCGATGAGCGCGTCACTGACATCGCGCAACGACGGGTCACCCGTCGATTCGACGTCGGCCTCCGTCAAGACGATGCGCGCACGGAGCGGCCCACCACCGTCTAATTTCCCGATGCCGTGACTCCCGCGCACGTCATGGCGAAATCCCCATTCCGGCGCTTCGGCGAACTCGGCTTCCGCGATCAGCCAGCTCGTCGTGGGATCCCAACCGGCGAACTCGATCCCGGCGGTTTTTCGAATCACACTCCGTCCGCCGTCGCAGCCGATCAGATATTCGGCCCGGAATGATTCGCCATCGGAGAGCGCGACGTCGACGCCGGAGTCATCCTGCGTAAATCCCGTGACGTCGCGCTCATGGTAAACCGGCACGTTCAGCTCACTGACCCAACCGGCCAGGATGCGCTCAATGTGATTTTGCCACAGCCCGAGGAGATAGTTGTGCCGGGTGGGGCAGTCGGTCATGTCCAGCGGGATGTGGAAATGCACGATGTGATGGATTTGTCCCTCCGCCAGGAACCGGTCGGCGATCCCCCGCTGGTCCAGGACTTCGATCGATCGTGCGTGCAATCCGCCGGCGCGCGAACCGACGAGCTCCTGGCTCGCGCGCCGCTCGACAACGGCGACGTCGACGCCGGCAAGCGCCAGTTCGCCCGCCAACATCAGGCCGGTCGGGCCACCGCCGGCGATCACGACTGTGTGTTTGGTCATTGCTCTCCTCCTTCTGCAAGTTCTGGTTTCGGAGAACAACTTTACGGTGGGGACCGGGGCTTGCCGCAAGTCCCGGGGTGTGCGATATCTTATGTGTGGCGAGGCGGGGGCCGCATTCTTCTTCGTCCTACAGCGCCCCGATTGCCGCCTCAGCTAGCTTTGCATTCTTCGCTATACATTCTCCGCAAGCGCGCTGAAGTTGAAATCGTGCACCATCACAGGCGGCACGATCGTCGGCGCGATGGGCCACTCCCCATGCCAGGGAGCATAACCGAAGGCCGTCCGTTCAGCCTGACCAACGGCCACAAGTTTGTTCAAGAAGAAGTACGCCGAATCCATGAAACGGAAATCCTTCACCGCTTTCTCGATCTTGCCATTACGGATCAAGAAACAGCCGCCACTCGTCACGCCGGTCAACAGGCCGCTCTTGCGGTGTACCATGTCGATGTCGGCGACACGATTGACGTAAATCCCTTCCGCACAGTTGGCGATCATCTCGTCGACGGTGAGAAGGGGCCCAGTCTCAGCCGTGAGTCGGAGCGATTCAGGCCACGGGTTTCCCTGCGCCACGCCCGATGTCGCCGCAAAACGCGGAGCGTAGGCGAGATTGGTCAGCCTCCCATGCTCCAGCCATGTCATGGCGTATCGGGGGTCGCCATAGTCCGTGAACGGGAGATAGCCACCGTCCGGGTCGTTGGGGTCCGATCGTAGGGTGATGCGCGTATCCAGGATGCGATCGTGCAACTTGTGGTCGGAGAGCGGCGTGAATCCCATCAGCGTCGCTCCAGCGTCGTAGTCTCGTCCCATGGCACGAACGATCTGCGCCATTGCTGGGCGGCCGAGGATGGCGGTGCGACGTCCAGGCTCGAGTTTGATCGGGTGTGAGGCGAGTCGTGCGAGATGTACGGCATCAGCGGCGATGCGATGCGAGTCCAAGGTCCCCCACGAGCGCGATGCCGCACCCGCCCATCCTGACGACGCCGGACCATCGGGACTGTCGGGGTCCCATGCCGTGACGGCGATCTCTGCGTCGGTACTCTGTCCCGTGATACATGCCCCTTGCTTGTCGGCGTACATCTTGGACTCGGCCGCCACACCGATGAAAGCGGTGCCGGTGAGTCCGGCCTCCAGCACGGGGCGAACGACGGCGGCCGCTACGCCATGACGATCGAGCGACAACGCGCGAGCCGTACCATCAGACCAACTGGTGTTGTGGGGATAGGGCGGTGACGGGAGAGGCATCGAGCGGGGCGTCGGAGCGGGATCGCCCGGTTGTTCGTGCGCAATGCGCTCGAGATACTGCACCGCCCGGTGCAACGTGTCAGGATCGATTTGATTGATTCGAATGCCGATTTGACCACGTCCGCCGAAGCCGAGACGTAAGGCGAGCTGCAGTGTGTCGCCACTATCGGTGAGGCGGACATGATTCCGCGAAACGCGTGTAATTCCCGCGGCGCGATGCGTCACCGTGACGGATGCGACATCGACGGTCGTCATGTCAAGGATCTGGTGCGCGAGTGTCGTCAGTGCATCGGATGACAGGACAGGAGACGTTGGTGTATCAGGAACGACTGTCGTTTCACGCATGGGGGCTATCCGTGCACGTCGGTTTGCATCACGTCGATCTCCTTGCACAATGCGGCGGGTGCCGTGAGTGGATGCCGAAACGTCTCCCATGGCATCCCTTTGTACGTATCCACGTCAGCAGTTCGCATCGTCGAGCCGTCGCCCAACGCGACCAGTCCCTTCTCGAACAACGCCTTGGTCGAGAACGCGAGCCAGACGTTGGAAAGACGCGCAACCGGGAGGCCGCGTTGGATTTCGACCGTGATGTTTGGGCGCATGTATCCGCCTGTCAGTCCCGGACTAGCTATTACCTCGGCGCCTCCGAGCAACAGAAAGCCGTGCGACATGTCGCGTGTGAGCGCGCCGATGGTGGTGCCTTGCTCCCCGGGAGCCACGCGAACGTCGCCGCCGGACGCCATGGGAATACTCCCTGGCGTCGGCGCGACCAAGCACCCGCGCGATCGCAATGGCGTGCCACGCCGGCGATACCAGTCGGCCAACACAGGCGCGGTCTCTCGCGTCGTGTAATAATCGACCACATGCCCCTTGTCGACGAGCGAAAACGTTTCAGGCGTGACCCCCTCGTCGTCCCAGCGTACAGCGGTCGCCGACGGCGTCTCTCGTCCCGACGTCATGGTGAGCAACGGCGAGAACGCCGGTTTGGACGCCGTGACAACTTCGGCAATCGGGGTCAGGAAGCTACGTCCCGAGGCCTCGATTTCATTCCCCACCGCCCGGTCACTGTCGAGCGCGAGACTCACCGTGTGGCCGATGACATTGGCCATGACGTTGCCGTCGAACACCACGGGATACCGACCAACATCGGAAAAGCGGCGAAATGGCAGCGCGCGCCATCGAATCGTCTCCTCCGCGATTTCGGCCATGCGTGTTGCAATATCGGAGCGCAACGCCGCCTCGAATCCGGCGCTGGTCCAACCGAACCCTGGCACGGTGAAATCGACGGTGTCGAGCATGTTGTGTGGCAAGGTGGCCGAAACGCTCAGGGTGAGTCCGCCCCGCGTGGTCGTTTGTGTCACGAGCGACCCATTGGTGGCCGCGAACACACGAGTCTCGACGCCCCAATAGACCCCGCCGTTTCCGCTTACGAACCCCAACCGGTCGAGCATGAGCCCCAACGACGCAGTCAATCGCTGATAATCATCCACTGTGACTGAGAATGGATCGATCGCGACGGGACTCTCCCACACACCACGAACGACTGGCGCCGAAATCGAATCCGAGATCGAGTCTACGACGTCGATGGCGGTCGTATGCGCGGATCCCGCCACCATCGACCGGAATCTCGCATTGGTCTCAGCCGCCACATGAGCCCCGAGTGTGGCACTACGGGCCGCGGCCGCGACGGCGTCCGTCGTCAGAATGGTGCCATGTTGAAAGCTCCACGCGTCGCGCACGCGTGCGCGAACCCCATACCCCAAGGCGATCTGCACGCTTGGCGGGTAGATTTCTCGTAGCACGCCAATGCGAATGTCGGCGTAGTCCGCGCCTCCCTGACGCGCAGCGTCGACGGCAACGAGCGCCAACGCACGAAATTGTTCGGCGGCCGGAGACTCCGGAAGACACGAGGCCACCGTGACACGAGACGTACGTCGCGCCGTCGGGAGTGCACGACTGATGAACGCCATCCCCTCACTGCGTGCGCCAAGCCCAGCACTCGTGAGGGCCGCTACGCTCGTCGTCAAGAATTGTCGTCGAGAAACTGACATGAAAATCGAGAAGCGAACGTCAGTGCCGAGGTGAAGCAGTCGATGGATCCGCGTTGGCGGGCGCCGAAACGTTCGCGGCGGAATCCACCTGCGTATTGGCGACCCACTGTTCGATCCGATGCCGCAGTGCCGCCTCCTGCGCACGTGTGTTGATGTCGAACGTCGCCCGAATTTGGCCTCGTGCGTCGACGAGCACGAAACTCCCGACGCGATACTGGTAGACCGATGTATCGAGCGGCGAGCGATCTGGAACGTAGCCGACGCCGTCCCCCGTAAGGACCGAAATGGGATGCCTCGCCCCAGCCCAAATGGCGACCGGCATCGTGAAGTGGCGGAGATCCACCAAATACCGGCTGAGCCAGGCGATCTCATTCTGCGGCGTCGCCAGCACCGTTCCAGTATACCCGCGCGTGAACGTCACGAACACGCCGTCAGCTCGGTCCGGGAACAAATGTTGCACTCGATTCAGGATCGCCAGTCGTGGCCCGTCATTGAAGTCGCTCAACAAGATGAGGTGGACCCGTCCGTCGGCGAGCGAAACCGTCCGCGGCGCCGCATGCAGAACCGTATCCGACGTGTTGAGCCAACGATGCGCGATGAGGGACGGCGCGGGCGTCCCCAGCAGCGCGAACGATTCGGCGATTTGACGTATCGATTCACGGGTCGACGCCGCGAGGCTGGCCATCCGCGCCGATCGGACCGACGCCGGCTCATTCGACAACCACCCTGGAGGGACGGTGCCGGCGGCGGCGATCGTCCGCGCCCCCAACGAATCGATCGCGCGCGTTCGCCGCGCATCGTCTGCCGACGACATGATCGGACTGACGGCAGCAAAATAGGTTCGCATGATGACGGGCGACCGCTCGTCGGGATCGAACCGCGGCGCGAGGGTGAACACATCGGTGGCGTGGGGCATGACGCGCGAGCCCAGGCCAATCGCGTCATATGTGGCCATCAGCGTATCCTCGCCTTTCCAGCGACGATAGAGCGCCTGTGTGCTATCGTTGGTTGCCCGATAATTGGCCGGAAATCCCGCCAACGCTACGCCCCGCAGTTGCGCGACATAGTGTTCGGCGATCGCCAGGTTTCGGGAGAGCCGGATCGAATCCTGACGTTGGTCGCTGAACGTCATCACGGCCTCCGTCAACACATATGCCCGCGCGCCTGGCGCGGTGGCCACCTCGGCGAGGCGTGCGTCGAACAGCCGTTGAGCCAACGTATCGTCGCCGGCCCGTGCCGCGACTTCGGCGAATGGCACCAGCTGCCACCCTGTAACGCCAGAATCATGTTGCGCGGCAAGTTGCCGCAACCGGGCGACCCATTCGGAGGCGCGTGCTCGCCGCAGCCGAGCCAGCGAATCGGCGGGATACGCGTCGCCACTCGGGGGAAAGACCGACTCCAATTGCCCTTCGTACACAAGGAGATCAGCTAAAGCGAAGTGAGCCGTCACCGGCACGCTGGCGGTCGAACCATCGCGCCGCGCTGTAGTCCCGGTCACCGCCACAGGTGGAACGGTTCCGAGCGGGCGGACCGCGGGGAGTACGTCGAATAACGTCGATGTAATCGATGAGGATGTCGGGGTCCGTTCCTGCGCGGATCCGGACACCGGGATGAGATACCCTACCCCGAGCGCCGCGATACACCTCACAATAGCGATGGTGACACGCCGGCCCCACTGAACACGACTCGGCGGCAATCGCCGAGTGTTCGCAGAGGACCGGCGTGGCAACGAACGTGTCATCGCGTCGTGCACCCCGATGTGATCTGTGGGTTGTACCGCGCCTCGCTCGACTGAATGAATGGAATGGCGGTCGCCGTCCCGTATTGCTGGCCAAACATCGGATATGGACCCGTTGGGAAAACACTTTCGGGCGCGCGTCCATAGTTTCGAATCAATCGGCGCAGATCGCCGAGCCGGTGGGCGGTCAAGTACAACCAGAAGGCACGCTCGCTGTACATCAAGTCGACTCGGCTATTCGTCGTTCCCGGATCTGTCAACGCTGTCATCGCAGGGGTGACGTTGGCACGCAACGCGTTCAAAATCCCCAGCCATCCACTGATATCACCGGCATTGAGCGCCGCCTCGGCCTGAATGAGCTGCGCTTCGAGCCCGCTTGCGATGATCATCGGATCGTTCAAGCCATATTTGGTTTGATCGTAAAGCGAATCGGCGGGATTGGAATATCGCGTCTGATAGTACAACGTTCCAACACGAGGATCTTGCGCCGAGACGAAGGGCATTCCATTTCCCCACTCCTGATTGCCAACCGCGAACTGTTCGTTGGTGCCGCCGCTGTTGACGTCCCACGCATAATATTGCCCCGCAAAAATATTATTCCCGAGATCTCCGCCGCCGCCAACTGAATATGTAAACGTCGCCGGAACGTTCGCCACGGCCGCGGCCGCTTCCGAATATTGTCCCAAGTCGAGGAGCACGCGTCCTTTCAACACATTCGCGAAATTCACATACTGCGTACTGTCTTGAGCCTCGGCCAGCGCCGAGTCGATCTGCACCAGGGCGAACTTGAGCGCGGAATCCGTCGTGAACGGAGCGCTATAGACCGGAATGTTGTTGACAATATCGTTGATTGGGAACCCCGGGCAGACATCCTCCGCGATTTGAACGACGGCATAGGCGCGTATGGCATACAGTTGCGCAAGATAGTCCCCGCGAAGGGAGTCGGGGGTATACGACCGGACCGCCGGAATTGCAATACTGGCCTTGGTAAAGACATCGTCCCACGCGCCGAGATGCGGGTCGTCCGTACCAAACCCGAGAAACTGTGCCTCGTATCCTTGGCTATCGCGTCTGTCGAGGTACACATATTGATCCGGAAGGTACCCAACCGGAAGGTCGACCGTCCGCTCGTCCGTGAAGATCGCGACGTCATTGGCGAGCGTCGCTGCCGCGCCGTTGAAGCGCACGAACACGTTGAGGCGGCGCGCGTTTGCACCCGCGGCGTTGGCGATGTCCTTGTCTTGGACCAACGTCGGATCACTGACGTCGAGGAGGCCGTGACACCCGAGCGACACCATGAGTGTGGACAGCATCGACAGGGATCGCACACGGCGCCACCAACGTGGCGCGCGGTCATGCGTCAGAGACTGGAACGAAGTGAAAGACACACGATGCATGGTTGGCTCGCGAGGGTTACGGTGTGAAGTCGAAGCTGATAGACCACGAGCGCGCCAGCGGAATGCCTGTTGCGCCGGCCGTGTTGCTGCTGTGTCCACGCGTGCCAGCGCCCGGCGTGCTTTCTGGATCCGACCCATCGTAGTGGGTCCACAGCGCCAAGTTGCGCACTGAAAAATTGATGGTCCCACGACTCATGAAGGCGAGGCGCATGAGTCGCGTCGGAAGGTCGGTCGAGACTGTGAACTCCCGCCACCGCGTGAAATCGCCGCGCTCGTAAAAGCCGTGGTAGCCGAGATACCTGGCCTGTTCCAGAAGGGGATACCCTTTCACGAGGAGCGCCTTAGTGAAGGCACCGGGATCCTGCGCGTTCTGAACGATGAAGCCGGTCTGCCGATCGAACATCGTCGACAGTCGAACGCGATCCCCGAAGACGTTGACCATGGGCGTCAACGTGAAGGTGTGCGGCGGATAGAACACACCAAGAAACCGCGTTACACTGTCGAGAACAATTTCGTTCGGGAGGACGATTCCGTCGGCCACCCCGCCGACCGTATCGGCGACGCCAATGATGGGATTGTCGAACGTCGACCCCAATGGATATCCCACACGATACTCATCACCGCCTCCGTTGGAGACGGGGATCTCGCTCCCCAAGCTCAGAAGCTTGCTCGTGTTGTACGCGTATGTGAACTGGAGCGATCCACGCGCCATGCGTGTCTCGAACAGCCGCGCGTCGACGGTGGCCTCCACCCCGCTGGCTGAAACCGTCCCGACATTTCCCCACCGCGACGGAACCCCCTGTGGATCTCGCAGCACTTGCAGCTGATCCGTCGTCCGCCGTCGCCACCACGTCAAACCCACGTTCGTGGTTCCGGCGAACAGCGTCGCATCGCTCCCATACTCCGCCTCCCGCGACCGCTCGGGGCGCAAGTCGGGATTCGCCAACAGACTGCGGTCATAGATATTGTATGTCTGCCCGTTGATGACGACTGGATTGGATCCGATAGCCCCCAACTTCATCGCAGACGTCGGATACCGGCTCGCCGCGCCGAAAGAATAGCGGAACCGAAGCTCGTCGACGCCGGGAATCTTCGGCATGAACGGTTCTTCCGAGGCGATCCACGAAAGCCCGACTTTGGGGTACGGCCGCGCATGATATGCATCACCAAACGAGGTCGCGCCATCGAGTCGGAGTGCGCCAGTCAGGAAGAGGCGATCGTTCATACCGAGGACTTCCTCGCCATAGCTCCCGAGCGTCACCGCCTCGCTCCAGAGTTGATGGACAATGAGCCGCGTTGCCGTGCTGATCGACGAGCTCCCCGGCGCAAGATTGAACCCCGACGAGTTGAGTCCGTCGAGATGAGTATACGTGTATTGTGTGCCCACGGACGACCGGAAACTGAAACGGCCGGGGTGCGCCAACGCCGTTCCTCCAAAGGTCACGGTCCGCCCTGTATTGTCCCGTCGGTAATCTCGAATTTGACCGGGGTCATTGGCATCGCTGCTCCCCCGGGGTTGAATCGCCCGATCGATCGTGCCGTCCAAGTCGATTCCCGCTGTCCCGTTGAGATTGAGCCATTCGAACGGATGGACCGTTCCGTTCACATTCCCATCGAACCGATGGATATGTTGCTCGGATGTCCGGATGAACACCACACCACTCGAGTAGTCCGGCGGCACACAATACCGTGTGGAATCAGTTTGGCTGCACCCCGGCATGAATACGCCGCCATACCCCAAGCTGCCACTTTGTTGGTAAATGTTTGCGTTCATGGAACGTTGCAGCCCTTGGGAATAGCTCGCCGCCAGTCCAACCGCCGTTTTGGTATTCGGAGTCGCCAACACATTCGAATGCACAGTGAGTGTCTGTTGCACATTCGGATTCCGAATCGCATCACTCAGGGTGCTGGTGCCAAGCTGCTGCCGGAGCGCCTTGGCCATCAGTGGTGGAATCGTCAGCGAGCCGGTCTGCGAGTCATATCCACCCGACACGAAGTAATGCAAGACGTCCGTTCCGCCGCCGACGTCGGCGCCATACTGCCACTGTGGCCGCGTCTTGGCGATGACTTGGACATCAGGCAATGTCGAAGCCGATGGGGCCACGCCGACACTGTCCAGAACACACCCCCCATAAAATTGCGAGACCAACGTGCAACTATACTGCACCGTCTGCCCGGTGCTAGGGTCGTGCCCCCACCCCCAGTAACCCGTCGATGGGCGAAGGGTACGCTGGCTCGAGATGTCGGACAGCCTAGGATGTGCGTATACGTGCCATTGCGTCTTTCCGGCCTTGCCACGCTTGGTCGTGATCAAGATCACCCCATTGGCCGCGTCCGGTCCGTAGAGCGTCGATGCCGACGGCCCTTTGACAACCTCGACCTTCTCGATGTCGTTGACGTTCAAGTCGTTGAGCGGGCTCCGTGGCTCCGCGCCGAACGGACGGAGATCCTCGAACGCCGTCGCGCCGTTACTGGCGTCGACGATGGCGTTCGTACTCTTGTAGCGCACGCCGTCAACAATCACGACCGGCTGCGGGTCGAGCGTCGTCGTCGTTTGGCCGCGCAACCGGAGCGCGACTTCCCCGCCCGCCATGCCGCCATTGCTCGTGATGACTTGTAACCCCGGCACACGCGCGGTCAACAACTCCGCCACGCTCGTGATCGGTGCATTCTTGACGAGCGAATCCGCATTGATCGTCGCGACGACGTGCCCAAGCTCGCGATACCGTTGTTCGCCTGTGGCGGTCACCACGATCTGATCGAGCGTATTCACCGTGCTCGCGTCGAGAACTACGTCCAGGGTCACGGTCTGATCGTCGGTCACAGTGACTCTCTTAGTTGCTCGCGTGAACCCGACGGCCCGCGCCACCACCCGATGCTCCCCGGCTGGCACTCCGTTTAGCACGAAATGCCCCTTGTCGTCGGTACGCACCGTGGCACCGCTGTCGTCCAACGTCACCGTGACGCCGCGGATCGGCCGGTGCGACGTTGCCGCAGTCACGGTCCCGCTGATGATCCCCCCCCGGCTCGCCTCGTTGTCGGTCCGCTGAACGCTCAACCCGCCGTTCGTGATCGGAACGACATGGAGATGCGTCGACGCAAGTACCTGCGCCAGCACGAGACGCAACGGAGTCGAATCGGCACGAATCGATACCGGCGTCACACAGTCGTCGAACACGCGCGTTTCGTAGTAAATACGCGCCCCGGCAATCTGCGCCGCGGAATCGACGGCGGCGCGAACGGAGACGCCGCGCATGTGGAGCGTCACCTTGCGATCCAAGATGGCGTTTGCACGCATGGCGTTTGCACGCGCGACGTCACTCTCGGGCCGAGTATCGCGCGCCGCGACGGATCCTTGCGCCAGTAGATTCCCGCCGACCAGCACGATCGCACCACTGGCCAGATGCACCGCCAGGGTAATACCGACCACGCCGCAGCGGCGCGCTCGAACTGACATCATCGTCCAACCTCCAACGGATGGTGAATGAGATCCTGCCGTTCCTGCAACCGCGGCGGTGCGCTCTGGCGCGACGTCCGCGTAGTCAATGTGATGATCGGCGACTTGCCTGGTGAGCTGTCATACGTGATACCGATGTGCAACACGTCCTCGAGCGTTGCCAACGCCACGGAGAGATTGTCGCCCGCAAAGGTCCCCGTGACCAACCGCCGCGCCAGCACCGTGTCCGGGACGCGCATGTCGACCGCATACCACCGCCCCAGCTCGGCGAGAATCTTCTCTACGGGAACATCACGGAACCGCAACGTCCCTTGCGTCCATTCCGTCTCGGCGACAGCATCGTTCGTGCGCACCACTGTCGGGGTCGAATCCGTCAACTGCGCCACCATGCCGGCGGACAGAACGATACGTCCTCGCGGTGAGCTCACCGCCACTCGTCCTGTGACGACGGCAACCTGGAGTCCCCCGCCGACGGGGTCACTCCGGACGTCGAATCGCGTTCCGAGAACACGCGTGGAGACTTGCCCGGTATGCACGACGAACGGGGCGGTCGGACGCTCGACGACGTCGAAGTACGCTTCTCCAGACACCGACACTTCGCGACCGCGCGCCCCGAATTCGGTCACCGTCATGTTGGTGTTGGGCGCGAGCGTCACATGGCTCCCGTCCGTGAGCGTGATGCCGCGGATTTCCCCGGCCCCCGTGACATACCGGGGCTGCCCGTACGCAGCAATGGTATTCCTGGAGTGCCATAGGACCGCGATGACGCCACACACCGCGGCGGTCACCAGCACCCCAGTCCATCGCGCCATGGCGCGGCCCCGTCCCCGATGCATTCCTCCGGCCAGTCGTCCGTAGGATCGAGGTGCGGTAGCAGGGGGGGTAACAGCGCTGGACAGATCCTCGCGGACGTGCGTGAGGACGGTGTCGATCGCCGCCGCCCTGTCCCAATCGCGGGTGTCTCCCCGCGTACGAGATTCCAACGCCTCCCGCACCCGCCGTACAATGTCCGGATGTCCGGGATCCAAGGCGATCCATCGCTCGACGATCACCCGTTCGTCTGAGGTGCAGACGCCGGTGAGATAGCTCTCGAGCAAGAACCAGTCGATCATCGAATTCGCGCTCACAGAGAGAAAACGTCTGCGGCGCGAATTTGTCTTACCGGGATTTCTTCGGGAGCACTTTGCCGGGAGTGTGCGTCATGGCCATCGCCCCGCCAGAGCATCGGCGTAGATCCGGAGCGCCGTGCGAAGCTGGGCGTACACGGTCTTCGGCGCGACACCAAGCACCGCCGCGATTTCTGTCGGGTCGAGTTGATCGTCGAAGTACAGGAGCAACACTTCGCGCACGCGCGGGGTCAGCGTCGCCGCGACGGCGTGAACGAGTCGATGAAACTCATCGCGTTCGACCTCACCTTCCCCCAAATTGACGTTGGACGAGGAGGCGTCGGCATATTCGCCGGTGAGGCGTTGCTCCAACGACGCCGTTCGTGTATCGTGCCGAAGCGTGTCAATGGCTCGATTCCGGGCGACGCGCGATAGGTAGGCACGCAACGTCGTGTCCAACGCCAACTGCTGCCGATGTTCCCAGAGCTTGATGAACGTTTCCTGGGCGATGTCGCGCGCGAGATCGCGAGACGGGACGTACCGATACGCCAGCGCAGCAATCGCATCGAAGTGCTGCTCCATGACTTCTCGCAGGGCGCGCTCATCATCCGCACGAAGCCGGGCAATCCAATCGGCGGTCACGCTGAAACAGTACGCCGCCGCACAGCCCCGCGCAATCGGACAATTTATTCAGACCGCATCAGCGAGCGCGGAGAAGTTGAAGTCCTCGACCATGAATGGCGGGACGATCATCGGGTGACGCGGCCACGGAAGCTGCCCCTGTGCATCGAGCGGATCGTAGTCGGGATTCCCCGGCGGTGTGTAGCCGAACGCGGCCCGATGCGTCGGTCCGATAGCCACGAGCTTGTTGAGGATGAAAAACGGCGACTCGAGGAATCGAAAGTTTTTGACGGGGCGATTGATCTTTCCGTCCTTCACGTAAAAACAGCCATCGCGTGTGACACCGGTCATCATCCCGGTCCGTGCATCGATCATGTCGACGCTGGAAAAGCGATTGACGTAGATCCCCTCCTTGCACTGCGCGATCATCTGCTCGAGTGTCGTCGTCCCTCCTTCGATCCGAAGTGAATACGGCCGCGACGTATATGCTTTTCCTTTGGTCATGGCGTATCCGACGCCGTATGCCATGTCTTTCAGCACACCATTCTCGACCCACGTCTTTCCAGGGTTCGCGAAGGGACCGTTGCTGCTCGGATATCCACCATCCGGATCCCACGGATCAGATCGCATCGTGATGCGCGGATCGAACACGCGCTGATGCAACTTATTGCCACCAGCGGGTGATTTGGAAAACGCGGTACGCCCGTTGTCCGTTTCCTCCGCGTCGAACTCGTAATTGAGATATCGCATCATCTGCGCGACCGCGGCGGGGCCTAAAATCGCCGTACGGCGGCCGGGTTCGAGTGCCACCGCGCCAGTATTTTTGATACACATCTCCGCCGCGTCGTTGGCGATCGACGCGACGTCGATCAGCGACCAATCGCGGTTCGCCGCGCCGGCCCAGCCGGAGCTGCGCCCGTCAGCGCTTCGCGCCGTCATGGTGACTTCACAATCGGTTTGCTCGGAGTAGCCGTGTAACGCCTCGCGCGTGAGCACCGATTGCGACTTGGCAATCAGCCCGACAAACCCCGCCGCACGCAACCCTCGGCGCGTCACCCCGTGAATCAGTGTCGGGACCGCCGTGTTGCGCGATTCGTGCATCGCCGTGATCGTTGCCGGACGCCACAAATCGGCGGGCTTGATCTCATCTTGCACCGTCGGCGCGGCGGTGATCGCCCCTTCATCATTCCCCATCTGGGCACGAGCCATGGCGTCGGCGCGTTGCACGAGCGCCCGCAACGTTCCTTCGGTGACTTGATTCGTCCACAACCCAACACCGTTCCTGTTGTGATCGGTGACATCGATCATCAACTGGATCGTGCTTCCGTCTTCAGTGGCAAGCACTCGATCGTTCGCGATCCGCGTGACGACGCGCGCCGAGTGTTCGATCGTGATCCAGGCTTGATCCAGTGTGGTCATCGAGAGGATGACTTCGCTCAACTTCCGCATCTGCGCCTCGGTCATGACCGGACGCTCGGGCGACGGGACGAACCCGGTGAGCCGCGAGAGGTACGACGATGTGTGGCTCACAATGCTCTCCCGGTCGAGACGACGTTGATTCCACCGAAGAAGGCGGCTGGCGCGGTCGTCGCATGGAGCGCCGAAAACCAGGGCTGACCTTTGTACAAGCGGCTGTACTCTGTACGTATCGTGCTCGCATCGCCTAAGGCTTTGAGCGATTTCCACAGGGCTTTCGTGGAGAACTGCAACGCGGTCTCGCCAAGACGCCGCACGACTTTCCCACGCTCGATTTCGAGCATGTCGGCCCACGAAAATTGCCCACCAGCATATTGCTGATCCGTGGACACTTCCCGAATCTCGCGAACGAGAATACCATGCGTGAGCTCTTTGCACAGATCATCGAGCGACGCGGTCGATGATGCCGGCGCCATCGTGACGTGTGGCGCACGAACGAGCACGGGGTTCTCGGGATCAGGTGCCACAGAGCAACCATGCGAGCGAAGCGGGCGTCCTTGTTTGGCGTACCATGCCGCGAGTGCTGGAGCCGTGCACCGCGACGTATGGAAGTCCACGATTCGTCCGTTCTCGATCACTGCATAGGGTTCGGGAACGACACCCTCATCGTCCCATTGCGCGCCGAGCATCGAGGGGAGCGGACGATCCGCGGAGACATTGACGAAGGTGGGAGCGATCTGGCTTCCTAGAGTCTCCTCGAGCGGAGCGAACAAGCTCACGCCAGAGGCATCGGCCTCTTCGCCCAACACACGATCGAGCTCCAATGCGGGGGAGATCGTCTCCCCAAAAACTTTCGCGGTTGCGTATCCGTCGAAGACGACCGGATATCGTCCGACAGGAAGTGGCCGCCGCGGGAGGCGTGCCATGCGTGTGCCATCTTCGGCCGCGACTTTGATTCGTTCGGAGATCCCCGGGACCAACACCATTTCATATCCGCCGGCTCCAGCGATGATCTCTGGCGGACGAACCGACGTAATTCCCATTCCCCGATCACCGCCGCCACCGAAGCCGGCGCTCCCTGTGCGGAGTGTCTGCGTCACCATCGTCCCTTCGGTCGTCGCTATCGTGCGCCGTTCGCGATTCCAGCGGAAATTGTGGACGTAGATGGCGAGATCGAATGCGGGAAACGAGCCGACGGAACGGCTCAGCGTCGCGGCGTACGCATTCAGCAGCGCGAGCTGTTCTTCCGCCGGAACGACGAACGGATCGATCTTGATGGGCGTCTCGTACCGCCCGGTGACCGTCGTCGCCGGGGCGAAATCGGCTTTGGTCGCGACGCCCGCCCGCGCCACACCTTGCGCCGATGCAACCGCTTCACGCGCCGTGCTCGCAATGGCGTCGATGGAGGGAACGGTTCCGTGCGCAAAAGCCCAGGCGCCGTCGACGAGGACGCGAACGCCGTAACTGAAATATTCGGCGAGGAGAACGCCGGGGCTGAAGATGTTGAACGTTTGAATGATCGAATACGTTTGCCGCTCGCCGAGCCGAACGTCGGCGTACGTTGCGCCCGCGGAGCGCGCGGCATCCATCGCGGCCGCGGCGAGCTCTTCCAACGCTGCTGGAGGGGCGAGCTCGTCGGGCATCTGCGCCTCACCAGACGATAACCCATGCACAGACATTGCGCGTAACGGCGCATGCCGTGCCGCGACGAGCAATCCAGCCGCCCGCGACGTCGTGCGTAAAAAGGCACGCCGAGAATATGGAATCATCGGATCCTCACGTTCCGGACGCCGGCGCGACACCGTGGTGCGCTTCGGTGAGCAGTTGCGTGAGGAGCTTTTTCAATCCCGGAATCTCACTCGGTCCGATCGACGCATAGACGCGGCGAATGATCCCCTTCCCGTCGATGACGAAAGAGCTCGACACACCGACGATCGGATAATTCTTGAGATTCGGACCGCCGGCGTCGAGCGGAGTGATCCCGTCATCGGCGTTGCGTCCTTTCGTCCCTTTCCAAATGGCGATCGGAATCCGAACCTTCAACCGGTCCACGTACACCTCGCGAAGATGTTGGGCCTCGACGTCGGATTCGACGAGCTTGTTCCCCCAAAACCCGATCGTCCATGCGGTGCCGATAACTTGGACTTGTGGCATGTCGTCCTGCAACCGCTGCAACTGCCGGAGCGTTGCGAGGCACGACGGGCACGTATAGTTGCTCACATCGAAGACACGAACTTTTCCATCGGTCACCGATACCATTTGTGAATCGCTCGACGGCATGTTCAGCCAGTAATTGGCGATGATGTTCGATGCCTGCTTCCCAACCATGTCGGAGTGGCTCGTCAGCTGCTTGAGACCGTCGACGTATCCCATCTCCATGTAGGTGAAATCCTTGTCGAGCGCGAGGACTTCGGGCGGCGCTTTGGCCCCCTTCGCCAATAACGCATTGTACGCGTCGATTTGCGCACGCCCATTTGGGCGCGCTGCAAGCGCTTCGACGACGTCCGAATAGATACCACCACCTTGCTTCGGAGAGAACACCGGCCCCCGGTCGACATAATCGATCCGGCTCACGAGCTCGGCGGCGGCCATGCCGTGTTGCGCCACGCGTTCGAGCATTCCGGCGCCATAATAGGCTTCGATCAAGAGCCGATGCGCTTCGTGCTGCCAGTACGCATATGACGGACCGAGCGCGGTCAGCGAGGCCACGTACGGCTCAACCGATGGAAGGAGCGCCGGTTTCTCTGCGCCAGCATACGCGCGGATGATGTTCAAGTACGTGTATCCGCGCTCTTCCCTCGTCAGTCCCGGCGTCGCCAACCGCTCGTCGAATTTGGCTTTGGCTTCCGCCGCATCCCCGGCCGCCATGTACAGCGTGCCGTACGGATCGACTTGAATCCCGCGAATCTGTTTCGTCGCCAACTCGCGGAGCCATTTCTGCGCCTCGGCCTGCGCAATCGCCCGAATGGAATCGACGGGTGGCTGCTCGGTCATGATGGTGATCTTCTCACTCGCGCGCGCTCGGCGAATGTTCACCCGCTCCAATGCCTCGTTCACCTGAAGTGAGGATTGATTGACGACAGGCCCCGTGATCGACGCCGGCGGCGGCGCGAATGCCAGAGGCGCAGACGATGCTTCTGCGGATGTCGGCGAGGACGCGGATGGCGTGGATGAAGGTCCCGCCTGCGCCTCGAGCCGCATCGCGGCTCCGAGGAGCGCGACCCCCGAGATCGCGCTCCAGATACGAACAGTGTCCAACATGATCGTTCCCAGCGAACAGTGAAAGCCTGATGGAAGCTGGTACGTATCCGGCATTAGAACCGGATGCGCAGCCCAGCCCGCGTTTGCCGCCCGAGCGTCGCGCTTCGGGCGGAGAAGTCCTGCGTGTAGTAGTTCCCGACGTTTTGCATTTCGAGCACCCCTTCGGCGATCGCCGAGAAGCGTCGCGACGCCGTCAAGTCGGCGAGCATGTATCCTGAGTTGTAGCTGATGTACTGTGCATCGCTATAGTTCCATCGGTCGCCCTGTAACCGAACGCTCGTGTTGAAATGGTCGAGGAACATTTGGTCGTCGCCATTCCGGAACTGCGCGTTGCCCGTAAGATTGACCGACACCGTCGTGACCGCATTAGTGTACGTTACGCCGAGTCCCCAGGTGTGTTCGGGGAGGAAGGAGAATGTCGAGCCAGGGAGGAGCTGCCGATTGCCCGTGTGCGCAAAGAGTGACCGGAGGCTTGGCGTGACCCCAATGGTCCGGCTCTTGGTCCAACTGTACGTTCCTTTCGTCGTGAACGGACCGGCGGTGAACGAACCCTGTAATTCCCATCCTTGGTTCCGAATGCTGGCCGCGTTCACGTTTTGCGTCATCCACGCATACGCATACCCATTTGCATCGTAACTGGAGCACCACGATGGGATGTGAATCTGCATGATGACATCGCATGTCGCGAAGACGATGATTGGATTCGGTTGGAGCGATCGAACACTGTCGATCCCTTCGACCGGAGTAATGAGTCCGTCGACCGTCTGATTGTATCGTGTGACGACGAGCGACGCGCGATTCCCAAAGTACAGTTCCAATCCCCCTTCACCGCCTTGTTGGAACTCCGGCGCCAACGCCGGGGTCGCGAGACGGCTATTATATTGTCCGTAGATGTCCGTCAGGAACGACGGCGCCGCTTCGGAACGCTTCTGATCGGGGCCAGGGGGGCGCGTCGACCGGCCGTAGCTCGCCCGAAGCTTTGCGGTGACAGGACCGACGTCGTTGGTGTACGTCACACCATACCGCGGCGCGTACGACGGCATCGCTTCGTCACCAAACGCGGGATTCCATTCGGCGCGCAGTCCGTACGTGAAGAAGAGCTTGTCGACGAATCCCAATTGTCCCTGCACGAAACCGCCGGTATTGTGCAACGGCTGGCGCGTCGCAGAAACCGAGCTGAGATTTCCCGTCAAACTCGGCGTCGATGCGCGTACGGACGTCTCGACACCTTGCCACCCGTCGACACCGAAGGTCACGGTCGCTTGCGCCAACGACGTCAGCGGAGCTTTGGCGACGGTCGCGAAACGAATCGAGCGTTTGTCGTTGTTGTTTTGTGTCAGATACAGGGTCGAATCGGCGACCCACATGTGCACGATTCCAGTCTGGCGATACTCGTCGGTCGAATTGTCCTGGCCAAGGACCAGCTCGTTCGACCACCAGCTCGTCGGTGCATAGTTGAAGGTTGCACCGATCGTCTGCGCGCTCAGCGTATATTGTTGCGGCGCGGTGAGCCCCTTGAACCCGACGCCCCAATAGCCGTCGGCCTCCGCCATGGTCACCGTCGGCTCGCTGCTTCCATGCGAATGATTTTGCGTCCCCGTCTTCCGAATCGACACGTCCGTCGTGATCGCACCGGCGGGAGTCGGCGTGATCAGTCGCGCACCACCGAATGCGTTGAGTCGGGAGACTTCTTGCGACGGCGTCCACGGGCCGACGTAATTCCACCCCGCCCCGACATTATAGGAGATATGCCCTTCGACGCCACTGACCTGCGCGGAGTGATCGTGTTGCACCGTCAATGCACGGGTGGTATTGGTCTGGAGGAAGCCGCTCATGAGACTGAGCGTCAATTGCGGCTTCGACGTCGAGCCCCGCTTGGTGAAGATTTGCATCACCCCGTTGAGCGCGTTCGAGCCGTAGATCGTCGACGCTTGTGGCCCCGTGAGAATCTCGATCCGCTCGATGCTCTTGGGGTCGATCTGCGACAGGAACTTGGGATCGGCCATCTCCACACCGTCGACGTATGTCTTGATCGGATTCGTGTAATTCTCGGTCCCAGCACTATACCCGAGCGACGTCGCGCCACGAGAATACATCGTCACTTCGCCCAGCCTCGATTGACTTCCCGTGTTCAGTGCGAAGACGCCAGGCACGTCACCACGGAACAGTTGATCGATGCGCGTAATCCCCCGTTCCTCGATCTGCTTCGCCGTAATCACCGTAATCGCGCTCGGCACGGCCTTGAGCTCCGTTGGGATGACCGTCCCCGTCACCACGACTTGCTCGAGCGCACTGGCGCTCCGTGACAGCGAGATGTCCGCCGTCGCGACGGCATCGTCGGCGACCGTGACCGAGACACGTTGTTTGGTGTACCCCATCAACCGCGCCGTGACGTGATGCGTCCCCGCGGCGATCCCTTTCAGCGAAAAAATCCCTTCAGCGTTCGTCGTGACGCCACGCTTCTCATCGTCGACCGAAACGTTCACCCCATTCAACGGCTGATGCGTCTCCGCGTCGAGGATCCGCCCACGGATCCCCCCAGCCACGGCGTCCGGCGCCGTAGCGCGAACAATGATGACCGTTCCGACGTCATAGATGTGTGCCACAAGCCCGGTTCCCTGCAACGCCGCCGCGTACGCGTCGGCGACGGAGACGTTCTTGAGATGCAACGTCACGCGCGTATGTTCCGGGAGCAGCGCATCGTTGTGCGCCGGCGACAAATTGGCCCGCTGCGCGATCGTGTGGAGCGCGGCCGCCAACGACACGTCGTCGACGTCGAGCGTGATCATCGTCGATGCTTTCGCGTGCGCATTTTGCGCACTGGCCACAGAACGATCCTGCGCGAGGAGCGATCCCGGCAACGATCCAGCCACGGTCGCCCCGAGCACGGTTCCGGCGACACATCCCCGCAGCGACCGTACGCCCCAACCCCTACGACTAACGTCCATACGATGATTCCTCGGCGGTGTAAGAACGGCGGTGAAAGAGCTTCGCGCCAGCCGACCGGCCGGCGATAATGTCGACAACTTTTCCCGTGTGGGTTTGACGCATCTCGACGTGCGCGTCGAGCAAGTCGTTCAGCATGGAAAGCGCGACGTCGAACGGCACGGCGCGTGTCTCGATATGCCACGTCAGCGGCATGGCGGCGAGTGTGGAGTCGGCGATCGTGAACGTCACCCCATAGGCACGACCGACGTCGGCGACGACGTCGCGTGCTGGCGTGTGCGTGAACCACAGGTCGCCATTCGTCCATGCCAATGCGTGGTTGGTATCCGCCGCCATGACCGTCGCCACACCGGTCGAATCATCGACCACACCCTGCATTCCAGCGGACAACACGGTGGCGGCATTTCCGTCGCGTCGGCCGACCGCGACGCGTCCACTTACAACGACGACGTGCGCCACCCGTTCATCGACATATTTCCGGACCGCGAAGGCGGTGCCGAGCACACGCGTCTCCGTGCGTCCAGCCCGGACGACGAAGGGCGTTTTCGAATCATGATCGACGGTGAACGACGCCTCGCCAACGACCGTGATCGTCCGAATGTGTGCATTCCCCGTGACGACCAACGTCGTCGCGGGGCCCAGCTTGGCGCTGTCGCCTCCACCCAATGCGACGCTGGCGTATTGGCCAGCGTTCGTTGTGTACTGATGAGCCGTAACTTGTTTACCACCCTTCGGCGCAGTCTGCACACGCCATCCGACAGCGACAGCAAAGGCTGTGACAACGGCGATGCTTGCGGCCCGCCATCCCCAACGACTTGCCCCCGCCGAGCGTTCTGCTCGGCCCAGGACATGTGGGCGGCGAGGTTGTTCGGACACTTGTTCTGATTCGAACAAACGTGCACGAACGGCCTCGATCATTCGGACGTCGGCGGAAAAGTTGTCCCCTGACCTGTCGCGATCGTCGAGGGGGAAAGTCCCGGCGTGCGCCCATCCTTGAACGAGCCGATCGAATTGACGCTGATGCTCCGTATTCGCGGCAACCCATCGATCAATCGTTCGACGCTCTTGCGGTGAGGCCGTCCCCGCGAGGACTCGCGTCAGAAGCTCGGGGTCGAACGGCGGAAGAAGTGGTGAGGTGTCCATGGCTCTGTCTTCCTAGACACCGCGATTGAAAAACCGGGTGACATGCCCGGCGAATTTCTTTTCTTAGTCCAAGAATGGCGCCGCGGCGCTCGCGAGCACGGCGAGGGCTCGGGTCATGTGGGTTTTGACGGTATTGATCGACGTCCCCGTCGCCGTCGCGATCTCTGGGTACGACAATCCCCCGTCGCGGCTCAGGAGAAATATTTCACGGCCACGCGGGGGAAGTTGTTCGATGGCGTGATAGATCGCCGCGGCGAGATCGCGCGCATGAAGATCGGCATCGACAGGCCGGGTGACGGCGCTCGCGGCTTCGAGGGGTACGACATGCCGATCGTGCCGCTGTCCCCGCAGATGATTCAACGCCTGGTGCCGGGCGGCGGTGAACAGATACGCCCGCAATGCCGCCCCGTCGCGAAGGGCATCGCGGTTCACCCATGCACGATAGAACACCCGCTGCAAGACGTCGTCGACATCGGCATCGCTCAGCGACGTCGTGCGCCGGAGAAACGCCGCCAACGGCGCACGAAAGAGCCGGATGATCTCTTCGAGCGCCGTTTCATCACCGTCCCGCAGCCGCACCCCGAGCGCCGCACTTCGATCATCTCGTGCAACGCGATCGGCACGGGCGCGGAAACCGTCGGGATCCGACGGGGTCGCGAACAGATAGGCCGCGGTGGTCATGCCAGCCGCGGCCAGGAACGGGGAGAGTGCATGTCGAATGCAATACTTCATCCGGCCACGCCCTTGTCAAGGATCGGCGCGCGCCGGGCACACGAGGAGGACGCATATCCCCTATGCCATCAGATGGTTAGACGGCGTCCGCCAACATATTGAAATTGAAATCTCGCACCATCAACGGCGGAACGATCAACGGCAACCTCGGCCAGTCGTTCGAGAACATCGACCACCACTGTTCGCGCTCTCCAACCGGTGTGTATCCGAACGCGGCACGCTCCGGAACACCCATCGCTTCGATGTTGTTGAGGAAGAAAAACGGCGACGTCAGAAATCGAAAATTCTTGACCGACTTGGAGATCTTCCCATCGCGTACGAGAAAACACCCGTCTCGCGTCGCGCCGGTCAGCAGGCAGGTGCGCCTGTCGACGACTTCGACGTTCGAGAATGCGTTTACGAAGATTCCATCTTGGCACTTCGTGATCATCTCGTCGATCGGCGTCGTCCCTCCACTCAAGCGAAACGAAAACGGAAGATCCGCGTACTGCTTTCCGCGTTCCATTGCGTACCACGTGTCGTAGGCAAGATTCTTCAACACCCCATCCTCCACCCACGTCATGGGCGGAGATGCAACGACATCTTGCATCATATACGGCCGATATCCGCCGTCGGGATCCGCGGGGTCCGACGTCATCTTCAATCGCCTGTCGAAGATGCGCTGGCGCAACTTATTGCCACCGGCTGGCGATTTGGAGAGCGCGGTCAACCCGGCATCCGTGTTCACCGCACTCCATTGTTCCGCGAAATGCCGGAGCAATTGCGCCACCGCGGTCGGGGTGAGAATCGCCGTTCGGCGCCCCGGTTCGACTGCGACGGGATTGACCGAATCCTTGGCGATTTTCACCGCTCGCGACGCGACGGCCGGGACGTCGATCGTGCGCCAATCGCGCGCGGTTTGGCCGCTCCACCCTGCCCCTTTGCGTGCGAGATCGCGCGCGCTCACGGTCACTTCGCTGTCGGTTTCGTCGTGGAAGAATGTTACGCCTCCTTCCTTGGACACCGCGGCTTCCGCGCGCGCCATGATCGCGACGAATCCCGCGGCCTGTAATCCCGCGGCTTGAACTGTCTGCAGAATTTGTGGAATCATCGTCTGCCGTGACGACGTCATCGCGTCGACGGTCGCGTCGTGCCACAACCGAACGGGGGCCGGCGCATCCTGGTACCGCGGCATATGCTTCATGCCATTGTCCGCCAGGAACACCTGGCTGGCGCGCAACAAGTCTTCGCACTGACGGAGCGCCGCCGAGACCGTTTCGTCGTCGATTTGGTTCGTGAAGACCTGAAAGATGGGCGAGGGAGGGCCGCCGGTGCTCGTCTCGACTTGGACGTACAGAATCTCGCCATCGTCGCTCGACAAGACATGATCGTTCGCGAGTCGTGTCACGGCGCGCACGGTATGATGCACCCGCACGATGACACCGCTCAGCGTCGAGACGTGTAAGACACGTTGTGCCAATGCGATGAGCTGCTCACGGGTCATGACGGGGCGCCCGCTCTCCATACGCTCGTACAACGACCGTATCCGATGACCAGAGGCGGTCATATCTGAATCTCCGTATTGATCACGTCGACTTCTTTGAAGAGCGCCGCCGGCGCACTCGAACTGTACGCGCCGAATTGCGAGGGTTGTCCTTTGTCCATCTTTCCCGCATTCTGCGCGAGCGTCGTCGCGTCGCCCAGCGCGCCCAGTGCCTGCCACACCCGGCGTGTCGCGAACTGGACACCATTGCCGCGGAGCCGCCGAACGACGGTCCCACGGTCGATCTCCAGGAGCGCTCCAGGATAGAGCACGAACCCCGACGCGACCGTGTTGTCTGTCGAGACATATCCTTTGTACAGCAACAAGACTCCCTTCTTCACTCCCCGGCATAAATCGTCGAGCGTCGCCGAAGAGGGGGACGGTGCAATGGCAAGATGTGGGGTACGAATGAGCGGAATGTTGTCGCCGTCGGGAGCGGTGACGCATCCTGGTAACCCGGGTAACGCATCGGCACTGCGTGTCGAGCCACGAAGCGCCGTCGCCATTTGGCGCGACGCCAAGTAATTCACGAGGCGCCCGTTGGAAATCAACGGAATCTCTCGCGTCTCGGTGCCGTCGTCGTCCCACTTCGCCGCGGTAATGCTCGGTGCCGGACGTCCCGCCGTCATGGTCAGGAGATGGCTCGCGATGTCCGTCCCCATCACATCCTCAGGCGGAGCCAGATAACTCCCCCCACTCGCGCCGATCTCGTAGCCCAGCACGCGATCTCCTTCGAGCGCGCGGCCAAGGGTCCGCGCGGCAAGTGATCCGACCATCGTTCCGTCGACGACCATGGGATACCGGCCGACGTCGAGCGGACGGTGTGGAAGTGTCAAGAGCCGAGCCGCGTCATCCGCTTGCTGCTTGATGCGATCCTGCAAATCGGGGGCGGTCAAACATTCATATCCTCCAGATCGTGCCGGCACCGGACGGAACGCGATGCGCCCTTCGATCATGGGATATCCCGCCTTGAATTCGAATATCTCTGGTTCGTATTGATAGAACGTCTGCGTCACTTGAGACCCACTCGTCGACGCATACACTCGTGTCTCCCGCGTCCAGTTGACCGTCGCGCTCGGAAGATCCGATCCGACATTCCGGACCCGGGTCGCAGCCATGAAGAGTGACGAGAGCAGCGCGGCGTGGTCACCCAAGGGAACCATGAATGGATCGAGTTGGATGGGCGTCGTCCATTCACCAGACACCGCCGGACCAGGAGTCCACACCGTCCGCCCCTCGCCAAATGCGGCATAGCCGCGGGCCGTCGCCACTGCGTTTCGTGCCGCGGCCGCGACCGCATCGGCGGATGGGGTCACACCGTGCACGAACGCGGTCGCACCGCCGACGGCAACTCGAATCCCGTAGGAGAACGCAGGCGAGAGCGAAAACTGCCCGATGATCGCCGCATCACCACCGTCGACTCGCATACGGATTTGCTCGCACACGCGCACGTCCGCATGAACGGCGCCGGCGCCTCGCGCCGCATTCAGCGCGTGCGCCGCGAACGCTCGGAGCGAGGCCGGAGTCATGGGCTCCGGAAGCAACGATATAGGGGGCAGCACCGCCGTTGCCGACGTGATCGCCGTACGCTGCGCGAATACGTTGCGTCCCCCCAACGCGGCGCCGGCGACCGCGACGGAGACATGGGCGAGAAAATCTCGCCGGTTCAAAGCAGGCATGAGTACGAAAGTGTCTAGTGCAGTGATGCGCGCGTTGCGATATTCGACGCTTCACGCCGGAGAAAATCGAGCGTTTGTGCCATCTGCCGCTCGACGTCGCGATTGTATCCTGTGAAGACTCGACGAATGGTTCCGTGGCCGTCGATGATCCACAGCATCGGCTTTCCAAAGAGGGGATAATCCTTGAGATTCGGCGATTCTTCCGGTGTGATTCCACCATCGACGTTGGGAACTTTCTTCCCCGACCAAATCCCGACGGGGAACGAAATCTTCGTGTCGGTGACGAAATATTTCGTGAGCTGCTCGACCTCTTCGGCCGGCTCGACGAGCCGGTTTCCCCAGTAGCCGAAGGTCCAGGTCAGCAACGTTGGCTCGACGTCAGGGAATTGTTTGCGAAGTCGCTCCAATCCATACAGGGCGTACACACATGGGAGACACCCGGTGTGCGCGAATTCGAGGACGCGGATTTTGCCGTCGTTCATCGAGACTGTAGCGGAGTCTGACGAGCCGCGATTGATCCAATGATGCGCGATGAGCGGTGCCGCGGCGGTTCCCAGCTTTTCATTGCCCGTGATGAACGCAGATGCCCCTTGTTTGTACATTCCTTCTACGTACTGATAATCTTTATCTTCCGTCAGTAAGGCGCTCGGCACGGTAACCGCAGCCCGGATCTGCGCATTCAATCGTGCGATGTGCGCGCGGCCGTCGGGTTGCCCCGTCAAGGCTTCGACCGTCGGCGAGTAAACATGTTCCTCGACTTGCCCAAAGAACAAGTTCCGATTTTGGTACGGGATCCGCTCGAGCAACGCAATAGCGGCGTCGCCATGCCGGATGACGTCAGCGCTGCGTCCGAGTAAATAATATGTCCAGATCAACGACGCGTGCGCTTCATATCGCCACGCCGCCGCGGAATCCCCCATCGCATCCAACGTTCGCATGTACTGCTCGGCGATGGGAAGACGCGCCGGCGCGTAGAAATCACTGAAGGCAAGGACGCCAGTCCGAATCGCAAAGGCCCGGTCGCCGATCGACAATCCAGGCGTCGCCAGTCGGGCCGCGATCTGTTGCTGCGCGTACGGCTCTCGCCCCGCGGCAACGCCAACGCGCCCGGCTTGGTCGAGCTGAATTCCACGCGTCGGCGACTGGAGCACCCGGGTGAGCCACACCGCGGACGCGGTGGAAACCGCCGTGCGCATCGAGTCGATGGCGTAATGATCACCACGGAACGGCTGGCGCGTCATCACCTCCGCATACGTCGCCGACGTCTGGGCAGCCGCCTCAGTAGCGGTAATGGGGCGTGTGGAGACTCCACGCGCTCCGGGATCGAGACGTGGAAGTTCGAGACGAAGCGGAGAAGGAGCTATTACAGTTCCTGTCGTCTCATCTTGAGCTCGAAGAGGAGATTGTCCCCGAGCGAACGTCGCGCCGCCCAGTGACAGCATCCCCGCGATGGCGATGCGTCCACTCCATCGAAATGTCGAATCGACGTGCATGTTCATACCCTCCTCGTATCCTCGGATTACTTCAGGCGCATCCGGACGCCGGCCTTGAATTGCCGTCCAGCCGTCGCGTAAATCGCGCTGTAATCGTTACGGTAGTTATTGGTCAGATTCTGCACCTGGAGGACGGCGTCCGTCGTGCCGAAAAGACGGTACGTCCCATTGAGATCTGCCAAGGTGTATCCATTGGCGACGGTGAGATAATAGGAATTGACGTTCCACAGATCATTCATGAGCCGGGTCTGATACGGATTCAGATGTGCCTGCGACAACTGATTCATATTGATCAGACTCTGCCCCGTACCATTGACGTCGAGCGATACCGTCGCACGAGCCTTTGTGTAGCTGAAGTCGAGCGCCCACGTATGCTCGGGGAGAAATTGGAATCGGTCCCCTTTGCGAAACCCTTCGATCCCCGAGAAAAACTTTTGATACCGCGGTGGCACGCCGATGACCGTGCTCTTCGTCCAGGAATACGTCCCCTTCGTCGTAATCGGTCCGGTATTGATCGATCCCTGAAGCTCCCACCCCTGGTTACGGAGGCTCGCGACGTTGAGTTGTTCGTATTGCGTCCGATATCGGTACCCTTGCGCGTCCGGTCCGCGTCCTCCACTCTGCGGATTCGGGACCAAGGAGCGTGCGCTGTCGACCTTGGTATTGGCGATGACGTTGTCGACGGTTTGATTGTATCGCGTGACGACGAGCGATCCGCGCGTGCCGAAATAGAGCTCGAGTCCCCCTTCCCCACCCTGTTGATATTCCGGCCCCAGATTCGGATTCGCGATCGTCCAGTCGAAATTTCCGTAGTCCTGAATGACCCCGGCGTCGAATACGTCCGCCGCCTTGACCGCCAACTTCAGATAAGGGTCAGGGGGACGGGTCGCACGTCCATAGCTCGCGCGCAATTTCGCGGTCACCGCACCGAAGTCGTTCGCGTACGCGACGCCATAACGCGGGGCGTAATTCGGTTGCGCATTTGCACCGAAGTTGGGGTTCCATTCCGCGCGCAAACCGTACGTGAAGAACACACGGTCGACGACCGCAAGTTGTCCTTGGAAGAAGCCGCCCGTGTTATGTCCGCTGATCCGCGAGACATATCCTCCCGCAAAATAACCGCTCAATTGATTGGCGATGGAGCTCGTCCCTTCGGCATATGATTGCCATCCGTCAACGCCGAGGGTCGCGGTAGCCTGCGCAAGCGACGAGAGCGGAACCTTTGCTGTGGTCGCGTAACGCAGCGATGTTCGCGCCAGTTGATTCTTATTATAGTAGAGCAGTGAATCGTTTGGGACACGATACGCTCGTTCATCATAGTATTCCACGGGAGTCGAGACGTCTTGCCCCGCAGAGAGCTCGTGCGACCACCATCCGGTTGGCGCATAACTCATCGTGAGCCCGAAGGTCTGTTGCGTGCTGATCGTCTTCATGTTCAGCCCGAGCCCCGGCGATCCGTAGGGAGTGATCAACAACCCACTGGTTTCGTAGTCCGTCCACAGTTGTTCTGGAGCGCCGTGCGCCGTGTTGGCGGTGCGTGTATGCCGCAAATTCACGTCCGCGGTCACCGGACCGACGCCGGTTGGAAGAGAGAGCCGCACTCCGCCGAAGGCGCCGAGCCGCTCGGTTTGAATGGACGGAGACCACGGCGCAACGTATCCCCAATTTCCTCCTGCGTTGTATGAGATACGTCCCTCAATGCCATCCACTTGCGCGGAGGCGTCGTGCTGTGGCGCCAACGCGCTACTGAAGTTGTTCTGGATCAATCCGCTCATCAGACTGACCGTGAGCTGCGGCGTCGTCGTCGATCCACGTTTGGTGAAGATTTGCATGACGCCGTTCATTGCATTCGATCCATAGATCGTCGACGCCTGTGGTCCCGTCAAAATCTCGATCCGCTCGATGCTCCGCGGATCGATTTGCGACAAATACGTCGGATCCGCCAACTCGATACCGTCGACATATGTCTTGATCGGATTCGTATTCTGCGTGATTCCCGACGCGCCTACCATGCTACCATTCATCGTCCCCGTCACGCCGCGGGAATACATGACGACCCCTCCCACCGGGTTCGATGTTCCTTGGTTGACGGAGAACACGCCGGGTACGTCACCCCGAAACAGCTGATCGATGTGGGTGATCCCTCGCCGCTCCAGCTCCTGCCCCGTAATCACCGTCATCGCACTCGGCACCGCCTTGAGCTCTGTTGGAATCACCGTTCCTGTGACGATGACTTGGTCGAGCGTATTGGCGGCTGCCTCGAGCGCGACATCGATCCTTGTGGTCGCGCCGTCCTGTACAACGACTGGCTTTGCGACGCGGCGATACCCGACCCGCCGTACGGTCAACGTGTGCGACGTCGCGGCAACGCCGTTGAGTGTGAATCGTCCCTCATTGTCCGTCGTCACTCCGCGCGACGCGCCATCGAGTGATACCGCCGCCGAGGCGATCGGTTGGCGCGTCCCAGCGTCGATGACGCGTCCCATAACGGTCCCCGTCGCGGCAACACTGTCACGATCCGCCGCCGACACGACCGCCAGCCGCCCACCAGGCATGGCGGCGACGCGCAGTGCCGTCCCCGCGAGCACGCGATCGAGCGCAACACCGAGCGCGACGTCGTGCAGTTGGACCGACATGCGTGTCGTGTACGGCGCGATCAACCGCGACGTGTAGGACAATTGCACGCCCCCCGCCGCGGCGATGGCGTCGAGCGCCTGCCGCAACGACGCATCATGTATGTCGAGATTGACATGTCGGGACAATACGTCCGAGAGCGTCTTGGAGACGTCGACACTCGCTACGCGTGAAGTCCCACCGCCCGTCTCTTGCGCAACGAGTCCTGTCGGAGCCAAAGCTCCCAACGAGAACGCCGTGATGCCAAGAGCGCCCACACAACGCGCACGATTCATCGACCGACCTCCGAGTGATATGGTGGAAGAAGTTTCTGTCGGACATCCGGCACCCCGGTGCGGCGCGTCCGGCGATTGGGCTGTAAGGTGATTACGACCGACGTCCCTGACGTCCGTTCCGTCGCGGTGACTTCGAGCACGACTTCGAGCGCCCGAATGACGTCGTGCCGGTCGCCATAATCCAGTGCGGTCGTCACACGCTGATTGATCGTCGCCGAGTCGGTGATGGCGAATTGAACGCCGTACCAATGCTCCAGCGTCGTGAGGACGTCGGCGACTGGCGCGTCGCGGAACACCAAGTGCCCCGACGTCCAGGCGGTGTACACAGACGCGTCCGCTTGATCGACAGTCAACACCGAGTCGGTCACCCGGGCCAGTTGCCCGGCGACGATCGTGCGTTCAGCCCGGGTCGCATTCGAGATCCCAATCTTCCCACTGTGCACCGCGACCGTGACAGCGCGATCCTCCGCATACCGCCGGACATCGAACGCCGTCCCGAGTACCCGAATTTGCGTCGTCCCAGTCCGAACGACGAATGGAGCTCGCGCGTCACGGCGAATGTCGAAATACGCTTCGCCCTGCAACGAGACCGTCCGTTCACTTACGCCAAACGTCGCGGGGATGATGAGCTCGCTCCCCGGCGCCAACGTGACATGACTCCCATCATCGATCGTGACCACTCGGCGCTCCCCGACGTTCGTCGTGATCGTGGTCGCGGCTCGAGCCAGGGGGGCGGATGACGTCACGATTTTTGTGGCAACGATGGCGATGAGGAATCCTGTCACGCCAAGCATCGCGACGCCGGTCGGACGACGGAGCCAGGGGTATCGCGTCCTGCCCTCAAACCGTCGCAGCCGCATGACGGATGTCGCGCCGTCCACAGCCGTCGTCTCTCCCTCGGACGCCGTATCGAGCCGCCGTTCGATTCGGCGCCAAAAGGCGTCGAGATCGACCGGCGCTAGTTCGGGATAGGGACGAGCAGCGTGCCGTCGCATTGTTTCCGCCGCGCGGGCCTCGCGCGACCCGGCCTGAATCCATCGGGTGACGCGTTCCTCGTGCTCGGGCGGAAGCGTGCCACTCACGTACTCTTCGATCAATCGCTCGTCAGGGGCATCCATACTCTACAGACCCCTTCGAGCGCTCACCCCCTTCACTCCGGAATTTGTGCTCTCAGCCGGTCGCGCAAGAAATGGGTCGTCCGGCGGACGAGCTGCTCCGCACCCTTCGGCGTCACCCCCAGAACATGGGCGATCTGGGGAATCGTCAGCCCCTGCTCATACCGAAGGAGATAGGCCGAACGCTGGCGCTCCGTGAGTTGATCGATCTCCGCACGTAATGCCGTGATCCGCACCACCCACTCGCGCGCGTCCTGCTCCGCCTCGACCGCGGCGTCGGTGGCATCGCCGGTGACGAACGATTCACACGCTACGGCGTCACGATGACGCTGCTCGACCCCAGCACGACGGTTCGCCTTGAACGCGCGATTGCGCACGGCACGCAAGAGGTACGCGATGACCGATTCTGGCGCCCACTCCTCTCTCCGCTCCCAAATCGCGAGAAAGACGTCCTGCACTAAATCCTCGGCAATATCCTGTCGTCGCGTAAAGCCATAGGCGAAGCTCACCAATCGCGGCGCCGTCGCGCGAACGATGATCCCGAAGGCGTCGGCATCTCCGGCGCGGACACGTGTCACGAGATGCGCCTCGTCGTTCGTGTCGAAGATCCGGTCGCGCGCCTCTCTACTGGCGTTCGCGCCAACGACGCGAACACGATCCCCGGTATGACGCGGGGAGGCATCGTTATCGTGGGACGGAGCGAACCAAATCGGGAGCGGGAGCGTCATGCGAAAACCGTCGTGGCTTTCGCGAAGTTATATCCGTGTCACGCCCCGAGCAACGGAAATTTTCCAGGAAATTTTCCAGAATGCGACCCACATCGGCCCGAATTGTCCCCAGGACGCCTCCGGCTGAAAGCGGCCGTTTTCGTCAGTTTGCTCCGGAAGGCAAGTCGTTAGCTTACTATCGTATCTAGCGAACTCCCTTCACCGCCCGACAGGATGGCGCCCTCCGACCGCGAGCGCTTCGAGCACCTGGTGCTCCCACATTTGGATGACGCGTACGCACTGGCGCACTATCTCCTGCACGACGGCCACGACGCACAGGATGTCGTGCACGACGCGGTGTTGCGCGCCCTCCGGCATTTCGATACCTATCGGAACGGCGACGCACGGGCGTGGCTCCTCTCCATCGTGCGAAATTGTTGTCATAGCTGGCGGGAGCAGCATCGTCATACGGTTGCCGGACGAACAGCCATCCACACAGACGTCGAGCGCTCGCCAGAGCTCCCAGATCCTGCAATGGCAGATCAGCACGCCATTCAATCGTCCGAGCGCGACCGGTTGCATCGTGCACTCGCTACGCTCCCCGACGAATTTCGCGAGGTCATCGTGCTGCGCGAGCTTCAGGAACTCTCTTACAACCAGATCAGTATCATTACCGGCGTCCCCGCCGGGACCGTCATGTCTCGGCTCGCCCGTGCGCGAAAACGGCTGGCTTCCGCGTTGGAACTCCCCGTCTCCGAGGAAGGGTAACATGCAGTGCGAAGAGTGCCGAGCATTGCTCTCGGCGTATCTCGACGGCGAGTTGATGCCAGAGGAGCGCGATGAGGTAGGCCAACATCTCGCGAGCTGTGTATCGTGCGCCGCCGAGTATGAATCGCTTGCGGCGCTGTCGAGGCGGCTTCGTGGGGGACTCGATCGCCCACACGCGCCGGAGACGTTGAAAGCGCGAATCCGCGCCGACGTGGCGCGGGAGACGTCGACAGTAATACCAATGTCGACAACGACACCAACAGTGTCGTCCACTCGCCCGACTCGCCTACCATGGCTCGGGCTCGCGGCAGCCGGACTCGTCATCGCGGCGTTGAGCGCCGGGACAACTGCCGCGATCATCCACCACCGTGCGGCCACAGCGTCGGTCGCCGATCAAGTCGTCTCGAGCCATATCCGATCCCTGCTCCCCGGCCGGCTCACCGACGTGGCGTCGAATGATTTGCACAACGTCAAACCCTGGTTCAACGGCCGGATCGACTTTTCTCCGACGGTTCCGCGGCTCGACTCGCTCGGGTTCCCGCTCGTCGGCGGGCGGCTCGACTATGCCGGTGGGCGGCCGGTGGCGGTGGTGGTGTACCAGCACCAGCAGCACGTCATCAACGTCTTTTCGTGGCCCGCGGACGGCTCGTCGATTTCCCCGACCCTCGTGCGGACCGAACACGGCTATCACCTGATGCACTGGAGCGACGCGACGGGGAATTTCTGGACCGTCTCGGACCTCAACCTGGGCCAGCTGAATCAGTTCATCACCCTATTTGCCAAGGCAGAGAGTGAGGGAGAGCCCAAGTAGCTCACCCCCATTGAGATATCCCGGGGAATAAATCCACGAGTCGGACGGTCTACTACAGGAGGCAGCACCATTTCACTCCTGTCGAGGACGACCGACTTCGATGTCCCACCATCACGATCACGACGACGCACGATTTGACGAGCTGAGCAACACTCGTCCCCAGGGTACCAACTTCATCACGAACGACCAAAGCGACGACGGCATCGATCGTCGCGGATTTTTGCGCTGTATGGCGTGGGCAGGAACCGCTACCGTGTGGGGGCTCAACGCCGGCATTCCGATCTCGTTCCCCGTGCACAAACTCTCGTCGCTCACGGACGCGCAGCGGAAAAGTATCTTCTTCGTGCAAGTGAGCGACAGTCACATCGGCTTCACCAAAGACGCCAACAAAGATGTGACCGGAACGCTCCAGGAAGCGGTCGCCAAGGTCAACGCGCTCCCGCAACGCCCCGCGCTCGTCTTACACACGGGAGACATCACGCAGCTCGCCAAGGCCGACGAATTCGACACGGCCAACGAAATTCTCAAAGGGATCAAAACCGGCCGGGTCTTCTACGTCCCCGGCGAGCACGACGTGGCATCAGACAGCGGGGTGACCTATCTCCAGCGGTATGGGGGCAAAGAGACGTACGGCGGCGGATGGCACAGCTTCGATCATTCAGGAGTGCACTTCATCGGTCTCGTCAACGTCCTCAATCTCAAAGCCGGCGGACTTGGCACACTCGGCACAGAACAAATCGCGTGGCTCGAGAAAGATGTCGCGCATCTCCCCAGCAGTACACCAATCGTCGTGTTCGCGCATATCCCGTTATGGACCGTCTACCCCGAATGGGGATGGGGAACGGAAGATTCGGAACAGGCTCTCAGCTACCTCAAGCGCTTCGGCTCTGTGACGGTTCTCAACGGCCACATCCACCAAATCATGCAAAAGGTCGAAGGGAACATCTCGTTTCACACGGCGATGTCGACCGCCTTCCCGCAACCGGCGCCAGGAACCGCGCCAGCGCCAGGTCCGATGAAAGTCGAACCCGCACGGCTCAAAAGCGTGCTCGGAATCACTGACGTCACCTTCATTCCCGGCCGGCACAACTTAGCCGTCGTCGACGCCACACTCTCTGGCGAACCACCAGCCTTCGAAGCCGCGTCGCACGAAGCGATGATGAAGCGGAAAGCGACGCAAAAGGCGCTCGTGCTCGGTCCCAATGAAGTTGGGATCGACAACTTCAGCTTCTCACCGCGCGTGTTGAAAGTCAAAGCCGGAACGACCGTGACATGGATCAACAAGGACGACGTGCCACATCTGATCGTGAGCTCGGACAACAAGTTCAAGCCGTCGAAGGTGCTCGACACCGATCAAAAGTTCTCGTTGAAATTACCCAAGCGGGGGACGTACAAGTACTTCTGCTCCCTGCATCCCATGATGCAAGGAACGGTAATTGTGGAGTAGGTTACCGGTCGTGCGCGAGCCGATACGCGACATTTCGTGCCGCGCCATATTCCTGCATGAGACGCTCGACGATGTCGCGCGACGACGCCCCTTGCTCTCGCCACAGCTGTGCTTGCTCGCGCAACGTGGTCTCATCGACGGCGATCTCTGTCGCGCCATCGATCACCAACACGATTTCGCCGCGCACCTCTGAGCCCGCCAACGTCTGCGCCAACTCTCCAACGCGTCCACGCAGGAACGTCTCGAACTTCTTCGTCAGTTCGCGCGCGACCACGACTTGGCGCTCTGCCGCACCAGCACTCGCCAGTTCAGCCAACGTCGCGGCAACGCGATTCGGCGATTCATAGACGATGACGGTGAGCGGAGATCGCACGATGTCCGCGATGGCCGCACTCCGTTCTTTCCCTTTGCGCGCCAAGAATCCATAAAACGAAAACCGTTCGCTCGGCAACGCCGACGCCACCAACGCCGCGAGCAACGCCGAAGCGCCAGGAATCGGAACGACGGTAATTCCAGCCGCCACAGCGGCGTGTACCAATCGCGCGCCAGGATCGGAGACCAACGGCGTCCCCGCATCCGAAATCAACGCAATGCTTTCCCCTTCCAACAACCGCGCGACCAACCGCGGTGTTTCGCGCGCTTCGTTGTGCTCATGATACGCGGCGACCGGCGTCGTGATCCGGTAATGATCGAGCAGCGTGCGCGAGTGCCGCGTATCCTCCGCAACGACGAGCGCGGCCGAAGCAAGTGCCTCGACCGCGCGAAAGGTAAAGTCCGCGAGATTGCCGATCGGCGTGCTGACGATGAACAGTTGGCCGGGCGATGTTCCCCCCGGCGTGTCCGGCCCGTCCGTCACGACGATCGGCGACTCGATTTATAGGCGTCTGCGCCGTTACAGGCGTCTACGCCGCGTGCTGCTTGAACTTCGACTCGAGGTGCGCCTTGGGCACCGCGCCCAGCACCTGATCGACGACCTTGCCGTCCTTGAAGAACAACACCATCGGGATCGATCGCACGTTGAAGCGCGCGGCGGTCTTGGTGTTGTTATCGACGTCCACTTTCCCGACCTTCGCCTTACCGGCATATTCGCCCGCCAACTGGTCCAGCACGGGGCCGATCATGCGGCACGGGCCGCACCAGGGCGCCCAAAAATCGACGACGGCCAAGCCCTGATGCTTCTCGATCTCGGTCTCGAATGTGGAGTCGGTGACTTCTACTGCGTTCGACATCTTATTTACTCCTCGGTGGGCGTGCCACCGGTTATCGTACTATGCTTCGGACTTTCACTAGCTAATCTAATGCCGCAACCTCAAAGAATTGGTACACGCATCGCCCACTTTGGGATCGCCGTTCCGAAAATCGACGACGCGTTGCCCTTTTTCCGCGACATCCTCGGCATGCCGGAAGTCGCGCTCGCGGACTCCGACGGCGCGCACATTGCCGGTGTGGCTGCCGGAGAGTCGCTCGTGGAGCTCCTCGAGCCTGCGGATCCTGATACACCGATCGGCAAATTTCTGGCGAAGCGAGGGGCTGGCATACATCACATTTGTTTCGCCGTCGACGATCTCGATGGAATGCTCGCAAAATGCAAAGCCGCCGGAATTCGTCTCATCGACGAAACGCCGCGCCAAGGCGCTGAGGGAAAACGGATCGCCTTCTTACACCCATCGTCGACCGGGGGCGTTTTGGTCGAGCTGACGGAGCACTAAACAGAATCGTTTAGCTAAATGTCCGTGGAGTAAACAAAGGCGGTCCGAATCGACGGACCGCCTTTTTATCATCTCCTTCCCTGCCGTCATGGGTTCGCTGGCTCAGAGCCACAAAAGTCGCGTACCGCCGCGATATCCAGGCTCTGTACATACCATCGATGCGACGGCCCTTCGATCGTGCTCACGGTCGTCGTCCGCTTTTTGCCGCTCCGCACCAACTCGACGCGGTAGGCGTGGCCGCCACTGGGATCCGGTGCTGGTCCCACGATCCGATAGGAATCATGGTTGAAGTAGCACTGGAGAATGACCTCGCGCTTTTCCAGCTCCGACGGCGGAATGTGATCGCGTGTGGGCCCTTCCTTCGTCCCCCACGCGAGCGACATCGCTTGCAAATCACCCGCGCGCACCGCGTCGAAGAACTCCTTGATGGCGTTCGTGGCCGAGGAGGCGCCCGGGTTGGAGGCGTCGGCGGAGGTCTTAGGGGGGGATTTGTGGCACGCCATCACTCCCACCACCACGGCTAAACCGAGTAACTTCTTCATCGGGAAGTAAGTTACACTCTGGCCGAACATGCGAGCAAGTTACCAACGTCTGTACGTCAACATCGACCACGTCGCGACCTTGCGTCAGGCTCGCGGCGGCGATGAGCCCGATCCCGTCACCGCGGCGACCTTGTGCGAGTCCGCGGGGGCCGACGGCATCACCGCGCATCTGCGCGAAGATCGCCGCCACATCCAGGATCGCGACATCGAGCGGCTACGGACGAGCGTGCGGTCATATCTCAATCTCGAGAGTGCGTGCACCGACGAGATGATCGACATTGCGCTCCGTGTCGCCCCGCAACAGGTGACCCTCGTCCCCGAACGGCGGGCCGAAGTGACGACCGAAGGGGGGCTCAACATCGAAGCGAACGCGACCGCGGTCGAGCGCGCGATCATTCGTTTGAAACGCGGCGGCATTCGCACCTCGCTGTTCATCGATCCCGATCCAGCGGCCGTCGAGTGGTCGCATCGGGTCGGCGCCGACGCGATCGAGTTGCACACCGGCCATTTCGCGCTGCACGCGAACGAGCCCGGCCCGGCGAATGCACTCCGTGATGCGGCGCAATATGCATCTGAGCTCAAACTCGCGGTGCATGCCGGACACGGGCTTACCGCACGGAACGTCGCCCCTGTGGCCGTCATCCCCGAGATCGAAGAGCTCAACATCGGACATTCGATCGTCTCGCGCGCCATCTTCGTTGGGCTCGTCGCCGCAGTGCGCGAAGTCCGCGACGCGATGGATGCGGCCCGCCACGAGTGACCGGTCACATCCACCGCGCGTGATGCGCGCGGTGGATGTGACGCGAATGCGCACCGGATCACTTCTCCCTTTTCGTCTTTTGCATCGATTGTCGTGAAAAAACATCTGCGCGCTATTATCGGCATCGTGTTGAGCGTCGCGCTCCTCTGGTGGGTGCTGCGCGACGTGTCGCCATCGCAAGTGTGGCACGAGCTGTCGCGCGCGAATCTCTGGTTGTTCGCGATGGGCACCATCTGCGCGACCGCGATCTTCCCGCTCCGCGCTCGGCGGTGGCAGACGATTTTGGATCCAGTCTATCCACGCGTGCCGTTCATGCAGTTATGGCGCTCCACGGCGATCGGCATGATGATCAACAACGTCGTGCCGGCGCGCGCAGGAGAGGTCGCACGGGCGTACGCGTTGACGCGAGAGACGCGTGATGCCACCAAGCCCATCCCCTTCTCCGCGTCGATTGCGTCGCTCGCGGTCGATCGGGTCTTCGACGCGATCATTCTGCTCCTGCTCGCGTTCCTCGCGTTGCTCGACCCGAATTTCCCGCACGGCGTTCGCGTCGCGGGACAGTCGGTCACGCAGTGGGCCGTCGGCGGAAGTGTGTTGGTGTTCGCGCTGCTCGGTGCGTTGTATGCGCTCGTCTTCTTCCCAGCACAGCTCATCCGTCTCTTCGAGCTCTTCGCGCGTCGACTGTCGCCAGCGATCGAAGAAAAAGGGCGCGCCGCGCTCTTGTCGTTCAGTGAAGGGTTGAGTGTGTTGCGCAGCCCCGTACACTTCGCGGCGGTGTTCTTCTGGACCGTGTTGCACTGGCTGACCAATGCACTGGGCTGGTGGCTCGGGATGAAAGCGGTCGGGATCGAAGTTCCCTACTCCGCCACGTTGCTTTTGCAAGCACTCGTTGCGCTCGGCGTCGCCGTCCCCGCGGCGCCAGGGTTCTTCGGACTGTTCGAAAAAGTCTCGGTCATGGGGCTCGCGATGTACGGCGTCTCGAAGGAGCTCGCGACGAGTTGGGCGATCGGGTTCCACATCTTGTCGTTCATCCCGATCACGGTGATCGGCGCCTTCTATTTCCTCCGGCTCGGCTTCAACTTCAAGGAAATTCAGGCACAGCAGGCGAGTTAGATGTCGACTTCGGATGCGGGAACGAGCGGAGTGACACAAGGGGTGATGGTTTTCGCCGAAGCGAAAATCAACCTTCGTCTCCGCATCCTCGCGCGGGAAGCATCCGGATTTCATACGATCGAAACGATCTTTCACAAACTGGAGCTCGCCGATACGGTGGAGCTCCGCCTCCAGCCACCGACGGTACGACAGCTGGACTGTGACGGAGACGTCGGTCCACCAGAACACAACCTGGCGATCCGGGCGGCCGAGGCGTTCTTGGCCCGAAGCGCGTGGGAGACCGGCTACACGATTCGCATTCGGAAACAGATTCCGATCGGCGGCGGGCTCGGAGGAGGAAGCGCCGACGCCGGTGCGACACTGCGCGCGTTGAATGCGTTGGCGCCCGCTCCGCTCGCACCGGAAACCTTGCTGGAGCTCGCCGCAACGCTCGGTGCCGACGTTCCGTTTCTCACCGCCGATGCGACCATGGCGCTCGCCTGGGGACGCGGAGACCGATTCCTCGCGCTCGACCCGCTCCCAACGCGAGCGGTGGTCCTCATTACGCCCGGGTTCGGCGTTCCGACGGTTGACGCGTACGGATGGCTCGCGGCCGAGCGGCAAACCGATGCAACCAGCTCCAGTGTTGCGCAGGCGTCGCCTCGCATGATGCACCCCTGGCACCTTGCCAACTGGGGAGAGCTCGGACGATGGATGGTGAATGATTTCACCCCGGTCGTGGCGCGTCACCATTCCACCGTCGCTCCCTTGATTACCGCATTGCATGACGCGGGAGCATCGAACGCCGGCATGTCCGGCTCCGGGTCGACACTGTTCGGAATTTTCGAGCGCGCGCCGGATGTGTCCGCGCTACGAGCACGCGTCGACGAGTTGAGCAACGGACGAGGGAACGTAATCGTAACGAGAACCGCCGTGGGCGTCAGCGCGGTCCGCGGAATGGATTGAGTTACGCGCGCGGCAACGTCAGCGTGAACGTACTCCCTTTCCCAAGAGTGCTCGCTACACTCAATTCACCATTCATTCCCCGTGCGAGATCTCGGCTGATCGCCAAGCCCAAGCCAACGCCTTCATGCGGGCGTGTGAGTCGTTGATCGACTTGCATGAAGGGCTCGAAGATGTCAGCCAACTTTTCCGCGGGAATCCCGACGCCCGTGTCCGCAACCGAAATCTTGACGACGGCATCCTGCACTACGCAGGAGACACGAATCTCTCCAGTCGCCTCCGTAAATTTGATCGCGTTGGACAGGAGATTGAGCAGGATCTGTTGCAATTTCTCTCGATCGGCACGAACCGCGATGTCAGGTGGACACTGCTCGAGCACGTATGTGAGTCCCCCCGCGCGCGTCTGCGGGACCACGAGCGCTTCGGCGGCGACGAGCGCCTCGTTGACGTCGAGCGTCTCGAGATCGTAATGCACCACGCCCGCGCCGACGCGCGTGTAGTTGAGGACTTGATTGATGAGTCCGAGCAGGTGGCGCTGACTTTGTTGAATGCGGACGAGATCGGCGTGCTGTTCCTTGGAAATCGGGCCATGCAGCCCCATGTCCATCAATTCGGTATAGCCACCAATCGCGTTCAATGGTGTGCGGAGCTCGTGGCTCATCATGGCCAGAAACTCACTCTTCGCCCGATTGGCCGCCTCCGCCTCAGCCCGCGCCACTTCAGCATCGGCGCGTGCCCGTTCACTCTCGGCGAGCACGCGTTCGATTTCGCGCCGAGCGAGCACTTGCTCGGTCACGTCGGAGCCGTGAGCGATGATGAGCGAGCGTGTCCCATCCGCGTCGGGGAGCAATTGGATGACGACGTCTATATATCGGATCTCGAGCAGCGCGCCCGGTGTGCGTTGGAGCTGCAGGGGAATTTCGCGCCCTTCCCATGGCTGCCCGGTCAGGCGAATCTGTTGGAGCAATTCGAGGAACCCTTGATCGCGAATTTCAGGGATCGCTTCGGCGAGCGGTCTCCCCAGCACATCGCGGGGACCGATCAATCGATAGTATGCCTCGTTGACGAATTCGTAAATAAACTCGGGGCCCGTATAAGCCACGATGAAGCTCGGCGCGCGTTGAAACACCGCTTCGAGCCGAGCGCGTTCCGCCTGTAATTGGGCGAGCAGTTGTTCACGCTCGACCTCTCCGCGTTTTCGATCTTCGATGTCGCGAAAGTAGCAGACTAATCCCCCACTCCACGCATCCGGATAGAGGTTGGTGTCGATCCAACGCCCCAAGATCGGTGACACCGTTTCAAAATGCATCGGTTCGCGCTCGGCCATGACCTTGAGATGATTGTTTCCAGCCTCGCTCCCAACGACGAGCGGGAACTCATCCCAAAAATGTTTTCCGAGTAATGACTCGCGGCACCGTCCCCACAATGACTCCGCTTTGCGGTTGATGTAGGTGAAACAAAAATTCGCGTCGACGGCGTAAAACGCGTCGCCGATGCTCTCCAAAATCGCGGTGATTTGTTCGGGTGTCGCTCCGTTTTGGGCGGTGCGCCCTGAGGTGTCGGACGTGCGCGCGTGAGGAGCGACGCTTCTGACCCCATCTTCAACAAAGGTCACTCCGCGTTCTCTCGGACGAGAAGCGCGGGCAAACGGACGAGCCATCCCGAGGCGCGGTTCACAGGGGTTTGGCTGGAAAGATGCTTGACGAAACGGAATGCACGGGGGCCAGACTCGCACGTTTTGCACCAGCGGTGCGTAGATGGCGTAGTGCACGATCGAACAATTGTTCGATCGTAGGTGGGTGTCACGCAACTTCGCCCCGCGTTACAGGCGTGTTCGTGTTGACCATATCCCATTTGAGCCATTACTATTTGGGGCTGTACAGATTCAGCAGCTTTATTGCTATCTGAGTCCGCGCGCTGCCCCTTCGTCCAATGGCAGGACATTAGATTTTGGATCTAAGAATGGTGGTTCGAATCCACCAGGGGCAATATCCCGGCACGGCAGACAACGTCGCCGGCTCCCATTCGCCCGGCGGGGCTCGCGGCCTCGCCGGGTCATTTCGCGTCTTGTCGGTTCGTTGACCGCCCTGGTGCACTCCATTAACTTGTAAGGCTGTACGAAAATGGACGGTCTGACCGCTCCGATCCATGGCGCAAAACTCCTCGCCGGCACCGCGAACCGCGGACTGGCGGAGGAAATTTCACGCCATATGAACATCGAGCTCTGCAAGGTGACCTGTACCCGGTTCGCCGATGGAGAGCTCTTTGTTCGCATCGATGAAAACATTCGTGGAAACGATGTCTTCATCGTGCAGCCGACCAACCCGCCGGCCGACAACATCATGGAGCTTCTGCTCATGATCGACGCCGCCCGGCGCGCCTCGGCCGCCCGGATCACCGTGGTCATGCCGTACTACGGCTACTCTCGGCAGGATCGCAAAGATCAGCCGCGGGTCGCCATCGGGGCCAAGCTCGTCGCCAACGTGATCCAGGAAGCTGGCGCACACCGACTGCTCGGCGTCGATTTTCACCAGCATCAACTGCAAGGGTTCTTCGATATTCCCGTCGATCACTTGTACGCGGCGCCGGTGTTCACCGCGCACTACCGTAGGAAACAGCTGCACAATCTGGTCATCGTCGCCCCAGATGTTGGGAGCGCGAAGATGGCGAGAGGATTCGCGAAACGGCTCGACGCCGGCTTCGCAATCATTGATAAACGACGCCCCAAGGCTAACGTGGCTGAGGTCGTCAACGTCGTCGGTGACGTCGCCGACCGGGATTGCCTCCTGGCCGATGACATGATCGACACGGCAGGAACGATGTGTGAAGCGGCTCGCGCGCTCAAGCGATTGGGTGCCAGAGACGTGTACGTGTGCGCCACCCACGCGCTGCTCTCCGGCCCAGCCGTCGAGCGACTGCAGGAGGCGCCAATTACGGAGGTCGCGGTGACCGATACCATCGCCATCCCCGAAGAACGACGCTTCGACTCACTGAAGATTCTTTCAGTGGGGGAGCTGCTTTCCAAAGCAATACGGCACATTCACAGCGAGCAGTCGGTCAGCTCGCTCTTCGATTGAGGTTGAGGGATTCACGATGGCATCGGCTACACTCACTGCAACATCACGCACGGATACCGGCAAAGGCGTCGCCCGCACACTGCGCCGCGACGGTCGCATTCCCGCCGTTATCTACGGCCACGCCCGCGAACCCCAAGCACTCTCCGTCCCCACCCGGGAACTCGAGAAGCTCCTCTCGCACATCTCGGCGGATAATACGGTCATCGAGCTCGACCTCGACGGCAAGAACGCCCGCGCGCTGATCCGCGAGATCCAGCGCCACCCGTTCAAGCGCCAGATCCTCCACATCGACTTCCAAGAAGTCGTCGCGGGTGAAAAGGTGACGGTCCGCGTTCCAGTCACGCTGGTCGGCACGTCAGTCGGCGTCCGCCTCAACGGCGGCATCGTCGACCACACCATGCGCGAGCTCACGATCTCGGTCGACCCGGCCAACATCCCGAACCACCTCGACGTCGACATCTCCGCACTCGACCTCGGCGAATCGATCCACGTCGCCCAGATCTCAGTCCCCGCCGGCGTCACGGTGCTCGATGAGCCCAGCGCCGCCGTGGTCGTGATCGCGACCCCACGCGCCGCCGTCGAAGCGGCCGCAGAAGGCGAAACGTCGGCCGAGCCCGAAGTCATCCGCGCAAAGAAGCCGGACGAATCCACGGAATCGTAAACCCCCGCCCCGTAGGGGCGCACTGCTGTGCGCCCCTCTTGCCATACATCGACGGCCGGTGGAAACGCCCCGATCATCGGAAAAACGAACGCCGGTAAACGCCGCGCCCATCACGTTCACCAACGTTTATCGCGTTGGCGAACACGTTGGCGAACACGTTGGCGAACACGTTCGCCAAACATCGGGATACGTCGACATGCGACGTGGTAAAACAAAGAGGGGCGCACAGCAGTGCGTCCCTACCATTTATTTTCCGCCATGAAAATCATCGCCGGACTCGGCAACCCCGGCCGCGAATACGCCATGACTCGACACAACGTCGGCTGGTGGGTCCTCGACCACCTCGCCGACGTTTGGCATTTCGATGGCTGGAAAAAAGACGGCCCTGCCCAGGTCACGACAGGCCTCATCGGCCCCCACAAAGTCCGGCTCGTCAAACCTCAGACCTACATGAACCTGAGCGGCGACGCCCTCAAAACGTACGCCCGCAAACCGTTCTGGTCCCCCGCCACCGACCTCCTCGTCGTCGTCGATGAAGTCGCGCTCCCCGTCGGCCGGTTCCGCATCCGCTCACGCGGCAGCGCCGGCGGCCACAACGGACTGAAGCACATCCAACACACCCTGGGCACCCAAGACTATCCACGCCTCCGCATCGGCGTCGGTCCGGACGAATCACAACACGTCCCCGGCGAACGACTCGCGGACTACGTCTTGTCGCCATTTTCGAAGTCCGACCGCGAAACGATCGTCGGCATGCTCTCGACCTATACGGACCTCTGCGAACGTTGGGTCCGCGATGGCACCGACGTGACGATGAACGCGTTCAACAACAACTAAACCTGCCGCTCCTACCCCACGACCCATGCTGAAGCTCGGAATTGTCGGCCTGCCGAACGTCGGCAAATCGACGCTCTTCAACGCCCTCACCGCCGCAAAAGCGGACGCCGCCAACTACCCGTTCTGCACCGTCGAGCCAAACGTCGGCATGGTCGAAGTCCCTGACCATCGCCTCGGAGAGCTTGCGGCCATCGTCAATCCACAACGTACCGTTCCGGCGGTCGTCCAATTCGTCGACATCGCCGGCCTCGTCAAAGGGGCGGCTCAAGGCGAAGGACTCGGCAACAAGTTTCTCGCGAACATCCGCGAAACCGACGCGATCGTCCACGTCGTCCGTTGTTTCGAAGATGAAGACGTGACCCACGTCATGGGTGCCGTCGACCCCGTGCGCGATCGCGAAGTCATCGCGTTCGAGCTCGCGCTCGCCGATCTCGCGTCACTCGAGAAACGACTCGATCGCGTCCGTCGTGCGGCAAAGACGGGAGATAAGGAATCGCTCGCGGAGCTCCCCATCTTGGAGCGCGCATACTCCTTTCTCAAAGATGGACGGAGCCTCTGGGAAGCGAGCCTCACCGCCGACGAAAAGGCCGTCCTCGCTCCACTTGCACTCTTGACTGTCAAACCCGTCCTGTACGCAGCGAACGTCAGCGACAGCGAGCTCACCGGCGACGAAGGGCGTCATCTCACCGCCCTCCGTGCCGCCGTCGCGGCCAGTGGAGAAGAGGCCGAAGTCGTCCCCTTCTCCGCCAAAATCGAGGCCGAGCTGGCCGAGCTTCCTCCGGAAGATCGCGCGGATTTTCTGAGCTCTCTCGGCCTCGAATCGGCCGGCCTCGACCGCCTCATTCGCGCCGGCTACCACCTCCTCGGCCTCCAGACTTACTTCACCGCCGGCGAACAGGAAGTCCGCGCCTGGACCATCCACCAGGGCGACACCGCTCCCAAAGCGGCCGGCGTCATCCACACCGACTTCGAGCACGGCTTCATTCGGGCGGAAACCGTCGCTTACCCCGCCTTCGTGAGCTCAGGCGGGTGGAAGGGGGCCAAGGACAAAGGGACAGTCCGCTCTGAAGGAAAGGAATACGTCGTCCAGGATGGGGACGTGATGTTGTTCCGATTCAACGTCTGACCCTTTATATTTAAGGGCTACTCACAACCTATCCCCTCCCCGGGTTCCGGCAACCAACCTGGGGCGGATACATGACCACAGGGAGGATTGCCAACACGTGACTCGTGAATACGAGGCGGTGTACATCTTCGACTCTGCACTCGAAGACACCGCAATTACCGACAAGCTGACCAAGCACCACGCCCTGCTCAAGGCTGCGCAGGCGCCGACCCTCGACATCTGGGGCCGCCGTCAGCTCGCGTACAAGATCGGCCGCCATGAGAACGGCTTCTACATCGTCGCCCGTTTCGCCGCCGTTCCTGAGACGCTCCCCGAATTCGAGCGCTCGTTGAAGTTGGACGATGGCGTCGTTCGCTATCTCATCACGTTGTACGAGCATGAGCTCGGCGCCCCGGCATTGACCGAGGAGCAGCTTGCCGCACGCGCCCGTGCCGCGGCTGAAGAAGATGAAGACGACGAGGAGGAGTAATCCACATGCGTAAACAGAAAAAAGTTTGCCCGATCACCGAAGCCGGGATTCGCTTCGTCGACTATAAAGACGATCGCTTCCTGAGCCGCTTCATCACCGAAAACGGGAAGATCCTCCCGAGCCGGTTGAGCGGCGTCGATGCCCGGCACCAGCGTCAGTTGGCCGTCGCGATCAAGCGGGCGCGCTACTTGGCGTTGTTGCCGTACACCAAAGGGCACACGGCGTAATATCGCCGGGGCGACGACACGCGAATGACGATCGTGGAGTCGCCCCACCCTATGACGACGCCGTCCCCTTCCACACCACCACAAACGGGGTGGTTGGCCACGCTCGCGGCACTCGCCGCGTTCGTCATCGTTCCCATGGTACCAAGCGGGCTGTGGGCGATCATGCCGATCACGCAGACCATTGTCGTACTCGTCGCGGCACTCGCCACGTGTGCGATTCTGGGATGGTGGAAAGGGGGCAACGTCTGGTTCGCCGCGGTCTGGGTGATTTTGCTCGCGTGGATGCTCTGGAGTCAGGTGCATCACGGGAGCACCTTCACCCTCATGGCGAACGGATGGACGCTGCTTCTGGTCGCGTGCTTTGGGATGGCGTCGCTGTTGACGCCGAATCAAACCTTCAGCGTGCGAGCGTTGACGGCGGTTGGACTCGCGGTGTGCACCAGCTTCGTCTTGGTCATCATGTCGTCCGACGGGATCGATCAAGTGCAGTTGGTGATGCGCGGTGAATTCGACCGGCGCGTCGAGCAGATCGTGACGGAGTTGCACCAGCAAACAGCACGGCCGGAGTTTCGTGCGCTTGCCAAGCGATTCCCCGTCGTCGACTCAGCGATGACCGACAACGAGACCAAGTTGCGCGAGATCCCGGAGAAGACGACGTCGTTGTTACCAGCCTTGTTGGCGCTCGAGTCGTTGGCGGCGTTGGCGTTGGCGTGGAGCGTATATCATCGTCTCGCGACGGTGGCGATCGGTCCACAATTTCGGCAGCTCAGAGAATTTCGGTTCAACGATCAGCTCATTTGGGGATTGGCGGTCGGGCTGACCATTCTCTTTCTCCCGCCGTTTCAGGAAGCGAGAAATGTCGGGTTCAATTTGTTGGTGTTCTTCGGGGCGCTGTACCTGCTGCGCGGGGTCGGTGTCCTTTCATGGATTTCGCGCGGACGTGGCGTGGCGACCATCTTGATTCTCTTGACGGCCTTCGCAACACCACTCGTTGTCGCGCTGGCGCTCTGCGTCGGTGTGGGCGACACGTGGATGGATTGGCGCAAGAAGATTCAGCCAGCCACATAGCAGTCAGAGCAGGACATACATCACAGCGATCGATAGAGACGCTCAGACCGATACACGGAGGGACGGATCATGGAAGTCATTCTGCGACAAGCAGTTGAAAAATTGGGGCACACCGGCGACATCGTCAGCGTGTCGAACGGCTACGCCCGGAACTACCTCCTCCCGCGTGGCATCGCGTACCTTGCCACCGAGGGGAATAAGCGCCGCATCGCCCAGGAGCGCCAGCGCCTCGAGGCCGCCGAAGAAACGCGCCGTTCGAACGCCCGCGAGCTCGCGGAGAAGCTCGAGCAGGTCTCGCTCACCTTCTCGGCCCGCGTCGGCGAGGAAGGAAAGCTGTTCGGCTCGGTGACGAGCGGCGACATCGCGACCCAGCTCGTCGCGCAGGGATTTGCCGTCGAAAAGCGCCAAGTCGACCTGCATGAGCCGATCAAGGCGCTCGGCGTCTATCGGATCCCGGTTCGGTTGCACGCGGACGTGCACCCGGAAATCAAAGTCTGGGTCATCAAGGCGTAATCACACGACGGACAGCGGGAGTGGCTGCAGAGTGCCACTCCCGTCCAAAAGCGACAAATTGACCTCCGGGAGCCGCTCACGACGCGCGGCGTTTCCCGTCCAGATGGATTGTCCGTTGGGTTTCAGGGACCTTTTCGCATCCCGATTCCGGCAGTTGGCCGCCCTGTAGCGGCCCCTGACCGACGACTACCCCAACGTTTCGTGATGCCACCAATAATTTATAAAGAGGGGTGGCGCACGAAATGCAATTTTGAGTGTAGAATTAACCGACATTGGGGCAGCGAGCCCCTCCCTGTTTTCCTCGCTCAGGAGCCGCATTGGCCGAAACCTCAGTCTCACCCGCTCTCACTGCCGCGCAACGTGCCGCGGCACTCTGTCTGGACCTCAAAGCAAACGACGTCGTGGTACTCAACGTGAAAGGCGTCACCGACATGACCGACTGCTTCGTAATCGCGAGTGGAACCTCGGATACTCACGTTCGGTCACTCGGCGAGCACGTGCTGGAGGAGATGAAAAAAAGCGGGCAACGTGCACATCACGTTGAAGGGCTGCAGCAAGGACGTTGGGTGTTGTTGGATTACGTGGACTTCGTGGTACATCTCTTTCACCCGACGCTCCGGTCGTTTTACCAACTGGAGCGACTTTGGGGCGATGCGGAAATCGTCCCGCTAGAGGCGGAGGTCGTCAAATGAACATCGCACGGTGGCTTGGCAGTGCCTGCCTTGCTGGAGTCGCGCTGGCTGCAGTCCCCGCCAGCGCGCAGCGATATTTCGGCCAGAATCAGGTGGAGTATCGCCACTTCCGGTGGCAGGTCATCGAGACCGAACACTTCCTGATTCACTACTATCCTGAAGAGAAGGCCGCGGCCCACGATGCCGCGCGAATGGCCGAGCGGTCGTACGCGCGGCTGTCTCGCATATTGGGGCATCAGTTCCGCGAGAAGAAGCCACTCCTCCTCTTCGCCTCACCTCAGGACTTCGCGCAGAACAACGTGACGGGAGACCTTGGCGAGGGAACGGGCGGTGTGACCGACGCGTCGCGCCAGCGTATGATCCTCCCGTTCACGGGAGACTACGCCAGCTTCGAGCACGTGCTGGCGCACGAAATGACCCACCAATTCCAGTACGACGTCTTCTCGCGAGGACGCGCCGGCGCCAATCTCCAGACCCTCGAGTCGGTCAATCCGCCGCTCTGGTTCATGGAAGGGATGGCGGAGTACCTCTCGCTGGGCCCCAACCACGTTCTGACGACGACCTGGGTCCGCGACGCGGTGGTGAATGGGAATCTCCCCACCGTCAAGCAGATGACCGACCAGCCGGACAAATACTTCCCGTATCGCTACGGTGAGGCGCTCTGGCGCTACATCGGCGAGCGGTGGGGCGACGCAGTCATTGGCGAAATTCTGCAGAGCTCCACCACCGTCGGTATCGAGCGCGCCTTCCAACGTGAGCTCGGGCTCACGCTCGATCAGGTCAGCGATCAGTGGCGCGAAGCGACCCGGCAGCAGTACCTCCCCGAGCTTGCCAACATGCAGCGCGTGCGTGACTTCGCGCAGCCATTGCTCAGTCCCAAGAAATCGGGCGGCAACATCTTCTTGGCACCCGTCTTTTCGCCGGACGGAAAGACAATCGCCTTCCTTTCCAATGGCAGTGAGAAGCGTGGCGAAGTGTTCATCGACCTCTGGTTGGGGGACGCCGTCACCGGGAAGCGGATTCGTCGCCTCGTCAAGAGCACCAACAACCCCAGCTTCGAAGAGCTGCGCCTGCTGTACTCGCAGGGTGGCTTCTCCCCCGATAGCCGGCATTTCGCTTTCACGGCGCAGACGGGAGGGCGAGACGTCCTCTCGATCGCGGACGTGAAAACCGGCGACGTGAAGCAATTCAAGCAGCTTCCGCTCGACGGCGTTTTGAGCCCGACGTATTCGCCGGACGGGAAGCACATTATCTTCAGTGGCGTCGAGAATGCCCTCACCGACCTGTACATGGTCGACATCGACGGACAGAACTTGAAGCCGTTGACACAGGACCGGTTCGGCGACTTGCAGCCGTCCTGGTCGCCGGACGGTCAATACGTCGCCTTCGCGACCGACCGGGCAACGACCAAGTTGAACAATCTGACCACTGGGAAGCTCCAGATCGCGATCATGAATTTGAATGATCAGACGATCCAGGTACTCCCTGACCAGCAAGGGCTCAACATCAACCCGGTCTGGTCGCCGGACGGTCATGCCCTCGCATACATCTCCGACCGCGATGGGACGCCGAACATTTACACCTACGACGTCGCCTCCAAGCAGACGTCGCGGCTCACGAACGTGCAAGGTGGCGTGAGCGCGATCACCGAGTACAGCCCAGCCCTCACGTGGGCGAAGGCCACCGATCGTCTCGCGTTCACCTATTACGACAACAACGATTACACGATTTGGACGCTCGACAAACCACTGTCGCTGACCAAGCCGCTCACCCCAACCGCGGTCGCACAAGCCCCGTCGCCGGCGCCGGCGTCGGCGACGTCACCGGCGCCGATCGTGCACGACTCGACCCCGGGCGCCAAGACCGAGCAGAGCTCGACGTACCGCGCCCAGACGGGGGCTCGTCCGTCGGCCCATTTGTCGACGGCGGAAGGGCGCACCGATAGCACCAGCTTCTCCAGCGTCGCGACGTTGCTCGCCGATCCGAATAGCGGGCTCCCCGATACGCTGACCTTCAAGCAGTATCCATATTCCGTTCGCTTCACGCCGGATTACATCTCGGGCGCTGACGTCGGCGTGTCGACCGGCGGCGGATATGGGACCGCGTTCGGCGGCGGAACGACGCTGGTCTTCAGCGATCTGACCGGCGATCACCAGCTCGCAGTGGGTGCCGGAGTTTACGGACGGATTCAAGACGCGAGCTTCTTGTTCGGCTACACCAACTTGAGCCGCCGTCTGCAGTATTCGGCGGGCGTGTCGCAGGACGTGGCGTACGTCAACACGTCGGCGCAACAGATCGACAGCATCGGGTTTACCCGGCTCCAGTATCAGTTCACCCGCTACGTGTTGCGGACGATTGGCGCGAGCACGGAGTATCCGCTCAACCGGTTCACCCGGTTCGAGATCGGAGCCCAGTTCAACTCCATCGGGCGCTCCATCGTCAATCAGAACTACGATTATTACGACAACGGCTTCTACAACATCAGCCTGGAGACGCAGGAAACGCTCTCGACGCTGAACTACGTGTCGCCGGTCGTGGCGTTCGTTTCCGACAATACGCTCTTCGGGATGACCGGACCGATCGACGGACGGCGGTTCCGCTTCAGTGCCTCCCCTGCTCTTGGGAACATCCGCTGGACGGAGTACGTAGGCGATTACCGGCGCTACGATCCGGTGATCTTCAACACGATCACCTTCGCCACCCGCATCTTCGGCGACGCGACGATTGGACGAGATGAAAATCTCTTCCCCAAATACATCGGCCGTCCGGAGTTCGTCCGCGGCTACGATCAATCGAGCTTCTACGGCGGCTACTCCTGCGACTCGTTCCTGAACTCCGGGAGCACCGCGGGACGCGCCTGCTCCACGACGGAGCTCGTTGGAACGCGCGTCGTCGTGGCGAACGAAGAGCTTCGCTTCCCGTTGATTCGCCGGTTCGACCTCGGCTCGCTTCCAATTGGGCTCCCGCCCGTCGACGCGTTGTTCTTCTACGACGCCGGGTTGGCGTGGAGTCAGGGGCAGACAGTGTCGTTCACGAAGCCGCAGAACTACGACGCCACGATCCAGCGCTACGTGCTCCGCAGCTACGGCATGGGCCTTCGCGTGAACCTGTTCGGATTGGCCATCTTGAAGTGGGATCTGGCCCGTCCGCTCAACCGCGACACGAAGAAGTTCAACTGGACTTTCTCGATCGGACCGAGCTTCTAAGCCGCTTCTAAGCCGCTATTTCAGAGGATGAGTCTATGGGGCCGCCGGCGTGCACGAGACGCCGGCGGCCCCATGTGTTTTCTCGGCATGCACAACGGTCGTTTCGACGGCCGTTTTCGGGGTGGTTTCGCGTCCCAAGTCCCTCGGATTCGATTAAATTGACGCGGTGCGAACCCGGATTGCTCCTCTTTTTCTCCTCGCGGCTTCGCTCGCCGCCTGCGGCCACTCTGATACGCGAGGAGAGCACGCTCAAGCCTCTCACGAGGCGTCCCCGCCAAGCCGGGGCCCTGACCCGATCCTGCTTCGCATTCCGCGAGCGGGCGGGACGATTCGCGCGTACGTCTACCCCAAGCTCGACTCGGTCGTCTGGACCGGCAGTGGGACGTCCATCACTCAGGTCCTCGGCTTCGACCCGGAAGGGGGAGCGCTCGCCATCCTGAATGCAAAGGGAATCCCAGCGCGGCTCGATTTCCGGCTCGGCGAAGCAAGCCAGGCGACGTCATCGGCCCGCCTGACCTCGTTGTCCTCGGTCAACGGCGCGGACATCTACGGCATCGACCCCAAAGGGACCGTCGTTCGGATGACTCGAAGCGGCGACTGGTCCTTCGCGCCGCCCGCATCGCCACGGATCGTCTTCCCGCAAACAGACGGCTCACTCCTCGTCGCGGGACAGCGTGGCAAAGACGCGCTCATCTGGCGGATCCGCCCTCCCGAGTCACGTCTCCTCGACACGACGGTACTCTCGATCTCGCTGCGCGGCGCTCGGGCGCAGGTGGGCGATCGCGTCTACTTCGGCACCGATACCGGACTGGTTGGCGTCAAGACACGCGATCTCTCCGTCGTTCCGTCGATCCACTTCAAAGACAAGATCGTCGCCCTTGCGCCGACGCCGAGTGGCGATCGGATGTATGTGGCGACGAGTGGGGAACATGGGGTAGCGATCATCGATCGCTACACCGACAAGATCGTCACGCAAATCGATCTCCCTGGACTCGTCTCCGAGCTTCGGATGGATCCACTCGGCCGATACGTCATCGCACGTCCAGTGCAT
>Ga0105241_10000118_pt1 | contig 57242 bp, 63 predicted proteins | sample KBSC64metaG_FD_80422 | JGI IMG/M metagenome (GOLD analysis project Ga0105241, IMG submission 80422) | Corn rhizosphere microbial communities from Kellogg Biological Station, Michigan, USA - KBS C6-4 metaG | ecosystem: Host-associated > Plants > Roots > Rhizosphere > Soil | place: Michigan, USA... | reverse complement strand
TCGTCCGCGGCGCCGGTGATCAGTCCTGGCCCCAACTCGCCAAAGAACTCGCGAATGCGATGATGCTTCCCTTCCTGACGCGGGCGATAGGGGCGCGGCGCCTCGCGCCGGTCGGAATGCGGCTCGGACGCGTCGGGTGATGGAAGCTCCGTCGGGGAGATATCGCTTGGCGTGGAAGACGTCACGCCAAGCGGCATCGCAATGTCCGTGCGCGGTGGCGGCTGCGCGCGGAAGGTCGTACGGTTAGTGGATTACGCCGCGGCGCCGGCCGCCGAATACGCCCCGAACAACTCGTGTATCTGAGTTGGGGAGCCGGGGATTTCCCCCTCTTGCCACCACTGATCGATATCCAAGGTGCGGACGCCATTGAGCGCATGGTCAGCACGCTCGGCGATGAACAGGAGCTCGCTCATCCGATTTTCTTCCGTCGGCACCGGCGTGCGATGATGCTTCGCGATCGCGACGGCCACCGAGTTCCCCAACCCCCACCGAAGTGCGGCGACACCACCGAGTGCACCATGCGCGTCGCGCAGCACGTTCCGGAAGAGGAGCGAGGGAAGAACGACGTCGCGACGGAGCTCGCGACGAAGATCGCCGACGATGTCGAACACGATCATCTTTCCGACGTCGTGTAGCAATGCGACGGCGAATGCTTCATCCGGCGGAATCGCGAAGCCGCGCGCCAATGCGCGCGCCAGTGGCGCGGTCCGAACCATGTGCGCGCGCACCTGCTCGACCATCTCTTGATAATGGCCGCCCGGTTTACACATCAATCCATCAACCATCGTCGTGAGAACGACGTTGTGAATGCCGGTCACTCCCACCCGTTGCGCCGCTTGTTTCAATGAAACGATCGCCGCGCCACCCGTCGCGTAGTACGCGGAGTTGGCGTATTTGAGCAGCGCTTGGCACAAGGTGGGGTCTTCCTCGACCACCTGAACCAATTGATTGATCCCGATGTCGGGGTTGCGTGTCTTGGCGAGCGCGCGCTGCGCCGCAACCGGTGCCGGGCGAATGTTGGATGCCTTGGCGTCCCGGAGCCGCTGCAGAAAGCGCGGAATGTCCGTCGTCCGATCCTCAGCCGTGAGGGTCAACGACAGTTCGTCGATCCGGTCGCGCACGTCCCACTCGAAGCGGGTCGTCAGGTCTTCGGAAGAAAGTTGAGAGAGCACGCCTTGAGTATCGGCTCCTCGTGGAGAAAACATCACTTTTTGCCTCTCCTGAAGGGTTCTGGCTCAAGAAAATGTCATGCGGATCCAACAGGCTGTGGCGACAAGAACTTGATATACAATCTTGTGTCTTGATTGTCGCGGTAGCCAAAGCTATATAGCAGCATCGCGTTGGCATTCTTTTTCGGTACGGGTGTTCATGGATACAGAGTATACGGGCCGCATTCTCCTCGTCATCGACGACCACGAGGATTTGCTCGTTGCGGTCAAACGTATGCTCGAAACATCGGGATTCGCTGTGTTGACCGCATCGAATGGTGCTGAAGGATTGAACGTGCTCATGCAGCGTAAGGGACGTGTCGACGGTGTGGTGCTCGATTTATACATGCCCAAGCTCAACGGCGCGCACTTGGCGGAATTGATTCGCATCGCATGGCCGGTGCTTCCCGTGTTGTTGATCTCCGCGTACGTCGATGCCGCCAACGCGGTGATCGGACATCTCGAACTCCCCGTGTTGGCGAAACCGTTCACCATGCCGGCATTGCTCGAGGCGGTCACACGCTTATTGGAACCACCGGCCGCTGAGTGAAATGCATCGAACGATGCGAATGAAATGATGCGAGCCGGAACGAGCCGGAATGATCCGTACGGATCATTCCGGCTCGTGTGCTTTCAAATTGGCGCGCAGCCGCATGACGGCGTGGGAGAACGTCGCTTTGATCGTCCCTTCGGCGCGTCCCAATTGATGCGCGACGTCGCGGACCGAGCGTCCGACGATCGCGCGAAGCACGAAGACTTGCCGCTCGCGTGGCGCGAGTGAGAGAATGGCGCGCACGAGCTGGCCGATGCGTATTTCGGTATCGTGCGTGCCGTCGGCCGTCGTGATCACCGGGACTTCACGTTCGATACTCGGGTCGGTGTGACTATCGAGCTCGTACTGCTCGCGCCGCCGCTGCGCGCGGTATTGGCTGATGTACGTATGTCGCAGGATCGTATCGACCCATGCCGAGAATGATCCTTTCCCTTGAAAGCTGGTGCGCTTGAAATGCACCTGCACCCAGGTGGCCTGCACGAGATCTTCCGCCTGATCGTTGTCGCCACAGAGGGCGACCGCTTTGCGGAGGAGCCGAGGCGTATGCTCCTCGATCAGCGTCCGAAGGAACGCCGGGTCCTCGTATTCGATTGGGTTCGTGGGGAGACGCCGCGCTGGGGCGACAACGGGGAGACGCGAGCGTGTTCGGGCGGCGGGTGGCTGGGACTCGTCGCTGGACATGAAAGAGCGGAGAATTCAGGAATCGAAGACGGGCCCAACGGCCCTGCCTATAGACGCCATCGAATCGGGTAGGTTTATCTGAAAATGACAGAAATTTCAGCTAAAAGCTGTATCGCATCCGCACCGAGTGGAAGGGGAGGACAAAAATGCGAGTGTAACGTCATTTTACAGCGGTAAACCGTTCCCCAGGTGGGGCGTCTCAGCTACAGGTCGATTTACCGCATACCAGCGCCACGACAAGCAGCAGTCGAAAGAGCGGCAGCACGCCGGCTTCGAAGGCTCATGCCATGCGCGCAGACGTCTCTTCCTTCAGGTGAGGTTGTCATGCACCCCCGTCGTCTTCTGGAAATCGTGCTGTACGATGTCCTCCAAATCGCGTGTATTCTTGGACTACTGGCGTATTCCGGTCGTGCGGGACACGCGATGCTGTCCGCATGGCGCTCTGAGGATACCCCGGCCTCTGCCGTCGCGACGCGTGCTGTTACTCCCGTTCCGACGGAGCGATGGCGTAATGTCGTTGCCAACGCCGCAACGAATCCAGCGACAGACGATCGATCGTTGCACTGATGTCCTGCGCGGATTGGATCGCCGAGGTAACGGCGCGGTGATATTCATCGGTGGTGGACGAGGCTCCACTTCGGTCGCGCATGTCTCCCGCCGCGGCGAGTAACACGGTGAGGCGTCCCTTGATTTGATCGGCGAGCATGGGCCGAATCTCCCCGATCAGCGATTGACGAATGCGTTGCTGTTGCCGGCGGACGAGCCAGAATACCGCGCCGTGGACGACCCCGACGAGTAAGGCTGTTATGGCCATGACATGCCAATACTCGTCGCGACGCGCCATCGATGCCGCAAAGAAAATGAGCGCGATCCCCACCAGCGTGAGGTACAGCTCGAGATGATCGAAAAAGTGTTTCATGCGTTGCGACAAATCTAGCGGCGCTTGTTGCAACCGTCGCTGATCGCGGAGTTCCGCACCGGTTGCCCGAGCTATCGGAGGCGTTGTATGGTTCGTCATGTACGGACGGCAAGAGTTCCTGTGGCTCAAACAAATGTTCGGCCGAATGTGTCACGCCGGGATCATCGGCGGAACATGGGGGGCCTCGGTCGCGATCACGTCAGTCGCGAGCACATCAGTCGTGAGTGCATCAGTCGCGATCACGTTGGGCGCACAATCAGTGCCTCAGGTATCAACGTCACGGCCAAAACCGTCGGGCATCCCTGTCCATACTGTGACGATCGACACACGCGATCCCGGCGCGCGACGCTTCGTTCCCGCGCAAGCACTTGGCGCGGCGCTCGACGGACTGCAACACGGCGAAGTGGCGTCGGTCTACACGCCCCGAAACATCATCGCCATGCAAAGCGCCGGCTTCGTGCCGATCACGTACCGGTTGCGGACGGAATTGGGTGGCGAAGCATGGCACTGGAATCCGCGCGGAACGTGGAGCGACTCGCTCCACGAGCAAGGGTACTGGACGTCGTCGGCCGACACGAGCCAGTCGATCAACGTTTCCTATGGGTATCGGCTTCCGAGACGTGGTAATACGATCGATCAAGCGAATGATGATGGCTATTCGCGTATCGATGATGGAAAATCAGCGACGTTCTGGAAGAGCAACCCCTATCTCGAGCTCGCCGACACGGCCCCACGTCGTGAGGGAACTCGCACTCCATTGTTCCGCCCGCAATGGATCGTCGTTGATTTTCGCAAATACGAATGGATCGACGCCGTTCGGATTCATTGGGGTGATCCCTACGCCACACGTTTCGTCGTTCAATGGTGGGAGTCGCGTGAAGGGGGCGCATCGGCGAGCGGAACCTCCACGATTGATCCGTCCGCGACCAGTGAAGTCATACCAGGTGGCACGTGGCGAACCTTTCCGAAAGGGACCGTCGACGGCGCGACCGGGGGTGACATGCTGTTGCGGCTGGGTTCCGTCCCCACACGAACCCGCCTCATTCGAATCCTAATGACCGAGGCGTCGCGCAGCGCTCCACACGGTGCGTCCGACGTGCGCGACAGCCTTGGTGTCGCGGTACACGAGCTGGCCGCGGGACTCATGATCACTGGGCAGGGGCTTCGTGACGCGATCCATCACGCGGCGTCGCACACGCGCCAAACGATCGTGTACGCGTCGTCGACGGATCCGTGGCATCGCGCGAGCGACATCGATCCGAACGTCGAGCAGCCGGGCGTCGACTTATTGTTCAAGAGCGGAATGACGGCGGGACATCCGACGATGTTTCCGGTTGGGATTCTCTACGACACGCCGGACAATGCCGCCAATGCGCTCCGGTACATTCGTGCGCGAGGATATCGCGTCGATCGCATCGAGATGGGCGAAGAGCCGGATGGCCAGGGCGTCGCGCCGGAAGATTACGCGACATTGTATCTGTCGATTGCAACGGCGTTGCATCGTGTCGATCCATTCGTCGCACTCGGCGGCCCTTCCTTCCAAGATGCCGTCGCGTTCGTCAGTCCGTGGCCCGATCTTCGAGAAGATCGGGCATGGATGCGACGCTTTCTCAACGTGCTTCGCCGGCGGAACCGGATGCGCGACTTCGCGTTCTTCTCGTTCGAATGGTATCCATACGACGAGCTCTGCGGCCCGACCATGTCGCAACTCACGCGCGAGCCGGTCAAACTGGCCGCGGCGATGGACACCCTTCGCGCCGACGGTGTCCCCACAGACGTTCCATGGATCATGGCGGAATACGGCTACTCGGCGTTCGCGGGCCAACCCGAGGTCGAGCTCGCCGGAGCGATCCTCAACGCGGACATCGTGGCGCACTTTCTCACCCTGGGAGGGGCGGAGGCGTACTTATATGGGTATGAGCCGACGTCGCTGATGCGCAACGAGCGGTGCAACTCGTGGGGGAACAACATGATCTTCGAAGCCACCGACGATCCGGTACGGACGCCTGCGCCACGCCGGTTGGCCCCATACTATGGAGCGCGATTGCTCACACAGGCGTGGGTACAACCGGGAATGGGGCTGCATACGACATTTCCGGCCCGTGTCGCCGCCCCGCGCGATTCCACGGGCGGGATGCTCATCAGCGCGTATGCGGTGCAGCATCCCGACAGCACGTGGGCACTCCTCCTGCTTAACAAGGATCCACGGCGGACGCGCAAGGTGCGCATCCAATTTCAACGTGGGGGTGCTTTGGCGACGTTTCGGGACGACCTCGACCTGTATCAGTATTCATCGGCGCAGTACGTCTGGCATCCACGGAGAGAGCAGGGGTACGCGGCACCGAACGCTTCGCCAGTGCACCGACGTCTCCGGAGTGGAGCAGCGCTCGTCGCGCTCCCGCCGTACTCCATGACGGTGCTGCACGGAACGATCGCTCCATGAATCTCGTCGGGTTGATCGAATCGTCGGGATACGCGGTCGTTGCTGGGCTCAACATCCTCGAAGGGGTGGGGCTCCCAGTTCCCGGGGAGCTCGCGCTCGTCACGGCCGCGGCGTTTGCGGCGCAAGGGCATCTCACCATCGCCGGGGTGATTACCGCGTCGGTCGTCGGGACGACCCTTGGGGGCACGGGCGGATATTGGCTGGGGCGCACGGGTGGATTGCGACTCCTCGACCGGCACGGTCATTGGATTGGCCTCGGTCCGGAGAAGTTGCGGAAGGCACGCGTCTATTTCGATGGGCACGGTGTGAAGACCATCCTCATCTCGCGCTTCATTGCCATTCTCCGTATGGTGGCGTCGCTGCTCGCTGGCGTCGCGCACATGTCGTTTCCGCTCTTTTTTGGATGCAATCTCCTGGGCGGGATCGTGTGGTCCGTCGCGTACGGCGCCTTGGGCTATGTGTTCGGGTACAATCTCCCGCGCCTCGAGCATTACCTGCATGAAGTGACGGCCATCATCGTCGTGCTCGTCGTGATCGCCGCCGGATTCCTCCTTGTGCGCCGTCGTCGCGCTCGTGCGTCACAACCGCTATGACCGTGCCGGACCTCCCAGCGCCGTGGCGAGAGTTTCCAAATACGGTGTTGCACTTTCGCGTGGCACCAGCGGCGTCGATCGATTTGCGTCGCCCGATTGCCGGGGAACAGCGAACGCTCCTGCGAAGATTATCACTAGAACGTTCGTTCGGTATCGTAACGGCACAGAATCCAGGCGGGGTGCGCACGCCGATATCACAAAACTCCGCGCTGGCGGTGAATTTGCAGTCCGAGGTGAAAGCCATCGGGTGTTTGGCGTTGGACGTCGATGCCTGTAACCCGGATCGGTCGCACTGCGAACAGAGCCTCGCGGTTGCCGCCTCCAAAGCGGAGGTTGCGGCGTTGGGGCGGCGGTACGATCAATTGGCGATTTTCTGGTTCGATGGCCATTGCTTCTGGATCGTGGACACGTCGGACAACTGGGCCGACGTGCCACTTCCCTTATCATTTCATCCATGACCGTCAGGCCGTCCAAAGTGGTTGACACCTGGTCTCTTTGGAGCGGTCTTGGCTGGAGCAAATACCGTCTGTTATGAGTGGGAGTAAAGGAACGTCTTCGGTGGCGGATGCACGCGAGGTGTCGGGACGGAAATCGGCACCTGTCGTGACAGGACGTGTGCTGCTGGCGGATGACAACGACGCCAAGCGGTATTTATTGCGTCGTTGGCTCGTGAATGCCGGCTTCCTTGTTGAGGAAGCTCTGACAGGAGCGGAAGCGGTACGGGCGGCTCGGCATCGGCCGGATATCGTGATTCTCGACGTGCGGCTCCCAGATATGTCTGGGCTCGAGGTCTGCTGGAAGCTCAAGAATGAGGAGCGGACGTCGCGGATTCCGATCTTACATGTCTCTTCGCACATGGCGGACACCGCCGATCGTGTCATTGGATTGGATGGAGGCGCCGATGCCTATCTCGCCTATCCGGTCGAGCCTGAAGAGCTCGTTGCGACCGTCCGTTCGCTTCTGCGCGCTTATAAAGCTGAAGCTGCACTCCGTGAAAGCGAAGAACGGTTCCGGCTCGTTGGCCGTGCCACGAGCGATGCGGTGTGGGATTGGGATCTGCGAACGAACACTGTCGTCTGGAATGCGGCGGCCGAGTTGTTGTTCCGTGTCCCTACCTCAGAAATGCGAGGCACGTCGGAATGGTGGTATAGCCGCATCCACCCGGATGATCGTGCTCGCGTCGTCGCTGGATTGCATGCAGTGATCGATGGGGCGGGCGAATATTGGTGTGACGAATACCGGTTGCTCTGTGGGCCAGACGACGGGAGTGGCGCGCTGGCCGATTATGTGACTGTATATGACCGCGGATATGTCGTGCGTGATGACGCGGAGGATCCGGTCCGAATGGTCGGCTCGATGCTCGATGTCAGCGAGCGCCGCCGGTCAGAAGACGCTCGGCAATTTCTCGGCAACGCATCGACGTTGCTGGCGGGCTCGCTCGATTATGTGTCGACGCTCAAAAATGTGGCGCGCCTCACCGTTCCGCATCTCGCCGATTGGTGCATTCTGTATACGGTTGGTACCGACAGGACGATCTATCCACTCGAAGTTGCCGCACATACCCCCAAGCAAGAGCGTGAGCTGTGGGAACGGGAACGACGATATCCGATCAACCCTGCGTCCTCGACCGATACTGTCGCTCGCGTCATTCGTGAGGGGAAAGCCGAGATAGTCGATGGGGGATCGCACTACGACGACAACGACGGCGTTCAGGCGTCGAATGCCGCGACCTCGAGCATGGTTGTTCCGTTGCGTGGACGTGCCGGCATGCTCGGTGCTTTACTGCTCACGAGCACGATCCCATCCCGCCCATTTACCCGGGATCAGCTCCGTCTCGCCCAAGAGCTCGCCGATCGCGCCGCGTTGGCTGTCGACAATGCGAAGCTGTACGAAGCCGCCGTGCTCGCGAGCCGGAGCAAGAGCGACTTCCTCGGCGTAATGTCCCACGAGCTGCGGACGCCACTGAATGCCATCCTCGGCTATTCAGACCTTCTGCTGCTCGGGATTCCTGGAGCGATACCGGATCCATCGAAAGAGTATCTGGACCGGCTTCGTGGATGCGCCAAACATCTCTTACAGCTGATCGAGCAGATCTTCGTTTTCTCTCGTATGGAATCGGGGACGGAGCCGCTCGTCACCGAGCCGATCGCTGTTCGTAAATTGGTGCAAGAAGCCGTCACGGTCGTCGAGCCGCTCATTCGCGAAAAGGGATTGCGGTTCAAGATTACCGACGAAATTCCGGACGTGGAAATTCGGAGCGATTCCGCGAAGGTGAGTCAGATTCTGCTCGCGCTCTTTTCCAATGCGATCAAATTCACCCACGCCGGCACGGTGGCACTGACGGTCCGTGCCGAGCCCGACCGCGTGATCTTCGACGTGACGGACAGCGGAATCGGCATCTCGACGGAGAACATCGAGAAAATCTTCGATCCCTTCTGGCAGGTGCAGCAGGAGAAAACGCGAACGATTGGCGGTACAGGACTCGGGTTGACGGTGGCGCTCCGTCTCGCACAGCTTCTCCACGGCTCGTTACGTGTGATGAGCAGGCCGAAGCAGGGAAGTACGTTCACGTTGACACTTCCGTACGACGTCACTTCATCCGTTCGATAGTTCGGCGCTTCATAGGTAAAAAAGAACGGGCCGGCGTAGATGCGCCGGCCCGTTCTTTTTCATCCTGTCGCCCTCATGCGAGCGGCTTATATCGATACGCGACGATGTTCGGCGCCGTCGCGGTCACCGTAAACGACGACGAGCCTCCTTTCCCTGGTACCGGGCCGACATTTGCCGTTTGCGTAGAAACCACGTTACCGCTCTTGTCGAGGAAATCGACCTGGAGACTGTAGCTCTTGGGGGTCGTCGTCTTGTTCTCGATCGTCCCGACGAGCGTCGCCTTGTCCGGGAGATGGGTGAACTCGCTGAGCGACACACGAGTCTGGAGCTTCTCCGCCTTCGAATTGTACTTCACGAGCGAATCGGTGTAGCTCTTGACCATCTTGGGATCTTTCGTCCCCTTCACCAAGCCGCTGTACGCGTAGGCATACATCAACCACGTATCGGCATTGTTCGGGTCGATCGCGACGAGCTTGTCGATCAGCGGGAACATCTTCTGGTGCTCGTTGGTCGCCACATAGCTCGCGGCCAGGTTGTTGAGCGCGTCGCGCTGATACGGATTCTGCTCCAACACCGCCGCGAACATCTTGGCGGCGTCGTCGGGATGCTTCGCTCGCGTCGCCGTCACGCCGGCGAGGAGGAGCGTCTGCTCTCCATATTTTGACGGATTGGCGAGGATGGGGGCGTAGGACTGGACGACGCCCACCGTGTCATTGACCGACTTCAACAGTCGGATGATCGTCTGCTCGGCGCTGGCGACTTGGTTGTCGCGCGTCCCCATCGGGATGAACGCCTGCCACGCCGCCACTGCTTCCTGCACGCGCGTCCGTTTGTCCGCCCCGGTCGCCGCTTCGGCACGCAACGTCGCGTTGTTGGCCAGATCGTACATGGCGTTGAACTTGGCGTCGTTGTATATCGTGTCTTTCTGCGCCAGATCCAATGCGTGCTTCAACAGGACGGTCGCGCTATCGTACTCCTTGCGATTCGTTTCGACGCTCGCGAGCACCGAGTACGCGTACGGGGCACCGCGCTCGATGATCAATGACCGCTTGGCGAGTGCTTCCGCCGAATCATATTTGCCGGCGTTGAGGGCATTGATCGAGCCGTTGAGCGCGTCGATCCACGGCTTCTGCTGCCGCCACTGTGCCATCTGCGATGCACACAGCGGCCAGTCATGCGCCACTTTGGTCAACGCCGTATCGGCGGCCGCCAGGAGGTCGATCGTGAGCATCGTGTCCGTCGCGATGCCGTAATCGCGGCGGGGGCCGATCGGCTTGACGCCGGGCTCCTGCAAGAGGAGAATGTATGCTTGGCCGAGATAATACAGTCGTCCGAGCGAGTCGCCCGTCTCTTTCTTGGGCGGGATCGACGTCAGGAAGTGGATCCCCAACTTGAGATCGCTGTCCGCGCGCTGTTTGGCTTGGACCTTTTGGAACGCGCGCTGCAACGAGAGGGTCGCTCTGGCGAGGGCCTCGGTGACGACCGCGTTCGGATTACACGTGGGGACCGAATCGGCCGCCGTTTTCTGTTGCGCCATGGCTGGCGAAGCCAACGTCGTGGCGCAGAGCAACGCTGCCGTAGCGTGCCAGAGACGTACCTGCATGAACAACTCCTCGATGGAAAGGGGGATACGTCATGCGACATACCCTCCAAGGCGACGCCGAGCCTAGGCTCGGCAGGACTGGGTGACAAATTTAGCGGAGGAATCGCCCCATGACCAATTCACACCGGAAAGCTCTGGCCCACCTACGGAAGGCCGATCCTGTCCTTGCCGACGTCATCGCGCGGGTGGGCGCGTGCCGGTTCGAGCCCCGGACCGACGGCACCCACTTCGACGCCGTGGCTCAGGCCATCGTCTACCAACAACTCTCCGGCAAGGCGGCGGCAACGATTCACGGGCGATTCGTCGCGCTGTTCGAGCCTGATACACCGCCTGCCCCCCAATTGCTCACCTTCTCCGACGAACGGCTCCGGGAAGCGGGGATCTCGCGCCAGAAAGCGGGCTACCTGCGGGACCTCGCGGAGCGCGTCCACAGCGGGGCGATCCCCATCGATGAGCTCGAGACGCTCTCGGATGAGGGGGTCATGGCCGCGCTGACCTCCATCAAAGGAGTCGGTCCCTGGACCGCGCAGATGTTCCTGATGTTCCGCCTTGGCCGGCCAGACGTTCTGCCGGAGCTCGATCTTGGGATCCAGAAGGCGATACAACGCGCCTACCGACTCCGGAAATTGCCGACGCCCGACCGGGTACGGCGTATCGGCGCCAAATGGGCGCCGTATCGGACGGTGGCGTCCTGGTACCTTTGGCGCAGCCTCGAGGTCGAAGATTAGCTCTTTGGCGGGGCGACCGGCGGGAGGCTGACGGCCGGATCTTCTTCGCCCGGCATGACCGTGAAGGGGAGGAGGATGGAGATCCGCCGGTTCGCCGGGTCGAGCGGGCGAGTCGGGACGCGCAGATTCCGGTCGGCCATCCCGCGGACCTCGATGATCCGGGTCGGGTCGATTCCCACCTCTTCCAGCGCGCGCCGAGCCGCATTCGCGCGATCCGCCGACAGCTCGAAGTTGCCGTATCCGGTCCCAGCGACGCTATAAGCGCGCGCGTCCGTGTGCCCTTCGATGATGATCGGAGTACGCATCGATTTGAGCTCGTCTCCGATCAACGCCAGCGCCTGTTCCATGAGCGGCGTCATCGTCGCCGATCCATTGGCGAAGAACGTCTGCCCATTTCCCGACTCGATCAACTCGATCCGAAGTCCAGACTTCGTTTTGACCGCTTCGATGTGTGCGCCGAGGAGTTTGAGCTCGTGCGAATCATCGATCTTCGACTTGATGTCGTGCGCGACTTCGGTGAACCGTTTCTCTTCCGCGGCCCGAATCAAGGTCCGGAGTGGCGGCTTCTGCTCGCCGGCCGGAGAGTTGCCGTTCGAGATGACGTTGGTTCCCGCGGAGAATCCTTTCTTGAACCCGACGGGATTCGAGAAGTATCCCTCGATGGCGTCCTTCATCTTCTGGTCCATGCTCAAGAGCCACATGACCATGAAGAACGCCATCATCGCCGTCACGAAGTCGGCGTAGGCAACCTTCCAGCTTCCGCCATGGTGTCCGCCATGTCCCCCTTTCTTCTTTTTGACAATGCGGATGACCTTGTTTTCTTTGCCGAGGGAGGCTGCCATGGGAGTACGTCCTGAGCGCGCGTCGAGAGGAAGATCGACGTCGTCTTAGGCCGCGCGACGGCGGGTCAGCTCTTCGAGCTCGGCGAAGCTGGGGCGATCGCCTGGCTCGATGTTCCGACGTGCAAATTCCACAGCGGTCATCGGTGCATCGCCGCGAGCGAACGCCAGGAGCGCCGTGCGGATGCACATCATGTACGCCTCTTCGGCCTTGATGCGTGCTTCGAGCGCGCTGGCCAGTGGGCTGATGACGCCGTATGACAAGAGAATTCCCAAGAACGTTCCGACGAGCGCCGCGGCGACTTTCTCACCGATTTCAGACGCCGCGCCACCGATCGATCCCATGGTGATGACGACGCCGAGCACCGCGGCGACGATCCCGAATCCAGGCATCGCGTCGCCGACTTTCACGAGCGCGTTCGGCACCGCCATCGCGTCTTCGTGTTGCCGTTCGAGGTCGAGATCCAGGATCTCGGACAAATGGTGCTCTTCGACCGCGCCGGTGAGCAACACTTTGAGCGTGTCGGTGAGGAAGGCGGTCGCGTGATGGTTGTGGATGAACGATGAATACTTGCTGAAGATGTCCGACTTCTCAGGATCTTCGATGTGCGCTTCGAGCCCGATCAACCCTTCTTTGCGGGCTTTCTGGAAGATGTCGTACAGGAGCTGCAACAGCTCGCCGTACGCTTTTTCGCTGTACGGGTTGGGCTTGAGCAAGCCCATGAGCCCCCCGAAAATCCGCTTGATCAGCGCCGGCGGGTTGCCGATGATCATGGCCCCCAATGCAGCGCCCCCGATGATGATGAACTCGGAGACCTGAATCAGGACACCTATTTTTCCATGGTGCATCGTGTATCCGCCTAGGATACTCCCGAACACTACCACGAGGCCAATGAGGACAAACACGCGTATCTTTCCGAAGGGGAGAAGCTCCCTGGACAGCCTCGCAGCCACCTCCATGTGGCACGCTAGCGTCTGGAAACTCTCGGTCTACATAGAGTATCGGCGGACGAATGGCAAAATTTGAATCAGAATCGGGACCAGTGTGGGAACCTGTGCTCGAGCGGTTGCTCATCGGGGTTTCCCATCAAATCAGCAATCGGATCTCGACCCTCGCGGGGGTATCGGACATCCTCGCGGGGGATCCGGCCGTGCCCCCCATCCTGCGTGCCTTGGCCGACGAAGTCCCCAAGCTCGAAGAGTCGATCCGGCTCCTCCGGCTCCTTGCCGCCCCAGAGGAAGTCGAGGAGGCCGTCGAGCCCGGCCGTCTGCTGAACGACGCCCTTTCCCTCGCTCGGCTCCACCCCGATCTCCGCGATGTCGTTTTCCGGGTCGAAGGGGATAATCTTCCCCCCATTCTGGCGAAGCCGACCGAGCTCGTGCACCGCTACGTCATTCTTCTCGTGAACGCCGGGCTCGATGGGGCGCCGGAGGTGCCGGTCCGCATGGATGTCGAGGGGACCGACGTCGTCGTGTCAGCCGGGGAGTCTTCCGTCAGCACGCCGACGCTCACCGCGGCGAGGGCGCGCTCCGGCGTATGACTTTGGATTGTCTTCGGCGACGCTAGTTACACTTGGGCTCGCCGTCCGCTGTTGCGGGATTGGATCCGCCAGGGGCGGAGGCGAGGTTGACGTACACACCGCAGGTGTGGCCCGAGACGAGCGAATGGGTAGCCGTGGCTGACCAACCGTTGCCTGACGTCGCTACGGTCACGGTGACGTTCGCGGAAGGGGCATACTTGATCGAGCTCGCCCCGAGTGGAGACGCTTGCGTGGCGGTCCCGGCGAGGTAACTGCCGCCATTGTTGGCCGCGTACCCTTCTTCGGCAGCAATCAGATTGCGGAGGTCCGTCTTCATCGCAGCCAGGTAGGCATTTTGTTTGGTGCTCGCGAATTTCGGGATCGCGATGGCGGCCAAAATCCCGATGATGACGACAACGATCAGGAGCTCGATCAGGGTAAAACCTTCGGAGCGTTTCAGCATGGGCGAGGACGGTTGAGAGCGTTAAGGGGACGCTTTTTTCACAGGAATGACCGACGCCCATTCCTGGGCATCGGTGGCGACCGTCGCGCGCTTGTTCTCGTCGGCGATCTGATTGACAATCTCCCCTCGTAGGATCGTCACGTCGCTCGGGGCTTCGATCCCGAGACGAACGCCACTGCGGTCGCAGTGAAGTACGACGATTTTGATGCCCCCATCGATGAGAAGCGTGTCGCCAGGGCGCCGACCAAGGATTAACATGGCGTGCTCGGATCCGGATTACCGAATCATGTCGAGCAACGTTTGCGCCATATCCCCAGCTGTGGTAATGATTTTCGCCGCCGCCGCGTAGGCCTGCTGGCTCTTGGTGAGCGCGACGAGCTCGTCGTCGGTCGAAACGCCGTTGGCGCTCTGGCGCTGGGTGTTGGCTTGCTGCGCCAGGGTGTCATACACCGCCGCAGATGAGTTCGTGTCGTTGGTCGCGATCCCGAGCCGGGTCACCAGGTCCTGGTAATACTGCGTAAACGACGTCGTCTGGGTCGTGCTGCCGTAGGCCAGGATCGAGCCGGTCCCAGTTCGCAGCTGCGCCATTTGATTGGCGATGACGCTGTTCCCCGTGCCGTTCTGCACGTTTCCGGCGGCGATGTACGAGGCATCACTCTTGACGCTCGTGGAGAGACTGATGGTCTCAGCCGTGACGCCGTTGGGGTCGAAGAAATCGACGTTCGAACCGGTGGGTGGGGTGGCCGTATTCCAATTGGCGCCGCCCAGCGCGTCGCCGGCGGCGGTCCATCCCGCGCGATGGATCGTGTTGATCTGCGTGACGAGCTGTTTCGCCAACGCATCCAACTGCGCGTGCTGCGCCGGGATCTCGTTGTTGAGAAGATTGACTTCCGCACCCAAGCTGCCACCGGGGTTCCGGACCGTGTACCCCGCTTGCTGCAGCGTGACCTGCCCGTTAATCGTTTGCTGCGTCACCGGTTGGGCGAGCACGCCGTCGACGATCGGTTGGCCGCTCAAATAGACGTTCACCGATCCGTCTTTTTGCTCGATGGTCTGGACCGGCGTGATCGTCGAAATTTGATCGAGCAAATTGTCGCGTTGATCGCGCAGATCGGCCGCCGTGTGTCCTGACGATTCCGCGGCCACGATCTGGTCGTTCAACGAGGCAACTTGGGCGCTGTACTTGTTGAGGTTGCCGATGTCCGTTTGCAGCTTGGTCAACGTCTGCGTTTGGATCGTGTCGAGCCCCTTCGAATAGCGCTGCAACGTATCGGCGACTTGCTGGCCGCGCTGTTGAACGACCCCTTTGGCCGCCGTGCTGTCCGGGTTGTTCGCCAGGTCGCTCCAGGCACCCCAGAACTGATCGAGCGTGGACGCGAACGCATTGTCCGACGGCTCACCATACATCGAGCTGATCGACGTCAGGCCGTCGCCCAACGTCCCGTATTGCCGCGAGAGCGACGTCTGCGAGCGGTAGTTCGTGTCGATCAACGTATCCCGTGAGTGCGTCACGGTCCCTACGAGCACCCCGGTCCCGAACGAACCCTGCGGCGTATTCATCGGCAGGTTGGCTTCGAGATCCACCGATTGTCTGGTGTACCCGACCGTGCTCGCGTTGGCGATGTTGTGCGCCGCCGTCTGCATGAGCGCTTGTTGCGCGTTCAGTCCAAGACGGGCGGTGTTGTAGAGTGAGTTGATCGACATGGCCGGCGTGGTTAGGCCGTACGCGAGAAGAGCGTCGTTCCCGGAGTGACCACACTGGGCACCCCGGTCATTCCATACCCTTCGGTGCGATCGGGCACGCCACGCATGGCGCGCACGTACGATTCGCTATGCGCGAGCGCCTCACGGAGAATGCGACGATTGATGTCGATCTCCGTAGTGAGCCGGCGTGCGGCGTGCTGCAGATCGTCGCGCTGTGCGCGCAACCGCGGTGTCATCTGTGTGCCCAGGACGTCGCCGAGTTGGCGAACGCCGAGATCTTCTTCGTAGCCGAGGAGGCGATTGATCGAGCGACGACGCTTGCGCGCTTCGCCGAGCGTCAAGAGCAGACGATGGGTGGCGAAGACGGAGTCGTCGACGGCTTGCAGATCATCGACCGCGACCGCTTGGCGTTGGCGCAGGATGACGTCGATGAGATCATCCACCAACTTTTTCTCGGAGGCGAGCGCGTCCGTCAGCGCTTCGAGCGCGGCGGGCGGGATGGGGCGGTTGGCCGGTTGAGGGGCCGGTCTGGCGGATGGAGCGTAGTGTCCCTGCATCATTGAACCATTACCACGTTATTTCTGAGCGTCCGCCGGTGCCCCATGCTTGCCCGATTGGATCTCCGCGGCGGTTCGCATCTGCCGGTAGATCGCTTCGCTCAAGCCATGGTGCTGCCATTGGGTGGGAGTATCGGCAGCGACGTGCTCGTCCATCAATCCGGTGAACATTTCCTCACCGGATCCCCCGTCGAATGCACCGCCGGAGGGGACTGTCTCACGCATTGCCTTGTACATCTGCTGAACGAACGTTCCTTCCATCTGCTTGGCTGCCTTCCGTAGCTTGGCGTCCTTCTCTCGCGTGAGCGCCGGAGATGGGGTCGACCGAAGGGGAGTCGGGGCCGAGGGAAGTGGACGGATCGTCATCGAATCTTGATCTCCGCGGAGAGCGCGCCGACTTCGCGCAGCGACTCCAGGATCGCCGCGATTTCGGCCGGCGACGTCTGTACGGCCTGCAATGCGGAGGCGACTTTCTGCACCGAGGCGCCAGGCTTCACGCGGACGGCTTGTGTGCCCACGGGAGCGCCTGCGCCCGGCGTATCGCCTGCCGGCGCTGGTGTGTTCGAGCCCGCGTCGGCATCACTGCCAATCGTGAGCGTGACGCCGCCGTGGCTGACGACCGCGGCACCAACCGTGATTTCACCACCGGCGACGACAGTGCCATCACGTCCGTCGATCACGAGCCGGTTTTCGTGGTCCGGTGTGACTTTGAGATCTTGAATTTTGACGAGCGTCGTCGCGCGGTCCGCGGAGGCGTTGATCGTCAGCGCGACCGCGCCGGGATCTTCGACTTTCGCGGTATTGGCGCCGACGGCTTGATTGATGGCCGCCGCGATCTTGCTCGCCGTGCCGATGTCCGGCTCCTTGAGCAAGAGGCGTGACGACGACGCGAAGTCCACGCGTGGCAGCTCACCTTCGAGCAACCCGCCACTCGGAATCCGTCCCGATGTTTCGACCGGGTTCACGTCGCGCGACGACGCGTTTCCATCGCTCATCACGACCGATCCTTGCGCCGATGCGACGGCAGCCGTTCCTGCGTCAGTGACGAGTGGTGTCATCCACAACGTTCCGCCACGCAATGAGCGCGCGTCACCGATCGACGCGACGTTGATGTCGAAGCGTCCGCCACGCCGCAAATACGGCGAGATTTCGGCGGTCACGAGCACCGCCGCGGCGTTTCGCGTGCGAAGTGCTTCCGCTGGAATTTCGATGTCGAAGCGACGGAGCAAGTTGGCGATCGATTGCACCGTTTGTCCGCCACTCTTTCCGCCTGAGCCGCGATCGCCGGTCCCATCCAATCCGACCACGATGCCGTAGCCGACGATGCGGACAGGGACGGCGCCGTCGGCGACTGTAATGTCGCGAATGCGAACGTCTTGCGCCGTCGCGGTTGTGCTGACGCCGACCGTCAGTCCGGCGACCGCAACGATCGCCGTCGTGACGCGCACCAGGTAGCGAGAGAACCCGCCCGTCAACATCATCATGGCCAGAACTTCCCAAGGATACGGCCAAGGATACCGCCCTTCGGTGAGCCGAGCGGTCCTTCAGCTTGGTAGTCCAACTTCGCTTCCGCCATCGTGAATGACTGGACGAAGTTGGTCGGCGAGATATCTTGCGCGCGAACCCAGCCCGACAAGGTGAGATTGATCTTCGACTTCTCGACGTTCAGCGATTTGGTCCCTTGCAAACGGACGATGCCGTTCTGACCGATCTCGACGACGCGAGCCGCCATTTCGGTCGTGAGACGATTGGTGCGTGAATCGGTGCCGCGTGTCGTCGACGAGTTGTTGCTCCCGGTGCCGAAGCCATACGAGCTGGAGCTCGATGGCGTCGTGATCCCCAGGTTGAGATCGCGCTGCCGATTGTCGGTCGCGTCGACTTGTTTGTCGAGCGACGTCAGGGTGTATTCGTCGACCAAAATGGTGACGATGTCGCCCAAGTGAAATTCGCGGCGATCGGACGTCCAGGATTGGCGGCCAGGGAGCGCCGTGCTCGTGAGTGGCGCGGCCGGCGGCGCCGACGGCGTCGTGCCACCGTTTGGAGCCGGAGCGGGTGCCGGCGCTGGCGCTTGTTGAGCCTGCGCTCCCGCGACGACCATGGTGACGAGCAAGAAAGAGTACGCGTAGCGCATTAGAGAATCCGAACGGTGTTGGTCCGAGTGACGACGCCACGAAGGCGACGGCGGTTATCGAGTTTGACGTAGACGGCATCACCTTGTGCACCACTCCCGATCGCGGTGCCGCGCAACTTGATGCTCACCCCTTCGTCCAGATAGATCACGTCGACCGGATCGCCGCTGACCACGAGATCAGGGCGGCCGACGCCAGGTTCATCCAGTCGTTCGCCAGCGCGAATGTTCCGGCGGACGATCCATCCCGGCGCGACTGACGTGGCGAGACGGGCGGAGCGAGTGACGGCGCGTGTCGTCAAGGAATCGGTGGTCCACGTAATGTCCGTCGCGCTCAAGACGGTGCCGCGGGACAGATCGTGCGCCGCAACAGCCACCCGCGGCATCGAATCGGGGCGCGGGAGTGGAGTATGTTGTGTCTGCTGCGCTTTGGCCGGAATGGCCGCGGACATGAGCGCGGCCAGGAACGCGGTGTCGTGCATGCGCATTATCGCATCAATGAGTTAGTGACCTGCGACATGTCTTCGCTGTTCTTGATCGCCTTCGAATTGATTTCGTAAGCGCGCATGGCAGTGATCATGTCGACCATTTCCTGCACGATCTCGACGTTGCTCGCTTCGAGATATCCCTGCGAAATGCTCCCCATCCCCTGATCTTGCGCGAGCCCGCGAATCGGTTCGCCCGATGCGCTGGTTTCTTTGAACAAGTTGCCACCCGCCGATTCGAGTCCCGCCGGGTTCACGAAACGCGCGAGCTCGATGCGGCCGAGCTCCTGGTCTTTCGCGGCCCCGGTGATCGAGTGTGCGGTGACGGTACCGTTCTGCGAGATTACGATCGAATTGGTGTCTTTCGGGACGCGGATCTGCGGCTCGATGGCATACCCTTGATTGGTGACGAGGACGCCTTGATCGGAGATCTGCAAGCTCCCGTCGCGCGTGTACGCGGTGGAGCCGTCGGGCATCTGTACTTGGAAATACCCTTCGCCTTGAATCGCCAAGTCGAGGGGACGCTCGGTCTGTTCGAGCGACCCTTGTGCTTCGACGCGTTGAATGGCGTTCAGCTTGACACCGCGTCCCACTTGGACGGATGGGAGCTGTTCGGTGTCGCGCGAGCCAAGCGTCGCGGGGCCCTGAATGGTTTGATACAACAAGTCTTCGAAATGCGCGCGGCTGCGCTTGAAGCCGGTCGTGTTGACGTTCGCCAAGTTGTTGGCGATGACTTCAGTCCGGGTCTGCTGCGCGGCCATGCCGGTCGCTGCGGTACGGAGTGCGGGATCCATAGTATGTACTCCTTAGTTCGCTGGGCGGCCGAGCTCGGTGGTCGCGATGCCGCGTGTCGCGTCGAGAGTGGTCATGGCTTTTTGCACGGCCGTGTAGGCGCGTTGAATGGCGATCATGTCGACCATTTCGCTCACGGGCGTGACGTTGCTTTCCTCGAGCGCGCCTTGCCGGACGACGGCGGTGTTCGAAGAGAGCGACTTCGTATTTTGTGGAGGGACGTACAAGCCGTTCCCTTCGCGGGCGAGCTCGACGTTCGGCGCGAGCGTTTGCAGCCGCATCCGTCCGACTTCGGTGTTCCCCATTTTGACGACACCGCTGCTCGAAATCTGGAGGTTCTCGACCGCGCCTTTACTGCCACGCGGTGCAACCTGTATCGGGCCGTGCTCGCCCAGGACCGGGTTTCCGGCTGAATCGACGAGCATTCCCGCGTCATCAATCTTGAGCGTCCCGCCTCGGCTCAGTCGCTCCCCATTGGCGGTCTGTACGGACATGAAGCCTTGGCCTTCGAGCGCGACGTCGTAGGGATTTCCCGTCGCGTGGACGGCCCCGGGCGTGAAGTCGGTCGCCGCGTCGGCGACCGGGAGCGCCCCCTCGACCATGCGGGCAAAGACGCGCTGGCCTTTGAACCCATCGGTCGAGACGTTCGCGAGATTGTTCGACGCCACTTCCTGCCGCCGCTCCCAATAGCGGAGCGCGGAGGCGGCGCTGGACATTCCGTTCGGTTTGACGCTTGTGCCCATGAGACTCGGATGAGAGACACTCCCGAGTAAGGCAACCGCGGGGCCACATGGCGTGATGTGATTGTCGTACGATGTAAGTCATTGTTTTGTAATGACTTACAATGTTTTAATCTTCAATCAATTGCCCGTTATCCTCTTCGTTGGGGCGGCTGATTTTGCCGCTTCGGAAAAAAATGCCGGTCAATTTTCGCAGCAGAGATTTCCTAGCCGCCAGGGTCCCGGTTATCGCAGGGCGGTCGGATCGAAGAGGGCGTCGTCGAGCGGCGGGTTTGCACGGACGTTGGAGTAGCGTTCTTCCTGCATCAGGCGCCCTCCTTCCGTGACGGTCACGTGCATGGCGATCCATCCACCGGCAATGGCTTGGTAGTCGGTGAACCGGACGTCGCTCACGATCGCTGGTGCCTGCCCGGTCGTGAGGAGCCGGACGACGATCAGCTTGTCGCGATCGACCCAGAACTGTTTTGAGGTCGAATCGCCCGCTGGGGCGCCGACGACGTAGACCGGGTGTCCATCGAGCGTGTCGGTGTGCACCGTCGCGAGGTCGAACCCCTCGATCTGCAGCAGCGCCATGGTGCGCTCGATCGGCTGTTTGTAGACGTCGAAGCCGAGGATGAGCAGGGGATTCCGTCCCGGAGAACGATGGACAGGGTAGCCGGTGAATTTGGCGAACGTACTGTCGCCGTTGAATAGCAGGACGTGTGCACCATCTTGGACGCCGAGATCGATCCGGAGACGGCCAGGGAGTTTGGCGGCTTCGTACCAGGTCTCGTGGATGAGCGAATCGGCGCGTGTTCGGCGCGTTGTTGCTTGCGTGAAAGAGATGGTGGAATACCACGTCGACGCGTATCGGTCGTGCATGGCGCGGAGTACGTCCGCGCCGCTCGCCGGCGTCGTTCCTTGGGCCTCTGCTGACGCGACGCAGAGCATCAGCGCAGCGGCTGTGACAATGGCCGTGACAATGGCTGTGGCCAACCGGTGTAAGATGCGGCTGTCGTGTCGCATCTCAGGAATGTAGCAAGAATGTGGTTGGGTGCGAGGCGCCGTTGGACGACGCCTCGCGGCCTGTCGTGCTATTCGTTCGCTTAGGCGACGAAGCTGCGGAGCGCGCCGAGGTCGCCTTTGAGCTTCGAGAGTGCCTTCGAACGGATCTGGCTGACACGGCTTTCCGTGAGGTTGAGGATCGACGCGATCTCGTGCAGCTTCAATTCTTCGAAGTAGTACAGCGACAAAACGACACGTTCCTGTTCCTTGAGCCGCAGCAAGGCGTCGCGGAGCAGCACGACTTCCTGCTCGTGGTTCAAGCGTTCTTCGACGTCGACGCTCGACTCATCGGCGAGCAAGTCGGCTGGCGTCACCGTGCTGCTGTCTCCGTCGCCGGAGCGGCGATCGAGCGGCACTTGCACGGCGCTCTCGACGTCGGCTTCCCACTTGTACAGGGTGTCGACGTCGACACCCAAGTGTTCGGCCATCTCGATTCGCTCAGGCGGGCGGCCGAAGATGCGCTGCAACGTTTCACGCGCGTGCGTCAGCTCGCGCGCTTTGCGACGCACGGAGCGCGGGACGTGGTCCTGACGACGAAGCTCGTCGAGAATCGCGCCGCGAATGCGGGGTGCCGCGAAGGTGCTGAACGCGAGTCCGCGACCCGGATCGAACCCTTCGAGCGCGCTCATCAGCCCCATCGTCCCGGCGCTGACCATCTCGTCGACGTCCGCCTTGGCGGCGAGTGTGCGCGAGAGCTGTCGTGCGACGTGGTGCACGAGGCCGAGGTGCTCGGTGAGGAGCTGGTCGCGTGCGGATTGGCTCCCTTGTGAGAATTCTTTCCAGAGTTTCATGTTAACTGCGCTCATTGTATCATCCTCCGACCGAAGGGACGCCCCGCGGTCCGGGCCTCGACGGCCGTCAATTCTTCATCTAGTCGGTACGCCAAATCCTGAATGGCGCACTCGGCGGTATCGCCGATCATGGTGCCGATGTGGTCTTCGCCGTCGGGGAGCCGATCGTCTGGCACCGCTCCAGCATAGCTTACCGTTTCTCGCAGGAAGTGACTCGCGGCCGTTTGGATCCGCTCGTACGTTTTCAGTGCATCCCGCGTTTCACTAAAGTTCACCAGCACTTCGATCGACGACCCCGGAAAGCGGTCGCGGACCATCTTTACTAACGCATACGTCGATGTCACAGACACGATGTCATGCGTCGTCACAGCGATGAGCTTGGCGAAACCACCGGCACATGCCTCGGCGATTCCCGCCCAGCTCGACCCTCCATCGACGATCGAGAGGGTCGGTGTGTTTCGCTGCAAAATGTCGGCAATGAGCGAGACACCTGTTCCTTGCATCCCTGACGCGACAACGATACGTGGCGAACGCGCGACCGTCGTCGTGTCGGCGCGATACACCGGCCCTACGCCGTGTTGCGGCGTGTTACGCTGCATGTGGCAACTCCCATGTCGCGACAGTGGTCAAATTGACCGCGGGCGGCAATTCGGCGAGCGAGATCACCGGCAGTGACGGCAAGACGGGTTCGATCAGACGACGCACGCCGACGCGCAGACTTGGCGAGGCAACCAGTGGCACCGGGCGTCCTTCGACGGCGTTGGCGGACGACATCATATTGAGGTCGCGCAGCAACGCGGCGAGTGAATCCGGATTCAACAGTTGCAGCCCCGGCTGTCCCGACCGCGGCGAGAAGAGCCCCATGAGCGACTGCTCGAGCTTCGGTCCAATGGTGATGCCGCGCACCGACCCGTCGGACTCGGCGTACATCCGGGCGATCACGTTGGTCAGCGCGCGACGCACTTGCTCCGTCAACGCTTCCGGATCCTTCGTGGAATCGGCGGCATCGCCGAGGGCTTCCAAGATCGTGACAAGGTCGCGGATTGGCACGCGCTCGCGCAGCAACCGTTGCAACACGCGGTGGAGCGTTCCGAGCGACACCTTGCTCGGGATGATGTCGTCGATGAGCGCGGGGTGCGTCTTCTTCAACGTTTCCACCATCTCCTGCACATCCTGGCGGCCGAGCAGATCGGCGGCGTTGGCTTTCAACACTTCCATGAGGTGTGTCGCGACCACTGTCGATGGTTCGACGACGACGTAGCCGTACGCTTCCGCATCGGCGCGACGGTTCGTCGGGATCCAGCGCGCTGGCATGCCGAAGCTCGGATCGACCGCATCGATCCCTTCGATCGGCGCGATGACACTACCGGTGTTCAGCGCCATGAGGAAGCGCGGCATCACTTCGGCGCGCGCCATTTCACTGCCGCGCAGTTTGATGATGTATTCGTTCGACGGCAACCGGATGTCGTCGCGGATGCGCACGGGTGGGATCAAGATGCCCAATTCGACCGCAGCCTGTTTCCGCAACATCGAGATGCGATCGAGCAGGTCGCCACCTTGACGCTCATCCACCAACGGAATCAACGCGTACCCGACTTCGAGCTCGATCGGATCGATTTGCAATAGATCCTTCATCGGATCGGTCGACGTCGGCGTTTCGACATTGTTGGTCGCGATGTCGGTCACCGCGGCTTGCGCGCGACGCTTCTCCGCATTGCCCGCCGCGCGTGCCAGGGCAGCCATGCCGCCGCCGAGCGCGAAGAAGGGAAGCATCGGAAGACCGGGGACCAGCGCGAACATGCCGAGCACACCGGAGGCGATCCACATCGCACGCGGATGCTTGCTCATCTGTCCGGCGACCACCGTTCCCATCTGCGACGTCCCCGAGGAGTTCGTCACCATGATACCGGCGGCGGTCGAGACGATCAGGGCGGGGATCTGCGACACCAATCCTTCACCGACGGTGAGAATCGTGTAAGTGCTCACGGCTTGCGTGAAGGGGAGCCCCTTCTGGACGACACCAATGAAGATCCCACCGACGATGTTGATGAAAGTGATCAACAACGCGGCGATCGCATCACCTTTGACGAACTTGGACGATCCGTCCATGGCGCCGTAGAAGTCGGCCTGGCGCGAGATCTCTTCGCGGCGGCGGCGCGCTTCGGTTTCATCGATCAAGCCAGCGCTCAAGTCGGCGTCGATCGCCATCTGCTTTCCAGGCATGGCGTCCAACGTGAAGCGTGCGGCGACTTCGGCGACGCGGCCGGCACCCTTCGTGATGACGATGAAGTTGATGCCGATGAGGATCAGGAAGAGCACCAACCCAACGGCGTAGTTGCCGCCGATGACGAACTCTCCGAACGCTTGAATGACGTGTCCCGCTTCACCATGGGTGAGAATCAACCGCGTGCTCGCGACATTCAACGACAGCCGGAACAACGTCATGAGGAGCAGCAACGCCGGGAACGTGCTGAACTCGAGCGGGTTCGTCGTGTAGAGTACCGACAACAGCACGACCAAGGACAGCGAAATGCTCGTGACCAGGAGCAGGTCGAGGAGCAATCCGGGGAGCGGAACGATCAGCAGCGCGATCACGAACATGACCGCGACGGCGAGACCGATCTCGGCGCGTCCTTTGGATGGGGCCGCCGATTTCATCGGGGCGGCTTGAGCTGCTGTTGCCATTTATGCGTGGTCTCCAACGAGGTGCGAAATCGGACGGTACCCCCAGCGAGCGCCCTGCTCGCGCCGCTGACGCAGCACGAAGGCAAGGACTTCCGCCACCGCGAGGTACAGCTCGGCGGGAATCATCATCCCGACACGAGCATTCTTGATGAGGGCGATCGCGAGCGGGCGGTTCTCGATGACGGGAACTCCGCTCTCATAGGCGATCTGCTTGATGCGCTCGGCGACTTTCCGCTCGCCCATGGCGAGGACAAATGGCGCCGGTGCTTTGTCTGGATCGTACTGCAAGGCGATCGCGCGGTGCGTCGGGTTGACGATGACGAGGTCGGCGTTGGGGACGTCCCTGAACATCTGCCGGCGCGCACGGTTGCGAGCCATCGAGCGCATACGCTGCTTGAAGTGCGGATCACCTTCGGAGTTCTTGAACTCCTGCTTGATCTCTTCCTTCGACATCCGCATCTGCTTGAGGAACTGCCAGTACTGCCACCCGTAGTCCGCACCCGCCAACGCGAGATACGCGAGGCCGGCCGTCATCATCATCTTGACGGCGTAGTGCCGGACGACTTCGAGCAACGCGGTCGGTGACTGCTGCGCCGTGTCGATGATCTGGCCGACCGTTTGGGGGCCGAGCACGGATTTCACCGCGAACCCGACGATGACCAACTTTACGAGCGCCTTGATCAACTCGACGATCGCTTGCATGCCATAGATGCGCTTGATGTTCGCCATCGGGTTGATGCGCTCGAACTTCGGCGTCAACGGCTTGACGGACATGACGCCGCGAGCTTGCACGGCATTGATGGCGAGTGAGATGCCGGCCATCGACAGCGTGATCAGCGCGATACTTCCGAGCACGCGCCAGCCGAGCTGCTGCAAGTTGCGCACGGCGCCTTCCGCGGTGAACGCGGGATCGCCGGCCGATGCCAACGAGCTCCCCATGATCTCGACCATCTTCGACGCCACTTTCGGAACGGCCGTCGACAAGACGAGCGCGCCACCGAGGAGGAGCATGGCGACGGAGAGCTCTTGGCTCTTGACGATCTTCCCGTCTTCGCGCGCTTCTTGGCGCTTCTTCGGGGTAGCTTCTTCTGTTTTTTCGCCGAAATCGTCGGACATCGTTACCGCCCTCCCAGCGCATGGAAGAGGGTGAACACCTGTCCTTCAAACAAGGATGACGACCAATCGCCAAAGTACGAGGCGATCAAGGGGAGCGTCACGACGAGCGCCATGAGTCCCAAGCCGATCTGCAATGGGAACGCGACCGACAAGATGTTGAGCTGTGGCGCGGCGCGGCTCAAGATGGCCAGTGCGGCGTTCCCGATCATCACCGTCGCGATGATGGGGGCGGCGAACCGCAGTCCCACCACGAACAACGAGCCGCCGAGCGACAACATCGCACCGACACCACGTTGAAGTTCGAGTGCCGTCCCGATCGGAATCGCGCGGAGGCTGGCGCCGATCGCGGCGATCATGTCGAGATGAACGTTCAATGCGAGCAACAACGTCACGGTGAACATCGACAAGAAGTTCGCGATCACCGGTGTGGAGGCGTTGCTGAATGGATCGAGCAGTGAGGCGCCCGAGAGACCAATTTGAGTGGCGATCAAGTCACCCGCACCTTCTGCCGCGCCGACCACGAGCGCGACGCCGAGTCCGATCGCGAAGCCGACCAACGTCTCGCCGAGTGCGGCGGCTGGTGTGACGTGCGGAGTGCTCGTCGCGCGCGAGAGTGCGACAGGCGACAGCAGGATCGTAAAGAGCACGATCAACGCTGTCCGCACCGTGACCGGAACGACCTTGGCCGAAAAGACCGGTGCAACGAGGACCAGTCCCGTCAACCGCATAGCCAACAACACCGCCGTCGGGGCAGCGCCCGGGGCGAGGATGTCGAAGGGCATCGCGGAAGGAGTCGAGACGGTCACGGAACGATTACGACGCGAGTTGCGGGATCGAACGGAACAGCTCGCTGGTGTAGCGCACCAACAGCTGCAGAATCCACGGGAGGGCGATGATGAACGTCGCGCCAACCGCGATCAATTTCGGAACGAACGACAGGGTCTGCTCCTGGATCTGCGTCACCGCCTGAACGAGCGAGACGAGCAAGCCGACGACGAGCGCGACGACGAGCATCGGAGCGGAGGCCATGGCGGCCGTCAAAATCATCTGCCGAGCGAGGTCGACGACGAGACCGTGTGACATGTCAGACCTTGAAGCTGGTGACGAGAGACTGCACGACGAGCGTCCACCCGTCGACGAGAACGAACAACAACAACTTGAACGGCAAGGAGATCATCGCCGGCGGGAGCATGAACATCCCCATGCTCATCAACACGCTCGACACGACGATGTCGATGATGATGAACGGGAGGAAGATCGCAAAGCCGATCTGGAACGACGTCTTGAGCTCGCTCGTGGCGAAGGCCGACATCAGCGTGACGAGCGGGATCTCGGCATCGCTTTTCGGAGCCGGGCCGGCGCTCATGTCGATGAACGTCTGGAGGTCCTTGTCGCGCGTGTGCGCCAGCATGAATTCGCGGAACGGGATCGAGGCGGTCTTCATCATCTCGACCTGCTCCATCTTGCCGTCCATCCAGGGTTGCAACGCGGTGTCGTTCACCTTCGACAGCGTCGGTGCCATGACGAATCCGGTCAGCAACAACGCCAACGCGGCGATCAGCTGCGACGGCGGTGCATTCTGCGTTCCGAGCGCTTGCCGCAAGAAGTGCAAGACGATGAGGATGCGCGTGAAGCCGGTCATCAACAACAACAGGGTGGGGAGGAGCGTCAACAACCCGAGCATGACGACCACGCCCACGGTGCCGCTCAACCGCAACCCGCCTTCTTTTCCGTTCCCGAGCCGCATGTCCATCTGCGGCGCGAGCTTGGTGATCATCGTGTCGACGCTGGAGGACACCAACGGTGCCTGCGTCGCGGCCGACGTATTTGCCGACGTCTTCGTCGTCGCCGAAGTCGTTCCTTGCCGAACCGGAACCTGCACCGGCGTCGGCGCCGTCCGCGTGGTCGCGGCGGGCGCTTGGACGACAGGCGCTTGCACGGTCTGCAGCGCTGGTGCAGTGGTGCGCGTGTTGACTGCCGCACGCTGCGCCGAAAGGGCGCCCATTGGAAGGGCGCAGGCGAGGAACAGCACTTGAGCGACGGCTCGCGTCATGACCGCGCGGCCCCGCTCATCGCCATGTTCAGCACGGCGTGGAAGTCTTCGATTGGTGCGATGTACGAGATGCGCTGTGATTCGGGCGCAGAGTTGTGCGAAGTCGACGTCGCCTGCGTGGCGATGTCGGTCATCCCCTGCAATGGCTTGCTCAAGGGTGCGAGTGCGCGAAGCGACTGAAACGATTCGGCGATCTTCGCCACGCTCTGCGCGGCGGCTTCCGTGATCTTGCCAGACGGCTCGACGGCGAATTCCGTCGGATCGAGCTCGGCGATCGGATGCACGCCCCCATCACCCATCGAAACGGCCAACACCCGCGTGCCGACGCGCACGACGGCCATTCCCTGCCGTTGTCCGAGCGTCAACCGCTGCATCACTTCCATCTTGATGGCGCCGTCGCGCGTCGAGCCGGCCGTCGTATACTTCCGCAACAGCTTGAGCGCGACCCCCATGAGGCCGAGCACGACGGCGAGCGTCAGCACGACACTGACCACAGATCCTGCGCTCACGCCGCCAACTCCTCGGCACCGTTGCGCGGAAGAATGCGGCTCACACGCACGCCGAACGATTCGCCCAAAATCACGACTTCGCCTTCCGCGAAGCGACGGTCGCCGACGAAGATGTCGATCGGCTCGCCCGCGAGACGCTCGAGCTGAATCACGGAGCCGCGGCCGAGGCGCAGGATCTCCTGGACGGTCATCGACGTCCGGCCGAGCTCGATCGAGATGGGAAGGGTGAGATCCATCAACATCGAGATGGGTACTTCAGCGTTCTGCGCGTTCAAATCGGTAGGAAGGGTATTCTGGTCCATGGGGATGCTCGAGGATGGTGTTAGCCGTTGTGTTGATCAGCGGGGAACGACGGAGTGAATTGCAACGAGGCGGTGCTCTGTGTCGCGGGAGCGCCGGTTTCGGTATCGATGGAATCGGTGATGCGGACGGCGAGATTGTTGCCGACGCGTCCGACCGTCCCCATGAACCGCTCTTGTGATCCCAGGCGGATTCGAACCGGGCTGTTGTGCGGAAGCGACGTCTGAATCACGCCGCCCGGCGCGAGCGCCGCGATGTCGCGCATCGTCATCCGGAACTCCGGGAGCCGAGCCGCCACGTCGACACGCGTGATGCGGAGCGATTGCTCGGCGATCTCGCGGCTGACCGCGCGCTCTTGCTCGGAACCCGTCACCGTGTTGGCGCGGCGGCGTCCCGTGTGCGTGAAAAACTTGTCGAGCACGGAGAACGGGAGGCAGATCAACATGAGTGAGCGGACTTCACCGACCGAGATCTCGACGTTCGCCACGAGGATGAGATCTTCGCGGTTTCCTGTCTGGATCAGAATTTCTGGAACCGACTCGAATGAGCTGATCTCCAGATCCATTTGGATGTGATCCGACCACACTTCTTTCAAGAGTGCGGTCGCACGCTCCACGACGCTCCGAACGGCCATGCGTTCGACGCGCGTCAGCGGGCGATCTGCGTACGACTGCTGGCCGTTACCGCCGAACAGCCGGTCGACCAAGTAGTACGCGAATTCGAGCCCGACGTCGATGATCCCGGACTGGTGGCCGCTGTCCGCGATCCCCAGGATGAACGAGGCGCAGGGGCTCGACAACGACTGCATGAACTCGCCGAACGCGAACTGCTCGACCGACTGCAACCGCATTTCGACTTGTTCACGTACGCGGCCGATCGTCCACGCTTCGAGTGACTTCACCAACCGCTCGTAGATGGACTCGAGCGTCCGCAACCGCTCTTTGGAGATGCGGTGCGGGTGCCGGAAATCGTACGGCACCGCTTGGTCGGCCGCCGCACCGGCGCGCACCGGTGTCGTAGGCGCGCTGGCGCTCGGTGCGCCGCCAAGGAGGCGGTCGATCTCGCTCTGGGAGAGAGTGTCGGACATTATTGGATGACGAACTGCGGGAAGTAGACTTTCTTGATCGTTCCCGCCGGGAACATCGCGTTCAGCGAATTGCGGAGTTCGGTCCGAAGCCCCTCGCGCGCCGACGCTTCGGACACCGCTTCAGCCGTTTTAGAGCCGAACAGGCGGAGCACCATGTCGCGCATTTCCGCGTCGTGCGCCTTCACGATGGCGACGCTCGCTTCGTCTTTGACTTCGAGGGCAACCGACAGGAGCAGGAACCGCGTCCCGTTCGAGCCTGCCGGATTCAAGACCAGATTGTCCAATTGGTAGACGGAGAGGTCCGTCTTCTTCCCCTCGCCCTCTTCGCCTTTTTCTTCCTTCTTCTTTTCGTGCTTCGCGCTGGCGGCGGCAGGGCTGGCGGGGGCGAGCTTGGGACCGAGAACGAACAGACCGACCACGGCACCAATGGCTAAGCCGGCGGCGGCTCCTCCCAGGACGGGGAGCTTCCCTTTCTTCGGCTCCTGCGCCTCAGTGCCTGCTTCGGTTGGTGGTGTGGTTTCGTCTGCCATACTGAATGCCTATGAGGAATCGTGCGGTGAACTCGGCACGGGTAAAGGCATGCGGCATACCATGACGCCACGATCTTAGAACAATCGTTCAATGCAATATAAGTCATTCTATGGCAACGACTTACAAAAAATCCCCTCAGCCCAGTGAAGCGCTGAGGGGGGTGGTAAAATTTGACAATCCGGCATTTTTTGCCGGACGCGGAGCGGCGAAAGTTGCCGCTCCGCGTCACCCGGCCGTCAGCCGGCCGGTGGCGAAATTACCGCTTGAGGTTCACCAGCTCCTGCAACATGTCGTCGCTGGTCGTGATCATCTTGCCGTTGGCCTGGAAGCCGCGCTGCGCGATGATCATCTCGGTGAACTGCTGGGCCAGGTCGACATTCGACATTTCGAGCGCGCCGCTGGCGATCGTAGAGGCCGTCTCACGTCCTGAGAACCCGACAACAGCCGTTCCCGAGTTGGCCGTCGTCGTGAACATGTTGTCCCCGAGCTTCTGCAATCCTTCCGGGTTGTTGAAGTCGGCCAACGCGACCTGGGCGAGCACCGAGTTCGTGCCGTTCGTGAACGAGCCGGTGATGGTGCCGTTGTGGTCGACCGTAATGCTCTGGAGGATTCCCGAGGCGTACCCGTCCTGGCTGCGAAGGAGCGCCGTCGAGCCGGCCACGTAGGAGGTCAACCCCGTCGAGCCACTCCCCGGATCGAGCGTGATGGACACCGGGTTCCCATTCCCTTGCGGGGTGAAGGTGATCGCCGGGATGTTCGACGAGGCCGTGTCGATCGTGCCGTCAGGGTTGAAGGTGAACTGCCACGGCGTCGCCGCGGCGGCTGGCGAGGACTTCGCGCCCGGGCCGAACGTGTACGGCTTCGAGCTGTCGTAGTTCAGGCTGCTCGCGTCGATCTTGTAGTCCCATGTGTTCGCGCCGGTCTTCCACGCGTCGACCGTCACCTGGTGCTTCAAGCCCAAGGAGTCGAAGACGGCGAGCGACGTCTGCGTGACCGACTGCGCATTCGCCGGATCCGCCAATTCAGCGGCGGTCGGGTCATGCGGATTCACCGCGGTGATCGTCGGGGCCGATGCATCGAGGTTTCCACCGATCGTCATCGAGGACGTCGCCTTGGCTGGCGTCGTCTGGCCGGCGGGGAGGCGGATGTCGGTCACGGCGCTGTTGAGCACACCGTTCGTCGCCATACGACCCTGCACGATGTAGCCGTTCGTCGGCGATACCAACGAACCGTCGGCGTCGAGCTGGAAGTTCCCAGCGCGCGTGTAGTACTGGTTGTTGCCCGAGCCGACGACGAAGAACGAGTTCCCCTGGATCGCCATGTCGGTCGCGTTGCCGGTCGTTTCGAGGTTTCCTTGCTGGAACGACGTGTCGATGCTGGCGAGCTGCATGCCGAGTCCGACTTCGAGATCGTTCACGCCACCTTGGCCGTTCTGCGGGCGCGTCGCGCCGCTGAGGACCTGTGAGAAGCTTTCTTTGAACGTTGCGCGGCCGCTTTTGAAGGCCGTGGTGTTGACGTTCGCAATGTTGTTCCCGATGACGTCCATCTCGACTTGGTGATTGCGGAGGCCCGAGACGGCGGAGAAAAGAGAGCGTTGCATGGTAGTGTTGTGTGTTGAAGAGTCTGAGTGAGTGCGAGACGGGGCCGGTTAGGCGCCCGTCGTGCTGTTCGTCGAAGTGCTGCTCGCGGCTTTGACCGCCGCCGTGAGCGCATCGAGCTTGGTGTTGATGTCCGTCAATTGCTCGACGCTGGTGAATTGCGCCAGCTGCACCGCCAGGTCCTTACCGTCCATGGGGCTCATCGGATCTTGGTTCTGCATTTCCGTGATCAAGAGCTTCATGAACTGATCTTTGCCCATCGCGCCGCCAGCGGCGTTCGAGATGGGATCGCTGCTGTTATTGGTGGTATTGCTCGTGTCCGTCGAGGAGGTCCCCGAGTTCCACGAAGTACCATTCGTCGACGCATTGGGCGGCGTCGGCACATTGCTCGAGAAACTTGGATACACCTTGGTCGATGTGATCATCGCCTTACTTTCCTCCGTGCTTGCCGCGCTGTGCGCGTTGGCGCTGCGCGCCGTGCTGAGGGTCATCCGCGTCCTGGCGGTTGGTGCCTCGGTGAGTATCCGGCTGCCGGTCCTGCGCTTGTGCGAAACCGTCACCGTTGTGGCGCGAGCTCCCTCCCGCACCCGTGTCTGCGGCCGTCGTCGCAACGCGGATCGAGCCAGGCTCGAGCCCTTGTTGCTCCAAGGCATGTTGTAACTCGCCGACGCGCAACGACATCTTGTCCGCGCCGACATGATCGCCCAGCGAGATCGCGGTGTGCACCGACGATCCGCGCATGTCGATCCGAATGTGATCCGTCCCGCCGTTCGCGTTGTCGAGCGACAACGTCATGTGTGACAACGGACGGGCTGGTGTGGCGTCCCGAACGTCGAGCACTTGCCCGACACGTTCAGCCGCGGCGGCGCCAGTGGATGGCACCGCCGCAGTGACGGGAGTTGAACTGTGCGCGGTGAACGTTGCTCCCGCGCGCGCAATTCCCGCGATCGTCGCGACCTGTGCGACGCTTGCGACAGTCGCCACTTGTGCGACTTGTGCAACCCCGGCTGGGCCGGTGGCGTTCGCGCGTTGCGGCGCGGCGTCTTTGCCGCGATCCGCGGCGACAGCGTTGATCCCCGCTGCCGGAGCACGATTGACCGTTCGTCCCATCCCGCCGCGTGACAACAGATCGCTGAATTGATTGCCGTTCGGCGATTGGGCATCCACCGCCGTGACGGCGGCGCGCGTTTCCAATCCGCTCGTTGCCTGCGCACCAGAGATGCGCGACGCGCGGCTCAGCAAGCTGTTGAACGAATCGGCATCGGTCGACGACTGCGAATCGTTTGTCTGTTCCTGCTGCGCCAAGATGAGTCCAACCGCGCGTGACACACCGGCATCGTTCCCGACAGAGTCGGTAGTCGTTCCCCAGGCTGCAGCGCCAGCGCGCGTGGGTAGTTCGACGTGACCGGGATCGCGAGCGCCGAGCGTGCGCAGCCCTTCCTGAGCGGCGATGCGGGCGAACTGTTTGTACGCTTCGGGATTATTGTATGAGCCGTCGATCTTGACGTCGGCAGCCATGCCGAGGGTGTGCTTCGAGGATTTTGTCCACGTCACCACATCGCCCGGATTCGTCCGCCCCTGCTCGTACAAATGATTCTGCCGATCTTGCGGGCGATACCCTTCGACGATCTCGACGGAATGCCCATATTCATTCTGCATCCGGCTCACCACCCGTCCCAACCGAGCACGAAACTCGGGGTCGAGAGCATTCGGATCGCTGTTTATCGTATTGGCATTGGTCGCCGCGGCAACGTTCGCTGCTTCGCGCACGCCATGAGTGGCGGCGTATGCGGGCTTTCCAAGATTGGCCGCCGCGACAGAGGCCGCGGTGGTCCGCGCCACGAGCGTGGCGTTCTCAATCGTGGTGTTCTCACCGGTGAGCAGATCGGTCGTCGCGTGCTCCGGGGTTGCGGTGGTCGTCTCAGACGTCGCGGGAGCGGCAATCGCGCGCTCAGGCCGGCCAAGCGCCGACGGGGCTCCTCCCATCCGCGTCTCCCCAATCACCGACGACAATCCTGTCACCACACTCGGCAGCTCCGCCGTCGGACGATATGCATCATCGACGGTGACAGTCATCGTGTGTGGCGCAACGAGGGGTGCCGTTTGGAGCTGCGCACCCTTCGCCGATGCGTCACGCGCCGACGACACGTCGAATGCCGCGATCGGCGACGTCGTGTTCGGCCGGCCGGGACGATCGCCCGCGGTCTGCTCGAGCTCTGAATCGGCGCCTTCCGGATGTTGCGCCGTCATCTTCGCCAACTGCTGCGGCGTGACGTTCAACATCGTGGCCAGCGTGGTCGCAAAGGCGGCGTTCGCCGGATCCGTGTTGGAGTCCGACGTCTTCCCATGCGATGTTCCGTGCGCGGTGTGCGCCGCCTCGTGCATCGCTTCGGTGTCGAAGGTGCCTAGCAATGAAGACGTTCCTCCAATGAGACTCACTGATCGCTCCCATCATTCCGCAGGGCGGCGCGCGTCAACGAGGCGGCGCGCTGTGCCGGGAATTGTCCGAGAATGGCGGCTTGTTGCTTCGGCGACAGCGAAGCGAGAATCGTCCGGACGTCGACATCCTCCATCTGTTGGAGGATGTGTGCGGCGTCCTTCGACTGCATGGCGCCGAAAACTTTCGCCAACCGCTTTTCCGTAGAATCCGAACGCACGGCCGGGGCAGGCGCCTTTTGCGCCGACACCGGAATGACCTTTGCGCCCGATGCCTCGGGGCCTTTCGTTGGCTCCGACGCGCCTTTCGGCGCACCAGCTTCAGGCGATCCTGTCGGGGCAGCTTTGGGACCCGCGGCATTCGCGACTGCCGTGGCGCCATCTGTAACGTGCGTGCTATCCTTGGGCGCCGCCGCGCTATCGCCTGCGGCATGTGTGCTGTCCGGATGCGCGGCGGTATGCGTGCTATCGTTTGCTTTTGCTGCGGCAGGCGCCGGATGCGCCGGATGCGCCGGCGCACGCATCATAACGACGCCCGTGGACACGCCGAGGCTGAGCCCGAGTGCGGCAACAAATGGTATGACAATGCGCATCATGGCGTGTCGTTCTGCGTAAAGCGGCTGAGGGCGATGTCATCCATCGCACGTTGATCAGTTTGTTCGGCCGTCGCGCGGTGCTGTTCCACGTGACGTTCGCGGAGTCTGTCGAGTACACGACGATCTTGGAACGCGGACGTCAATTCACTTTTGACGTGCTCCACGTGTTCCTCCGCGGCGTGCACTTCATCGTTGGCGTTCGCGATGTGTCCGTCGAGCTGCTCGAGGACGAACGCGAGGTTGGCCAGCTCGCCGACGGAGCGGCTCGGACCCTGCATCGTGCTTGCGCTCGCGTCGCGGGTCACGCGAAGTGTTTGCAGCCGTTGCTGCGCATCGTCCCGTTCCGACAGGGCTTGCACGAGCTGTGACGCGACCTCGCGCTCCCGTTGCTCACGGAGATCGAGAACTTTCTGAAGGTGGAAATGAAACATGAGTTATGCCACCTTCCGCGGCTGCGGCGTGATTCGGTTCGCGAGCGCACGCAGCGCTTGCTGCGTGTAGCTCAGGCGCGACGTCTCTTCGGACGATTGCCGCAACAGTGCGAGCAGATCATCACGGTTGTCGATCGCGGCGTCGACGGACGAGTTCGATCCCTTTTGATACGCGCCCACCATGATCAGATCTTCCTTTTCACGGTAGGTCGCTTCGAGCCGCAACAACGCATCGGCGTCGGCCCGTTGCTCCGGCGGAATGATTTGGTTACGAACGCGGCTCTTGCTTTCGAGAACGTCGATGGCGGGGAAGTGCCCCGCGGAGGCGAGCTTTCTGGTCAGCACGATGTGTCCGTCCAGAATCGAGCGCGTCGCATCGGCGACAGGCTCGTTGAAGTCGTCACCGTCGACGAGCACGGTGTAAATCCCCGTGATCCCTCCGACGTCCGAATTCCCAGCGCGCTCCAACAGACGTGGCAGCGTCGCGAACACGGAAGGAGGATATCCTTTCGTTGTCGGCGGCTCGCCAGTGGCGAGGCCGATCTCGCGCCACGCCATCGCGACGCGCGTCACGGAGTCGACCATCAGGAGTACGTGCTTCCCTTGGTCGCGGAAATATTCCGCAATCGCGGTCGCGACGAGCGCGCCACGCGCGCGCACGAGCGCCGCCTGGTCACCCGTCGCCACGATGACGACGGAACGAGCAAGTCCTTCTTTTCCGAGCGAGTGTTCCAGGAAGTCACGCACTTCGCGACCACGTTCGCCGAGGAGCGCGATCACGTTCACGTCGGCTTTTGCGTGCCGGGCAACCATCCCCAGCAATGTACTTTTGCCGACACCAGAACCAGCGAAGATCCCGACGCGTTGTCCACGGCCGATCGTCAACATCCCATCGATCGCGCGTACCCCCGTTTCGAGTGGCTCGTCGATGATGCTGCGATGCAGCGGATTCGGCGGCTCAGCGGCAAGCGGAACGCGCTGCTCGGCCGCGATCGGGCCCTGTCCGTCGATCGGATGCCCGAGGCCGTTCAGAATCCGTCCCAACATTTGCGGGCCGACGTCCACGCCGAAGGAGCGGCCGAGTGGCTGCACGAAGCATCCCGCGTGCAATCCGTCCAACTCACCCAACGGCATGAGGATGACGCAATTTTCATTGAAGCCGACCACTTCGGCGAGCACGGAGCGATCGTCGTTCATGCTGGTCACGCGACACAGCTCGCCGACACCCACGTCGAGCCCCGTCGCTTCGATGACGAGTCCGACGACGCGCGTCACTCGCCCGAACCGATCGAACCGGGGCGTGGCCGACACGCGGTCCATGAACTGTTGAAACATGGCCGATTCAGACATTGCTATCGCTCAGCTTGCGGTACAAACGCTCGAGCGCGGTGTCCACACGCCCATCGATGATCCGTTCTCGTCCTTCGACGACGCAGCCGCCCGGTTGCATCCGAGCGTCCGCCTGCCACCGCACGTCGCGGTTCGGTGCGATGGCGATCGGCTCACCGGTCGGCGTCGAGAACGACGATAGCGTATTGAGATCGATCGGGTTGACGCGGATGCGCACCGGCTGATCGATCGGAAATTCCGCGAGGGCGCGGCGCACCAGTTCGGCCACCGCGGTCGCATCGGTCGTCAGTTCGCGGCCGAGCACGTGCCGTGCGACCGCCACCGCGAGCGCGGCGATGTTCGATTCGATATTGTCCTGCCAGCGGACTTCATTCCGGCGCAGCTCGTCGAGCGCGGATTCAGCCACGGCGATCGCGTTGCGCAACCGGGCACCTTCGGCGATCTCCCCTTCGAGGCGCCCTTCTTCGTATCCACTGTTGTACGCGTCCTGAACGCGCGCTTCGATTTCCTGTTCGCGCAGGGCGGCGGTGTCCACCTGCTGCATGTCGTAGCGATGGTCCATCGACTCGCCGACATGAAACGCATTCGTGAACTCGCCAGGCGTCCACGCCGGGGTGGACACCAGCGCGTCGGCGCTGACGAGCCCGCCCTTATTCGACGAACGCATCTTCCGACCCTCCCGACGAAATCTGAATCTCGCCCGCGGCCTCGAGCGTCCGGACCTGCGCGACGATCTGCGCTTGTGCCGCCTCGACGTCCCGGAGCCGCACGGCGCCGAGCATGGCCATTTCGTCCTTGAGCGCGGTGACCGCGCGTTGCGACATGCCACCCAGGATCCGCCCCTTGAGCTCTTCGCTGGCGTTCTTGAGTGCGAGCGACAGCGTCCGCGCTTCGATTTCGCGCAACACGCGTTGGAGCGCGCGATCGTCGAGCCGCAGAATGTCTTCGAAGACGAACATGAGATTCTTGATCTGCTCGCAGAGCTGCGCATCCTTCTCGCCGATCCGGTCGAGCAGATCCTTTTCCAAAGAACCAACCACGTGGTTGAGCACGCTGGCCACGGCTTCGGGACCACCGGCGGCGCGCAACCCGCGCGTGAACGTCAGGTCGGCTTCATTCGCCAACGCTCGTTCCACGAGCTGCATCATGTCCGGCGCAACCTTTTCCATGCATCCGATGCGGTACATCACGTCACCACCGACGATCGGATCGAAGTCCTTCAACACCGTCGCCGTCTGTTGCGGCTCCAGGTGTGCAAGGACCAACGCGATCGTCTGCGGATGCTCACCGCGTAACGAGGTCACGAGCTGCTGGGGATCCGCGCTCCGCAACCGGTGCAACCCCGCCGTGTCGGCGAGCTGTGATTCGATCCGCTTGAGCGTCTGGGTCCCTTTCTGATGTCCGAATGCCTTCTCGAGCACTTCGGACGCGTAGGACAGACCACCGACGGCATTCGAATCGACGGCGAGCGCCATGTCGACCCAATCGCTGAACACCGCTTCGACGGTGTCGGCGTTCACTTGCTCCATCTGCGCGATGTGGAAGCTGATCTCTTCCGCTTCATCCGGAGAGAGCGTTTGGGTCAGCTTCACCGCGTGCTCCAGCCCGAGCGCCATGCACAACACGGCGACCTTCTGTGGACCACTCAGTTGCTGGATCTGGTGTTCGCCAGCGTCGATGGTTGCGAGTGCCGTTCCCATCTCTTACGCCTCCTTCATCCAGGCGCGGACGACACGCGACGCCACTTCGGGCTTCGCGACGACCGTCGCGAGCACTCGGCCCCGAGTGCCATCCCGTTCGGGGAACTCGATCGGCGCATAACCGGTGTTCTGAATGCCACGCGACTCACCCGGCTCACCGGACGTGAGCAATGCAGGTGTCATCCCACCGGCGCTTCCCGCTGCCAGCGCAGAGTATCCACTCGGCGCGGCCACCATGGCTGGCGGCGTCTTGAGCGCCTTCAACGTCATCATTGCGATCACGATCGCCGCAACGATCGCCAACACCGCCACGCCAGGACGCTGGAACTGTTCGGCGCGTGCCCATACATCGGGCTTCGGTGCATCATCAACTGTGCTGATCTGCTCGCCGTCGAGGTGCGTCGCGACCACGGTCACGATGTCCCCGCGCGTGCTGTCGGCGCCAACGGCGCTGCGCACGAGCGATTCGATGCGGGCGACTTCTTCTGGCGACCGCGCCACGTAGGTTGGCTTGGCGTTCTTGTCCTTCGCCGCGTCGCCTGTCGGCTTGGCGGGAATCATTTTGTCGTTGACCAACACGGCCACCGACAAGCGTTTGATGTTGCCGATCGCCCCCGAGAAATTCTCGGTGATCTTCGAGTTGTCGTAGCTCGTCGCCACGTTCGACGACGCCGCTCCGCCTTGCGCCCCCGGCGTGATCTCGTAGCGCTGCTCGGTGCTCGTCGCCTGCTTGTCGGGATCGACCAGCTGCGACTGACGCTCGATCTTGTCGAAGTTCAACGCCGCGGTCACCCGCACGCGAACGTTGCCGGCGCCGACGATGTCGCCGACCAACCCTTCGGCCTGCGTCTGCAAATAGTTTTCGACTTCACGTTCGGTGGAGAGCTGCGTGCTCGTCAACGCCGCCATCGAACCGTCGTCGTTCGGCGTGGAGAGCAACCTCCCCGCATCATCGAGCACCGTCACGCGTTCGCTGGTCAACCCGTCGACGCTGCTGGCCACCAAATGGGCAATGCCACTCACGACGTCCGGCGTCGGCGTCACACCACCAGTCTTCAACACAACCGACGCATTCGCGGGCTTATCCTGCTGGCGGAAATTCGACTGCTCGTGCAACGCGAGGTGCACTTGTACCGCCTGCACGCCACGCATCTTTCCGATCGTCCGCTCCAACTCGCCTTCGAGCGCGCGACGATAGTTGATCCGCTGCGTGAAGTCGGTCATCCCCCACGACGGCTGGTCGAACAACTCCAACCCCGGACGTCCGGCGGACGGCAATCCGTCTTTGGCCAACGTCACACGGGCGCGCGCCACATCGTTCGCGCTGACGAGAATGTCCGCGCCGCCACGATCCAGCTTGTAGGCGATCCCAGCCTGCTGCAACTTGTCGGTCATCTGTCCGACCGATTCCATCGGCTGATTGGTAAATGCCGGCACCCATTCAGGCGCGGTCGCCCAACGCGACACCCCGAAGATGAAGACCGCGACGAGAACCCCGACGCCCAACATCATCGCGCGCCGTTGTCCCCCTACTTTGTCGAAAAGCTGTTCGAACGCGTCCGCCACGGTATCCCTCTAGTTACGACTGCATGTTGACGACGGTCCGGTACGCATCCATGAACTTGTTGCGCACCTCGACCAACATTTGAAGCGAGATCGACGCTTCTTCCGCCGATGCCATCACCTGATGAAGCTCCACCGGCTCGCCGCGCACGAAGCGAGCGGCGTAATCGGTGGCAACGTCCTGCTGTTCAGAGACGTTGTTGAGCACGTTCTTGAGCGTGTCGCCGAAGCTGGTGCCACGCGCGCCGGAATCCTGCATGACAGGAACCGGTTTGGCACCGGTGTCCGGTCCGCCGAGCGCGCCCGTGATGCGGTTGGCAACACTGCCGATCATGTCAGCCATGGTTCGTGATCCTCAGCGTTATGCTTTGATGTCCAGCCGGCCACCGCGCATGATCGGCGGGGCGACATTTTGCGACGTCGGTGCGGAACGGCCATAGGTCAACGGCCCCATCGCGCCAGACTTCACGAAGAACGACCGCTCCTCTTTCGTCAGCACGCTCCACAACTCCTGATCGACACCGTCGGGCGCTTGCGTCGAATTGACCTGCGCCGCACGCGCGTTCGCGTCGGTCTTGATGGCGTCCGCGATCGACTGCGACGTCGCGGCAGGTGTGGACGAATCAGTCGTCGCGCCGACGGGACGTTGCGCCGTCGCCGCGGTTCCCGCGCCGATCGTGTTCCGCTGAGTGCTGATCCCGTTGGCGTACGGGTTGAAGCCAGAGCCGCCGATACCGTTGATTGCCATAAATTCGCCTGAGAGCCGCGTTAGATGTCGAGCGCGCGGCGAAGCATCGACTTCGCCGATTGAAACACGGTCGCGTTCGCCTCGTACACACGGCGTGCGTCCATCATGTCCACGATCTCGTCCGTGATCCGCACGTTCGGATACCGGACATATCCATTCTTGTCTGCATCAGGATGACCCGGGTCGTACACGAGCTCACCCTGTCCTTGATCTTGTTGGACGCTGGCCACGTGCACGCCAGCACCCGCACCGTCGACACCATTGGTTTCGAGCACCGGAACTTGGAACGCCTTGGGGGCATCCGTGTTCGACGCACCGGTCACATCGAACGCAGCCACGCCACTGAACGGCGCACCATTCGTCGTCATCGCGGGAGCCGGCGCTTGTCCGTCGCCAGCCGCCAACGCGGTGACGAGCCGCTGATACGGCTTCCCATCGGCGCCATGCGTCGTTTCGGCGTTCGCGATGTTCGATGCAATGACTTCCATCCGCTGCCGTTGCGCCGACAAGCCGCTGGCAGAGATCGACAGCGACCGGAACATCGGTTGCTGGCGGGGCGCCTCAGGCGCCATGGGGAGGAGTCCGATGGGCGTAGGCATGATTATTTGAGGCTCGCGCGGATTTGTTCGTACGCCTTCGCCAACAACTTCGACGTCGCTTCGTACCGAAGCTCGGCGTCGGCCAGGTTGGTCATCTCGTTTTCCAGATCGACCCCGGACGAGGGCGCGCCAGCCGTTCCCGGGGCCGGCATCGACGCGCTCGGAAGCACGAAGCCGTCCTGGTTCTGGAGCGACGCTTTCGACACGCGGTCAGCGATCGCGCGCACGCGCTGGCTGCCGACGTCGAGCGCCTCTTTCAACTGGTTCGCCGAGCTCACCCGGCCAATGAATCCGTGTATCACGGTACCCCGATAAGGCAACGCGTAGACCAATCGAGACCGCCGGCGGACCAACCGGCATGAAAAATCGCCTAAGTGATTTAATGACAATCACTTAGGCGACTCAATTTTGTGAAAATTCGCCCCAAAACGGCACCTTTTTCCGTCCGCTGACCCCCGGCAGATTATGCCATGACGGCAAATTTTGCCGTCTGCTATGGGGTCAAGCTTGCCTCCGCCTCTCCAGGGGCGTTGAGCTTGTTTCGGAGCGTTCTGACGCTGATCCCCAACAATTCGGCGGCTCGAGTCCGGTTGTTTCCGGCCGTTTCGAGAGCCTTGGCGATCAACTGCCGCTCCGCGTCTTCGACGTTCAACGACCGGAGTTTTACCAGTACCCCCTCCTCGTCGCTTCCTCCCCCGTTTCCACCAAGGATGGTGTCCGTGACGCCCGCCGTCCGCTGCATCGAGCTCAATGAATTTCCCAACGAGTGGGCCAACCCAAACCGGAATCCTTCGAATGCATGGGCTGGGATCGAGCTTCCAGAGGAGAGAATCACCGCTCGCTCGACGACGTGTTGCAGCTCACGCACGTTCCCAGGCCAATCATATTCCTGAAGCAGTTCGAGCCCTTCCGGGTCGATCGACTCCACGGTTTTCCCCATTTCTGTCGCGGTCCGCATCGCGAAGCGGTACGCGAGAGCCGGGATGTCATCCTTCCGGTCGCGAAGCGGCGGGATGAGCACCGGAATCGTGCTCAACCTATAGTAGAGGTCCTGCCGGAACGTCCCCTGGGCCGCCTCGTTCGCCAAATTCCGGTTCGTCGTCGCGATGATACGGACGTCGACCCGAATGGGGGAGGTCCCCCCAACGCGCTCGAATTCCTGTTCCTGCAGCACACGGAGCAGCTTGGCCTGAAGGTCGAGCCGCATCTCGGAAATTTCGTCGAGCAGTAATGTCCCCCGATGGGCGCGCTCGAAGGCCCCCTCTACCCGCTTGATGGCGCCCGTGAACGCCCCTTTTTCGTGACCGAACAGGGCGCTTTCGACCAGCCCTTCCGGAAGCGCCGCGCAATTCAATTGAATGAACGGCCGCTCCCGGCGGTCGCTTTGATCGTGGATCGCGCGCGCGAATAGCTCCTTACCGGTCCCCGATTCCCCTTGGAGGAGGACGGTTGCCCGCGTCGGAGCGGCGGTGGCGACGGTCTGCATGATCCGGCGGATGGCGATACTGTCGCCGACGATCTGCCGCTCGTTTCTGAACTCCATCACCTCGCGAAGCAGCGCTTCGTTTTCCCGCTTGAGGCGAACCAGCTGGAGTGCCTGGTCGACGGCCAGCTCCAGCTGCTGGGGGCGCACCGGCTTGGTGATGTAATCGACGGCTCCAGCTTTGATGGACGAGACGGCGTGCTCGATGCTGGCGTACCCGGTCAGCATGATGAGCGGCGTATCGTACCCCTCGCGTTGGATCAGCTGGAGAAACTCCAGCCCCGTCAGCCCGGGCATCCGGTAGTCCGAGATGATCAGATCGACGTTGCCGCGCGCGAGCGCTTGGAGGGCCTCGGGGACACTTCTGGCCCCGACCGGCTCGTGGCCGGCCCGCCGAAGGGTGTCGTCGAGTATCAATCCGACCGACGGTTCGTCATCTACATATAGAATGGTCGCCAAATCCGCCCCGAATAAAGATCGTACTGGCCCGGTCCGATACTCCTCAGCATACGCCTCCGCTATTCATCAGGCAAGCCAATGCGCATAACCAATAGCATGATTCAGAGCAACGCGACCTATGCACTGCAGAAAAATCTGCAGTCGATGGTCCAGCTCCAGAACCAGGTCAGCACTGGCCAGAAGTATCAGACCTTTGCCGACGACCCCCAAGCGCAGTCGAACATCATGCAGGCATCGGGGTCGTTGCGCGCGCTGGACCAGTATCAAAAAAATATCAGCGATGCGACCTCGCGCGCCAATACCGAGGATTCGGTCCTGAGCCAGCTGACCGACACGATCGATCGTGCGCTGTCGGTCGGGACGCAGCAAGGAACGGCAACGTCGAGCGTATCGACACGCCTGGCGGCCAAAGCGGAGATCGATAACCTCCTCGACTTCACCGTCAGCCTCGGCAACACGAAGTACGGAACGGGCTATCTGTTCGGGGGCGACAACTCGACCACCGCACCGCTCTCCAACACGGCGCCCTTCTACGCGACGGCGACGCCGCCCAGCGGCGCCCACACGACGGAGATCGCCGAAGGGCAGCTGTTCCAGTCCAACCACAACGCGAAACAGATCTTTCTGGACACGAATACCCTGCAAGCCCTCAAGGATCTCTCCACGGCCCTGGGGAACAACGACCAGACGGCCATCGGGGCCGCGGTGACATCGCTCACCAGCGCGCAAAACAATGTCCAAAATTTAGTGGGCGATATCGGCGCGCGGGTCAATCAATTGCAGGTAACGAGCTCGAACCTCGACGCCCTCAAGACGAACTTGCAGACCTTCAAGTCCAACTTGAGCGAAGTCGATCAGGAACAAGCCATTACCGAGCTCGTGAGCCGCCAGACCGCCTATCAATCCGCGATGCTGGCGACGTCGCGCGTGATGGGGATGACTTTGACTGACTACCTCAGATGACCTCCGCCGCATTAGCGTACGATATGCCTTCTATGATGACGGTCGCGTCGGATCTGCTAGGCCAACTCACCGTCGACCCCGAGACGGTCATTCAATTCCCGAACGGACTGCTCGGATTCCCGGAATGCCGCGCGTTCGTGTTGCTCAGTACCGAGCGCGAGCACGTCTACTGGCTCCAATCGGTCGACTACGCCGCGCTGGCGTTCCTCATGGTCGATCCCTTCGTCTTTTTTGAAGGATATACGGTCGATCTCGCGTCGACCGACCTGCGGGACCGGGCCGGGGCTCCGGAAGACCTCACCGTCCTGTCGATCGTGACGCTCCCCGGCCAAAAGGGAGAGCGCCCGACGGCGAACCTGCAGGGGGCCGTCGTCATGGATCACCGCCGCCACGAAGCGCACCAAGTGATCCTGCAAGACAGTAAGTATGGGATCCGAGAGCCATTCGCGCTCTGAGCACTCTCGCATTTTAGGGGTTGTTTTTTGACTAAAGGCCGATATCGAATCGGCCTTTAGTTTTTTCCACCCCCGCCGATACATACCTGTGACGGCCACTGTGGCCTCACACTCACGGGAGCAAGGATGCTCCGACACAATCTGTTAATGGAGTAACAGAACAATGCGTATCAACACGAACGTCGCCGCAATGAACGCCCTCAACAACTTGAACAACACTTCCGATGCGGCGACACGCCAAATCGAAAAGTTGTCGAGCGGCTATCGCCTGAACCGCGCCTCGGATGACGCCGCGGGCATGAGCATCGCCAACAGCCTCCGGTCCACGGGGCGTAGCTTGATGCAGGCCCAGCAGAACGCTTCCCAAGCTGGCTCGGTGCTGCAGATTGCGGACGGCGCGACGCAGACGATCTCGTCGGTGCTCGATCGTATGAAGCAGCTCGCGACGGAATCGGCGACCGCCAACGTGACCGACACCGATCGCGCGAAGATCAACGCAGAATTCTCGTCGCTGAAGTCGGAAATCGACCGTATCGTCGGAAGCACGGTGTACCAAGGCTCGCAGCTGTTGAACGGCAGCTTCGGTGTCCAGTTCGACGCGACCAACAGCACCGCCTCTGGCCTGGCCAACGTCAGCGTCTCCGGCGCCGCGCCCAGCACGACCTACACGATCACCAAGATCGACGCGACCCACATCACCTTGGATGACGGCGTCGTGACGCAGAAGTTGACGACCGCCGCCACCGGCACGCAGACGCTCAACTTCGACAAGCTCGGGATCTCGTTCACCTACACCGGTGACCCGACGACCCTCGACGGCGACACGATCAAGACCACGGCGGCGACCGCCGCGCAGTTCCGCGTCGGCGCCGGCGCGACCTCTGACTCTGACAACTTGGTCGGCGTCTCCCTCGGCGATCTGCGCACCGCGGCGTCTGGGTTGAACCTCGCCGCGTCGTCAGTCGACACCTCGGCGAACGCGACCAGCGCGCTGACGGCCATCACGAACGCGGTGAACACGCTCAACACCACGATCGGTACGATCGGTGCCGCGGAAAACCGCCTCAACTACGCCGCGCAGAGCGTCAGCTCGCTCTACCAGAACGTCTCGGCCGCGGAGTCGACCATCCGCGACGCGGACATGGCGCAGGAGTACACGCAGTACAGCAAGCTCCAGATCCTGCAGCAGGCCGGTACGGCGATGCTCGCGCAAGCGAACTCGAGCTCGCAGAGCGTCCTCAGCTTGCTCAAGGGTTGATTCCTGACGAGCAACTCTCCGGCACGGCCGGCGCGCAAACGCGCGCCGCGCCGTCGCCGGACTGAGGGACAGAAGGACCGTAGGGACACGTCTGTGTTCCTACGGGTTTGTCGTATAAGGAGGAATCGGAGATCGGGACATGTCTAGTCCATTGACCAACTTTGCCGGTATTGGGAGCGGCTTCGATTACACGTCGCTCGTCAATTCGATCATTTCCGCCGCGTCGGGACCCGCGACGGCCATGCAGGATAAGATCGATCAGGCGAACTCCCAGATCTCCGCGTACAACACGTATACCTCCCTCGTCGGCACGCTCCAAACGTCCATCGAAAGTTTGCGCGATGGATCCGCATTGCAGGCCTCGACCGTCTCGCTCGCGAACGCCACCACGGCGGGCGGGCGCTCGATTTTGTCGGTCGACGCGAAGAACGCCGACCCCGGTTCGTACGCTGTCCAGGTCCTGCAGACAGCGTCCGCTGAGAAGTTGTCGGGAGGGTCGTTCGCCAGCAGCTCGACCGCGCTCGGGGTGTCGGGCGAGTTCGTCATCAACAACAAAGTCATTACTGTCGCCTCGACAGACTCGCTTGCCGCGATCCGCGACAAGATCAACGCGGCCAATAATGGCTCGTCCGCGACGGGTGTGACTGCGTCGATCATCTCCGATTCGGCGTCCTCGCAACGGCTCGTGCTCACGAGCCAGAATACGGGAAGCGCCGGGATCAATCTGATCGACGGTGCCCAAGGGCTCGCGCAGCAGCTCGGGTGGATCGACGCCACGGAATCGATCAAACATGCGACGAGCGCTGGTGCGCAAAGCGATCAGTTCGCCTCCTCGACCACATCCATCGCATCGCAGCTGGGACTGACCACGGCGTCCGGGCCACAGACGGTCACCATCGGCGGACAATCGGTCAGCATCGATCTGAGCACCGATTCGCTCAGCAGCATCGCGACGAAGCTTTCCGGATTGACCGGTATTCAAGCGTCGGTGCAGAGCACGACGGTCAACGGCGCGACCAAGTACTACCTGGACATCAAGAACACCACGAGCTTCACCGACACGAACAACACCCTCGCGGCATTAGGGGTGTTGGCCGGTGGCCGCTCGTCGGTGGCCCAACAAGTCCAAAGCGCGGCGCTCACCGCTGGTGACGCGACGACACCCGCGAATGCCTCGACGCTTCTCTCCAATTTGTGGAATGGTGGGAGCGCGTCGAACGTCCATGCTGGTGATACGCTCACCGTGACAGGGACTCGCGGCGATGGCTCGGCGGTCAACCTGACCGTCACGATCGGTGCGAGCACCACGGTGCAGGACGTGCTCGATCAGCTCAACAATACGACGAACGGTTTCGGTGCTGGAACGCGGCCGGCGGTGGCATCGATCGATGCGGGTGGCCACATCACCGTGACCGATGGGACCGCCGGCGGAAGCCAGCTGTCGCTCCAGGTCGTCGCGAACAATCAAGGCGGTGGCCGGCTCGACTTCGGCGCTTTCTCGACGGCGACCTTGGGACGAGCTCGGCAGCTCGTGCAAGGGGCCGACGCGAAGTTCACGGTCGACGGCGTGCCATTCACGCGATCGAGCAACACCGTGACCGACGTCGTCGCCAACGCAACATTGTCGCTCACCAACGCCGATCCGACCACGACGGCCACGGTGACGATTGCGCACAGCCTCACCGATGCGCAGAACGCGGTGCAGGGATTCATCACCGCGTACAACAAAGTGGTGGACTTCATCCAGCAGCAGAATACGGCGGCGCCAACGAACACGACGAGTACGACGACGACAACCACGTCGTCGAATCCGCCGCTGTACAACGATTCGATGCTGCGATTGGCGCGAAGCTCCTTATCCTCCACCTTGCTGGGCTCCGTGGCCGGCGCGGCGCCCGATATGGCGAGCGTCGGGAACGCGGGAATCAATTTCACGAAAGACGGGCATCTCTCACTCGATGCCACCGCGTTCCAAACCGCGTTCACGACACGCTTCAGTGATTTGCAGACGTTGCTGTCTGAACAAGGGAAGGCGACGGATGCGTCTGTGGTCTATACCTCGTCCACGACGGCGACCCAGGCCGGCACGTACAACGTCCAGATCACGCAGGCGGCCACGCAGGCGCAAGTCTCTGGCACGGGGTTCAGCGGAACGTACGCCGATGATGGGACGCCCGACACGGTCACCGTGACGGATTTGTCCAACAACGTCGCCGCGCAAATTCAGCTGTCCAACGGGATGACGACGCAGCAGATCGTCGACGCCATGAACACGGCGTTCTCGACGCAGCAGACGCAGATGTTGCAGTCGTCATCGACGTTGTATGATACCGGCAATACACCGGCGACGACGTCGAGCCTCCTCACCAACCTGCGCGACAGCAATGGCAATTCGCTCAATGTGAAGGTGGGCGACACGATCAGCTATAGCGGCGTCGGGACGGGCAATAACGCCTACACCGGCAAGTTTACGGTGACGGCGAATTCGACGATCGGCGATTTCGTCAACCAGGTGCAAACATCGATCGGATCGAGCGCCACGGTGTCGTTCGCGAACGGTGTCCTGTCCGTCAAAGCGGTCAACAGTGGGCGATCGTCGTTGTCGTTGTCGGTGACACCGAACAACGAAGGGGGCGGGCAGCTCAGCTTCGGAACGATCAACACGACCACCGCCGGTCGCGGCCTTCTCTCGCTGACCGCGAGCGTCGTCGGAAACCAGATCAAGATTCTCCAGAACGCTTTCGGCGCGGCGGCGGGAATCGCCATCTCGTTCCTGGGCGGCGGCACCGACTCGACGGCGCAGCTGGGATTGTCGACGGGAAGCGTGCACGGCACCGACGTCGCCGGGACCATCGGCGGATATGCCGCGACAGGCACCGGACGCCAGTTGGTTGGCGCGACAGGCACTCCGGTCGATGGGCTGAGCATGGCGTATCTCGGATCGACCACAGGGGCGGCTGGAACGCTCTCCGTGACGCAAGGGGTCGGCTACACGCTTGACAACATCGTGAAGTCGTGGACCGACACCGTCACGGGGACGATCACGTCGCGGCAGACGCAGCTCAATCAGACGATCGCCACGCAGCAACAGCGGCTCAGCGACTTCAACGCCCGCATGGACGTTAAACGGGCGGGGTTGCTCAAACAATTCCTGGCGATGGATACTGCGGTGCAACAGTACAAGTCGCGCGCGAATTCCATTTCCGCCCTCTTTGCAAGCTTGACGACCACGAGCACGAACTCGAGTGGCAACTAACCATGCGCCGGCCGATTCCCAGTCATCCTGATTATCCTGTCGTGGCGCACAAGCGCGCGACCCAATTCATGGACGAGTTTGAGACGTTGTCGAGCGAGTACGATCGGCTTCTGGCGACGCAGCGCATCTTCCTCGCGCAGGACGATCTCGACGCCGCCATGAGCAACCTGACTCGGAGCGAGGCCGTGGCGCGTCGCGTCGAACAGTGTGGCCGTCAACTCGTTCCCGTCCACGAAGCGTTGCAGGACAACGCCTATGCCGGACCGCGGAGCCGTGAGCTCCGGGCCCGTCTCACGAAGATTCGTGGGTGTGCCCAGGCGCTCGACGCGGCAATCGTTCAGCTCGGTGCGCTCTGCGTCATCAAGCGAGACGCAGCCGCCAACGAGCTCGGCCAGGAGCAGGCCGTCGCCGCCACCCGGCGGAGCCAGGGGTACGGTGCCCCTCCCCGCACGGCGAACGCCATCGACATCCGGCAGTACTAGGACGGCGTCAGGCAGGACGAGCTGTTCGCCATAGCCTCCCAAAGGGCCTCAGATGAGGCCCTTTTGTGATTTTGGGGACCTCCAGCGACGTCTTTTAGGGTGCTCGGTGTCGGCTGCTCGCTGACCCCGGAGCTCCCTCTGAAAACTCCGCCGAATCGTTGGCGTTCTGGGTTCAAGTTTCGCTGATTCAGGGCCGACACTGGCCAACATGGGATACAGTGCCTACACCTCGAAATATCTCGAGAATGATGTGGTGAGCCGGCCGAAAGAATGGCTCGTCCCGTTGCTCTACGAGCATCTGCTGGCTCATTTGCGCCGTGCACAGGTGCAGATCCAGCAGCGGGATTTCGAAGGCAAAGGCGTCAGCCTCGAGAAAGCCTCAGCCATCATCATCGAGCTCATCTCGACGCTCGATCGAGACAAGGGAGGAGAGCTCGCGCAGCGGCTCGCCGCCCTCTATGCCTACTTCGGAACCGAAGTCGTTGCCATCGGCCGGAGCCTCGACACGGAAAAGCTCACAAAAATGATCGACATGATCGCGAGCTTGCACGAGTCGTGGGTCATCGCCGCCCGGACCCATTGGCCCACCGCCAATGCCGCCCCGGCTTCTACCCCCGCTTCTGCCACGACGCCGTCGCGCGACTCGCTCTACGAACGTCGCGTCGGACGATAAGGGAGACCACGTATGGCCGACATCGCAGCCAAGCTGTTGGAGAACAACATCGACCGGGTGGTCGAATCGGTCATGCGCACCATCAATAGCGCGCGGGTGGCTGACCTGCCATCAGCCGCCGTTCCTCTCGCCGACGCTCCTGAGCGGCAGGAGGACGAAATCCGGGATCAGATCATCGATCTCTGCGGGCATGTGGCCGTGGCGCTTCGTGGCCTGCACCTGCCCCATGGGGACGTCGCGTCGTACGCCAAGCCGGCGGCGCCCCCCGCTGGACCGGTCGTCCATCTGGACGTCCGGCGGTAACCCGACATTTGTCGGTCAAGTCGGCTCCTCTTTGGGCCGATATTTTTGAAGTAAGGAGGAATACTCATGCAGGTGAATAAGTTCGCGGGCGAGATTGCTCGCCCGGACGCAGTCCAGAAGACGACCCCGGCCGCTCCGGCCGCCACCCCCGAGCGCACCGCCCCAGACGGGCCGCGCCGCGGCGATGGCGTGGAGATCTCGGACGCGGGACGTGCGCTTGCCGGCGCGTCTGCCGAGAGCGCTCCATCTTCGTCGACGCTCGACGCGAAGCGAGTCGATGATATCCGGTCCAAGATCCTGTCCGGTGCCTACAACTCGTTGTCGGTCGCGCACAGCGTCGCGCAGTCGATCCTGCGCAGCGGAGATCTCGACTCCGGCGTCTGAGCCGGGTCGCATTCCTCGTTACGGGACTCAGCGATGAAGTTTCTCGTCGTCGATGATTCCGCGACCATGCGTCGCATCGTGGTCAACTCGCTTCAGCGCATCGGGTTCACCGACATCGTTGAGGCCGCGGATGGCGCCGAAGCCCTGAAAAAGGTCGACGCCATCGACTTTGTGATTACCGACTGGAACATGCCGAAGGTCAACGGTGCGGATTTCACGCGCGCGTTGCGCCGGCAAGAAGCGACGAAGCAAATCCCCGTTTTGATGGTGACGGCGCGCCGTCTGCGGGAAGATATCATGGTCGCGTTGGACGTTGGCGTCGACAGTTACATCATCAAGCCGTTCACGCCGCAAATCCTTCGCGAAAAGATCGACGCGGTGCTCGCAACTCGCGCCGCGTAACCCCGGAGAACCGAATCATGACATCAGGTCGTGCCAAAGAAGTCCTGTACGATTCGGAAACCATGCTCCGGCTCGTCGATCACGAGTTGGAGGAGCTGCGCGACGTCCCCGATGCCTCGGCTCGTGATACCGATCTGAATGCGTGGCTCGACGTCTTTCGGCAAGCGAATGTGGACATCGGCGCGATCATCGACGCCGTTCGCACCGGCCGCGACACGTTGCACGCGTCTATCTCTACGTCTGCGCCCGCGGAATTGGCGCAGGTCGTCACCCTTCTGAGCTCTGTGGAGCGAGGGCTGACGGGCATCTCCAAATTGTTGGGCGCTGTTCAGGGTGTGCAATCGACGCCGGCTGAGTCCGATGCGGCGTCACGCTCGCCCTCCGCCTCGGCGTTCGATGCCGAGGGGCGCCAGGCCGCGGCGGACGCTTTCGTCCGCGAGCGGCACGCCTCCTAACGGCGCCGGGGACGGCGCCCGATCGCCCGTGCTTTCGCCGAGTAATCTGACCGTGCTGGCCGTCGTCGGCCAAGCGGTCCTCATTGCATTCCTCGCACGCCGGGTTCGCGTCCTCAAGCTCGCGAGCGCGGCTGCCGCCGCTGAGCGTTCGACCGCCGCCGAAGCCGCCGTCGAAACCACGATGCAGGAAACACTCGCGGAGCGAGAAGAGCTGACGCGCGAGCTGCAGCAGCTCCTGGGCGGCCTCGATCAAAAAGTGCGGGAGCGGACCGGCGAGCTCGCCGACGCCATCGTGAAAGCCGAACAAGGGAATCGCGCGAAGAGCGAGTTTCTCGCGCGCATGTCCCACGAGATTCGGACGCCGATGAACGGGGTCATCGGGATGACGGGGTTATTGCTCGACACCGATTTGACTCCCGAACAGCGCGATTATGCGGAGACGGTGCGCGGTTCCGCGGAAGCGCTGTTGACCATCATCAACGAAATTCTCGACTTCTCGAAGATCGAAGCGGGGAAGTTGGAGCTCGAGATCATCGACTGCAACGTCCGCACGACGGTCGAAGAAGTCATCGAGCTGCTGGCGGAACAGGCGGCCGCAAAAGGGATCGATCTCGCGTGTTATGTCGACGAGAATGTGCCGTCGATGATTCGGGGCGATCAAGGACGGTTGCGCCAAATTTTGATCAACCTGGTTGGCAACGCCATCAAGTTCACGCAGCACGGACGCGTGTATTTGCGCGTGCGCCGAACCGCGGAAACACTGACCCACACGGAGTTGTCGTTCCACGTCGTGGATACCGGGATCGGGCTCACGGACGAAGGGCGTGCGCGGCTGTTCCAGCCGTTCCAACAAGCCGACAGCTCGACGACACGGAAATACGGTGGAACGGGGCTCGGTCTCGCCATTTCGCGCCAGCTCGTGCAGTTGATGGGCGGCGACATGGCCGTCGACAGTGTGGTGGGACGCGGGAGCACCTTCTGCTTCACGATCAACGTCGCGAAGGGGGCGCGGTCGACCGCGGCGCCGGGGGCGATGCAATTCGCCAACGGGACGCCGTTGCACGTCGTCGTCGCGGCGGCGAATCAACTCAGCCGCGTCGTATTGTGCGGACAATTGCGCGCCCGTGGAATTCGTGTGACACGGGCTCGCTCACTCGACGATGCGCGGAGTGTGATTCGCGGAGTGACCGAACGTGGGCAGCGCGTGCACGCCGTATTCCTCGATACCGACGGCGTCTCGGGCGATGTGCTGGCGCCAGCTCGTGCGTTGCGGCAACAATTCGGTTCGACGATCGGGCGGTTGGTCCTGCTCGCCAACGTGCGCCGGAAGCCGCACGTCGACGACGCGCGCGAGTGCGGCGTCGATACGGTGCTCAATAAGCCGATTCGCGCGGCCAAGGTCCTCGACGTCTTGAATGCCATCGTCCGGCCCGAGGCGATGACGCTTGATCGCCGGACACGGCGCCCGGCGCGGCCGCAGCAGCACATCACGCGGGCGCGCGCGCGCATTTTGTTGGCCGAGGACAATTTGGTCAATCAAAAAGTCGCGACACACATGCTCGACAAGCTGGGGTACCGTTGCGACATCGCCTCCAATGGGCAGGAGGCGGTCATGATGCTGCAGCAGATGCCGTACGATCTGGTGTTGATGGATTGCCAGATGCCCGAAATGGATGGATATACCGCGACGCGGAAAATTCGCGAATGGGAGCGTGACAGCCAGCGGCATACCCCCATCTTGGCCATGACCGCCAACGCGATGCGAGAGGATCGCGCCCGGTGTCTCGAGTCCGGGATGGATGGGTTCATCCCCAAGCCGATTTCGATCGAAGAGTTGGAGACGGCGCTCGAGTGCTGGATCCCCGAGGACGCGAGACCGATGCGGGTTCCGATGCCCAGCGTGATGCCGTCGTTCACCGGGGAACGGCCGCTTGCGGCCGCCGCGCCGGTCAACGCGATCATCGCGACCGCGGACGCCTTCGACGACTTGGAAGGGGTGCCGAACGCGAACGCCATCTTTCCGTTATTCGCTGATTCGCCGCCAAAACGATCGTTCGAAACCACTCGGTCCGAAGCGGTTTCGCCGTCATTTGCCTCGTCGCCACCGCTGATGCTGCCCCCGGCGGTCGAGCGGGTCGACGTCGACGTGGCAGTGCTGGACGTGCTGCGAAGCTTGCACGACGACGGCGACCACTTCGTCTCGATGCTCGTCTCGACGTACGTTGCCGATACGCTCGAGCGCGTGGGATTACTCCGGACGGCGCTCGAGCGGCGGGATGCCGATGGGTTGGAGCGCGCGGCGCACGCCATCAAAGGGAGTAGCGCCAATTTGGGGGCGGTCCGGATGGCCGATCTCGGAGGTGCCCTGCAGACGGCTGGGCGCGCCAAAGATTTTGCCGCCGCGGCACCCCTGATCGACACGATGGAAACGGTGTTCACCAGGACTCGGCACGAGCTCGAATCGTTCGGCGGCGCGCGAGCCGCCTAGCCCTGCCCGACATGAAATCGCCGGTGTGGAGTACAGACTTCCCGATGCAACGCCGATACTGAACAATATGATTCAGATCATCGAAGACGATCCGGTCACGTGCCATATCATTTCCGCTTTGCTCAAGCGGATGCGTTACAGTTACATCGAAGCGCATACGGGGGCAGAGGCGGTCGAGCAATGGCGGACAAAGCCCATCGATCTGATCATCGCGGACATGATGCTCCCTGACGCCAACGGATTGGATCTCTTGGCGCAGAAGCACAAGCTCCCCTACATCGCCGACATTCCCGTGGTGTGCTGCACCGCGCACGCCAGTATCGACGTGGTCGAAGCGGCGATGGGATTCGGCGCCATCGATTTCGTCAAGAAACCATTGGTCGTCCAGACGTTCACGGGGCGGATCAATCGCGCGATGGAACGGACGCCGGTTCGGTGGGAATCGTTGCGCGAAATGAGCAAACGTCTCCCGTTCTATGGGCGGACGATGCAACCGATGCTGGAGATCGCGCAGCAGCTCATCCGTGACTTCGACGCGGCATTGGCCGAAGCGCAAACGGGGACGCCGAACATGACGGAGTTGAATGCCTTCGTCAGCCGGCTCCGTGGTGCGGCCTTGAACGTCGGTGCGTTGCGCACGGCGGCACAGCTCGACAAGATCTGGAAAGGCACAGGCGATGCGGCCGAGCTCGAAATGACGCGTGCGGCGCTCGTGATCGAGCTGGCGGCGTTCGACGAGGCGATTGCGGCACGTGCCGCTGAAGGTGAGCCACATGCGGCGGTCGGTTAGGACAGCTACGACAGTTACCGAGGAGGAAAGGGCACTTTCATGAGGACGGGGATGACTCCCCGTCCTTTTATATTTTTGATATGCCGTTACTGTCGTTTGACGCGCTCCCGGACGATGCGCGAGTCTGGGTATTCGCGAGTGGTGCGCCGTTGGGCGCTGAGGCCGAGGGTGAGTTACTGACCGCCGTCGACACGTTTTTGGCGCAGTGGAAGGCGCATGGCGCCCCGTTGACTGTCGGGCGCGACTGGTCGGAACATCGATTCCTGACCATCGGCGTCGACATCTCCCAAGAGGCGGCGTCGGGGTGTTCGATCGACGGGTTGTTTCGCGTGCTGCGCGGGCTGGAAAGTACTGTCGGGACGACCTTGGTGGCCGGCGGGACCGTCTATTATCGGGATGCCGCCGGGGACGTCGTCGCGGTCGACCGGGAGACGTTTTCTGAACGGGGAGCCCGTGGCGAGGTGACCACTGAGACGCCAGTGTTCGACCTCACGGTAGCCAGTGCGGCCGACCGCCGCGGGCGGTTCGAGACGGTGGCGGGAAACACATGGCACCGGAGTCTACTCCCGTAGTTCCTATGGCCCTGATTGGGGTCGAGTGGTAATTTCGAGCGTCACTCTCACCACGGGGAACGAATCATGTGGAAGGACTTCAAGGCATTTCTGCTGAAGCAGAACGCATTGGCGTTGGCCATTGCCGTCGTGATCGGCACTGCATTGAACAAAGTCGTCACCGCCATCGTCGACGACTTCATCATGCCGATTGTCGGAGCGATGGTTCCGTCTGGTGATTGGCAGAAAGCGACGTTCGACGTCGGTCCGGTCAAGTTCGGCGTCGGTGACTTTTTGAGCGCCGCGCTGAACTTCATCATCATCGGAATTGTCGCATGGCGGCTCAGCAAGCTGGTTCCCCCGGCGCCGACGCCAGAAACGAAGAGCTGCCCCTATTGCTTTAATAGTATAGACCCGCGGTCGACGCGCTGCCCGCATTGCACGGCGACGCTGTAATTTCGCTAGATTACTAGAGGCGCCGGTTCGCCGACGCCCCTATGGACACGTACACATTCTCACTTTTCCTCGGCGGCGCGGGCCTCGCAACGATGGCCGCGGCTGGGGTCGCTCATCTCGGTGGCGGGCATAGCCACAGCCACGGTGGACACGGGCATGACGTCCACACCGGGCATACGGACGTGTCGGGACACGGGATTGGACACAGTGTTCCGCATGCGCTTTCGCATTCACAATCGGCGCGGGGGGTAGGGCGCGCTGGGCACGCATCGCACCAACAAGGTGCGCGCGCGGCTGGGCGATCGCTCTTGTTGTCGCTCATTTCTCCGCGGATTCTGTTCGCGCTGCTCCTCGGGTTTGGCGCGACGGGGATCGTGTTACGTCCGTTTTTGACGGGTGTGGTCCTGTTGGCGGCCGCGCTCGCGGGGGCGGTGGCGCTCGAGCTGGCGATCGTTGGGCCCGTGTGGCGGTTTCTGCTCCGGTTCGCCTCCGCGCCGGCGCAGACACTGGAGGGAAGTTTGATGAGCGAAGCGCGCGCGTCGAGTGGTTTCGATCGCAACGGCGAAGGATTGGTGGCCGTCGAAGTGGACGGGCACATTGTGCAGTGTTTGGGCACGCTTCGCCCTGACGACCGAGCACTCGGCATTCGGGTCCGCGCGGGCGACGTCGTGCGGATCGAGG
>Ga0105241_10000117_pt1 | contig 57559 bp, 51 predicted proteins | sample KBSC64metaG_FD_80422 | JGI IMG/M metagenome (GOLD analysis project Ga0105241, IMG submission 80422) | Corn rhizosphere microbial communities from Kellogg Biological Station, Michigan, USA - KBS C6-4 metaG | ecosystem: Host-associated > Plants > Roots > Rhizosphere > Soil | place: Michigan, USA... | reverse complement strand
GGATCGCGTTCGCCGTCGCCGCGCTTGCCATTGCGGCGTCTGCCGTGGCCGCGTGGGTGGCGGCTCCCCGCCGAGCCCGGGTGGCGACCCGCGCCACCAGCCGGATCGGTCCATGACGTCGGCCGATCCGCAGCTCCTCACGCCCGCGCTGATCCGACGGAAGCTGACGTATCGTTGGGTGTGCCTCGGGCTGCTCTTCGTCAGCGGGCTGCTGGCCTTCTTCACCCGTCTGGCCCCGGCCGTGGTCATCCCCGACTTGCGGGAGGCATTCGCCCTGAACGCGGCCGAGCTGGGACTCCTCACCTCCCTGTACCTATGGCCGTTTGCCCTGATGCAGCCGGTGGCAGGTGTCCTGACCGATCGCTTCGGCTCGCGCCGAACGGTCACCGCCTTCCTGACCGTCGCCGGGGTCGGGCAGGTGCTGTTCGCCTTTGCCCCGAGCCTGTTCGCGGCGCTCGTCGGCCGAGCGCTGACCGGCCTCGGGGCCTCGATCCTCTACGTCGGCGCGGCCAGGATCATGGCGCAGTGGTTCCGCCCGCGGGAGTTCGGAACCCTCACCGGGGCCTGGACGTCGGTGGCCAACCTGGGTGCCCTCACCGCGGCCGCGCCGCTCATGGCGCTGATCACGCTGGCGGGTTGGCGGCCGAGCCTGGGCGGGGTTGGAGTCGTCATGCTGGCGACCGCGGTCCTCATCTACCTCCTCGTGCGCGACAACCCCTCGGAGCGGGGGCTCCCCTCGCTCGCCGAGATCGACGGCCTGCCGCAGTCCCGGCGGGTCACGCGGTCGATGTCACTGGGCGAGGGCGTTCTCGTGGTCCTTCGCGAGCCCAATACCTGGCTGCTCGGGAGCTATGCCTTCCTGCTCTTCGGCACGATGACGATGATGCAAGGGCTGTGGGCCGTGCCGTATCTCATGGATGCGTATGGGCAGACGCAGCAGCAAGCCGCCAACAGGCTGACTCTGTGGGCCATCGGGCTCATCGTGGGTTGCACGCTGTGGGGCTACCTGGCCGACAGGGTCGTGGGCTCGCGCAAGCGCGTGGTGCTTGCGGGAGCGGTCGTGTATGCCCTCCTCTGGGTGCTTCTCGCTCTCCGCCCGGTCGGGCTGCCGGGCGGCGTGCTATGGGTCGCGATGTTCTGGGGCGGGTTCTTCGCCTCGACCTGGATTCCATCGTATGCGCAGCTCAAGGACTCGGTCCCACCCGAGGCGGTCGCCACCGCCATGGGGATCCTCAATCTCTTCTTCTGGCTCGGAGGCGCCGTCTATCAGCAAGTCAGCGGGCTGATCGTGTCGGCGTTTCCCCAGCCAGGCGGACACACGCCCGTCGCGGCCTATCAGGCGGTGTTCTGGTTGTGCCTGGCTTCCGTGGGTCTCAGCATCATCCTCGTGGCCCTGAGCCACGAACACCGGCCCGCGCCGCCGCCCGCGACTACGTAGCCGCCGCGGGGCCGCCAGACTTCTCCAGGTCCGCCAGGCGCCGTCTCAGCTCACGCTCCGCTTCCCAGCGAGCCGTCACGTCACGGACGACCGCGGCGGCGCCGGTCACGGCTCCACGTTCGTCCTTCAAGAGAGCGATCGAGAACTCGATGGAGATGCGCTGACCGTCCTTCCGCATCGCGGGCACCGCCAGCAGCCGCTGTCCGTAGCTGGTCACCCCGGTGGCCATGACGTGACGATAGCCCTCCCAGTGGCGCGCGCGAAAACGCTCCGGGACGATCAGGTCCAGGCTCTGTCCCAGGGCCTCGGCCGCGGAGTACCCGAAGATGGCCTGCGCCCCCCGGTTCCAGAGGCGGACCACGCCCTCTCGATCGGCGAAGATGACCGCCTCCGGCATCTCCTCCACGATCTGGCGAAACAGCCCGCTATCGTCCGCCTCTCGCGTCGCCACTCGTTCTTTGTACCCGTCATTCCGTCGGCGGTCCACTGGTTCGATGCTTCGCGAAAAGCTATCGCTCACGCGCAGACTTTCTAATGGCCGATCCGCTGACCGTCGCGTACAAGAAAGACATGACGACCAAGGAGGTCTACCGTGATCAGTTTGGCTGAAGACGTCCGTGACATCGCTGGATGGCCGGAGATCGAGTGGGGGATGACCGAGGCGGAAGTGCGGGAGGCGCTGGCGGGTCGCGTGGGTGCGATCACGCCGGTCGCGAGATTCGCAAACGCGTATGCCCCGTTCAAGGGGGCCTTGACGATCGAGGAATACCCGTTCGACGTATTCCCGCAGTTCTCGCACGCCACCCGCGAGCTGTGCCAGGTGTTGTTCCGGGCCCGCGATGCCGACGCCGATCGACTCGAGCGGATGACCGAGATACTGACCGCCTGCTACGGCGGGCCGGTCGAGCGGGGAACGAAGCGCACATGGAAGGGTGGCACGGCCGCGGTCGAGCTCGACACCGTCAAGGCCCCCTCCCACGAGGAACAGCTGTGGCTTCGCTGGTACCCCCTTGGCGAGACGGAGGAGGGATGACATGCCCCCGATCATCGGGATCGATCTCGGCACGACGAACAGTCTGGTAGCGTACGTCGACTACCGGACCGGCCTCCCGCGGGTCATTCCCGACCGTCGGGAGCAGGTCCTTGTGCCGTCGATCGTCTCGTTCACGTCGGAGGGGCCGGTGGTCGGAGATGAGGCCAGACGCCTGCTTGCACAGGAGCCCGGATCCACCGTCTTCTCCGCCAAGCGGCTGCTCGGGCGGACCTACGATGACGCGGCGCCCGAGCTCGCGGACCTGCCCTTCACGGTGCTTCCCGGGGAGACGACCACTCGGCTTCTCGTCGGCGATCGTGAGATGACCCCGCCGGAGGTCTCGGCGATCGTGCTCAAGGCGCTCAAGGAGCGGGCGGATGCGCACTTCGGAGAGCCGGTCCGGCGAGCCGTGATCACGGTGCCGGCTTACTTCGACGAGAGCCAGCGGCAGGCGACGCGCGAGGCGGGGCGGATCGCCGGACTCGAGGTGGTGCGTTTGCTCAACGAGCCGTCGGCGGCGGCCCTCGCCTACGGGCTTCAGCGGCGGAGGAACGGGGTCGTCGCGGTCTACGACCTCGGCGGCGGCACGTTCGACATCTCCCTCCTCCGGGTCGAGGACGGAATCTTCGAGGTGCTCGCGACGAACGGGCATACCCGACTCGGGGGCGACGACTTCGACCGGGCGCTCGTGGAGTTCCTGCTCGAGGATATCCGTGCGAGCCATGGCGCGGAGCTGGCCGGGGACCGAGCGGCGATGCAGCGGCTCCGGCTGGCCGCGGAGGCCGCGAAGGTCGAGCTCTCGCGTCAGCTCCGGACCATCGTCCGGACATCCTTCGACAGCTTCGCATACCACCGGGAGATCACGCGCGCCGAGCTCGAGGATCGAATCGATCCGTTGGTGAAGGGGACGCTGATCCGATGCGAGATGGCGCTGCGAGACGCCGGGCTGGCCCCCGCCGACGTCGACGAGCTCGTGCTGGTGGGAGGATCGACCCGGGTGCCCCTGGTACGCCGGCGCGCGGAGAATCTGTTCGGTCGCCCGGCGCACCACCACCTCGATCCGGACCAGGTGGTGGCGATGGGCGCGGCGGTCCAGGCGAACATCCTGGAGGGGGGGCGTGCGGACACGCTCCTCCTGGACGTGACGCCGCTCGCGCTCGGGATCGAGACCCTCGGTGGCCGCGTCGGTGTGGTCATACCGCGGAACACCACGATTCCCACCCGGGCAGAAGAGACGTTCACGACGGCGGTCGACGGACAGACGACCATTGCCCTCCACGTGGTACAGGGCCAGGGCGAGCTGGCCGAAGAGTGTCGGTCGCTGGCCCGATTCGAGCTACGCGGGATCCCACCGATGCCCGCCGGCGTACCGGAAATCAGGGTCACGTTCTGGATCGATGCCGACGGACTGCTTCGAGTGGAGGCGACGGAGCGGCACGCCCCCGCGGCGGCGTCGATCATCTGCAAGCCAACCCATGGGCCCCATGAGGCGGAGATCACCCGCATCCTCGCGAGTGTCCGGCCCGAAGGAGAAATCGAATGTTCATGACCCCGGCCCCGGAGTCCGAATCACCTCTCCATCGAACCACACTCGCCCAGCTCGACTCGATCGCCGAGCGCCTGAATCTCGAGCCGGGCATTCACGAACGGCTGCGGTATCCCCGACGTGCCCTGACCGTGTCCATCCCGGTGCTCATGGACCATGGACGGACGGAGGTCTTCATCGGGTACCGGGTCCATCACGACACGGTGCTCGGGGCGAGCAAGGGCGGGCTCCGGTACGACCCGAGCGTGAACCTGGATGAGGTGACCGCCCTGGCCATGTTGATGACCTGGAAGTGCGCCCTGATGGGTCTGCCGTACGGCGGCGCGAAGGGCGGCGTGCGGTGTGCCCCCCGGCAGATGTCGGCACGCGAGCGCGAGGCTCTGACCCGGCGCTATACCGTGGAGATCATGCCGCTCATCGGGCCGGACCTGGACATTCCGGCTCCGGATCTGGGGACCGACGAGCAGACCATGGCATGGATGATGGACACGTACTCGATGACGCAAGGGCGGAGCGTACCGGGAGTGGTGACCGGCAAGCCGCTCATCATCGGAGGGTCGCACGGGCGGCGTGAGGCGACGGGGCGCGGGATCGTCTCCGTTCTTCATCAGGCCGCTCACCATCTGGGTCACGAGGTCAGCGGCAAGCGGGTCGTGATCCAGGGGTTCGGGAACGTGGGGAGCGTGGTGGCCCGTCTCCTGTGGGACGACGGCTGCAAGATCGTCGGGGTGGGCGACGTCAACGGAGGCATCTGGAACCGCGACGGCCTCGACGTACTCAAGCTGCAAGCCCACGTGAAGGAGAGCGGCAGCGTGGTCGGCCTACCGGGTGCCGAGCCGATCTCGAACGCGGACCTGATCGAGCAGGCGTGCGGCCTCCTCGTACCGGCCGCGGTCGGATCGCAGATCCACGAGGGGAACGCCGATCGGGTGAAGGCCGCCCTCATCATAGAGGGAGCCAACGGGCCCACCACCGCGGAGGCCGATGCGATCCTCCACGAGCGCGGGGTGCGGGTGATTCCGGACGTTCTCGCCAACGCGGGCGGGGTCGTCGTGTCGTACTTCGAGTGGGTGCAGGGGCTCCAGCACCACTTCTGGAGGGAGAGCGAGGTCATCTCTCGTCTTCAGGAGATCATGACGCGCGCCGTCGACCGGGTCTGGGCGACGGCCGAGAGCGAAAAGGTCACGCTGAGAGCGGCGGCCCTGATGGAGGGCATCGGCCGGGTGGCCGAGGCGCATCGGATCCGCGGCCTCTATCCCTAGGAGGAGCGTGATGCTGAGAGGCGCAGTCGAGATGGTCGGCTGGTCCATCGAGGCGGAGGGCGGCGAGGTCGGGCGCCTGTCCGACGTGTATTTCGACGATCAGCGGTGGGCCGTCCGGAATCTCGTGATGAACACCAGCCACTGGCCGGCCGGCCGGAGCGTGCTGCTATCACCCCGGTCCGTCAACGGGGTGGATCCCGCCCGCCAAGTCGTGCGGACGAGCCTGAGCCGGAGTGAGGTCGCCGGCAGTCCGGACGTCGACCGGGCCAGACCGGTATCGCGCCAGCACGAGCTCGAGCTGTCGCACTACTACGGTTTTCCCTCCTACGCGGTGACCGTCGGGGCCTCGGTAGGCCTGGCCATGCCCGCCACGCTTCCGAAGGGGCCGGCCGGCGGCGATGGGCATCTCAGGAGCGTGCGGGCGATCATGGGCTACTTCGTGCATGCGCTCGACGGCGAGGTCGGCCACGTCGAGGATTTCCTGGTCGATGACGACACGTGGTCGATCCGATACCTGCTCGTGTCCGTTCGCCGGAGGTGGACGATCCACCAGGTGCTCGTCCCGGTGGACTGGATCGCCCGGGTGAGCTGGGGGGCGCGCACGATCGAGGTGAGCCTGCCCGCGGAGGCCATCCGGCTGGCCCCTACCCACGATCGGGCCGTCCCCGTCAGCCCGGAGCACGAGGCACGCCTGGGCCGATACTACGGGTCGCCGCCCTTCGCGTCCGCGAACGGGCAAGCCCGATGAATGCCGAGCCGGTCCCGTGCTCCGACGCCCTCGTCCTCTTCGGCGCCACCGGCGATCTCGCATACAAGAAGATCTTCCCCGCGCTCCAGGCGATGGTGAGGCGAGGTGGATTCGACGTGCCCGTCATTGGCGTCGCCAAGTCGGGCCTTCGCCTCGAGGATCTGCGCGCGCGGGTCCGCGAGAGCCTGGAGACGTGTGAAGGCGGGGTCGATGCCTCCGCGTGGGCGAGGCTGTCGAGCCTGCTCCGCTATGTGGACGGTGACTATCGAGATCAGGCCACCTGGGGGATGCTGCACGCGGCGCTGGGGCCGGCGGTGCGGCCGCTCCACTATCTGGCCATTCCCCCGAGCATGTTCCCCACCGTGATCGAGGGGCTCGGCCACTCTGGTTCAGCGCGCGGGGCACGGGTGGTCGTCGAGAAACCGTTCGGACGGGACCTCACGTCGGCGAGGGGGCTGAACCGGACCATCCACCGCGTGTTCGACGAGTCATCGGTATTCCGGATCGACCACTACCTCGGCAAGGAGGCGGTGCAGAACCTTCTCTACTTCCGGTTCGCCAATTCCTTCCTCGAGCCGATCTGGAACCGCAACTATGTCGAGAGCATGCAGATCACGATGGCCGAGACCTTCGGGGTGGAGGGGCGCGGCCGCTTCTACGACGAGGTGGGGGCGATCCGCGACGTCCTGCAGAACCACATGCTGCAGGTGGTGGGCATGCTCGCCATGGAGCCGCCGGCCGGGTACACCGGCCAGGCACTTCGGAACGAGAAGGACAAGGTCTTTCGCTGCATTCGAGCTCTGACGCCGGAGAACCTGGTTCGCGGCCAGTTTCGGGGCTATCGCACCGAGGGAGGTGTCGCGCCGGACTCACGCGTGGAAACCTTCGCGGCGGTCCAGCTCTGCATCGACTCCTGGCGCTGGGAGGGCGTGCCGGTCTACATCCGGGTGGGCAAGCGCCTGCCGATCACCGCGACCGAGGTGGTGGTCACGCTACGGCCTCCGCCGCAAGTCCTCTTTCACGAGGCGCTCTCGGCCAACTACATCCGATTCCGACTTGGTCCGGAGGTCATGATCGCGATCGGAGCGCGGGCGAAAGCGGCCGGCGAGGCCATGGTCGGCGAAGCCGTCGAGCTCTCCCTCTGCCATCAGGACCCGGAGGAGATGCAGCCCTATGAGCGGCTGATCGGCGACGCGATGATGGGCGACGCCACGCTGTTCGCACGGGAGGATAGCGTCGAGGCAGCCTGGGCGATTGTCGATCCCATTCTTGGGGTGACGACGCCGATCTATCCTTACGAGCCTGGAACGTGGGGTCCCGCCGAGGCCGATGGCAGCATCGCGCCTCATGGGGGCTGGCGCTGTCCGGAGTCCGGCCCGGGCCCTCGCGCGAGGGCCCCGAGCCTTTAGGGTGTGCTCGAGCCGCGCTCGCCTCGGTGTCGGGCGCGCCGGGATCGGGTCGGCACCTTCTTGGCGAAGAGGCTGTTCCGTGCGGCCTCGCAGATGGCGACCGCGGCCGGATGTTTGAGCTGCCTCTCCACCGAGATGGCGTAGAAGCGAGAGGGTATGTCCGGGGCCCAGCCGATTCGCTGCACGTTGTACAGCCGCGCCAGATGCGTCTCGAGAACCAGCGGGGCGGAGAAGATCGCCATTCCGGTCCCCCCGAACTCCCAGCTCAGCTCCGAGTCGTCGAACTCTCCGACGACGCGGGGTCTGACGCCGAGCCCGTCGAACCACTGATCCAGCGTGCGTCGTACCGCGGTGTTCTCCGTGGGCAGCAGCATCGGCGCGTCATGCAGCGACTTCGGGAAATCCGGCCGGTACTTCCGCGCCAGTCGCTGAACACCGAGGAACGAGAGCCCCGTCTCGCCGAGCAGGTGATTGTAGGCGCGCACCTTCACGGTCGGGCTGATCGGCGCGTCGGCCAGCACGACATCAACGCGCTGGACGGACAGGTCCGCGAGGAGCTGTTCCGAGCTGCCCTCACGACAGGTGATCCGGACCGGGTTCGGGAGCTTCAGCGCCGGCTCGATGAGCCAGCGGGCGATGGACTTCGGGACGACGTCGTGCACGCCAATGACCACGTGCATCGGACGGCCCGTCGGCCGTCCGCGAGCGGTGTCGACAAGCTCCCGCCCGAGGGCGAAGATCTCGTCGGCATAGCGATAGACGAGCTGGCCCATCTCGGTGGGCACGACGTGACGCCCCGAACGCCGGAGCAGCTTCTCACCCAGCTGTTCCTCGAGCCGCCGGATCTGGACGCTGATGGTCGGCGAGGCCAGCTTCAGCTCGGTGCTGGCGGCCGCCACGCTGCCGGTACGCACGACCATCCAGTAGTAGAGCAGATGGTGGTAGTTGAGCCACTCCATCGCGCGCCGATCTTACAGCAAAGCTAAGGATGAGGAGACGCGTTTCTAATAGTCGAACCGACGGGCGCCCGGTAAAAAGAGTGGGCAGAAGGCGCGATCGGCGGCCATGGCGCGCGACCCTCGCCCAGATGCCCGCGCCACCGACGGTCAGCTGAAAGGGTCGCCGCGGAGACGGGAGCGCACGCTACTGGATCACGTGAGCGCCAAGGAGAATGTGCATGAGCGATCAAGCTAAGAGCGGTCCCGACCTTACCGCCGGCATCCCGGCCAACTCGCTGGCCGAGGGTGTTCCATTGCTGGGGCACGTCCAGACGGAACCGGTCATCCTGGTGCGGCGAGGAGCGGAGGTCTTCGCGATTGGCGCGACGTGCACCCACTACGGTGGCCCCCTCGCCGACGGACTCGTCGTGGGCGACACCGTCCGTTGCCCATGGCATCATGCCTGCTTCAGCCTCCGGAGCGGCGAGGCCCTGGCCGCGCCGGCGTTGAGTCCGGTCGACGCCTACGAGACCGAACAGCGCGCCGGCCAGGTGCTCGTCACCCGGAAACGGGCGAAGCCGGATAGCGTGCGGCGTCGGGAGCGCCCGGGAACGGCGCCGCGGTCGGTCGCGATCGTGGGCGCCGGGGCCGCCGGGAACAGCGCGGCGGACGAGCTGCGCCACCTCGGGTTCGAGGGCGGCATCACGCTCATCGATCGCGACGCAGAGGCGCCCTATGACCGGCCAAGCCTGTCCAAGGACTACCTGGCCGGAAGCATCCAGGAGGAGCAGCTTCCGCTCCACCCGAGTGCCTACTACGGGGAGCGGAAGGTGGAGCTCATGCGTGGCCGGCAGGTGACCGCGCTCGATCTCGACCGCAAGCGGCTCACCTTCGATGATGGAACGACACGACAGTTCGACACGATCGTCCTCGCCACCGGCGCCGATCCGATTCGGCTCCCGATGCCGGGCGAGTCGGGGCCACCCGTTCACTACCTGCGCACCCTTGCCGACAGTCGCGCGATCATCAAGTCGGCGGAAGGGGCCCGCCGCGCGGTCGTTCTGGGCGCGAGCTTCATCGGGCTCGAAGTCGCCGCGTCGCTCCGCGCACGGAAGATCGAGGTGCACGTGGTCGCGCCCGAGGTGCGTCCGCTCGAGCGCGTGCTGGGTCCGGAGCTCGGTGACTTCATCCGCGGCCTCCACGAGGAGCACGGGGTCGTCTTCCACCTCGGCCGGAAGGCGAGCGGCCTCACGCGCGGCGGCCTGGTGCTCGAGGGCGGGGAGCGGCTGGACGCGGACCTCATCGTCGCCGGCATCGGCGTGAGGCCGGCGACCGCGCTCGCCGAGCAGGCGGGACTGCGGATGGAGAAGGGCATCGTCGTGGACGCCTACCTGGAGACCGCCACGAAGGGGATCTTCGCGATCGGGGATGCCGCGCGCTGGCCGGACCCCCGCGGCGGCGGCCTCGTGCGCATCGAGCACTGGGTGCTGGCCCAGCGGCAGGGCCAGGCGGTCGCCCGCACCATCGTCGGCGAGCGTACGCCCTTCACCGACGTGCCCTTCTTCTGGAGCCAGCACTACGACATCTCCATCAACTACGTCGGCCATGCCGAGCGCTGGGAGACCATCGAGATCGACGGCAGCCTCGAGCAGCACGACGTGAGCGTGCGGTACCGGGTGGGTGATCGGATTCTTGCGGTGGCGAGCATCTTTCGCGACCGGGAGAGTCTCGAAGCGGAACTGGCGATGGAACACGAGATCGGAGCCGTTCATGAGTGACGAGTGGAAGGCGAGACCTGATCGACCGATCGAGGCGCCGCTCCTTCATCTGCGGCTCGGCGAGCAACTGGAGCAGCTCCGGGAGGAGCCCACCTGGCGCGAGAGAGGACGCAATTCGATCACCCTGACCAAGGAGCCCGGCCTCCGCCTGGTCTTGATGTTGCTCGGCAAAGGAACCAGGCTCTCCGAGCATCGGGCCGCCGGGCCTCTGACCTTCCACGTCCTCACCGGCTCGGTGACCTTTCGGGCCGGCGCGCGTGTGGAGAGTCTCAGGGCCGGAGATCTGATCGTGCTGGAATCGACCGTACCGCACGAGGTCGAAGCTCTCGAGGAGAGCACCTGCCTGCTCACTCTTGCCGGCGCGGCCCAGGAATGAATGGGGGAATGGGCAAGGCAGGGACGCTCCTCGAGCATGAGGCATGTCGGGGCGCACCGTGACGCTGGCGCAAGAGATCCCATGGGGTCGGCGCGAGTGGGTCAGCCCTGGGCGAGGATCAGATCGGAGCGATCGTCCTCTTCGTCGGCGTTGCGCAGGAGATCGAGGAGCCTCGGGCCGGCGGGGACGATGACGCCGGTGGTGCCGTCGGCGACGGCGGCGGCGAGCATGCTTCGCCAGTGCTCCCGTCCCTCGGGCGACGCGACCCGCGCCCACAGCTCGAACGGCGCGGTCAGCCGGTCGCGCTGGCGGCGGTCGCGGGCCTGGTCGAACACGGCGTGGCAGTCGGCCGGTTCGATGGCGACGACAAGTCCGTCGGCGAGCCGGGCCCCGACCATCGCGTGACCCACGTCCAGGGCATCGAGCATCACCGGCCCCGGCCCGAGGCGACGGGTGCGGGCGATCAGTGCCTCGATCCCGACCAGCTCGGACGCGGGGGCAACGATCGTGAGGACGCGCCCGCGCGATAGGCGATCGAGCGTGGCCATCCGCCGCGCGAGCCCGTCGGAGGCCTCGTCGTCGCGGGCCGACACCGAGACGGCCAGCCGCGTCCGTCCGGTGACCGTGGCGATGCCGGCCAGCATCAGCCAGGGATCGAACCCGTCGTCGGGCAGCCAGAGCGAGTTCACGCCGATGGCGTCGAGGGCCCGGACATCGGCCAGGTAGTCGCCGGCATCGGTGAAGCGGGAGGGCAGACGGACGCCGATCTTCACGGCGTCAGATCTGAGCGCCGAAGATGACGACGATGCGCAGGGCCAATCCGCCCAGCAGCACCAGCCACCCCGCGAGCACCGGCGAGCCGCGCCGGCCGGCACCCGGCGCCCGGTACATCAGGAGCGGACCCAGGGTGCCCACCGCCACCAGCACCCATAGCACGAGCCAGCGAGGCGCGAACAGGCGACCCGCCAGGGCGCCGAGCGTGGCGAAGAACACGGCGAGCAGGACCAGCTCGAGCACGATGAACACGCGGTCGGCCCGGGAGAGCTTGCGCTCGGTCGTCGGCGCGTCGACCCGCGCCCGGGTCACGATCGCCAGTGTCGCCGCTCCCACGCTCAGCCCGGAGGCCAGGAACAGCCCGCCCAGCGCCCACGTGTCGCTCCAGACCGGCTGGTTGCTCACGCTCAGGAGCACGCCCGTGTATCCGGCCACGAACAGCCCGAACAGCGCGCCGAGGACCATGAAGAGCCGGCCAAGCACGCCTCCCATCACGTCCGCGATACCCCGGGCCAGCCCATGCCGTAACCGGCCTTCCTGCACCAGGGCCTCGATGAACGACAGGGTCGCGAAGAGGCCGAAGCCGAGGAGTGCCCACGCGCCCATCGACATCGGGGACCAGTACTTGAAGTTGAGCGCCCCCGTCCGGCTGTTCACGAGCATGTGCCAGAACCGGGCGGGGTGGCCGAGGTCCAGGGTGAGCAGGATCGGGCAGATCACCATCGCGGGGAACGCCACGAGGAACGCGAGCCGGGACACGCCCTGGTCTCGCGGGTCGCCCATGAGGCGCAGCAGCGTGCCGATCAGGTAGGCGCCCCCGGCGAGCCCGCCGAGGAAGAAGTACCAGACGATGTACCACTCCCACTGCGGCGGCGCGACGAAGTGCTGAGGCATGGCTAGCCCTCCTCGCCGCGCTGGCGGAAGGCGATCACCGCCCCGACCACGCCCAGCACCGCCGTCACCAGCGAGGCCAGGTAGCTCCGCGTGTTGTTGCGACTCGGCAGCACCGCATTCTCGGTGTTGGGCTGCTTGTAGGCCTCCGGCTTGTCGGTCAGCAGGAACAGCGCGTGCAGGCCGCCGTACTCCTTCTCCCCGTAGAGCTGGGCGTTGGCCACGCCCTGGGACTGCAGGAGCTGGAGCCGTGCGGTGGCCACGTTGCGCATCTCGCTCAGGTCGCCGAACTTGATGGACTCCGTCGGGCACGCCTTGGCGCACGCGGGGACCAGGTTGTTCTGCAGCCGCCCGTAGCAGAAGGTGCATTTCTGCGCGAGCCCGGTCTCCTCGTTGAAGCCGATGACGGCGTACGGACAGGCCGCGATGCAGTCGCGGCACCCGTTGCAGACGTCGGGCTGGATGTAGACGGTGTCGAACTCGGTCCGGATGATCGCGTTGGTCGGGCAAACCTCCATGCAGCTGGCGAGCGAGCAGTGCTTGCACACATCGCTCATCATGCTCCACGCCACCCCGCCGGCCGGCGTGCTGCGCTCGTGGAACTGCACGTGTCGCCAGTTCTGGTCGTCGAGCCGGCCGGTGTTGTCGAACCCGTCGAGGAACTTGGCGGCGTGGCCCGGGAGCTGGTTCCACTCCTTGCAGGCCACTTCGCAGGCCTTGCAGCCGATGCAGAGCGTGGTGTCGGTGAAGAAGCCGACCGTCCGTGCCATGTGCGCTCTCCTATATCCCCATGAGGTTCGGCACGATCTTGGAGAAGCCGCGCTCTCGCACGTGCAGGTCGAGCGGCAGCGCCACCAGCTCGTCCACGATGGGTACCGCCGCCGGGTCCTTCCGGCCGTCCACCGTGATCAGGTACCGTCGGCACGTCTCGCAGGCGTCCGCCCGCAGGGCCGGGAAACGCTCGGTGTCGGCGAAGATGGGCAGCTTCCCGGTGGATCGCTCACCGCACGACGGACAGGCGGTGCGCTCGTGGATCCAGGAGCCGGTGCACCGAGAGCAGAGCAGGTGGCGCGGCGCGGTCAGCAGCGACTCGCCCGACTCCACGAAGTACGAGAGCTGGGGTCGACCTCCGCAGCGCGGGCACCCGCCGTCGTGAGGCGAGCGCGGCAGAGTGGAGACCTCGCCGAGCGCCTCGAGCACCGGGGCGCTCGCGCCACGGGCCAGGTACTCCGGCACCGGCGGCTGCGGCTCTCCGGACAGCCAGCGACGGACCGCCGCGTCCGGGGCGGGCAGGGGCTCCCCCACCGCCTCGACCAGCGCCGGCGGACCCGCCGCCCGTGTCACCTCCACGATGCCGGGCATCACCCGCGCGGCCACGTAGCCGGCCAGCGCGCCGGGCGACGGCCGGTCGTCGAGCGTGGCCTCCACCGCACGCTCCTGCACCCCGAGCAGCGCACCGTAGAGAGACAGCATCTCCTCCGCGTGCGGCCAGCGGTCCCGGAGCGTGCTCGCCCGCCGCCGCCGCGCCGCCCACGATGGCGCGCCGCCGGGCGCGGTTTGGAGCTTCTCCATCAGGTCTTCTTCCCTTCAGATCTTTTCAATGTTCACCAGGAACGCCTTGTACTCCGGGGTCCGGGCGTTGGCGTCTCCCACGAACGGAGTGAGCGCGTTGGCGAGCCAGTTGGCGCCCTTGGTCGGATCGCGGTCGGCCGCGATGCCCACGAAGCCCCAGTGGATCGGGATCCCGATGTGATAGACCTTCTTGCCCCCCACCATCACCGGACCCAGCCGCTTGGTGACGATGGCCGCGACCTCCAGCTTGCCGCGCTTGGATGAGACGCGGACCCGGTCACCGCTCTTGATGCCCTTCTCGTTCGCCACGTCCTCCGGCACCTCCACGAAGGGGAACGGCTGGAGCGCGTCCAGGTACGGCACGTGCTGGGTGACGTAGTGCTCGTGCTCGGTGAGCCGATAGCTCGTCGCGACGTACGGGTAGTCCTTGGCGGTGCCGAACCGGCTCTCTCGTCCGGCCGCCTTGTCGTACAGGAAGACCACCGGCGACTCCGACTGGTTCGGGTGCAGGGGATTGGGAATCGGCGACTCCATCGGCTCGTAGTGCTCCGGAAACGGGCCGTCGAGCATCGAGGCCGAGAAGAGCCGCCCGACGCCCTCGCTGTTCATGATGAACGGGCCCCACGCCTTGGGGCTGCGAGGCTCCATCGTGGCGGGGTAGTCGGGGACGTCACCGACCCACTTCTTCTGCGCGGAGTCCCATTGGATGCCGGGGCGTGCCGGATCCCACGGCTTGCCGTCGAGGTCCGCGGAGGCCCGGTTGTACATGACGCGTCGGTTGAGCGGCCAGCTCCAGGCCCAGCCGGGGTAGAAGCCCATGCCGGTCGGATCGTTCTTTCCCGGATCCTGGACTCCGTCTCGCCGCTGCGCCAGATTGCCGGCCTCCGGGTAGGACCCGGTGTAGATCCAGTCGCCGGCGGTCGTCGTCCCATCGTCCTTCAGCTTGCCGAAGGTGTCGAGGCGCTGACCGGTGGTCAGGTCGTAGCCGTTGATCTCCCTGGCGAGCTCCTCCAGCTCCGGCTTGATCGGGTCCTTGTACGCGAACGTCAGGGCCATGAGCGGGTCGGGGAACTTGCCGCCCTGCTCCTGGTAGAGTTTCTTCACCCGCTGGAATACCTCCGCCAGCACCCAGTGGTCGTGACGCGCCCCGCCGCGCGGCGGGATCACCTGCTCCTTCCACTGGGACCAGCGCCCGCTGTTCACGAAGGAGCCGTCCTTCTCGATCCAGTGGGTGGTGGGGACCATGAAGACCTCGGTCTGGATGGTCTTTGGATCGACGCCCGGCCGTCGCCAGAACTCCGAGCTGGTCGTCGGCAGCGGGTCCATGACCGCCAGCCACTTCAGGTTGCCCAGGGCCTGCATCACCTGGTTCGAATCGGGGCCGATACTGGTCGCGGTCATGCCGGACAGGATCACGCCCTGCATCTTGCCCTTCAGGGCCTGGTCGTAGATCGAGATCCATGACGAGTTCGAGGCCGGCTTGGGCACGAAGTCGAAGGCGAACTCATTCTCCCGCCTGGCCGCGTCGCCGTACCAGGTCTTGAGGAGGCTCACCATGAAGTTGCGGTAGTTCGTGCCGAAGAAGTTCCAGGAGTTGGCGTCGAACTTCTTGGGCGCGCTCCGCGCGACGTAGTCGTTCAGGTTCTTCTGGCCCGGGGCGGGAATGCGGAGGTAGCCGGGCAGGATCTCCCAGGAGATCGCGTGGTCGGTGTTGCCCTGGATGTTGGCGTGGCCGCGCTCGGCGTTCATCCCGCCGCCGGGCCGGCCCATGTTGCCCAGCAGCAGCTGCAGCAGGGCCGCACTGCGGATCAGCTGCCCCCCGGTCGTGTGCTGGGTGAGGCCGACCGCGTAGACGACGGTCATCACCTTGTCGGGCCGCCCGCACTCTCCGACGATCCGGGCGATCTCCAGGAACTGCTCGGTGGGGATACCGGTGATCGAGCTCACCACCTCGGGCGTGTAGCGGGCGTAGTGCTTCCGCATGAGCTGGAACACCGAGCGCGGGTGCTCGAGCCGCATGTCGCGCTTGGCGAGGGCCACCCCCGCGTTCACCTTCGGCCCGTCGCCATTGGCGCGGATCTCCTGCTCGTGGCGCTCGTAGGCGACCTGCTCCACCGCGTCGCCCTCGTACGCCCAGGTCGAGGTGTCGTACGTGCGCTTGGCCGGGTCGTACCCGCTGAACAGTCCCTCGTGGAAGCCGTAGGTGTCCTTTACCAGGAAGGACGCGTTCGTGTAGTTGCGGACGTACTCGAGATGAATGAGGTTCTTCTCCAGCACGTAGTTGATCAGGCCGCCGAAGAACGCGGCGTCCGTTCCGGTCCGGAGCCGTCCGTGGATGTCGCAGACCGCGGAGGTCCGGGTGAACCGGGGATCGATGTGGATCATCTTCGCCCCGCCGCCCGCGCCGATGCCGCGCTTGGGGTTCAGCTTGGCCTTCATGAACCACTGGAAGCCGACCGGATGGGCCTCGGCCGGATTGGCTCCGTTGATGATGATGACGTCGGCGTGCTGGATGTCACGCCAGTGATTCGTCATCGCGCCCCGCCCGAATGTGGCCGCCAGACTGACGACCGTGGGGCCGTGTCAGACTCGGGCCTGCTGCTCTAAGTGCACCACGCCCAGCGCCCGCATCAGCTTGGTGGCGAAGTACCCTTCCTCGCTGCTGAACGTGGCGCCGCCCGCGAAGGCGACGCCCTCGCAGCGATTCACGGTGCGGCCCTCGGAGTCCTGGGTGACGAAGGTCGCGTCGCGCGACTCCTTGACGTGCCGGGCCAGCCGATCGAGCATCTGGTCCCAGTCGATCTCCTGCCATTTGTCGCTGCCCGGCGCCCGGTAGAGCGGCTTCTCCACGCGGCGGTTGCTCACCGCGAGCTGCATCGACGTCGCGCCCTTCGGGCACAGCCGGCCCTCGTTCACCGGGCTGTCCGGATTGCCCTCGATCTGCAGGAGCCGGGTGTTCCCGCTGGCGTCCTGCTTGGTGTAGGCGAGGATCGAGCAGCCGACCGCGCAGTAGGGGCAGAGGGAGTGAGCCTCCTTCGCCCCCTCGATGCGGAAGCTCTGCTTGACCTGGACCGCGGCGGCGACGTCGAAGCCCAGGGACGTGATACCGACGGCGGCGCTGGCGGCTCCGACCTTCAGGAAGTCGCGGCGGGTCACCTCGTGCATGGATCAAGCCTCCGTGAGCGCACCCGGCGCGGCGAGGCGCCCGGCGCGGCCGGGCGCGTGGGAAGACGGACGCGTATTCGCGGGCAGCACCCGCTGGGCCCCGCTGTAGACATTGAAGCCACTCGGGCGCAGAAACCCCACCAGGGTCATGTTTGCCGCGAGAGCCATCTGGGCCGCCATGCTGGAGGGCGCCGAGACCGCGGCCACGATCGGGACGCGCGCCACCCACGCTTTCTGCATGATCTCGAAGCTCGCCCGGCCGCTCACCATGAGGATGTGCCGATCGAGCGGCAGCCGGCGGGTCCGCAGCATGTGGCCGATCACCTTGTCCACCGCGTTGTGCCGTCCTATGTCCTCGCGCAGCACGACGAGGATCCCGTCCGTATCGAAGAGACCAGCCGCGTGCAGGCCGCCGGTCCGCTCGAAGGTGGACTGCGCCGCGGCCATCGAGTCGAGGAGCCGCGGGAAGAGCCCGGCGGGCACCGCCGCGTCCGACACCACCGGAGGACACGCGGTCTTGATCGAGTCGATGGTGACCTTGCCGCACACTCCGCACGCCGACGACACCACGAGGCTGCGGCGGAGCCGCTCGCGCGCCACCTGCACGTCGCCCTTGAGCAGCACGTTGATCACGTTGCCCGGATCGGTCTCGCCGTCCGTACCGCGATACCGGGCGATCACGTCGAGGTTGTCGGCGCCGCGGATGAGGCCCTCCGTATGGAGAAGGCCGGCCACGAGGTCCTCGTCGGCTCCGGGCGTGCGCATGGTAACCGTGAACGCCAGGCCGCCCAACCGGATCTCGAGCGGCTCCTCCACCGCGAGCTGATCGAGCGTCTCGGTCCCGTCGGCGCCGTGAACCCTCAGTATCGAGTGAGGGACCACCGCGACGCCGCGGGACACCTCGAACGCCGAGTCTGGATCCATGCGTGTGTCCTCCGGTCGCCGATTGACCGCGCCGCGATTCACCGGTTGGACGCAGGACCGTACCGCAAGGGCGCGAGGTGTGCGCAAGAAGTCAAAATGGGCGGGGTGAGATGGCCGAGGGAGCCCGCGCCGGTCTTCTCAGGCCCCACCGCGGGTACGCTCGAGCATGATTCCGATGCCGAACCCGGTCGCCGGGTCTTTGGCCACCCCGTACATGGTGTCCGCGGAGCGAGCGAGCGACGACCACACCGGCAATTGCCCCTGCGAGAAGTGAAAGACGACGTGCTGTCCGCGCTGGCCGATCGTCCCGGACCAGCTCGACGCCTTGGCAATGTTGTTGGCGCCGGGGGTGGGCCTCATCGCCGCAGTAAATGTTCCGTCTTCTTTGATCTGGAGCAGCAACGTACCTTCGATCGGATAGTAGAAGCCGCCGAGGGCCCAGAAGAAACCGTTCCAGGTTCCGGAGAGGTCACCGGGGGACGTGGTCGGAGGCGCGACGGCCGGGCCGGTATTGAGTCCCGCGCAACCGGCGATCAGCGCGACCACAACGATCGTGACGAGCGTCACATCGAACCGCCACCGTTCCATGATCTCTCCTGTCTTGTAGACCGGCACGGAGGCCGGTGGGCTCGTCGAGCGACGGGGGTCCTTCGCCGGCTCGGGCGAGCGCTCGAGACGGATCGCCGCGGCGTTCTCGGCCCGGAGTGGCGGCGCGTCGTTGACCGGCGCGAGCGCTGACCCCCGATCGTCTTGCCGTGGAGCCCGTGCCGGCCGGTCCGCACGTGCTCGGACGGGTCTTTGGCCTGCACGGTCGCGCTTCCGGCCCGGGGGGAAAGATCTCCGGGAGGTCCTGGCCCGTCACCCGACGACACGGCGAGCCGCCATGCCGGGGCCGTTGCGTACCACCCGCCGCCACCCGGGCCTTCGTCTCGAAGTACCTCGGGAAGCCCGGCACGACGCCTCGGCGCGGCCGCACGCGGGGTGCAGGGTTCCGACCAGCAGCCACCCGGTACCGCTCGCCACATACTCGAAGGTGACGCGAGCGGTCGGACCGTCGGCGGCCGGTCCGGGGCGGAGGGTCGGCATGTCATGCGCTCTTTTCAGGCGGCTTCATGACGTGGTGAGCGCTTTCCGCGGAGCCCGCCCCTTGTGGGCGATAGTGGCCCGGCGTGACACCAGTGACTCGCCGAAAGGTGGTCGTGAAGTAGCTCTGGGAGGTGAAGCCGACCTGGAGCGCCACATCGCCGATGGGCCGATGCTGGGCGGTCAGCAGTATCTTGGCCGCCTCGATTCGTCGCCGGATCACGAACTGCCGTGGAGTGACGCCGGCGCCCTGCTTGAAGAGGCGCGCGAAATGGTACGGGCTCATGTGGACCAGCGTGCTCAGCTTCGTGAGACGCAGGTCTCCGGCCAGATTCGCCTGCACGTATTCCTCGACACGGCGAAGCTGCGAGCGCGGCATGCCACCGGTGACCGACGTCCGGGGTCCCCGCCATGCGGGCGTGAGAACCCGGCCGCGCAGCGCCGGTCGTGCCGAGCCAGCCTCTGGCCTCACGCCACGCGAGCGGGCACGCCGCTCCGAGAGGACATGGACGCCGCCGACCGACTTGCGGAGAGACAGGCGCGCACGGTGTACGCGGCTCTTCGCACTCGTGACGCTGATGCCGAGGGCCTCGCCGAGCTCGCGGTATGAGAGGCCGTGGACGTCGCGCATCATGATGGCCGCGCGGTGCTTCCCGGGTAGCGCGTCAAGCGCGGCGGTCAGCACGAGCTGGAGCTCGATCTGGATCGATGGACCGACAATCCGCGGTGTCCAGTCGGCGACCACCTCGCGATGGCCGTCGTGCTCGTCGAAGGTGGACCGTATCTCGTCCAGCGAGCGATTCGATCGGCGCGCGTGCTCACGCCGGAGTTTCCCGTAGGCGCCATTGGCCACGATCCGGTAGAGCCACGAGCCGAAGGCAGAGTCACCCCTGAACGTGTCGATCTTCCGGACCACGCTCCAGAACGCCTCCTGGACCACGTCCTCGGCATCCGGCGCGCTTCCCGTGATCCTGACCGCCAGGCGATACGCGGGGGCGGCGTACGCGGTGATGAGACGTTCGGCGGCAGTCGGCTCCCGCCGGCGCAACGCCTCGACGAGCACCCGGTCACGGTCGACCCGCGCGAGCGGCACAACACCCAGCGGGGAGCTTCGAGCTGCGATGGCGGACGGTCTCCGTGTCCCATCGCGTTCGACACCATCCATGGTCACGTCGTTCCGCAATTTGCACCTCGGCCGCCTGAATAGCGCGAGCCTCTCGCGAGGCTCGAAGCTTCGCTCACGACTCCATCGCCTAGCGGGCCGGCGCCGTCACCATCCACCCGCGCAGGTAAGTTGACACGACGACCGGATTAAGGCGTCGTCAAGAGAGGCGGGACTCGGGTTATGGAATCGAAAGGATCGACGTTAGGAATGTGTGAACGGCACACATCCTCGACATGCGTGTGCCACCGCGACTCGGCCGGGGAGTCGTCCGCGGGCGGAGACTCGGCGACCCGACTCGTTGGTCCCCTGGCGGGCGCTCCCGGGCGGGCCGAGGGTGACGGACGAGCGGGCGCAGCTCAGAGCGATAGACCCCTTCCACCCCGGGGGCTACGTTGTCCAGGCCCGGAATGAGGCCTGCTTCAGCGTACGTTCCCGCGCCGGAGTGAGGCGAAGACGCCCGCCGTGCACAGAACCGCGAAGGCGCCGAAAGCGACGCGGGCGCTCTTCAGGAAGAGCGGGTAGAGCGTGGGCGTGAGCTGCGCGTGGCCCACGATCAGCGAGAAGATGAGAAGGATCAGTGTCATGCTGAGCATCTGCCCGAGCAGCCGCATGGTGCCGAGGATGCCCGACGCGGTTCCGTAGACCCGCGGCTCGACGGCCGCCATGACCGCGTTCGTGTTGGGCGAGGAGAAGAGCGCGAAACCGAGGCCCAGTAGCGCGAGGAGCGCGAGGAGCAGACCCACCGGGGTCGTGTCGGCGAGCGTGGTCAGCGCGAAGAGGCCCGATGCGACGAGGGCCATGCCGACGGAGGCGATGATCCGCGGCTCGATGCGGTCCGAGAGCCAGCCGGCCAGCGGCGAGATGAGCGACTGGACGGCGGGTTGGACGACGAGGATCAGGCCGGCCGCCTCGACGGCCAGGCCGCGAATGAATTGGAGGTAGAGGCTGAGCAGAAACGGCACGCCGAACGTGGCGCTGTAGTTGACGAGCGCGGCCAGGTTCGAGTAGACGAACACCGGGTTCTCGCGGAAGAGCCGGAGATCGAGAAGGGGACTCGAGGCGCTCGTCTCCCATGCGAGGAATACGCCGAGGCCGAGGACGCCGGCCATGACGAGCGTGACGCCGAGCAAGCTGGACGCGCCCGCGAGGCCGACCATGAGCGCGACCAGCGCCCCGACGTACAGGAGCGTCCCGACGAGATCGAACCTCTCTCCCTTCGCCTCGGCCCACTCTCCGCGGAGGTACGCCGCGACCAGCACCGCCGCGCCGGCGGCGAGGGGGGCGGTGAAGAGGAAGATCCCGCGCCAGCCGACCCACGCGGTCAGCAACCCTCCCACGAATGGACCGAGCGAGAGCCCGAGGTACACGCAGGCCACGGCGATCCCCAGCGCGCGGCCGAGTCGCGCCCGCGGGTAGACGGAGGTGAGGATCGCGGTGCCGGTTCCGAAGATGAGCGCGCCGCCCGCACCCTGCAGCAGCCGAAGAGCGATCAGCACCTCCCCGGAGGGAGCGATCGCACAGAGGACGGTGGCTACGGTGAACACGACCAGCCCGGCGATGAAGATGCGTCGTCGCCCGACGATGTCGGCGAGGCGCCCGAACGGCAACAGCAAGGCGGCCGCCGCCAGGAGGAAGGCGCTGGTGACCCAACCGAGCGAGACCGCACCCAGGCGGAACTCCGCCGCGATGGCCGGGAGCGCAATGGTCACGGCCGACCCCATGAAGGGCGTCAGGAAGCCGCTGGTCGCCGCCGCGACGAGGGCGACACGCTGACCGGCTGCATCAGCCGGCGTAGCCGGGTCCGCGCGAGACACAGCAGCGATGCTACTCCAACCTCCCGCTGACCACATCGCTCGACGCGCGGGTCATCCTCTGGGATACTTGGTCGGTCCGGTAGCCGGCGCCGTCGATCCGTCGGCGTGATGTGCTCGACCGTGATCGGAGGACCCGATGGTGAGCGAGAGCAAGATCAGGGGACTCGACGGGCAACCCCGCCTCCGAGGCCACGTGGCAACCCGGTTGACCCGCCTGCTGACGCGGCGCCGCATCACCCCTCGCTCGGTGCGGGTCGCGTTTCACGACGACGACGGCCCGCGAGGCGGGGTGGCGATCCGCTGTGCGCTGACGATGCGGGTACCCGGGCGGTCGCTCATCCGGGTCGAGCACACGGCGCGGACTCACCGGGCCGCGTTCGACGGCAGCTTCGCGATCCTGGAGCGCCAGCTCAGGCGCCGCGTGACGCGTCGGATGCGTCGGCTGCCCGCGTGATCGCGGGCGGGCGACGAATCGGTCCCCGACGTGCGCGTGACCGGAGCGGAGGAGGAGCCATGACCAGGATAGCGATCAACGGGCTCGGGCGGATCGGGCGGGCCGTGTGCAAGCAGCTCGTCGAGGATGGGGCACTCGAGCTGGTGGCGGTCAACGACCTCGCCTCGGCGGACGAGCTCGCCTATCTGCTCGAGCACGACTCCGTGTACGGTCGTTACGGGAGGGGTGTTCGGGCGGAGAACGGCCGCCTCGTCATCAACGGTCGATCCTGCCTCGCGTTGAATGAGGAGAGCCTGGACAAGCTGCCCTGGCGCGACCTGGCCGTGGACGTGGTCCTGGAATGCACCGGCGTGTTCACCCGTCAGGCGGACCTGGAGCGACATGTCGGAGCGGGCGCCCGGTACGTCATCCTCTCCGCGCCGGTTGAAGGACCCGACGTGCCCACCGTCGTCCACGGCGTCAACCGCCCGGACGCCCGGGCCAGCATCATCTCGTGCGCCAGCTGCACGACCAACTGCATCACCCCGGTGATCGAGATCCTCGGCCGCCGCCTCGGTGTCCTGAAGGCGACCATGACCACCATCCACGCGTACACGGCGAGCCAGGCGCTGGTCGACCGGCCGGACAAGGACCGCCGCCGGGGACGCGCGGCCGCCGCCAACCTGGTTCCCTCGACGACTGGAGCGGCGAAGGCCACGACCCGGGCGCTCCCCGAATACCAGGGCCGGTTCGACGGCCTCGCGGTTCGCGCCCCGGTACCCGTCGGGTCCATTGCGGACATCGTGGCCTTGGTCGCCCGGCCGACCAGTGTCGATGAGGTCAATCGCATCTTCCGGGAGGAAACGCGAGCGGACCGCTATCGTGACATCGTCGGGGTGTCCGAGGAGCCGATCGTCTCGACCGACATCATCCGCGACCCGCGCGCCTCGATCGTCGACTGCACCCTGACTCAGGTCGTCGACGGTGATCTGGTCAAGGTGATGAGCTGGTACGACAACGAATGGGGCTATGCGGCGCAGCTGGTGCGAGAGGTGAAGGCCATCGCCGGTACAAAGGGATGGACTCTCGGCGCGCTCGCTCGGTCATAGACGACCTGCATCGCCCGCGAGGTCGACGCGGTCAAGCGAGCGGGCGTCACGCGCCTCCTTTGATCTTCCGGCCGTGTACAAGCCGGAGGCCAGCGAACTTCAAGAGACATGGGGCGCCGGTGCCACAGCGGAGGCGGCAGCGCCTCGACCGCACCGGCACGCTTTCTCATAGGCGGTTGAATTCATGGATTGCCGTGCTGGCACTGGCGCGGCAACCTTTCGTGGAGAAGGTGATCCAGAGAGGAGCGCGGGATGACGAACTCCATCTTCGACCGCATCATCGTGCCGACGGATTTCTCCGGCTGCTCCGAGGAGGCGTGGCGCCTGGCCCGCCGGGTGGCGGCAGGGGCGGGCGGCGAGCTGATCCTGACTCACGTCCTGTCTGCAGCGCCGCTGTACGGGGAGAGCCTCATGACGGACCTCCGCCACGTCTACGAAGAGGCGCGCAAGTGGGCGGAGGCGACCCTCGAGGTCTGGGTGGCCGAGGCGCGGGCGGCCGGGCTCACCGCGCGGACCGCACTCCGGACCGGCGTCGCCCATCGGGAAATCTTGGCGCTGGCCACGGACGAGCGCGCCGATCTCATCGTGATCGGGACCCACGGGCGCGGTGGTGTGGACCGCGCCCTGCTCGGCAGCGTGGCCGACCGGATGGTCCGCCTCGCCCCGTGTCCGGTGCTCACGGTCCGCGAGCCGGCGTGAGATCATGCAGCGGCCGGGCGAGGTTGTAGCCGGCTCCCCGACGCAGACCGCGGTGTGGCGACTGCCCTGCCCACCACCACCAGGTACGGGGGCCGCGGGCCCGGGCGAGCGACGCGGGCCCGGCCAGCAGAAGCTCGACCGGGATCCGTGGCTCAAGCGGATCTTCGCGGGCTACGCCTTCGCGCTCGAGATCGAGGCCTACTACGACGCGGAGGATGTCTCGGACTGGGTCCACGCCGAGACCGGGAACAAGGTGCTGAAGGCGCAGCACCCGGAGCTCGAGGTCTGGAGTCAGGGCGTGCACGCCCGCGCCGGGGTCGCGTGCGCGGACTGCCACATGCCCTACCAGCGGGCCGGCGCGCTGAAGGTCAGCGATCACTGGGTGCAGCCCGCTCCTCAATATCAACCGCGCGGCCAGATCTGCCACGGCGTGTCCGAGCAGGAGGGGCAGGGTCGCGTGCTGACGATCCAGGATCGCCACCACGCCCTGCTCCAGCGGGCGGCCAAGGCGACGACTGGCGCGGGTCCTCGGCGAGGCCATCGACTACGCGCGCCGGGGGCAGCTCGAGGCGGCCCGCGCCGCGCGCGAGCGCAGGTAGCCGCAACCCTCACCGCGCCGCTCCCTCTCGAGAGGAGAGCGAGCCATTTCGGAACCCTCTCCCCGCCGAGGGGAGAGGGCAGGGGGAGAGGGGAGTGGCTGCTTCTTTGGCCGAGTATTTCGACGTGAACAACGCCCAGGCGAACCTGGCGCCGATCCCGGCCGGCTCGACTGACGAGCAGGCGTGTTGCTGCGCGGATATGTTGTCCACCGGAATTATGGGAGCGAGTATGCCAACATCCCGGGCGGCGGGACCGTGGCGGTCTCTGCCCAGGGACCGGTCGGGCCGATGGCCACGGTGGGGGCGCGGCTCTTGGGGGCTGGGCTGGTGATCGTTGTCGAGGCCGTCCCCAATCGAAATGGGGCGAGGTGGACCCGAGGCCGCTGACCAGCCACCGCTACCCGTTCCGCGAGGTGGAGGCATCTCGCGTGATGCAGACCGACGAAGACAGTGTGCTGAAGCCGCTCCTCCTCTTCGAGATAAGCACACTCCGGGAAGGGAATAACATGAGTCACGGACCTCGTTGCGTACTGTGTCCACATGCATAACCACAGCCATCCTCGGGACGATCATCAAGCGCATGGCGCGCGCGCCCCGCACCCCCGGAAGGGGGCTCATGACGACGCCCACGCCGGGCACGACAAGCATACCGGCCACAGCGTGGCGATGTTCCGCAACAAGTTCTGGCTCACGCTGCTGCTCGCCGTCCCCACCGTGATCTGGAGCGGGATGATTCAGCAGTGGTTCGGCTACACCGCGCCGCGGTTCGCCGGATCGGCGTACATGGCGGCGGTCTTCGGTACGGTCGTGTACTTCTACGGCGGCTGGCCGTTCCTCCAAGGTGGATACCGCGAGCTGCGCGACCGACTGCCGGGCATGATGACGCTCATCTCATTGGCGATCACCGTCGCGTTTCTCTACAGCGCCATCGCCACGCTCGGCATCGTCACGGGCATGGACCTCTGGTGGGAGCTGGCGACGCTGGTCGCGATCATGCTGCTGGGTCACTGGATCGAGATGCGCTCGATCACGCAGGCGCAGGGCGCGCTCCAGGAGCTTGCGAAGCTACTGCCTGATACCGCGGTGGGGCTGGATGAGGCCGGCAACACCAGGGAAGTGTCGGTCGCGGAGTTGAAGCGGGGCGACCGGCTGCTCATCAGGCCCGGCGCGAGCATTCCCGCCGATGGGGTCGTGAAGGAAGGGAAGAGCGCGGTCAATGAATCGATGATCACCGGCGAGTCCAGGCCGGTGGACAAGACGACGGGCGAAAACGTGATCGCCGGCACCGTCAACGGACAAGGCTCGCTGCGCATCGAGGTGACGGGCACCGGTGAGGAGACCGCGCTCGCGGGCATTATGCGACTTGTAGAGCAGGCTCAGTCGTCGAGCTCGCGCGCCCAAGCGCTGGCGGATCGAGCGGCCTACGTTCTCACGGTCATCGCCATCGCCTCTGCGGCGCTGACCGCCATCATCTGGCCCGTTCTCGGACGACCGTGGGACTTCACGATGGAGCGGGTGGTGACCGTGCTCGTGATCGCCTGCCCTCACGCGCTGGGGCTGGCCATCCCCCTGGTGATTGCGATCTCCACCACGCTCGGCGCGCGGCACGGGCTGCTCGTGCGCGATCGGCGCGGCCTCGAAGAGGCGCGCCTCCTGAACGTGGTCGTGTTCGACAAGACGGGAACGCTCACGCTCGGTTCACATCGCGTCGTGAAGATCAGCGCGGCAGAGGGAGTCATCGATCACGAGGCGCTTAGCCTGGCCGCGGCCGTTCAGCGCGATGCCGAGCATCCCATCGCGCGGGCACTGCTGACGAGCGCAAAGGAGCAGGGCATCGACGTTCCGGGATCGCAGGGCTTCGAATCCATGCCCGGCCGCGGCGTGCGCGCCGTCGTCGATGGGCGTACGCTTCACGTTGGTGGACCGGCGCTCTTGAGAATGCTCGCCATCGAACCGTCGGACGCGCTTCGTCGAGCCGCAGACACAGCGGCCGCCAATGGTCAGTCTGCAACCTACCTGTGTGAAGGTGATCGGGTTCTCGCCGTGTTCGCGATCGCCGACGCCATCCGTCCCGAGTCCTTCGAGGCGGTCGAACGTCTGCACGCCAGGGGGCTCGAGGTCGCCATGCTCACGGGTGATTCCAAGGCGGTCGCCGATGCCGTCGCGAAGGCCCTGGGCATCGATACGGTCTTTGCCGAGGTCTTGCCGGAGGACAAGGTGGCGAAGATCGAAGAGCTGCAAGCCCAGCACAAGCGTGTGGCGATGGTGGGCGACGGCGTCAACGACGCTCCGGCGCTCATCACGGCCGACGTCGGCATCGCGATCGGCACGGGAACGGATGTCGCGGTCGAGGCAGGCGATATCGTGCTGGTGCGCAGCGATCCACGCGACGTGCCGGCGATCATTGCCCTGAGCAAGGCCACCTACCGCAAGATGATTCAGAATCTGTGGTGGGCGGCGGGCTACAACATTGTCGCCATCCCTCTTGCCGCCGGGGTGCTCGTCAACTGGGGCATTCTGTTGCATCCGGCGCTCGGGGCCGTGCTCATGTCGCTGAGCACCATCATCGTCGCGATCAACGCGCAGCTCTTGCGTCGGAGCGCATAGGGGGAGCTTCGTGGTCAGCCCGTCGCCGGTGGCCATCACACGCGCAGACCAGCGGCCTTCGGCATCGTCAGGGCTTCCGGCTCCATACGAGGCCGGAGGGGCGGCCTACTTCTTCGGGGAGAGCGTGGCCGAGAGTTGGCGCCCGTCCGATAGTACAGCCTGAACCTGTAAGATTCGCTTGGCGCCGCTCTGATATAGGGTATAGGTGGCGGAGCCGCGTTCTCCGAACAACTGGACGGTGCCGCCGCTCAGCTTAAGAGTGCCGGTACCGCCGAAGACCCCGATCGTCCGGTAGACTCCGAAGTCGTACTTCCCATCCGGCGTGATGGTCAACTCGACCCAGTCATCATGCTGGGCCGAGATACCGCTCACGGGACCCTCCCAGTTCCCGGCTACCATCTTGAAGTCGGTGATGGGCACTGGCGTCAGCGCATCGGTCGGACCCCTCCCGGCGCACGCGGCGAGCATGGTCGCGACCAGGGCGAGGAGCAGTGGAGCATGCGGGCGTTTGAGCATCTCGACCTCCGGGTGGTGATGGACGGGTCCGAGGTGAGAAGGGCTCTCTCCTCTTCCTGTCTGGCTGATTGTGGTCGGCGTCGACTATAGGCGACCGCGCGGCTTCCATGCAAGGTATGGCTCGGCGCCCGACCTGGAAACGTTGCGTTCCGCGCAAGAGCCACCCCGGCGCGAGGCCCGCCAGCCCTACCTCGAACCGCGTTGTGAAAAGGTAGAGGCAATTGTGGCTACCCCTCTGGACGTATCCCGTGACGCGCGTTGCGCTCCGGTCCGAGCTCACATCCCACTCGACGGCCGACCTGAATAACCAAAGTGGGTTCGGAGTAATTTTTCACGCACCGCAGAGAATCCAGCGCCGGCCGTTGGTGATGGTGAAGGCGCCTCCGGAAAGCTCGTCGGGCGTGATCTTGCCCTCGCGGCCTCGCCGGGCCAGGTCCTCGATCCGGCGCTCCAGGTCCGGGCAGATCGAGCGAGTCCGCGCCCCGGATCACCGCCACGAGCTTCCGCACGGCTACTTGACGTCGCCGTCGCCCTGGGTCTCGCCGCGTGCTCCCTGGCTCCGGCCGCGGTGGTCGAGATCGTGAAGCTTCTGCGGTTGAGGTAGAGTGTGGGCCATGACGACAGCCGCTCGCGCAAGCGCTGACGTCGGGCTGATCGGGCTCGCCGTGATGGGCGAGAACCTTGCGCTCAACCTGGCCGACCACGGCTACCGCGTCGCGGTCTACAACCGGACGACCACCGTCATGGAGAAGTTCGTGGCCGGGCACGGGGATACGCCGGGCGGTCTGGTGGGAGCCGCCGCGTTGCGCGACTTCGTCGCCGCGCTCAAGAAGCCGCGCAAGATCCTCATCCTCGTCAAGGCGGGAGTGCCGGTCGACGCCGTCGTCGAGCAGCTCCTCGGCGTGGGCGTCGAGCCCGACGACATCGTGGTGGACTGCGGCAATAGTCTCTGGACCGACACCATCCGCCGGGAGAAGCAGCACGCCGACCGCTGCCGCTTCTTCGGCTCGGGTGTGAGCGGCGGCGAGGTGGGCGCACGCTTCGGGCCCTCGCTCATGCCGGGCGGCCATCCGGCCTCGTGGGAGCACCTGCGTCCGATCTGGGAGGCCATCGCGGCCAAGGTGGATGCCAAGACGGGCGAGCCGCGGGAGGACTGGGCGCCCGGCAAACCCGTGACCGGCGGCGAGCCCTGCACCGCGTACATCGGCCCCAACGGCGCGGGCCACTACGTGAAGATGGTCCACAACGGGATCGAGTACATCGACATGCAGCTCATCTCGGAGGCCTATCATCTTCTCACCGCGCTCGGCGGCATGACGCCGGACCGGCTCTCCGAGGTCTTCGGTGAGTGGAACCAGAAGGAGCTGGGCTCGTATCTGATCGAGATCACCGCCGACATCCTCAAGCAGCGCGACCCCGCCAGGCCCACGCGTTTCTTCGTGGACGCGGTGCTCGACGCAGCCGGCCAGAAGGGCACCGGCAAGTGGACGAGTGTGAACGCGCTGGATATGGGCATCCCCGCCAACGCCATCGCCGCGGCCGTATTCGCGCGCTGTCTCTCCTCGTTGAAGGAGGAGCGCGTCGCCGCGGCCAAGGTGCTCAAGGGGCCGCCGGCACGGTACCGCGGCTCCAGGCCCAGGCTGGTCGAGGCGGTGCGCCGCGCGCTCTACTCCTCGAAGATTTGCGCGTATGCCCAGGGGTTCCAGCTCATGGCGGCGGCCCAGAAGGAATACGACTGGACGCTCGACTTCGGCACCATCGCCGCCATTTGGCGTGGCGGCTGCATCATTCGCGCGCGCTTCCTCCAGAAGATCACCGAGGCCTACCGGCGTGACCCGGGCCTCGTGAATCTGATGCTCGACCCCTACTTCAGGAAGGTGCTCGCCGCGGGCCAGAAATCCTGGCGCGAGGTCGTGACGCTCGCGGTGCGGCAGGGCATCCCAGTCCCCGCCTTCGGTAGCGCACTGGCCTACTTCGACGGCTACCGATCGGCGCGCCTGCCCGCCAACCTCCTCCAGGCCCAGCGCGACTACTTCGGTGCCCACACCTACGAGCGCGTGGACGCGCCGCGCGGGAAGTTCTTCCACGTGGACTGGCCGGACCCGAAGCGCCCGCAGCGGCCGGTCTGACCGGACCCCATGAAGGGGGTCAGGAAGCCGCTGGTCGCCGCCGCGACGAGGGCGACGCGCTGGCCAGTGGCGTCAGCGGAGCTAGCAGGGCTCGTCGACATCGGGTGGCTCTCGCCAGGTTACGCGAACATCGCGTCGAACTCATGGGTCGACACGAGGGTAGTCGTCTGGGATACTTGCCCAGTCTCATGGTCGGCGCTGCCGATCCGTCTCGGCGCGAAGGGGCGCGTTCTCCGAGGACGGCGCACTCGATCTGGTCGTCGTCAACGACCTCGCGCCGGCGGAAGTGCCTGGCGCGACCTGGCCGTGGACATTGTCCTGCAGTGCACAGGCGTGTACACCGAGCCAGCGGACTCGAAGCGGCATGTCGAGGCCGGTGCAAGTACGTCATCCTCTCCGCACCGGTCGAGGCAGGCGACGTGCCCACCGTCGTCCACGGTGTCAACCGCGCCGCCGGGCGAGCATCATCTCGTGCGCCAGCTGCACGACCAACTGCATCACACCGGTGATCGAGATTCTCGGCCGCCGACTCGGTGTTCTGAAGGCGACCATCACCACGATCCACGCGTACACGGCGAGCCAGGCGCCCGTCGACCGGCCACGAACAAGGACCGCCGCCGGGGACGCGCAGCGGCCGCCAGCCTGGTCCCGTCGACGACCGGGGCGGCGAAGGCCACGACCCGGGCGCTACCCGAATACCGGGGCAGGTTAGACGGCCCCGTCGGATCGATCGCAGACATCGTGTGCCTGGTGGCGCGCCCGACCAGCGCGGATGAGGTCAACCGCATCTTCCGCGAGGAGGCACGGAGCGACCCGAGAGGCGAAAGCCGTCGGCCGGACGGGCCGATAGTGGACCTGGACGCGTTCATCCATAGCCCCGGCTGTCCACTGGCGCCACTGATGGGGTGTTCATGACCGCCCGGAGAGGAACGCAGCTACGGGGATGCCGCCCCCACGCGCGGGGCTATACTTCTCAGCCAGGCTCGCCATTTCTTCCGTTGCTCCAAGATCGAGGTAACCGATGATCAGAAGCATCCTATGTCCAGTGGATCGCTCGCCCACTTCCCTTCAGGCTTTCGACTACGCGATGGCCCTCGCGAGATGGCAGGGCGCCCGACTGAGCTTGCTGGAGGTTGTCGGAGGCGTCGATGCTGTCGAGCGTCAGGCGCACCCCGCGAAGACCCTCAAGGACGATCTGAACCGGGTTCTGGCATCCAGGGGGACGTCGGACGTGAAGGTCAGGATCATCATGCGGAAAGGAAACGTCGTTCGGGAGATTCTTGCGCAGGCCAAAGCGAGCCGGTCGGATCTTGTGGTGCTCGGCACCCACGGCCGTGGGGGCGTTCAGCGTCTGGTGCTGGGATCGGTGGCCGAGAAGGTTCTTCGTTTGGCGACCTGCCCGGTCCTGACGGTTCGCCGTGGAGTCAGGCCGGCACGTCGGAGCCGGCCCCCCTTCGAGACGATCCTGTGTCCAACGGACTTCTCCGCGGCGGCGAACAAGGCGGTGGCGTACGCCAAACGACTGGCGAAGGAGGCGGACGCCAAGCTGATCTTGATGAGTGCGGTCGACTGGCCGTTCGGTGACGCCGTATCATCCGGACCGGCGGCAGAGCTTCGGAAGAGTATCGAGTCGAACGCGCGTGAAACGCTGGCTCGTCTGTTGCCGGGTTCCGACGGGCCACGCGCACAGGCGGTCGTCGCCATCGGCAAAGCGAGCGCCGAGATCGTCGCGCTCGCCCGCTCACGATCGGTCGATCTCATCGTGATGGGTGTCTCCGGCTCCGGCGCATTGGATGAGGTCCTGCTCGGATCCACCACGCATGACGTCATTAGTCGAGGAGCGTGGCCGGTGTTGACCGTGCGAGGAGTCAAACGATGAGCGATTTGAGACTGGCCTCCAGTGTTGGCGTTGTATCGACCGGCCTTTGAGACGCGACGCCTTCGGCGAGCTTCGGCAGGAACTCGGGCGTGGCGTCCTGGCGGTCCCCGGTACGTCTTCTCAACTTCCGATTGACATTTTTCGGTAGGTCTCCGCGCTCATACCGATCCTTGTTCTCGTAGTTCTGCTGGTGATACTGCGCTGGACGGGTCAGCAGGCCGCCATGGCCGGTATGTTCACCGCGGGAGCCCCTTGAGGGCCCGGCCCTTCGGCAAGGGGACACTCGGGAAGGGGTCATGGCGCGCTCCGGGCGCCAGGTGAGGATCCACGCGGCGCAAGGTGCCGTCCGCCACGGCGGCGCGCGGGATTTCCGGTCGCCAAGCCCGCCCGAATCCCGGTGGAGAGCGATGAACATCGAGGGTCGCTCGCCGTCGTCAGGCGGCGCGCCGGCTCGAACCGTGAGTGGCGGCGCCGGCGCGCTGCACGGAACGGGCTCCCTCCGGGAGTCCCCGGACGGCCAGGACGTGGGTGATGTCCTTCAGAGAAACGTACCCCACGAGGCGGGAGCCGGCGAGCACCGCCAGCCGTCCGATCTGGTTTCGCGTTGCCTTGCTCAGCGCCTCGAAGGCCGAATCCTCCGGCCCCACGGTCAACTCGTCGGTCAGGGGTCGCATGATCTCGCTCACCCGCCGCTGCTTGCGTTGCTCCGGTGGCACCTCGTGCACCTGCTGCACGCTCGCGATTCCGCGCACCGTACCGCCGCCGTCGACGACGGGAAAGCTCGTCACGTGATGGGACCAGAAGGCATCCGCGAGCTGCTGGACGGTCGCGTCCGGAGGCATCGTGACGACGTCGTGCGTCATGATGTCCCGCACGGGGAGTCGGCCCAGCGTTTCGCGCAGCGACATCTGCGAGTAGCTCGAATCCGCGGCGCCTCGGAGGAACATACCGATGATGATGAACCAGAAGCCGCCGAGGACGGCGCCGGCGAGGATCTGGAAAACACCGAGCGCCATGAGGGCGAACGCGAAGCCCACCCCGACCCGGCTGGCGATATACGTGGCCTGGCCAAGAGTGCCCTTCCACTTCCAGAGGACGGCACGCAGGACGCGCCCGCCGTCGAGCGGGAAGCCGGGGACGAGGTTGAAGACCCCGACCGCGACGTTCACCAGCACGAGGTAGGTAACCACCGCTCGCGCCCACGCGGGATGGACGAGACCGGCGGCCGCGATCACCCACAGCACCGCCGCGATGGCGAAGCTCGTGATCGGGCCCACCACCGCGATCAGGAACTCGGCGCGCGGTGTCGGCGGCTCATCCTCGAGGTGCGAGACGCCCCCGAACACGTGCAGGGTGATGTCGCGGACAGAGAGTCCGTGCGCAATCGCCACGAACGAATGCGACAGCTCGTGGAGCAACACCGAGACGAAGAGCAGGAGCGCGGCCAGCAGCCCGTTGGCCCAGTAGGCGGCGACCGGGAGGTCCGGCAGCGCGCGGGGGAAGTACCCGACCGCGAGAGTCCACGTGATGAGCCCGTAGATCACGAGCCAGCTCGCATGAATGTTGATCGGAATGCCGCGGATGGTGAATATTCGTACCGTCCCGCCCATGGTATGAACTCCCTTCTGTTCGGAGCCGTCGATGTCCGTCCGAAGAGCCTCGGATCAGGCCGCTCGCGGTCGTCGGTGTGCGCTCGGGGCCGGATAGAGGAGCCGGCCGGCCCGCACCTTGAGAGAGGGCGGATGCCGGTGAAGCCGGGCGGTCCGGCAGCTCTGGATATGGAGCACCCGCCCTCGGGCCACCGTGAGCGCGTCCGCGACCCGCGACCGGTGGCACCGCCACCGCACGGCCTCGGCGCACATGATGGCGGTGGGACGGCGCGTCGCGAGCTGCTCGAGGCGCGAGAGGCCCGCGGCGAAGTCGTCGGTCTGCATGTAGTCCGCGACGCCCCGGATGTCCACCACCTGCTCAACCCCGTGAGCCCGGAGGAGCCCGACGAGCTCTCGGGTGGGGTGGGTGGAGTGGCCGATGGTGTACACGGTCCCCGGCGGGACGACGCTCACCGGAATCTGAGATCGGCCCGGATGCGGGAGGGCATACCGGTCATGAGTGTCCGCCGGCTCGACTGCACGACCCGGACCGGCACGGCCTCCAGATCACGTGGACCTGCGATCTGGAGGATGACGCGCAGGATCGCCTCCGCCAGGCGCGAGCCGTCGAGCGGGATCAGGATCTTCAGGATCTTGTCGAACGTCATGTCTTCCTCCTTGACCGACTTGTTCTGTCGCCAGATCCTTTCTAGCGCCGGCCTGGGAATTGGACCAATAGAAAGTTGCGCGCGGATGGTTAGAGAAAGCCTTGCGGTAAGAAGTGACGCGGCCTCACGCCTCGCCGACGACGTATCCGAAGCGCTGGACGAACTCCGGCTCGGTCAGCCCGGCGGCCCGCGCGAGGGCCTCTCGCCGCTCGGACTGCTCGAAGTCCTCGCGCTTGAGGCGGATCATGTAGGCGTGGAGGGTGCGGTACGCTTCCGAGTGGATATCCGCATAGCGAACGCGGATCTTGCCGGTCGTCGGATCGAGCAGATCCCGGAATGGAATCGGAACGAGTCGGCCGCCCTGAATGGTGGCCAGCGCTTCGCTGCCGCCGTCGAGCAGGAAGCACGTCGCCCAGTAGCCGAGGCTGCGGCAGTACTGGATGTCGAACCCCCCCGGCGGGGCACAGCGCAGCTCGTAGCCGAGATCCTTGGCCACGATGCCGGTCTCGACACCCCGCGCGGCCAGGCTCGCCGCCACCCGCGTCTTGAGGAGTCGTGCCAGCTCCAGCTCCTGCAGGCGCACGTTGCCGTAGGCGTCGCGGGCCACCGTGCCCAGCGTCTTCGGGTCGAGCTTCACGAGGAGACCCTCGGCCAGGAGCGCGACGCCGTGATCCCGGCCGTGGACCAGGCGCTTGACGATGGCCCCTTCCAGGATGTCCGCCAGCCGCTGGATGGGCACGTGGCGCTCCGGAAACTCCTCGCCGATCACGGTGAGGGTCGCCCCCGCGGCCCCGCCGATGCCCAGCGCCAGGTGCCCGGCGTGGCGGCCCATCACCGTCACGAAGAACCACTTGCCGGTCGTGGCCGCGTCCTTCATGAGGTTCCGGACGAGCTGCATGCCCAGGTCCACCGCGGTCGTGAAGCCGAAGGTCGGGATCTCCGGCGGCAGCGGCAGGTCGTTGTCGATGGTCTTGGGGACGTGGACCACCGCCATCCGGCCACCGGCGGCGCGGGCGACCTCGGAAGTGGCGAAGGCGGTGTCGTCGCCACCGATGGTGAGAAGATACGAGACGTCGAGGCGGCGCAGCGATTCGACGACGTGCTGGAGGGCCTCCGGCGACCGGGTGGGGTTGGCGCGGGCCGTGCGGAGGATCGAGCCGCCCTCGAAGTGGATCTGGGACAGCCCGCCGATGTCCAGCTCGTGCACGCGGGAGACGTCTCCGAGCATGAGCCACTTGAAGCCGTCCTCGCAACCGAGCACCCGGAGCCCTCGGTTCCGAGCCTCGATGGTGGCGGCCGCGATGACCGCGTTGATGCCCGGCGCCGGGCCGCCGCCCACCAGGATAGCCAGCGTCTTCATGGGGTCGGGCTACGCGACGAGCTGTTCCATCTCCGGCCGATACTGGCCGGAGCGGGCGAGGCCGTTGAGCCGGGCGCGGTGGTGGAAAGCCCTCTGGCCGGCCGCGATGCGGCCCGGGTCGCCCTTCCAGGCCTGCTGGGCGGCCGACTGCAGCGCGCGGCCGTAAGAGAACGAGAGCGGCCAGGGGTGCGTCTCGGCCATCGCATTCATCGCGTTCAGGTGCGCGGTGGCATCCACGTCGTTCTGGCCGCCGGAGAGGAACACGATGCCGGGCACCGCGGCCGGCACGGCGCGCCGGAGGGTGCGGATGGTGGTCTCGGCGACCTCCTGGACGCTCGCGGGGCGGGGACAGCTCTTGCCGGGCAGGATCATGTTCGGCTTGAGGAGCATCGCCTCCAGGGCCACCGGCTGGCGGTGCAGCTCGGCGAAGACGGCGTGGAGGGCGGCCTCGGTGACCTCGGCGCAGCGCTCGATGGTGTGATCGCCGTCCATCAGCACCTCGGGCTCGACGATCGGAACGAGACCCGCCTCCTGGCTCAGGGCGGCGTAGCGCGCCAGAGCGTGGGCGTTGGCGTCGAGGCAGTACGGGCTCGGGATGCCCGGCCCGAGCGTGAAGACGGCGCGCCACTTCGCGAAGCGGGCACCGAGACCGCGATACTCGGCGAGGCGCTCGCGAAGGCCGTCCAGGCCCTCGGTGATCAGCTCGCCGCGGGCGCCGGCCAGGGGCTTCGTCCCCTTGTCGACCTTGATCCCCGGGATCATCCCTCGCCGGATGAGGAGATTCCCGAGTGGCGTACCATCGTCGGCCTTTTGCCGGATGGTCTCGTCGAACAGGATGACGCCACTGATGAACTCGGCCACCTCCGGTGTGGTGAAGAGCATCTGCCGGTAGACGCGGCGATTTTCCGCGGTGTTCTCGATGCCGAGCGAGGAGAAGCGCTTCTCGATGGTGGGATGGCTCTCGTCGGCGGCGAGGATGCCCCGTCCGGGGGCCACGAGCGTCCGGGCGGTGGGCTCGAGCGGCGTGGTGATCATCTGTACCTCCTTGTGGTTAGTCGGCTCGGCCGCCGTACCGGTCCGCGATGGCGCGCCGGAGGCCATCGCGCGCATTCGCGACGTGTCCTCCCTCGAGGGATCGGATCGATTCGCCGAGCTCACGGTCGCCGAACACGTCCTCGATCCAGCGCCGGAAGTCTCCGCGCTCCAGGTGGCCCGACACGACATCCGGCGGCAGCTCGGGCAGCGCGGCGAGGAGGTCGCGAATGGTGCGAGCCCGGCCCAGGGGCCGGCCGGCCCGCGTGAACACGAATTCTTTGTCTCGACGCACCGGAACGTCGGCGTACTTCTGGCGGTGTCGCACGTGGGGGGCCAGGCGCGGGGCAACGCGGAACCGCTTGGACGAGTTGCCCGATTCGATGGAACCGGGCAGGAGCACCGCCTCGTCGATGGCGAGATCGGCGAGGAGCGCCAACCCTTCCGACGGCGTCGCGATGCCGGGGGTCAGGGCCAGGAGGGCAAGCGCCTGACGCCGGTCGTCGACGCGCGTGACGATCACCGCCTCGCTGGCTCGCAGGACGTCCGGTGACAGATCGGCGATGCGATAGGTCACGAGCAGGTATCCGCCCAGCTCGAGGTCGAGGAGCCGGGGATCGTCGAGCCGGTTCAGGAAGTAATGAGCCTCGTCGACCAGGACGCGATGAGGGACGCCGGTCTCGCGCCGCAGGCGATTGACGGTCCTCAACAACCGGCTGACGAGCGCTGGCTTGTCGCCCGGAGGAGCGGCGGAAAGGTCCAGGACCAGGGTCAGGTCCGGTTGCGCCATCAGGCGCTCGAGAAAGATGAAGGACGTGTCCCGACCGTCCACCGGGTACACCAGTACGCCGGGTAGCGCTTCCAGGCACACGTAATCGCCCTCGGGGTCGAGGATGCAGAGGGCGTATCGCTGGAGGATCAGCTGCTCGCAGAGGGAGCCGGCCATCCATGATTTCCCCGACCTGGGATCGCCCCCGACCAGGATGGTGCGCCCCCGGATCGAGAGATCGAGCGGCTCTCCCGTGCTCGAGGTGCCGAGGCGCACCTGCCGACGCCCCATCCGCTCCGGTGGGATCCTCGCGAGGGCGAGGAGCTCCCGGATGTATCGAGCGACCGCGCCGGGGCCGTCGCCCGGCACGATCTCGTCGGCGCTGCGCCTCAGCGCCTCGCTGCCCCACGCGACGGCGGCGCCGATCTCGCACACTTCGAGCATCTCGTGGTCGTTCTGGGCGTTCCCGACCGCGATCGCGTTGTGCACGGATGCGCGGAGGCGCCAGAGCGCCTCCTGGAGCCCGCTGGCCTTGTCGACGCCGTGCGGCAGTACCATGAGCCGGCTGAGATTGAAGGTGATGGAGAGGGGAAGCTCGAGACGCCGGATGATCTGGATGATCTGCGGAGCGACCGAGGCGTCTGCATCGACCACGCACTGACCCCGATGGTGCGGGATGCCGTGGCGGCCGAGCTCGGCGAGAAAGCGAAGGTCCGGCCCCCGGCTGAGCGTGATGGGCGGAAGGTGCGGCAGCCGCAGAACCGCGCCGTTCTCGGCGACGATGGCGTCGAAGAGGGCCGGACCGGACAACCGGGCGTCGAGATCGCTCAGGGTTCGCCCGGTGACGAGCACGGTCAGCAGCCCGGTGTCCCGCGACTCCTGGATGGCCGCGGCGACGTCCGCATCGATGGTGTCGTTCGCGGCGATCGTGCCGTCGAAGTCGAGCGCGAGGACCCTGGGCTTCACGGGTCAGACGCGGTCAGGCGAGCAGCTGCTCGAGCACATAGGGCAGGATACCGCCCGCCGAGAAGTAGGCGGCCTCGATCGGGGTGTCGATCCGGAGGACCAGCGGTACGGATTCGCGCCGTCCGTCCGTCCGCTCGACGCGCAGGGTCGCCGGCTGGCGTGGGTGCAGCGGCGTATCCAGCTCGAGGTCGAAGCGCTCGGTGCCGTCGAGCGCGAGAGTCTGCGCGCTCACCCCTTCGGGCAGCTGGCATGGGAAGACGCCCATGCCGATCAGGTTGGAGCGGTGGATCCGCTCGAATCCCCGAGCGATCACCGCGCGGACGCCGAGCAGGCGGGTACCCTTGGCGGCCCAGTCGCGCGAGCTGCCCGCGCCGTAGTCCAGTCCGGCCATCACGAGCAGGGGCACCCCCTCGACCCGGTAACGCTCGGCCGCGTCGTAGATGTCCATGCGCTCGCCGTCGGGCTGGTGCCGGGTGACGCCGCCCTCCACGCCGGGAACCATCAGGTTCCGGATCCGGACGTTGGCGAAGGTCCCGCGGACCATGACCTCGTGGTTGCCGCGACGGGCGCCGTAGCTGTTGAAGTCCGCGACGGGCACCCCGCGGTCGCGCAGGTAGGCGCCCGCCTCCGAGGCAGGGTGGATCGCGCCGGCCGGGCTGATGTGGTCCGTCGTGATCGAGTCCCCGAAGATGGCCAGGGCCCGCGCCCCCGAGATCCGGGCGGACGGGGCGGCCGTCATCGAGGGATCGAAGTACGGCGGCTCGCGGATATAGAGCGACGCCGGGTCCCATTCGTAGACGTGGCCGGCCGCGGCGGGGATCTGGTTCCACAGCGGGTTCTGGCGGGCGAAGTCGGCGTAGACGCGACGATACTCGGCGGGATCGAACGCGCTCGCGAGCAGCGCATCGATCTCGTCCGTCGACGGCCATATGTCGCGCAGGTAGACCTCGCGTCCGTCGACGCGGGCGAGCGGCTCGCGCGTGAGATCGACGTCGATCCGGCCGGCGATCGCGAAAGCCACGACCAGCGGCGGGCTCATGAGAAAATTCGCCTTCACGCTCTGGTGAATGCGCGCCTCGAAGTTTCGGTTGCCGGACAGGACGCTCGCGCCGATAAGGTCGTTCTCGATGATCGCCTCTTCGAGCCCCGCATCGAGCGGTCCCGAGTTGCCGATGCAGGTGGTGCACCCGAACCCGACAAGGGCGAAGCCCAGTCGGTCGAGGAACGGCTGGAGCCCGGTCTTGGTGAGGTATTCGCTCACGACCCGCGAGCCGGGTGCGAGCGAGGTCTTCACCCAGGGCGGGACGCCGAGCCCTCGCTCCACCGCCTTCCGGGCGAGCAAGCCCGCGGCCAGCATGACCGAGGGGTTCGAGGTGTTGGTGCACGAGGTGATGGCCGCGATGACCACGTCGCCGTGGGTCAGCTCACAGGTCAACGCGCGCTCGGCCGTCGACCCGGTCCGGGCGAGACGGTTGGGCGTCGGTCGATTGTTCATCATCTCGATCTCGGTGAACGTGTTCGTGTTGCTCGCGCGACCGTCGGGCACCGCGTCGTGCGATTGGTCCCCGCCGCCGGGCCGGGGGGCGGTGGCATCCCCGAGCCGCACCTCCACCCGGCGCGTCGCCTCGCTGACCGATTTCCCGTAGCCGTCGTGGCGGGTCAGCAACGAGAGAAACTGCTCCTTGAGTCGCCCCAGGGGGATCCGGTCCTGGGGCCGCTTGGGACCGGCGACGGACGGCTCGACGTCGTCGAGGGTCACGTCGAGCACGGTCGTGTAGTCGCATTGGCCCCGCTCGGGCATCCCGAACATTCCCTGGGCCTGGAAGTATCGGCGTACGGTGTCCACGTGGTCCTCGGACCGGCCGGTGGCCTGCAGATAGCGGCAGGTCTGCTCGTCCACGGGAAAGAAGCCGATGGTGGCCCCGTACTCGGGCGCCATGTTGCCGAGCGTCGCCCGGTCCGGCACCGACAGGCTCGCGGCGCCCTCGCCGTGAAACTCGACCAGCTTGCCGACGACGTCCGTACGCCGCAAGAGCTCGGTGATGTGCAGCACCAGGTCGGTCGCGGTCACTCCGGGGCGCAGCCGACCGTGGAGGTGCACACCGACCACGTCGGGCAGGAGGAGATAGACCGGCTGGCCGAGCATCGCGGCCTCCGCCTCGATACCACCGACGCCCCAGCCGACGACGCCGAGCCCGTTGACCATCGGGGTGTGCGAGTCGGTGCCGACCAGCGTGTCGGGGTACAGCACCCCGTTCTTCTCGAGGACACCGCGCGCCAGAAATTCGAGGTTCACCTGATGACAGATGCCGAACCCGGGGGGGACGATTCGTAGCCCGTCGAATGCCTGGGCCCCCCACTTGAGGAAGCGATAGCGCTCGCCGTTCCGGCGAAACTCCATCTCCATGTTGTGTTGAAGCGCGTCGTCCCGGCCGAAGTAGTCGACCTGGACCGAGTGGTCGATCACGAGATCGACGGGGACCAGCGGCTGCACGCGCGCGACGTCACGACCGCGGCGGAGGACCGCGGAGCGCATGGCCGCGAGATCGACGAGGAGGGGCACGCCGGTGAAGTCCTGCAGCAGGACGCGGCCGACGACGAAGGGAACCTCCGCCGTCCGGGCGGCGGTCGGCTGCCACCGCGCCAGCTCCTCGACGTCTTCGTCGCGGATGCGCCGCCCATCGAGATTACGGAGCACCGATTCGAGGAGGATGCGAAGGCTCACCGGCAGTCGCGAGACAGCCGCGACCACCCCGGCTTTCTCGAGCAGGGGTAGCGAGTAGTAGGTGCCGGATGCTCCGGACGGGAGCGGCAAGCGCTGGCGCGTGTCGATCATGGCGTGTCCCTACGAGCGCGATCGCGGAATGGGCAAGGCCACCACGGGGCGCTCTCCGGTCGCGGGTCCGGCCTCTCAGTCGTCCATCCGCCTCAGCGCGGCGCCCTTGTGCATCGCGATGTGGTCGGTCTTGTCGCTCTGGATCTCATACTGCGGCTCATCTTTGCTCGCGTGGTGGGTGTATCCCTTGTAGTCGACATCCCTGGTGTGCACCTTGATGATCGTCCCGCTGACGCGTCCAGCCTCGGAGTTCCAGACGACGTGATCCCCCACCTTGAAGGTCTTCTTCATGAGAGTGTGCCTCCGTTGTGTCAACGCGGTACGCGACCTCACCGGCAATAGTAGTCATATACCCGTCAACGGGCGGGGTAAATCGAAGCGGCCAAGCTCCTCTCGCTCGGTGTGGAGCGTGAGCTGGCCGGGACTACGCGGCGCCGGTTCTGACCCGCCTCGCCCAGCACGTCGGGCAGTGCGGCGTCTGCCGCGAACCGCACCAGACCCTCCGCGATTTCGTGCGCTCCGAGGCCGCCGGGGTGCCCCCGCTGCCGGGAGAGGCCTCCCCGGGCCTCGGGCTAGCCTCGGCCGGGCCCCACCGCAACGACACCCGTCGCGTCTGCCCCGCCGGCGCCCGGTGTCCAGGCACGTAAGATTCCGTCCGCATCCGACACATACAGGGGAACGAGCTCCCGTGGTGCACGTGGGCTCGGGAGCAACGCCACCTATCACCCGAGCACGGAGCAGGAGGAACAGACATGTCACGGAATACCTTTCGGGCGACGGTCCTGGCTCTGAGCCTCGCTCTCGTCGCGACGGCCACCGCCGCGTGCGCGCAGCAGACCGCGCCGCCGGGCGGGAAGTTCCAGAAGGTGAGCGCGCTCGTGGCGCTCCCGGATTTCCTGCCCGGGATGGGCACGCTCTACGTGGACCCCCAGACGATCCCGGCCGGGCCCTTCCTGGCCTACGACCGTGACGGAAAGCTCGTGAGCTCCATCTACATGATTCCCTTGAAGGACTTCGAAGCCCACAAGGCATTCAGCAATCTGGGGGCGGCCAAGGAGAAGGTGGACCACGTCGATCTCTACTACAACGCGGGCCATCCCGGCGTCGCCGAGCCGCACTATCACATCGTTGTCTGGTACGTGTCGTCCGAGAAGGCGGCGAGCCTCAAGTAGGCGCGGGCGGCCATGCTGACGCGGCGGGCGTTGCTCGGGGCCGCCGGGCTCGGGCTCGCCGGCCTCGCCCTCCCGCGCCCGATCGGGGCCGCGGCACCGGTCGAGATCCGGATGATGAGTGACACCCTGGGGACGACGGTGTGGTTCGATCCCATCGGGGTCCGGATCGAGCCCGGCCAGGCGGTTCGCTTCGTCGTGCACGCCAACGTGCACACGACCGCCGCGTACCATCCCCGGAACGATGGCCACTCGCTGCGGATCCCCGAGGGGGCGGAGCCGTGGGACTCGGGATTCCTGATCAATCCGGGCAGTCACTTCGACGTGGCCCTGACGGTGCCGGGCGTTTATGATTACTTCTGCGCGCCCCACGAAGCCGCCGGGATGGTGGGACGCCTCGTGGTCGGCCGCCCGGCCGGTCCGGGCACGCTTCCGTTCGACTACTTCAAGGGGCAGCCCGGCACCGAAGCGTGGAAGCCTGTGCCCCGGCCGGCGCAGGCCGCGTTTCCGAGCGTGGACGCGATCATGCGTCACCGGGTGGTCAAGAAAGCCGGAGAGAGCCGCACGCCATGATGTCCGGGCCCGAGCTCGACAGGCTGTCGATCAACACCATCCGGTTCCTGTCCGTGGACGCGGTGCAGCAGGCCAACTCGGGTCACCCGGGCCTGCCGATGGGCGCGGCAGGCATGGCCTATGTCCTGTGGACACGGCACCTCCGGCACAATCCGACGAATCCGGGATGGCCGGACCGCGACCGGTTCGTGCTCTCGGCCGGGCACGGCTCGATGCTGCTGTACGCGCTCCTCCATCTGACCGGCTATGATCTGCCGCTCGATCAGATCAAGCGGTTCCGCCAGTGGGACAGCATGACGCCGGGTCATCCGGAGCGCAACCTGACGCCGGGCGTGGAGGCCACCACCGGGCCGCTCGGACAGGGGCTCGGCAACGCGGTGGGCATGGCCATGGCCGAGGCGCATCTGGCCGCGCGCTTCAACCGGCCCGGGCACCCGGTCATCGACCACCGTACCTACGTCATCGCGAGCGACGGCGACATGATGGAGGGGGTCCAGTCCGAGGCCTGCTCGCTCGCCGGCGACCTCCAGCTCGGCAAGCTGATCGTCCTCTACGACGACAATGGCATCACGCTCTCGGGCACGACATCGATCACCTTCCGGGAGGACGTGGGCGCGCGGTTCACGGCCTACGGCTGGCACGTGCAGCGCGTCGAGGATGGGAATGACCTGACGGCGGTGGACACCGCGCTCCGGCAAGCCCAGCAGATCGCCGACCGACCGTCGCTGCTCATGGTGCGGACGATCATCGGGTTCGGAGCTCCGCACAAGCAGGGGACCTTTCACGCCCACGGCGCTCCGCTGGGCCCGGACGAGGTGCGGGCCGCCAAGGAGAACCTGGGCTGGCCGGTCGAGCCCGCGTTCCTCATTCCCGACGAGGCGCGGGTGCACCTCCGCTCGGCGGTCGAGCGGGGCGCCCGTGCGGAAGAGCAGTGGCGTCATCGTCTCGAGGCGTATGCGGCGGCCTTTCCGGATCTTGGCCGGGAGCTGAAGTGGCGGCTCGCCGGCGATCTGCCGCCCAGGTGGGAGGCCGATCTGCCGACCTTCGTCTCGGACCCGAAGGGCCTCGCCACCCGCAAGGCGTCGGAAGCCACGCTGCTGGCGCTCGCGGCCCGACTGCCCGACCTCGTGGGCGGATCCGCGGATCTCGACCCGTCCACGCTCACGGCGCTCGAGGGGCAGGGGGACTTCCAGCCGGCGTCGGTGTCGAAAGAGGGTGTGCAGGGGGCGGTCGGAGGCGTCTGGAGCCCCGCTGGGCGCAATGTCCATTTCGGGGTGCGCGAGCACGGCATGGGCGCCATCGTGAACGGCTTGGCATATCACGGCGGCTTCGTCCCTTATGGCTCGACGTTCCTGGTCTTCTCCGACTACATGCGCCCGGCGGTCCGCCTCTCCGCACTGTCGCGCCTCGGCTCGATCTGGGTGTACACCCACGACAGCGTCGGTCTGGGCGAGGACGGTCCCACCCACCAGCCGGTCGAGCACTTCCTGGCGCTCCGGGCCATCCCCGACCTGCTCTTCATCCGGCCGGGCGACGCCAACGAAACGGTGTGGGCATGGCGAGTCGCCATACGGAATCGTCGACGGCCCACGGCCCTCGCGCTGACCCGCCAGGCCGTGCCGACGCTCGATCGCTCGATCTATGCCTCCGCGGAAGGGTTGACCCGGGGGGCCTACGTGCTCAACGAGCACACCGAGGCGGCCGACCAGCCGGACCTCATCCTGATCGCGACGGGCTCCGAGGTCCACCTGATCGTCGCGGCCGGCCGAACCCTGGAGGCGAAGGGCGTCAAGGCGCGATTGGTGTCGATGCCTTGCTGGGAGCTGTTCGAGGAGCAGACGGCCGCGTACCGGGAGAGCGTCCTGCCCGCCTCGGTCACCGCGCGGCTCGCCGTCGAGGCGGGGCGATCCCTCGGCTGGGAGCGCTGGGTGGGCGCCGCCGGCGCCACCATCGCGCTCGACCGTTTCGGAGCCTCGGCGCCGGGCGACGTGTTGATGCGGGAGCTCGGATTCACCACGGATCAGGTCGTGCGTGCGGCGGAAGCGCTGCTCATTGGTCGCGTCCCTGGTCGCGCATCCGCATGACGCGCGCGTGACCCGCCCCGGCACGGGCCACGCGGGTGGGCGGCTCAGCACCCGAGCCCCGTTCCACCTCGAGGCGACGGTCCGCGTGCTGCAACGCCGGCCGACGAACCTGGTCGAGACGTGGGAGCGGGGCCGCTACCTGCGGGTGCTGAGGACGTCGGGAGATCTCGCGTTGGTCGAGGTGGAGAACCGCGGGACGATCGATGAGCCCGATGTGCGCTACTCCCTGCGCCACGGCGATTCTTCCACCGAGGCGCAGCGCCGGCTTGCGCAGACCTTGCGAAAGGTGCTCGGCCTCGATGTGGATCCACTCCCCCTGCAGCGTATCGCGGAGGCCGATCGGAAGCTTCGCCCCACGGCGCTGGCCCTGCGCGGCATGCGGCCTCCGCGGTTTGCCGGGTGGTTCGAGGCGTTCGCCAACGTGATGCCCTTCCAGCAGCTCAGCCTCGATGCTGGGATCGCCATCGTGGGGCGACTCGTCGAGCGCTTTGGCCAGCACCTCGAGCAGGGTGGCCATCGCTTCCATGCGTTTCCTACGGCTCGGGCGGTCGCGGAGGCTCGCCTCGAGGCGTTGCGGAAGTGCGGTCTGAGCTCTCGGAAGGCCGAGTCGCTCCGCAATCTGGCCCGGGCGATCGAGTCCGGCGAGCTGACCGAAGACCGGATCGCGGCCATGAACACGAACGATGCACTCAGGGCGCTCATCGAGCTGCCGGGCATCGGTCCCTGGAGCGCCAGCCTCGTATTGCTGCGTGGCCTCGGTCGCCTCGACGTGTTCCCGCCGGGGGATGTCGGCGCCGTGCGCGGGCTCAGCGCGCTGATGCACCTCGGGTCGACCGCATCGCTCGCCCGCCGCGTCGAGCGCTTCGGCGCCTACCGAGGCTACCTGTATTTCTGCGCGCTGGGCGGCAACCTCGTGGGAAGGGGCCTCATTCACACCGCGTCTCCATCGCGACCGCCCGCTCCAGGGCCCCCGCGCCGGCAAGGCTCATCGCGGCCCGCTGAATAGCGCGAGCATCTCTCGAGGAGCGAAACCTCGAGCTTCGAGCCGACTCTTGAGCTTCCGACGAGCGTCGTGCAAGAGCTTGTAGATCGAGTTCCGCGTTGCGCCCCCTCGGTGCACCAGGTCCTCGAGCGGCACGCCGTCGGCGACCACTGCCTGCAGTGTCCGCCGCTGTCGCTCACTCAGATCGGCGTCCATCACTGCCTGGATGATCGTCCACGCCTCGGCCTGGCGCGCCTCCTGCTCCGGGTCGCGGGGGAGGGGCTCGGGGGCCGGGAGCCACGCGCGGCCCCGCATGGCGAGTAATCCGTCGAGCGATACGTGGTTCCGCGCCTCGCGGCGGGCGGCACCCGACGCCATGTTGATCGCAAACCTGTACGCCCAGGTCGTGAAGCGGCTGTCGCCGCGAAAATCGGGGAGACGTCCCAGGATCGCCAGCAGCGCGTCCTGCGCACAGTCTTCGGCGAGCTGGTCGAGGTCGAACGAATGGTGCGCCCGATGCCCACGGCTGCGCTGGAGGCCGTGGCGGGCGGAGCGCACCAGGTAGGCCCGCAACGCGCCCAGCGCAGCCGCCTGCTCCTCGCCACCCCCCCGTAGCTCCCGCACCCAGTCGCTATTCGTCCTCACCCTCGCCTCGGCCCACACGGCTCGGACTCCTCCCGGCGGATTCCCGTACCGCGATTCGGCGAAGCACGAACCTGGCTCGAGCGCCTCCGACCGCCCCGGTGTGACGCTTCCACCGATCATGAGTGGACACCCGGACCGGATTAGGGCGTCGTCAAGAGAAGCGACGGTCGCGTTAGGAGGACAAAAGAATCGGCGTTAGGAACGGGTGAGCGCGCGGGGCCGATGAGCCGGCCGTGTGGCTGCGGATCAATCCACGGTGAGCCGGTATCCGACGCCCGGCTCGGTCCGGAGGTAGCGAGGGCGCGCCGGGTCGGCCTCGATCTTGCGCCGGAGCTGGAGCATGAAGACCCGCAGATAGTTCGCCTGGTCGTCGTGATTCGGCCCCCAGACCTCCCGGAGGAGCTGTTGGTGGACGACGACGAGGCCGGCGTGCCGCACGAGGGTCGCCAGGAGCCTGTACTCGGTCGGCGTCAGGTGGACCTCCGCCCCATCCACCGAGACTCGGCGGCGCATCAGATCCACCCGGAGGGCGCCGACGGCAAAGACCGGCTCCGCCCGCTGCTGGCTGGCAAGGGCCGCGTGGCGGAGCACCGCGCGCAGGCGGGCCAGCAGCAGCCCGACCCCGAAGGGCTTGCTCACGTAATCGTTCGCGCCCAGGTCGAGCGCCTTGATCATATCGCCCTCCTGATCCCGGGCCGAGAGCACGATGATGGGGACCGTACTCCATTCCCGCACGCGGCGGATGATCTCGAGCCCGTCGAGGTCCGGGAGCCCCAGGTCGAGGATGATGACGTCGGGCTGACGCGTGGCCGCCTCGGCCAGGCCATCCTGACCGGTCGCGGCCTCATGGAAGCGATACCCCAGGCTCTCGAGCGCGGCCCGCAGGAAACGCCGCATCTGTGGCTCGTCGTCGATCACGACCACCGTCGGCCCCTTGGCGGGCTCGCCGCTCGGGCCTGATGAGGACGCCCGCACCCCGGGTCGCATCGCCTCAACCATGGGGGGCCTCGATATCTGCCGGCACTGATTCCATGGGCAAGGTGAAGCGGAACACCGCGCCGCCATCCGGTCCGTTCTCCGCCCAGATGCGGCCGCCGTGAGCGTCGATGATGCCTCGGCAGATCGCGAGTCCCAGCCCGGCGCCCTGCCGGGGACCAGATGCGCCCCGATGAAACTTCTCGAAGACCCGCTCTTCGTCGCCGGGATCGAGTCCCGGCCCCCGATCGGCCAGTTGCACCGTGACCACGCCGTCACTCACGAATGCCGAGAGCTCCAGTGGGCTCTCCGATCCGGTGTACTTGATCGCGTTGTCCAGCAGATTGATCAGGACCTGCTCGATGAGCACGTCGTCGATGAGAACGAGAGGCAAGTCATGCGGGAGACTGGTCGTCAGGGATCGGCCGCGGAGGCGCCGCTCCATCCGGGCGAGTGCGGCGCCGACCACGTCCTCGAGTGGCTGACGCGCTTTGCGCGCCTGGATGCCCGACTCGAGCCGGGTCATGTTCAGGAGGTTGTCCACGAGCCTGGCCAAGCGCTCCGCCTCTTCGTAGATCGACTCCTTCAGCTCCCGTTGGGTCTCCGGATCGAACTCCTCGTGTCGCCAGAGGAGACTGGACGCGGCCAAGGTGATCGTGGCCAGTGGAGTTCTCAGGTCATGGGATATCGAGCTGAGCAGTGAGCTGCGCAGCCGTTCCGTCTCCATGCGGAGGTGGGCCTCGTGAGCCTGCTCCGCGAGCGTCGCGCGCTCCAGCGCCAGCGCGATCTGGCTGGTGAAGGTCTCGAGGAGCAGGAGGTGTCCGCGGTCCAGGAGGCCGCCCGCGTCTCGCGGGACCAGGCTCAGCACGCCGATGGTCCCGCGCGCACCCACTAGCGGCAAGTGGAGCGTTCGCTCGGCGGAGAACGCGCGCGTCCCCAACCCCGCGGCCTCTCCATGCTCGTAGGCCCATCGGCCCGCGGCCAGTTCGCCGGGTTCCGGCCCGCCGGTCTCCGGATATCGCCAGCGCGGCGCCAGCTTCCCCTCGGCGTCGGGAAAAAGCATCATGACACGAGTGCCGAAGACCTCGCCAATATGGCGGAGGGCCACGTGCAGCAGGCTGGGCACGTCCAGGGCGGCGGCCACATCGTGGCTCATGGCATACAGCTGCTCCGCCGCTCGCCGCCGCCATTCGGCATCCTCGTACGATCGGATCTTCTCGATCGCGATCGCTCCCATCTGGGCCAGATGCACGAGGATCGATTCGTCCGCCTCGGTGAATTCGCCCGCGTCCTTGTCGGAGAGCTGGATCAGCCCGATGTTGCGGCCGTCGACGCCGATCAGCGGCACGGCGAGCCAGCCGCGTAGCGGCGGATGCGCGCCGGCAGCCTTGCTGAAGCCCCGCCACGCCGGGTGCGATTCGAGCTGGGCCTGGGTCAGGCGCATGGGACGGTTCGCCTCGCACACGAGGCGGTACACCCCGGACCCGTCCGGCTTCTGGGCGAAGTCCCGCCACGCCGCATACTTGTCCGACAACGCGACCGCGTGGATCGCGTGTCCCCAGTCCTGGTCGGTGCTCAGGCCGGAGATGGCCAGGTGGCAATCGATGATCTGACGCGCCCTCTCGGTCAGGATCTCGAGGGTCTCGTCGACGCTGAGGGTCGAGCTCACCGCCAGCGCCGCCGCGGCCAGGCCCTGGAGCTGGGCGACCTGCACCGCGCGCGCGGCCGCGGCGGCCGCGGCGGCCTCCCGCTCGTACTGGCGTACCGCGACGGCGTGTTGCCGGAGGCGTGCCGAGCGGCTGCTGATGATGGCCGCGACCGCCACGACGACGGCGAGCGCGAAGAGATGTTCCACGTCCGAGATCGCGAAGCGGAACCGAGGCGGGATGAACAAGAAGTCGAAGACGAGCACGCTCAGCACCGCGGTCACGATCGATGGACCTCGCCCGAGGTGGGTGGCGACGCCCACCGTCCCGATGAGGTAGATCATCAACAGGTTGCTGAGCGTGAAGTAGGACGCCATGTCCCAGGCGAGAATGGTGCAGAAGCCGACGACGCCCGCGCCCTGAGCGTAGGCGGGCCAGTTCCGGGGGTGCGCCAGCGAGCGGGTGACAGGCCTCGCCGAGGTGTCGTCGGGTGAGGGCTGGTTCAACTCACGCGGTTCTGCGCCCATCGATGCGGAAGCATAGCAGACCGAGCGGACCGCATCCATAACGCTTTCCTAATGCGGGTTCCTTCGCCTTCTTAACGCGAATGGCTTCCTTCTTGATGAGGTGCTCATTCAATCGACTGGTAGCGTGTCGAGCGGTGCCTCGCGACGGATCGACGATCGACGAAAGGGAGCGGTTCCTACAGGGAGCGATGCTATGGCGCGTCAAGGCGAGCTGAACGATCGCGGTGGGTCTCCATGGGCGGTGGTACTCGCGGGCGGCGAGGGGGTCAGGTTACGGTCACTTGTTCGCCGCCTGTGCGGCGACGAGCGCCCCAAGCAGTTCGTCCCTCTGCTGGGGCCACGAACGCTCCTGCGTCAGACGCTGGACCGAGTTGGGTTGGCCATTCCTCCCGAGCGGACGGTCGTGGTGGGTCTCGAGAGCCATGGACGATATCTGGCGGGGGAATTTACCGAACGACCGGCTCCGCATCTCCTCAAGCAGCCGACGGACCGCGGGACCGCCGCCGCAATTCTGTTCGCCGCGCAGTGGATCGAGGCCCGGGACCCATCGGCAACAGTCGTGTTCTGTCCTTCGGACCACTTCATTCCGGAGGAAGTCGAGTTCATGGAGCGGGTGATCGAGGTGGCGAGGTTCGTCGAGCGGCAGCGGGACTGGATGGTCCTGCTCGGGGCGGAGCCGACCCAACCGGAGACGGAGTATGGCTGGATCGAGCCCGGGGAATCCGTGGGCGCGGCCGGGGACGGCCTCATCTACCGCATCCGGCGGTTCCAGGAGAAGCCTTCGAGCGAAGCCGCGGAACGATTGTTCACGAAGGGGGGTCTGTGGAACACGTTTGTCTTTGTCGCCCGGGCTTCCGTGGTGCTCGCCGCGGGGCGGGAGTGCGTGCCGAGCATGGCCGACCGGCTGGCCCGCCTCTCGTCGTTCCGGGGTACCGCCCATGAAGCATGGGCGGTCCGCCAGGCGTACGCTCTTGCGCCGGCGGCCAACTTCTCGCGGTCCATTCTGGAGGCGTGCTCACAGCCTCTTGCCGTCGTGAAGATGCCGGGTCTCACGTGGTGCGATCTCGGCAGCCCCGGCCGCGCCCTGAAGACGATGGCCGAACGGGGAATGGCGGTTCCGCGGCATGCCGCCGCCACCGCGTGACCGCGGAGAGGAGCACGTCATGGTGCAGGCGGGCAAGTGGACCATCCGTCGCCCGGATGAAATCAAGTCGGCCGGGCATGTAGGCCGGTGGGCCGTCGTGGTCGGGGAAGGAGAAGACCGTCGGCCCGGAGCGCGAACGCGGTTACGCGAGACCCTGGAGGGAATTGGACGAGTCATTCCGCCGGAGCGCACGCTCGTGGTTGGCCTACCGGGCCATGCTCGAGACCAGGCGAGCCATGTCGACGAGGAGGGGGGCCCCCACGTGCTCGATGAGCCGGATGATCGAGGGACCGGGGCCGCCGTGCTCCTCGCCGCCCTGTGGATCGAGGCGCGGGAGCCCCGGGCAACGGTGGTGTTCCTTCCTTCGGATCGCGTCATCGGGGAGGAAGGGGTGCTCATGGCGCGCGTGGCGGAGATGGCGGACTTCGTGGAACGGCAGCCGGGGTGGATGATCCTGCTTGGCGTGCCACCGCGCGGGTCCGACACGGAGCGTGGCTGGATCGAGCCTGGTCAACGTGTCGGCTGGGCGGGCCCCAGTGCCGTCTACGGCATCCGACGATTTCATGATGGGCCCTCGGTCGCGGACGGGCAGTTGGCCAGCGGGTGTCTCTGGAACACCTGGGTCTGGGCGGCTCGTCCCGGTGTGGTTCTCGCCGCGGGCCGCGAATGCGCGCCGAGCCTCTACGAGCGCCTGGTCCAACTGCCGGCCTTCTGGGCGGGTCAGCACGAGCGGTGGGCGCTGCACCACGCGTACGCCCTCGCCCCGGCGGTGGACTTTTCGCGAGCCATTCTGGAGACGTGCTCACTACCACTTGCGGTCTTGAAGGCACCCTGAAGGGGAGCCGGCGATGCTCAGGAGCGTGAACGCTCTGAGGGGATTTACGATCGGGGCGACCGACGGCGACGTTGGACGCGTCGAGGCGTTCTATTTCGACGACACGTCCTTTACGATCCGGCACCTGGTGGTCGACACCGGCGGCTGGCTGGGGGGCCGGAAGGTCCTCATCTCGCCGAGGGCACTGGGTGACATCGACTGGGATGACCGGCGTATCGACGCCGCGTTGACGAAGGCCCAGGTCGAGAAAAGTCCGGACATCGACACGGACCGGCCGGTGTCGCGGCAGCAGGAGATCGAGTACTACCGGTATTACGGATATCCATCGTACTGGAGTGGGCCGTACCTGTGGGGCAGCTATTCGTTCCCCGTCGTGTCTCCGGGCCGGTCGGCCACCCTCGAGCACGAGCGGCGCTGGGAGTGGGGGCCTCAGGAGAGCGGCGATCCGCATCTCAGGAGCTCGGCCGCCGTGATCGGCTACCACATCGCGGCCACGGACGGCGATATCGGACATGTCGAGGATTTCCTGGTGGACGACGAGACGTGGTGTATCCGCTACATGGTCGTGGACACGAGCAACTGGTGGTTCGGCAGGAAGGTGCTCGTGTCGTCGGAGTGGATCACCCGCGTGGATTGGAGCGAGTCCCTGTTGCGGGTCGACATGACACGCGAGAAGGTCAAGAACAGCCCGGAGTACGACTCGTCAGGTCACGTGCAGCGCGAGTACGAGAGGCGCCTGCACGACTACTACGGCCGGCCGGGCTACTGGAGTGAGCGGAGAGACGAGGCGAATCCGAAGGCACGGTAGTGACGTGCCTCGACGAGGACGGATGGTGGCCACGCGATCGGCGTTCATCCTGGATCTGGAAGGCCAGCGCCGGGTGTGGGCCTGGCTCACGACGGTGGATCACAAGCGCATCGGAGTGCTCTACGGCACCACCGCCTTCGCCTTCTTCCTTCTCGGTGGTCTCGAGGCGTTGCTGATGCGCACTCAGCTCATCAGGCCGGACAACACGCTGGTGAGGGCCCAGACCTACAACGAGCTGTTCACCATGCACGGGACCACCATGATCTTCCTGGCCGTGATGCCGCTGTCCACGGCCTTCATCAACTTCGCGGTCCCGCTCCTCCTGGGCGCACGGGATGTCGCGTTCCCGCGTCTCAACGCGCTCAGCTACTGGATCTTCCTCGCGGGCGGGCTCCTCCTCAACGCGAGCTGGCTCCTCGGTGCCGCCCCGGACGCGGGCTGGTTCGGCTATGCGAACCTCACGTCGGCGCAGTTCTCTCCCGGGCTCAACGTCGACTTCTGGATGCTGGGCATCCAGATTCTCGGCATCTCCTCGATCCTGGGCGCCCTGAACTTCGTGGTGACCATCATCAACATGCGGGCCCCGGGCATGACCCTCATGCGCATGCCGGTGTTCGTCTGGATGGCCCTGGTCACGCAGTTCCTGGTGCTGCTGGCCTTCCCGGCGCTGACCGTGGGCCTCATCCTCCTCATGTTCGACCGCTTCTTCGGCACGCTCTTCTTCGTCCCGGCCGCGGGCGGCGACCCGTTGCTCTGGCAGCATCTCTTCTGGATCTTCGGCCACCCCGAGGTCTACATCCTGATCCTGCCGGCCATGGGGATCACCTCCGAGGTGATCCCCACGTTCGCCGGCAAGCCCCTGTTCGGCGCCCCGATGGTGATCTACTCCGGCATCCTCATCGGCTTTCTGTCCTTTGGCGTCTGGAGCCATCACATGTTCGCGGTGGGTCTGGGGCCGGTGGCCGACGCCGCCTTCTCGTCGGCCAGCATGCTGATCGCCGTCCCCACCGGCGTGAAGATCCTGAACTGGCTCGCGACGCTCTGGGGGGGCCGCCTCCGATTCAAGACCCCGCTCTGCTTCGCCCTGGGCTTCGTCGGCATGTTCACCATGGGGGGGCTCTCCGGGGTCATGCATGCCTCGCCGCCGGTGGACCTGCAGCAGACCGACAGCTACTTCGTGGTGGCCCACATTCACTACGTGCTGTTCGGCGGCTCCATCTTCAGCCTCGTCGCGGGCGTGTACTACTGGTGGCCGAAGATCTTCGGCCGGGCGCTGGACGAGCGCCTGGGCCGGTGGCACTTCGGGCTCATGTTCCTGGGTTTCAACCTGGCGTTCTTTCCCATGCACTACCTGGGGCTCATCGGGATGCCGCGCCGGATCTACACGTACGCGCCGGATCTCGGCTGGACCTTCTGGAACCTTGCCTCCACGATCGGGGCGTTTCTCATCGCCCTGTCCTTCGTCGTCTTCCTCGTGAACGTGGTCAAGACCACGCGCTCGGCCGGGCCGGCCGGGGCTGATCCCTGGGACGGCCGGACGCTCGAGTGGTCCATTTCCTCGCCACCGCCACCCTGGAACTTCAGCCGGATCCCGATCGTGCGTGACCGGGATGAGCTCTGGCTGCGCAAGCATGGGGACGAGGCGGGCCGCCGGCTTCCTGCCGAACCGCTTCCTGCCGAGCCCCAGCTCGAGCCCATCCACATGCCACGGCCATCCTTCTGGCCGATCCTCCTGGCCGGGAGCCTGCTCGTCATGGTGGGAGGCCTTGTCATCGGCATCGAGCCGGTCGTGATCGGCGGCATGCTGACCCTCTACTGCATCGCCCGCTTCGCGCTCGAGTACCACCGGAGGCCCTCGGGCTACGAGGTCCTGCCGCCGTTGGCACACGAAGCAGGCGTTCGCGGCACGGAGGGATGATGGTGGTCGTCTTGCGCGGGCATCCGTCGAGCGGCGGTCCCGGGATCGAGCCCCGCTGGACACGGAGCGACAAGCACGGGGTGGGGACCGCCTACTCGGCGGTGAGCCGGGTCTGGTTCACCGTGTCCAAGGGCATCCTCAACGAGGTCTACTATCCGACCATCGATCGGCCCCAGATTCGCGATCTGCAATACCTCGTCAGTGACGGGACCACCTTCTTCCGCGACGAGCGCCATCTGGACAACACCCACGAGTACCTGGCCGCCGACACGCTGGGCTATCGCATCACCAATGTCGATCCCCGGCGGCGCTATCGCATCGTCAAGGAGGTCATCGCCGACCCGCATCGGCCCTGTGTGCTCGTCCACACGCGGCTGGAGGCGGAGGACGACGTCCTCGCCCGGTTGCGCCTCTACGCCCTGCTCGCGCCGCACCTGGATGGCGGCGGCCGGGGCAACAGCGGGAACGTGGTGGCCACCAGCTGGGGCAAGGTGCTGGCCGCGCACAAGGGCGGTACCTGGCTCGTGCTGGGCGCCTCGGTCCCGTTCCGGCGATGCTCGTGCGGCTACGTGGGGACGACCGACGGCTGGCAAGACCTGGCTCACGACTTCCGCATGGACTGGGAGTTCGACTGTGCGCCCGATGGCAACATCGCTCTGACCGGCGAGCTCGACATCCGACAGAGCCGGGAGTTCGTGCTGGCGCTGGCCTTCGGCGACACCCTGCACCACGCCCTCGTCACGATGACGCAGGCCCTGGCGACGCCATTCTCCGGGCACCGTGTGCGCTTCGTCGAGCAGTGGCAGCGCGCCAGCCGTCACCTGCTGCCGTTGACGGAGAAGGCGACGGGGGACGGCGGGCGCCTCTACCACGTGAGCCACGGCGTGCTCCTGGCGCACGAGGACAAGACCTACGATGGGGCCGTGATCGCGTCGTTGAGCATTCCATGGGGCGAGTCCGCGAGCGACGACAACCTGGGGGGCTACCATCTGGTCTGGCCCCGGGACATGTGCCACAGCGGCACCGCGTTGCTCGCCGCCGGCGGCAAGGAGGTGCCGCTCCGCGCCCTGATCTATCTGGCCTCCGCCCAGAACGAGGACGGCGGCTTCTACCAGAACTTCTGGATCAACGGCGAGCCGTACTGGCGCGGTACCCAGCTCGACGAGACGGCCTTCCCGATCTTGTTCGCCTGGCGGTTGCACGAAGCCAAGGCGCTCCAGGACTTCGACCCGTATCCGGTCGTGCTGAAGGCGGCCGCTTATCTCATCCACCATGGCCCGGTCACCCCGCAGGAGCGCTGGGAGGAGAACAGCGGGTACTCGCCCTCGACCCTGGCCGTCCAGATAGCCGCCCTCATCTGTGCCGCGGCCTTCGCGCGGGAGCGGGGCCACCCGGCCACCGCGCACTACCTCGAAGAGTACGCCGACTTTCTCGACGCCCACCTCGAACGGTGGACGGTGACCACGGACGGATCGCTGGTCCCGAGCATTCGCCGCCACTTCATCCGCATCCATCCGGCGGACGTCCGCGATCCCCAACCTGACGAGGACGCCAACCACGGGCTCCTGGATCTGCGCAACCAGCCGCCCGGGGCGCCCACCGCATTTCCGGCCAAGGACATCGTGGATGCGGGGTTCCTCGAGCTGGTCCGCTACGGCATCCGCAAGCCGGGGGACCCGCTGATCGAGGATTCACTCCGCGTGGTGGACGCGATCCTCCGGGTAAACACCCCGTTCGGCCCCTGCTGGCGACGCTACAACCACGACGGCTACGGGCAGCGGGAAGATGGCGGGCCCTATCAGGGATGGGGATACGGACACGCCTGGCCGCTGCTCACGGGAGAGCGGGGGCACTACGAGCTGGCGGCCGGGCGCGACGTAGGGCCGTTCATCCGGGCCATGGAGGGGTTTGCCACGCAAACGTGCCTGCTGCCCGAGCAAGTGTGGGCGTTGCCGGATCGTCCCGGGGCCCACATGAGCTTCGGCCGCCCTACCGGAGGCGCCATGCCGCTGGCCTGGGCGCATGCCGAGTACATCCAGCTGGTGCGCTCCGCCGCGGACGGCCAGGTCGTCGGCCTGATCTCGGCCGTCGCCGACCGTTACCGCACCCGCCGGACGGTGCCGCGGTTGGAGATCTGGACATTCAACCGGCAGGTGCGCTCGGTATCGACCGGAGGCACCCTGCGGATCCAGGCGGCCTCCTCGTTCCGGTTGCGGTGGACCGGCGACGAATGGCAGCGCGCCCAGGACACGGACTCCACGCCCATCGATACCGGCCATCACTACGTGGACATCCAGGTGCCGCCGGCGCAGAGGGCTCCGGTCCGCTTCACCTTCTTCTGGACGGTAGCAGGACGCTGGGAAGGGCGGGATTTTCAGGTGGGAACGGTGCCGCCATGACCAGTAAGGGAGAATCGGAGCCATGATCCGATTGAAGCGAGTCTACGAGAAGCCTTCCCGAACGGATGGCCTGCGAATCCTGGTCGATCGCCTGTGGCCGCGCGGTTTGACCAAACAGCGCGCCGCGGTGACATTGTGGCTGAAGGACGTGGCCCCGAGCACGGAGCTGCGCAAGTGGTTCGGCCACGCTCCCGGTAGATGGAAACAGTTTCAAGCCCGGTACCGGAAGGAGCTCCGTGCGAAGAAGGATGCGCTCAGGCTGCTGAGGCAGAAAAGCAAGACGCACACCGTTACCCTGCTCTACGGCGCGCGGGACGAAGAGCACAACGAGGCGCTCGTCCTGAAGAAGGTTCTCGAAGGTCGCAGATGATGCCGGCGTGATCCCATGCGCGTTCGACCCAACACGGTCCTGCTGCTCGTCTCGCTGCTGCTGCTCCCGGTTGCCGCGGCGTACATCCAGTGGGGTACGTTTGGCCTTCCGACGGTGTCGTCCAGCCTCACGTCGATGCTCGAACGGGCGGAGCCTTACGGCTTCCCGGCCTGGCTGCGCATCACCCACTACGTGAACCTGCTATTCCTGGTGCTCCTCATTCGCAGCGGCTTGCAGATCCTCATGGACCATCCCCGGCTGTACGGGAACGTCCACTGCACCCCCGGGACGGAGTGGCTCCGACTCACGCCGATCCAGGTGCCGAAAGATCGCGTCTGGACGGCAAAAGACGATTCTCGGCCTCTTTCGGCCTGGAT
>Ga0105241_10000115_pt1 | contig 57755 bp, 55 predicted proteins | sample KBSC64metaG_FD_80422 | JGI IMG/M metagenome (GOLD analysis project Ga0105241, IMG submission 80422) | Corn rhizosphere microbial communities from Kellogg Biological Station, Michigan, USA - KBS C6-4 metaG | ecosystem: Host-associated > Plants > Roots > Rhizosphere > Soil | place: Michigan, USA... | reverse complement strand
TGCCGATGTATGCGTTGGCGCCGACATCCATGCCACGCATGCGCTCCGCGGGCTGTTCGAGCGAGGTGACCAGAATCAATGGGATCTGGCGATGCGCCGCGGAGGCACGGATCGTCTCGCACAAGGTGAACCCATCCATGCGCGGCATTTCGACGTCGCTCACCACGGCATCGAACGTGCGCTCGCGCAGCAAATGCCAGGCGTCGGCGCCATCAACCGCGGTCGTGACTTCGTATCCAGCGCCTTCGAGCATACTTTGTTCCAGTGTTCGCGTCGTAATCGAGTCGTCCACGACCAGCACCGATTTCCGCGCGCTTCCGGATGGATCGGCGACCAATCGTCCGGCGCCGCTCACGGCCAGCGCCGCGGGAATCGCGTCCGCCACGTTGAGCACGAACGCAATCTCTCCGGATGCAAGAATCGCCGCGCCACTCAGTAACGGCACGGAATCCCCGACACGCGCCAAGTGCCGGACGACACATTCGTCTTCGTCGATCATGGTGTCGACCGCCAGGGCGACTCGCCCTTCGAGACCACGCATCACCGCCAGCGACACGGCACCGGTCACGGGCTTCTCGACCAACGGGGGGCCCAACAATCTGGCCAGCGAGACGATAGGGATGGGAGTATCCCCATCCAACAAGAGGACGTCGCGCCCTTCAGCGCGACGCATGTCCTCCGGTTGTGCACGGACAAGTTGCGCGACATACGTCGTCGGAATCGCGACGACGTGGCCGCTGGCCGAGACCAGCAAGGCGCGAATGACTGCCAACGTCAATGGACACTCCATGATGAATGTCGTCCCCTGGCCAAGCTCCGACATCACGTGCACCCGGCCTCCAACGCGCCGCACCGCCGCGTCGACCACGTCGAGCCCGACCCCCCGCCCGGAAATGGCGGTCACTCCGGTGCGCGTCGACAATCCACTCAAGAACAGGGTGCGCAACAATTCTTCATCAGTGCTCGGCACCGCGATGCCACGCCGCTCCAACGTCGCCCGCAACCGATCGCGATCGACCCCCGCCCCGTCGTCGGACACGGTGACGATCATGCGATCGCCGCCGAGCGAAGCGGAGACCGAAACCGTTCCAACTTCGGGCTTTCCGTGGGCGATGCGTTCCGCGGGGGTCTCGAGTCCGTGATCGACCGCGTTCCGCACGAGATGGAGTAGCGCCTCGCGCAAGATGTCGAGCACCGCGCGATCGGCTTCGACGTCGCCACCACTCACGACGAGCGTCGCCGTCTTCCCGACTTCAGTCGCAACGTCGCGCACCGCGCGTGCCAAAGGTTCGCACGCATCGGCGAACGGACGCATCCGCACCGATTGGACGTTATCGAACATCTTGCCGATCATCCCATCGAACGTGTCCGCGTCGCTGCCAATCCCTTCCGCGATTGCGTCAGCGCCCGTCGACACGTGCCGAAGATTGTGTTCGAAGGTGTCGAGCAACGAGACCAACTCCGAGTCGCGCGAATCACGTTGCAGCGTTTGACGCACGTTCGGTCCGACGGTTCGCCATTGTGCAGACCACCGACGGACGAAATCCGACAGCTCCGACGCTTGTTGCGTGCGCGATCTCAGACGGCTACGGCTCACGGCCAACTGGCTTCCAGCGGTCATGAGTGAATCGATCTTCTCCGACTGCACACGCATCGATCCAGCGGTTGGCCCGGTCGGCGCAGTCGGAAGCGTCGTTGCAGAGACAGTGGACGGGGGCGACGTCTCACGCATCGGCGGCGCTGGAACGGGCGCGTCTGGTGACGTGCTCGATGCGTCATCAGGCGACGACGATGACGTCGATGAAATACCAGGATCTACGACTGCGCCGGAAACGACACGAGCTTCAACCTGTGTAATCGGGGCTGCGTCGAGCGATTGTCCCGCACGCAATCGTGCGCCTGTGTCGGCTAGTGCGTCTGCCGCAAAAAACAGTGTCGCGAAATCCGCAGGCTGTAGTGCCTGTCGTCCGTCGCGAACGGCGCCGAGCATATCCTCCAAGGCGTGACAGGCGGGCTCGACGTAGGGAATGCCAGTCGCGCGCGACGCACCTTTGAGGGTATGTGCGGCACGAAAGATCCGAGCGAGCGCCTCGGGATCGGTAGGACGTTCCTCCAGGACGAGCAGGCTCTCATTCATTGCGCTGAGCTGCTCATCCAGATCCTCGAGGAACGCGGCCTGTAACCGGGTCGCGAGCGCCTCCTTGTTCATCCGAAGTGGCGGCTCGTGCGCATGCTTCCACCTGCACCACCCCGTCCACTCGGCGCGGCGTCCTGACCAATCAATGCCAGCAGTTTGGCGCCGAGCTCGGTGAGATCGCGCGCGGCGCGCTCGTTTTGTTGGCTCGCGACGACGTGTTGTTGCGTCGCTTCCTGAATGTTGGCCATCGCTTGCCGGATCTGTGCCATTCCCGCGGCTTGCTGGCCGGATGAGGCGAGAATTTGCGCCGATGTTTGTGCGCTTTGCGCGATGACACCCGTTAGCGATCGAATCGTCTCGCCGGCATCGGCCACTTGTTGAATTCCGACGGCGGCTTGTTGTGTCCCACGTTCCGATACGATCACGGCGCTGCTCGTGCCGCGTTGAATGTCACCCAGGATTTGCCGCATCTGCACTGTGGCTTTCTTGGACCGCTCCGCGAGCCGGCGAATCTCCGTCGCCACGACGCGAAATCCGCTCCCTTCCTCGCCGGCTCGCGCGGCCTCGATCGCGGCGTTGAGCGCGAGGAGATTACTCTGCTCCGCGATTTCGTCGGCGGTCGCGATCACGTCGCCGATCGCTTGGGCCTGTTGCGCCAGCGAAGTCACGTTGGCGGCCATCGAATCGACGTGGGCGCGTACCTGGTTCATCGCGGTGACGCTGTCGTCTACGGCTTTCTGTCCGGTGGCTCCGATTTCCGCCGCGCGTTGCGCCGCTTCGGCCATGGCGCGAGCGCGCTGCGTGGCTTGTTCTGAAGTCTGCGCGACTTCATCCACTGTCGCGGCCGTTTCGGCGACCGCCGCCATCGATTCGCTTGCGCCAGCGGCTTGCTCTGTGGTCGACGCGAGAATTTGCGACGAGGAGGCCGCCAGCACCGTGGTCGTTTCGCCGAGGACGCGATTGATCGAGCGGCTGAGCCCGACCGCGGATCCGATCCCGACGAGCATCGCCAACGTGATCACCCCGATGATTTCTTGCTCGGCGCGTTCATCCTCGTGCCGCGCGGTGGCGAACGATGCATCGTTGCGCAGATTGCTGCGCTCGATGATCGCCTCGTAGCCTGCCGTCGCGTTGCTCAATGCCCGAAATCCAACGATCGCCATCACGACGATCAGTACGAGCAAGAAACCAAAGCCGATCCAGATTCGCCGATTGATCGTCAACGCCCCATCCTCCGTCCGAGTGAAAACCGCACCGTCATATCGCGACGTCCTCATATTCCTGCATTTACCCAACCGCTATGCCTGCAACCGCAACAACGCCTCCGGCTCGAGCACTTGCATCGCGTCGGGAGTCATCCCGGCGACGAGGTTCCGCCCCGACACCGGTTCCAACGGTGCATCCAGCGCGGTCACGTGATGCACCCGATCCGCCAGGATGCCGAACTCCGGCCGCGCCTCGCCAACGACGATGACGCTCGCGAGATCACTCAACGCATTGAGCGGGAGCCCGAGCGCACTCCGAATATCCAGAATGGTGAGCAGATCACCGCGCCATACCACCACCCCGAATGCGAGTGGGTTGCGGCTCGGGAGACGAGAGAACATCGTCAGTCGAAAGACTTCGTGCGTGAAGCCCGAATCGATTGCGTATCGTTCGCCGGCGAGCGTAAAGGTGATGAACTCGGTCATACGTGCTTTCTCCCACGAAGCGTCCTACGTATGCTCCTCTTCATGCGGCCGCCTCCGCCAATGTGAGTTGCACGCGAGTCGCAGCTACGAGCGTCCCCGCCGGCTCATTCCCTGACGCGGGAACGATGGCCTTAGCGGGCAGTTTATCGAGCAACGCGATCGCGTTCCCGAAGGCGAGCCGAGCCCCTTGCACATCGCCGGTGCGACGGAGCGCGCTCCCGAGCGCGATGTGTGCCACGATCAAGGTGCGGTCGAGGTATATGGCACGACGCGCCGCCGTCGCCGCATCCGCGTGTCGCCCCGCCTCCGCGAGGAGCACCGCGTGTAGATACATCAACTCGGCGGATTCACGCCAGCGTTCCAATCCACGCGCGCACCATTCGTCTGCCTCGCGTAGACGGCCGCGGTTCGCCAACGTGCGAATACGTGAGATATATTCTGCTTCGGTTTCTTCCGTGGCGACGGCTGAGACTGGAAGCGGAGCCACAGGGGGTGGCACGTCGACGCGCGGTGTTGTGACGAGGATGGGATCCTCGGGCACAGGAATTACGTCGGGGATCACCGGTGTGGCTGTCACGACAGCCATCCCTGGAACTGGAGTCGTCGCGGCGGCACGCGCCCGACGATACGCAAGTCCCGCGCTGGTGATCACGACGTCGCACGGCACCATGTCCGACAGCATCGGATCCGAAGCGCCGAGGAAGAGCCACCCATCGTCGGTCAGCGAATCGAGCAGCTTCGTGGCGACCTGCGCAATGGACGTCTCGTCGAAATAGATCAAGACGTTGCGACAGAGAATCAGGTCCATCCCCCACACTCCCAACGCGGGCGAAGGAAAGGTGTCGAGTCCCAAATTCAAATACCGAAATTCGACCGGCGTACGGAGTGGAGCCTGGATTTCGTACATCCCATCGCGACGATGGAAGTGGCGCTTGATGATCTCATCCGACACGCCGCGCATGGACCATGCCCCGTAACGTCCACGTTGCGCGACGCGAAGCCGAGCGCGGGAGAGATCGGTCCCGAGGACGGTGGCGCCGACCGCGCGATGCTCGTCGTGCAGGATCATGGAGAGAGTATACGGCTCTTCACCGGTCGAGCATCCCGCGCTCCACACCCGCAGGCCGCGCCCCGCGGGTCTGAGATGTGGGAGGACTTCACGGCGGATGTAATCGAGCTGATCGGATTCGCGAAAGAAGTATGTCTCTCCGACCGTCAACTGCGCGAACAGCTCGTCGAGCATCACGGTGTCGCGACTGATCACGGTCGCGTACTGTTCCAAATCGTTGATGCGCGCCGCCGCCATTCCCCGCCGGATTCCGGCTTCAGCGATGATGCGGCGATTTTCCGGGAACACGAGTCCGGTTCGCTCGTACACGATGGCGGCGATCCGGTCGAGCTCCTCGGCCGTCATGCTCACGCGCCGACGGGAATCCGAACAGTAAAGGTCGTCCCGTGCTCGCTCGATTCGACCTCGATCGTGCCGTCGTGAGCCTCGACGATCTCTTTCGTGATCACCAGCCCGAGCCCCGTCCCGACGATCTTATTGTTGGCCGCGGAATTCACCCGGCCATACTTGGTGAACAGGGTTCCCAGCCGATCTTGCGGAATCCCCTGCCCTGTATCGCTCACGCTGATGACGGCGGAGGGACCGTCACGCCGGAGCCAGACGATGATATTCCCACCGTCCGGCGTGTACTTGATCGCGTTGGAAAGCAGATTATCGACGACCTGTTCCATCTTCCGGCTATCGACATCGGCGACCAATGGTGTATCGGCGCCGTCGATCCGCAGAGTCTGCCCTTTGGCATCCGCATGGACATTCGCCTGCTGCACACTTCGGCTCGCCAATGCCGCGAGGTCGACCGATTCGCGCTGCAGGGTCAGATAGCCGGCGTCGATGGCCGAATAATCCAGATAGTTGGTAATGAGATGGACGAACTTCGTGGCCGAATCGCGTGCGACGGTGAGAAGCTGTTGTTGGCGCTCGGTGAGCGGTCCCCCTTTCCCGGCGAGGACCAACTGCAGGAGTCCGAGCACCGTTCCGGCCGGGTTCCGCAGATCGTGCGTCACCATCGAATAGAAGTCGGTCTTCAGCTTCTGCAGCTGTTGCTGCGCGACGATCCCCTCCCGGTGCGCGATGGCCTGCCGGAGCGCGTAGAAGAATTCCGGCTCTCCGCCCTGTCCGGTGAGATACTGCTTCTCGATGTACCCGTCACTCCCCGCCTGCATCGCCGAGGTGGCGGAGGCAACGCCCCCGACTCCTGTCAGAACGACAATGGCCGATCGGTGGTCCCGCCGCCGGAGCTCCCGCAGTATATCCATCCCGTCGGCGTCCGGGAGAAGAAGATCGAGAAGAATGAGATCGTAGGGCGGCTCCTGCGCATGCCGCTCGAGTGCCTCCCGCCCATCGGCGGCCTCGTCCACGATGGCGCCGGCCCCGCCGAGGAGGGCGGAGAGAAAGGCTCGAATCGCCCGGGAGTCATCGACCGTGAGGATCCGCTTCTGGTCAAATGCGACCGGATCAGACAGGTAGGGAGCGGCCATATAGGAAATCTAGGGCCAGACGCCCGACCTTGGCGAGTAGGGGGGCGAATGCGACGTCACGAAATTATGCAGGGGAATGGAGGGCAGTCCGATGCGGCGACTGCCCCACCTCCAACGATCCGCCTATCACTGCCTATCACTGCTTGGCGTATTCATCCCAGAGCGCCGCAATGGCTTTGGTGCCGAGCCGAAAGTTCTCGACGCTCATCCACTCGTCGGGGGCGTGGGCGTTTTCCCCAGGGAGTCCGAAGCCGACGAGTAGAACAGGAGCGCCGAGCACACGTTGGAAATCGCCCACGACGGGAATCGATCCCCCTTCCCCAACGATCACCGGCTCCTTTCCAAACGCCGCATGCAACGCGCGGCGCGCCGCGTCGAAAATGGGACCGTGGATATCGGCGCGCCATGGGCGACCGCCGTGCAGCGCAGTGACGGTGACGGAGACGCCGGCGGGTGCCACCTTGGCGATATGTGTCTTGAAGAGCTGCTCGACGGTGGTTGGGTCCTGATCGGGGACGAGACGGCAACTCACCTTCGCCATGGCTTTGGCGGGGAGCACCGTTTTGGCACCTTCGCCCGTGTAGCCGGAGAGAAGACCGTTGATCTCACACGTCGGACGGGTCCACAACCGTTCGAGCGTCGTATATCCCTGCTCTCCGCCAAGTGCCGAGGCGCCGACTTCGTGCAGGAGACGATCGTCGGAGAATGGAAGCGCGCGCATCCCATCGATCACGCCGCGATCGAACGGAGAGATGGCGTCGTAGAATCCTTCCACCGCGACGCGACCGTTTGCGTCATGGAACGACGCAATGATTCGCGCGAGGGCCGTCGCGGGATTCACCACCGCGCCGCCGTAGATGCCGGAGTGCAAGTCGCTGGATGGGCCTTGCACGTCGATCTGGAAGTACGCGAGTCCACGCAACGACGAGAGAATCGATGGCTGTCCTTCGGCGAACATCGACGAATCGGAAATGACGACGGCATCGCACGCAAGGAGCTGGCGATGTTTCTCCACGAACGCGGCGAGATGTTCGCTCCCGACTTCTTCTTCCCCTTCCGCGAGCACGATCACATTGCACGGCAGCGTGCCGCGCGTGGCGAGATGTGCTTGTAGCGCTTTGATGTGGAGGAACAGCTGTCCTTTGTCATCGACCGAGCCGCGCGCGAAAATCTTTCCATTGCGAACTTGTGGCTCGAACGCCGGCGAAGTCCAGAGGTCGAGTGGCTCGGGCGGCTGAACGTCGTAGTGCCCGTACACGAGCACAGTCGGCGCCTTTTCTCCGGCACCGCGATATTCGCCGATGACCGCGGGATGACCGCCGGTTTCGTGCACGGACGCCACCAACCCGGCCTGCTCCAACGATTGCTTCACCCACTCCGCCGCTCGCCGCGTATCCGCGTTGTGCTGCGGCTGAGCACTGACGCTCGGGATGCGAAGGAAGTCGAACAGCTCCTCTTCATTCCGGGCTTCGTGTTGAGTCAGGTACTGGTCGAGGTCGGTAGCGATAGATGTCATGGGAGGGGAATGAGTGCTCCGGCGGCGAGGCCACCGAATGTCGCGAGAAGAGAGAGGACGACGCTAAGTCCGACGTACAGCGTGGCACGAAGATAGAGGCCGCCGTCGATCAGACCGACGGTCTCCATGCTGAAGGTCGAGAAGGTCGTGAAGCCGCCACAGAGTCCGACGACGAGTGCCGCGCGGAGGGTGTTGTGGGTCTGGCTGTGGAGAAAGACTCGGGTGAAGAGCCCGATCGCAAAGGAGCCGACGATGTTGATGACAAGCGTTCCCAGAGGGAACCGGCCGCCGGCGAGCGCGGTAATGGGACCGCCGATCAAATACCGGCAGAGGGTCCCGATGGCCCCGCCCAACGCGATCCAGAGGAGCATGGGGGGAATTTAATAGGAGCCGCGCCGTCTCTTAGCGCGGCTCCTCGCCATCTGTCGCTACTCGAACTGCCGCCGGAATTCCTCGAGCTCGGCGCGCATCGCCGAAAGTTCGGAGCGAAGCTCGTCGACCGTGCGCTCGAGCGCGGAGAGACGGTCGGCGCTTCCCGGCTTTACGCCTGTGGGAGTCGGCTCGGCATGCGCGGCCACATTTATTTCGCCTGCCAGGAGATGCGCATACCGAAGCTCCTTTTGCCCCGGCTGTCGGGGCAGCTGCATGACCATCTCGCGAACCATCAACGCATGGAGCGTCGTCTCGACTTCGCCAAGGTCGTCGAACGACTCGATCCGGGCGGTGCGAATCCGGAGCTCGCCGGGCGTTTGGGCGCCGCGGAGCATGAGAACGCACAGGACCGCGATTTCCCGGATATTGAGTCCCATGACGTCGTCGACGCGGTGGGCGTATTTCATGACCCGGGCGTCGATGCCGCGTGTGGCCCGGATCAGCCCTCGTTGGCGGAGGGCGTCGATGGAGCGGGTGACGGTGGCTTCGTCGTATTTGACGACGGGGTCGCGATTCGACGCCTGGTTACACGCGTTGACGAGCGCGTTGAGGGAGAGCGGGTAATACTCAGGTGTGGTTTGCTCTTTTTCGATGAGGGAGCCGAGCACACGGACGTCGACGTCGGAGAGAGGCTCGCTCATGACCGGCAGTTTCGGGAGAGGTGGGACAGGTCACACATGGCGCCAAGTTAGGGCGTGGTACTGCGGAACACAATTGAAAAGAAGCAACATTAATCATACGCGCCAATGATTCGATGCGTTGATGGCTTTTTTATTAAAGAGAGTCGCTATCGGAGAGCCTGGATGCGGCGTTGGACGGCGCGGACATGTTTTTTCTCTCCTTCTGTCGTTTGTATCCGTTCCAGATTTTTCAACCACGCAAGTACCGCGTGCTTCCCAGGATGAGGCGGAATTTTGAATCGATCATAATCCAAATCGATCTCTGCGCCATCGCTCGTGCACCATCGTTTGATCTCCCGCAAAACGCTTTCGCTCGAACGCCATGCCTTCTTCGGAATCCAGCCGAGTCGAGTTTAAGGCATTGCTTTACAACAGTGGTCGCACTTCCTGCACATTGCGCGGCAACGTTGCTGCTAGTTGAGCATACGAGCGCGACAACGCCAGCCTACGCCAGCGATTTTCTTCATCTATACATCCTCGCGATGTGACGATTCCGGTCCGACGATCGCCAGTCAGTTCATGGGAGGATTCAGTCGCTCCAAGATATCATATGCCGGCACCTCGGGTCGTCATCCGACGGCGACAGGGAGCGGCGCTCGAAATGCCGCGTGCAGCGCGGCGGTTGGTATGTCACGTCGCCAACTGGCCCGCCACCAACTCCGAGATATCGTACACCGGAACTTCCGACGCTGTGGCCGTCGCGCCGTCCCGGATCATCGTCATGCAGAATGGACAGGCTACCGCGAGCGCATCCGCGCCCGTTGCCAGCAACTCCTCCGTTCGCTCGACATTGATCCGCTTTCCTGTCTTCTCTTCCATGAACATCCGCCCACCACCAGCCCCGCAGCACAACCCACGACTCCGCGACCGCGGCGCCTCGACCAACTCGACAACCGGCAACGCCCGCCGCAACGTCTCACGCGGCGCGTCATACACATCATTGTACCGCCCGAGATAGCACGAGTCGTGATACGCCACCGTGAGCTTCTTCCCCGCATCGGTGTGCAGCAACGGCACACGCTCTCCTTCGAGCAACCACTCGATGTACGTCGAGTGATGAATCACCTCGTAATTTCCACCCAACTGCGGATACTCATTCCCAATCTGATGGAAGCAATGCGGACAGCTCGTCACGACCGTCTTCACGCCATACCGATCGAGCGTCTCGATATTTTCTTTCGCGAGCATCTGATACAGATACTCGTTCCCCATCCGCCGCGCCGGGTCGCCGTTGCATTTCTCTTCCTGGCCGAGGATCGCGAACTTGACGTTGGACGCTTTGAGAATCCGCGCGAAGGCGACCGCGATCTTCTTTGCGCGATCGTCGAACGAGCCCATGCATCCGACCCAGAACAACACTTCAGGACGCTCGCCGCGCTCCACCATCTCCGCCATCGTCGGGATGTCGAGCCCCTCCGCCCACTTGGCACGATCACCGGGATTGAACGCCCACGGCGATCCATTCCGCTCCAGCGACTCGAACGCCGGCTGGACCTCCGCGGGGAACCGCGACTCCATCAACACCAAATCACGGCGCATCTCCATGATCGTGTCGAGGTGATCGATCGACACCGGGCACTCCTGCACGCACGCACGACAACTCGTGCACGCCCAGAGCTCGTCTTCCGTGATATAGTTGTCGAGCAACCGATGCTCGAGCACCGCCGTCGCCCCTTCACCGGCGACGCCGAGATCGGCCCCTTCGCCGGCGGCAAGCGTCGGGTGCACCACCTGACCGATGTCACCCGTCGCGAGCGGCGCCAACTCCATCAATCGCTCGCGCACGTTCACGATGATCTTTCGCGGACTGAGCGGCTTCCCCGTCAAATTCGCGGGACACGCCGCGGTGCAGCGACCGCATTCCGTACACGAATATCCATCCAACAAATTCTTCCACGTCAGATGTACCACATCCGACGCCCCGAATTGCTCCGCATTCTCGGCTTCGAGGTCCATGTATCGCATGACCCCTTTCGCTCCGGGACCATTCGTATTCGAGAGATACGTGTTCGGGAGCGACGTCAGTACGTGCAGGTGCTTCGAGAACGGGAGATAGTTCAAGAACGCCAGGATCAGAAGCGCGTGCGCCCACCAGCTCACGGTCCGTCCCGTCTCCAGCGCTGCGGGGGAGAGCGGCGCCAACGCCTTGCTCAACACGAATGAGACAGGCTTCACCACCGACGCGGCATCCGGCGCCAGGGCAAAACCGAACGCACCCAGCAAGATCAACGAGATCATCAATCCCGCGATCATCGACAAGATGAAAATCGCGTCGCCGGAATGGACCTTATCCCCCTGCAACCGTTTCGGTTTGATCACGAGCCGCCGGTACAACAACGCCGACACCGCCGCGAGCACCAGCACCGCGAACAGCTCCTGTGACCACAGGTACAATGCGTAAATTGGCGCCGGAAGAATCGCCGCGTACGTGAAGCCCGGGAACAATCCCCCCGCGATGATCTCGACCGTCCCGATGGTCAGGACGACGAACCCCCAAAAGACCGACGCGTGCAGCGCACCAGCCGCCGGATCGCGAAGGATCTTGGTCTGCGCCAACCCGATCACGACGAGATTCTTGATTCGCGTCAGCGGATGATCCGCACGGTCGTCCGGCTTCCCGACCGTGCGCATGTACTGCACGAGACGCTGCGCGTTGTACGAGAAATACGCGGCCGCCGCCGCGGTGATGAAGACGAACGCCACATGGCCAGTGGTCATGCAAGCTCCACAGGTGAAGTACCGCGCATCGCAGTGCATATCCAACTGCACATCCAACTGCACATCCAACTGCACATCGGAACGCGCGCCGGGGTGAGCGTAGAGACGCGCGCGGACGTCGCCTTCGACGTCATCCGCGCGCTTTGGCTGCCTTGACCGCTTGTGTCAGCGCCGGCACGATCTCGAGCGCGTCACCAACGATGCCGTAATCCGCCACCTTGAAGATCGGGGCCTCTTTGTCCTTGTTGATCGCGACGATCGTCTTGGACGTGCGCATTCCCGCGAGGTGCTGAATCGCGCCGGAGATGCCGACCGCGACATATAGTTGCGGACTGACCAGACGTCCCGTCTGCCCGATCTGATCGGTGTGCGGGCGCCATCCATCATCCGTCACCGCACGCGTCGCACCGACGGCGGCGTTGCCGAACGCATCGGCGAGTTCTTCCACCAGCTTGAAGTTCTCCGGCGCCTTGAGACCGCGGCCACCGCTCACGATCACCGGCGCTTCACCCAAATCGAGCTTCGCGCCGCCGCCCAGCTTCACTTCTTTCACCACGACACGCGCCGCGGAAGGATCGCCGACAGGCTGTGCCTGCTCGACCGTGCCGCTCTTCGGATTCTCAGCCGGTGTGAACGTATTCGCACGCACGGCGATCAAGGCGGGGGTCGCGGTCATCTTCACCGTCGCGACAACTTTACCGATGTTGACGGGGTGTTTCACGACCAACGCATCGCCGTGCGACTCGATCGACGTCACGTCGGTCACGAGCCCGACACCGAGCTTGGCGGCGATGCGCGGTGCGAGATCGCTCCCGAGCGCCGACGTCGGGAAGATGGCGGCACGATAGCCGCCGCTCGTGATGCGCTCCGCCGTAAAGGCGGCGGTCGCTTCAGGATTGTACCGCTCGAACGCCGGATGCTCGACGACGACCACCACGTCGGCACCATATTGCGCGAGCTGCGATGCGCGCGCCGCGATGCCGGGGGCACCAACGAGCACGGCATGCACCGCACCACCCGTCTTATCCGCCAACGACCGCGCCGCGGTCACCGCTTCGAATGCGATCTTGCGGAGCTCGCCGTTACGCGCTTCCGCGAATGCCAGAATGTTCGCCATGATTACAGTACCTTCGCTTCAGTTTGGAGCAACCGCACGAGCTCGGGAACGGCCGCAACCCCTTCACCGATGATCCGCCCCGCGGCACGTTCCGGAGGCAGCGCCATCGACGACACAGTCACGCTCGTCGCGCCCAATTGCGCGGGTTTGGATTCGAGCGGCTTCTTCTTGGCCGCCATGATCCCCTTGAGCGACGGATACCGCGCCGCGTTCAACCCTTGATCGACGGTCAACACCGCGGGAAGTGGGAAGTCGACAAATTCCTGCCCACCTTCGATGTCGCGCTTCGCCGTCCCGGTCGCACCATTCAGTTCGAGCTTGGAGATTGCCGTCACCACAGGCATCCCCAACAATTCTCCCGTCGCCGCGCCGACGACGCCGTTGGACGAATCAGCAGACTGCTTGCCGAACAAGATCAAATCGTATCCGCCGTCGCGCAGCTCGGCCGCCAACGCGGTCGCGATCGCGATACTGTCGAATGGGATCTTGTCGGTCTTGAGCTGCACGCCACGATCGGCGCCCATCGACAATGCTTTGCGGATGGTCTCCTGCACGACGTCGGGACCGAGGGAGATCACGACGACTTCGGTCGCGGGATCTTTGTCTTTGATCTGCAGCGCCGCTTCGACGGCCCACGAGTCGAAGTCGTTGATGTCGAACTTGAGCCCGTTCTCGTCGACCGACGCGCCGTCGGCGGCGATCTGAAAGCGCACGTCCATGTCGGGGACGCGTTTGATACAAACAGCAATCTTCATGACGTCTTGACGATAGTGGTGAACTTGACTGATACCCTACTCAACGCCCTACTCGAACGCCGACAACCCGGTCACCGCCTGGCCGACGATGAGGGTGTGAATGTCGTGCGTCCCTTCATACGTATACACGCTCTCCAAATTCTCCATGTGCCGCATCGCCCCATACTCGGCTAAAATCCCATTGCCACCGAGCAGCCGGCGCGCTTCACGGGCGACTTCGCACGCGACGTGCACGTTGTTGCGCTTGGCGAGCGACACTTGTTGCGGCGTGAACGTCCCCGCATCCTTGAGGCGGCCGAGGTGGAGGACCAAGAGTTGTCCCTTGACGATCTCGGTGACCATCTCGGTGAGCCGCGCCTGCTGTAGCTGGAATTGCGCGATCGGCTTGCCGAACATGACGCGATTCTTTCCATACGAGAGCGCTTCTTCATAGCACGCGAGCGCCGCGCCAAGAGCGCCCCAGGAGATGCCGTAGCGCGCCTGCGTCAGGCACATGAGCGGACTCTTGAGCCCGCCGGATTTTGGAAGGATGGCGTCGGCCGGGACATGCACGTCTTGCAACACGAGCTCCGACGTGTCCGATGCGCGGAGCGACAATTTCCCTTTTTGATTCTTCGCGCTGAACCCGGGCGTATTGGTCGGAACGACGAATCCGCGGATCGAGCTCTGGTCCTCGTCGGTCTTGGCCCAGATGATCGCGACCTGCGCCGTGGAGCCGTTGGTGATCCACATCTTGGCGCCGTTCAAGATCCACGAGCCGTCGCCCTGCTCGCGCGCCCGGGTGATCATCCCGGCGGGGTTGGAGCCGTAATCCGGTTCGGTCAGCCCGAAACATCCGATTATTTCCCCGGCCGCCATCTTCGGGAGATAGTGCCGCTTCTGCTCCTCGGAGCCGAAGGCGTAGATGGGGTACATGACCAGCGCCCCTTGGACCGAGGCGAACGACCGAATTCCGGAATCGCCGCGCTCCAGCTCCTGCATGATGAGCCCGTAACTCACGTTATTGAGGCCGGCGCAGCCGTACTCTTCGGGGAGATTCGCCCCGAACACCCCGAGCTCAGCCAGCCCGGGGATCAATTCTTTGGGGAACCGCCCCTCGACGTAGGCATCCCCGATGATGGGGAGCACCCGGTCCGTGACGAAGGCGCGCACGGAGTCCCGCACGGCGCGCTCCTCTTCCGACAGCTGCGATTCGATGTCGAACAGATCGAAAGGATTGGCCATCCAGAAAGATAGCCACCCCCTGCCGCCGGGGGACCCCGGCGGACCGGTTTCCCTCGGGGGAAGATGCGGGAACGGTTATGGGCGCGCTTCGGGCATGTCGGCCAGCTCGCCGCCCATGATTTGGCGCTGCTCGCCGAGGTTGGGCGGGGTTCCGGTCAGCATCCCTTTGACGACCTCGAAGAGGACGACGGGACGGGGCTTGTTGACGACGAGATACTCGACTGAGTGCGCCTCGACGAGAATGAGGGTGATCCGCGGGTCGTCTGGGCCGCCGTCGCGGTCGCCACCTTCGTCGCCGAACCACGCTTTCCAATCGGGTTCGTACAGCTGCCGGATTTTCGCGCGATCTTTGGAGAGGCGGGCGACGCCGCTCACCGAAACCCACTCGCGGGTCTTGTTCCGATAGTACGACAGGTTGACGTGCGGATCGTACTTGAGCTCATCGAGCTTGTTCGTGTCGCCGTCGGTCACGAAGTACAGATCGGAGCCGCCGTCACGGCGCTGTGTCGCCATGGGGCGACTGACGAGCGAACCGTCGGGGCGCCGGGTGGTGAACATCGCGATCTCGATGCCGTCGATTAGCGAATACATCTCGTCGATTTTCTTTTCCGTGGTCGTCATAGCCGCCACGGAGAGGCATTTCTCACGCCAAGTCGTGCTGTCGCTGGGTGTGTTCCGATCTTACAACCGGCGGTCGAATGCTCGTTCGCTCATCCACGCGCCGCGTCGCGCGCGCACTGATCCCAACCTGGCGCGCCTTGCGACGAAAGTGCTGCCCATGATCGATTGGAAGCCCATTTTCGTCCTGCCACTGATGCACCATCTCGTGCACGAGCGTGTGTAACACTTCGTCCCACGTATCACGCCGGATGTGCCGGTACGAAATCGCGATCTCCGCCGCAAGACCGGACGGCGACGCCGCCATGTAGTGGCCGAGCCGGTTTTTCATGCGCCGAGAGATGCGGATGGCGACGGGCCGAAGCGCGTTGTCGAAGAGTTGCGCGTTGTACTCCCCGTACGCGTCCCGAAGTTTCGTCACGACATCACGATCGCGCGCCGGAACACGCGGCAACTTCGTCTCCTGCGACACGGCCGATGCGGACGTTGGTGATGCAATAGGCGCAACGGGTGGTGCAACGACCCGTGGTGGAGATCCACGTTTCTTGCGCGTCTTCGTCTTCCGCGTTTTCGGGGGTGCACTAGCCGAACGTTGCTGCGGCGCCGAATCCGGAATACGCCCACGCTCCGCGACAGTCTCGAACAGCTCGCATTGTTCCCACAACTCGCGAAGCCGTCGTTTCAGCGATCGAAGCATTGGTGCGGGCCGGGGACGAAATCATTCGCGTCGGGCGACCAAATGCGCGTCACGACTTCGATCGCCGACGGAGTGATGGTGATCACGTTATACGACGACGGACGTCCCCCACGCGACCGATTCGACACCGTCCCAGCCGTCGACACGATCACCCCTTTGCGCGTATGCCCGATGTAGCGCACCGATTCCTGATGATCATGCCCGCACAACACGACGTCGACGCCCATGTCGCCGAACGTGTCGAGGATCCGTTTCGTGTGCTTGAGCCCGTGCCGTTGCGACAGCTCGCCCGCCACCGGATTGTGGTGCATCACCACGATCTTCGCATCGCCCGCCGGAGCTTTGCTCAACCGTTCACGCAGTCTATTGATCTGCGCCGGCGTCAAATCACCAATGATCGAAATGTCGCGCACGTTCCACGTAAGCGTGCGGCGCGTCACCCCGTGCGACGTGTTCAATCCCACCAGAAAGACGCCCGGAACTTCGAGCGTCGGCTCCAGATCGGGAGAGACGTACGTCTGATAATTCTCATAGACACGCTCCGGGCGCCCGAGCCCGAGCGGCGCGTACCACCATGCCACATCATGATTCCCCGGCACGGCGATCACCGCGCCATTCTCACGCGCTTCACGCAAAAAAATCGCGGCGCGCTGAAATTCACCCGCGCGCGCCCGCTGCGAGAAATCACCGGAGATCGCGATGACGTCGAAATGGCGCTCGCGCATCGCCCGCTCGACCGCGTCGATCTGTTCGAGAACCGCCGGCTTTCCAAAGTGCAGATCCGAGACGTGGAGAATGGTTGTCCCGGGACGTGATGAAGTTCCCATGCAGCGGATCAGTTCCTGGTCAATGCTGTGTCAGTGCTTAATCAATTCGTCGGAGGTGCAATCAGATCGGCGAGCTTCGAGGCAACATCAGCAGCCAGCACCGGCGTGATGTGCGGCGTCGGCACGCTGGTTATATCGCCCATCCATTGGATTTGGGACCGCCGAGCATCGATGACGACCGCGTGGAGCGTGATGCGTCCGGCTTCGTGCGCGCTCGTGAAGTGGATCTCGACTGGAATGAGCACGTACCGCGCATCATTCAACGCGATCAAGGAGCGCAGCTGCGACGCTAACGGCTCGCGGAGTTGGAACAGATCCGGCTTGCTCCCGATCCGGACCTGCGCCGCGTCGAGCGCGTGGGGATCGGAGACGTACCCCACGTTGCGCTGGGCGCTCTTCGTGATGGCGTCCGCGAAGATCCACTTCGGCGCGAGCCCATGGTCGCGAAACGCGAACGTGAGCTCGTCGTCGACGGATTGGAGATAGTCGCGGATGGATGTGATTTCCTGGCTCCATCCCAACGAGTCGGCGAAGGTTACGTACTGCGCCGGGAGAACGAGGATGGTTTGGCTGGCCAACCCCTCGAGCGGGCGCCGCGCGGGGGCCGCGGGGGCCGACCCCTGCGCCGATGCGGAGGTCGAAAGAGACGTCGACGCGGCCACCAATTCGACGACGAGCGCGCACAAAACGGTCGCGAAACGCATTGCAGAAAAGCTAACCGATCTCCAATTTCACCGCCTACCTTTCCGAGCCGACCCATCCCGACGTTCATGCGAAGATTTTCCACCGTCCTCCTCTGGGCCGCCGTCCTTGCGGCCGCGGTCGCCGCGGTTGCCAAACTGGCCCTGTCTCGCGGCGAAACGATCAACGCCGCATGGCTGATCACCGCGGCGCTGTGCACCTACGCGATCGGCTACCGATTTTATAGCCGCTTCATCGCCACGCGTGTCTTCGCCCTCGACAATAGCCGCCAGACGCCGGCCCACCGCCTCGCGGACGGGCGGGACTTCGTTCCGACCAACCGGTGGATCGTCTTCGGCCATCACTTCGCCGCCATCGCCGGCCCAGGGCCGCTCGTCGGTCCGACGCTCGCCGCGCAGTTCGGCTTCCTCCCGGGAGCCCTGTGGATCATCATCGGCGTCGTCTTGGGGGGCGCCGTTCAGGACTTCGTGATCCTCTGCGCGTCGGTGCGCCGCAACGGACGATCGCTCGCCCAAATGGCGCAGGACGAAATCGGCCCCGTCGCCGGAACGGTCGCCCTGGTCGCGATCCTCGGGATCATGGTGATCCTCATCTCGGTCCTCGGGCTCGTCATCGTCAATGCGCTCAAAGCGAGCCCGTGGGGCGTCGTGACGATCGGGCTCACGATCCCGATCGCCCTGTTGATGGGGATCTATCTCCGCTACATCCGCCCGCACCGGGTCCTCGAAGCAAGCGCGATCGGAATCGTGCTCTTGATCGTAGCCCTCTTCGCGGGACGCTGGGTCGCCGAAAGCGCGACGCTCGCACCGATGTTCACGTTGGGCGCGACGACGCTCGCCATTCTGGTGATGGTGTACGGCTTCGTCGCCTCAGTCACCCCGGTCTGGCTCCTCCTCGCCCCCCGCGACTACCTCTCGGCGTTCGTCAAAGTCGGCGTCGTGATCGCGCTGGCGCTCGGGATCGCGATCGTCCTCCCACCGCTCCACATGCCCGCGGTTACGAAATTCGTCGACGGCACCGGGCCGGTCTTCGCGGGGAAGTTGTTCCCCTTCGCATTCATTACCATCGCGTGCGGCGCAATCAGTGGCTTCCACGCGTTGATCGCTTCAGGAACGACGCCCAAGCTGCTCGATCGTGAAGGCGATGCCCGGATCATCGGCTACGGCTCCATGTTGACCGAGTCGTTCGTCGCCATCATGGCGTTGATCGCGGCCTGCCTCCTGACGCCCGGGGTGTACTTTGCCATCAACGCCCCAGCCGCCGCGATCGGTACGACGGTCGAGAGCGCCGCACGCGCCATCTCTGGGTGGGGATTCACGCTCACCCCAAGTGATCTGACGACCCTCGCACATCACGTCGGCGAACAAAGTCTCCTCTCACGCACCGGCGGCGCACCGAGCTTGGCGGTGGGGATGGCGAGTCTCTTCTCGAACATCATCGGCGGTGACACGGCGATGGCGATCTGGTACCACTTCGCCATCATGTTCGAAGCGCTGTTCATCCTGACGACGCTGGACGCGGGTACACGCGTCGGACGATTCTTGCTGCAAGATCTCGGACGACGGGTGTGGGAACCGCTGGGGAATGTCTCGTGGTATCCCTCGGTGATTCTCACGAGCGCGGTTTTCGTCCTGATGTGGGGACATTTCCTGTATTGGGGCGTGCAAGACCCGTTGGGTGGTGTGAACTCGCTCTGGCCATTGTTCGGCATCTCCAATCAACTCCTCGCGGCCGTCGCGCTCTGTGTCGGAACGACGATATTGATCAACAGCGGGAAACGTCGTTACGCAGCGATTACGCTCCTACCACTCGCGTGGCTCGTCACGATCACCACCACCGCAAGTCTCCAAAAGATTTTCTCCGCCGACCCACGACTCGGCTTCCTCGCCCACGCGAACAAGCTCAGTGCGGCAGTCGCATCGGGAACACTCCCACCCGGCATCGCGAGCGCCTCGACGGCGGCGAAGCTCGTCTGGAACGATCGGTTGGACGCCGCCATCACCGCGTTCTTTCTCGTATGCGTGATCGTGATTCTCCTGGCGTCGGCGGTCCGGTGGATTTCACCACGCCCGAGTACGGAGGTCGTCCTATGACGCTCCGCGCATGACGCTCCGCGACGTTCTCTATCGGATCATCGGCGCCCCGAATTACGAGGCATATCTCGCGCATCTGCGCGCACACCATCCGAACGAAAAACCGCTGCCGGAAGAGGAATTCTTCCGGCAGCGGTTGGAACAACGCTACAATCGCCCTGGGAGCCGCTGCTGTTGACGGCAGCACCACGCGGTTGTGCCATGCGGTTACAGCGTTACGACGCGTTGATCTCCGAGTCGTCGCCGACCGTGACGCTGCCGTGCAGGCCACGGAGGACCACCGCATCGCCGACCAACGACTTGGTCAACGTCGCGCTGATGATCTTCGAATTCGTTCCGATGATGGTGTTCGACACCGTGGACCCTTCGACACTCGTCCCGGCGCCGATCGACACGTTCGGCCCGACGATGGAGTCCCGCAACGTGACGTTGTCCTCGATGTACACCGGCGCGATGATGGTCGAGTTGTAGCTGTCCTTCGGCGGCCGCGCATGGCCGCGCTCGAGCATCGCCAAGTTCGTTTCGAGCAGCGTGTCGATCTTCCCCGCGTCGTACCACCCTTCGACGTCGATCACGCGCAGCTTCGCGCCATGATCGATCATGTATTGGAACGCGTCGGTGAGATACCATTCACCCTTGTTCTGCGGACGCGACATGACATACTCGATCCCTTCGTACAGCAGCTGCCAATTCTTGATGTAATACAACCCGATGTTGGCGCGCTTGGAGATCGGGGTCGACGGCTTCTCGACGATCTTGGTCATGTTGCCGTCGGCATCGGTCACGACGACGCCGAAGCGCTGATAATCTTCGACTTCCTTCGTCCAGATGATTCCGTCGGCGTCGGTGGAGTTGATCACCGACAAATCGGCGTCGAAGATCGTATCGACGAAGATGATGAGGACCGGCTGGTCGACGTACGACCGCGCGAGCGAGACCGCTCCCGCCGTCCCATCCTGCACGGCTTGCTCGACGAATACCGACGGGACCGACGTCGCGCGTTTGGCGTATTCTTCGACGCGATCCTTGAGGTGCCCGGTGATGTAGATGATTTGCTCGACGTTCGGGAGCGCGCGCACGTCGTCCAGCACGTATTGCATCACCGGCTTGCCGGCCACCTTCAGCATGGGCTTCGGCGTAACGTGCGTATGGGGACGAAGCCGAGTCCCTTTCCCGGCCAGCGGAATGATCACCTTCACGGTCGTGTTCTCCCGTTCCTACACGTGTATGTGAGTCTGGACGGGACGATCACACCGCGGGGAGCGGCGGCGCCCCCCGTGGAAGACGCGCCGTTACGCGCTGTTACGGCGTGTTCGTCCCTTCCCGTCCGTACCGGTCGCTCAACCGGACGACGTCATCCAAATGCGGCGTCGACGCTTCGAGCACGTCGCAATCGGTCACCGCTTCCATCTGGTGTACCGTGCCGGGCGTGTTGCGAAACGAATCACCCGCACTGAGCGGAATCTCGCGCAACGTCTCGCCGTCGCCGACGCGATAAATCATCTCGCCGCGCAAAAGATAGACCGTTTCGTCTTTCTGGTTGTGATACTGCACGGAGAGCGCTTGCCCCGCGTTGATGTGCAGAATCTTCCCGACGTACTCTTCGGTGTGGGCCCAAATGATCTCGTGTCCCCACGGCTTGTCGACGCGCCGAACATCAACGCGTCCCGCCGCATCTCCACTCGTGCCGTAACCCATGGTCGTTACACCACCGCTGGTGAACGTCCCGCCGCGCCACGCGCTTCACTTCGTGCTTCACGCATCGCCTGCGCGAGGCGATCGATCCGCCGCTGCACGGAACCGTCCATCACCGTATCGCCGATCTTCACGACGACACCACCAACAATGGCGGGATTGACCGTGACGTGCGGAACGACAGTCTTCCCCAATACGGAGGATAGCTTCGCCCCGAGACGTTTCACATCGTCATCTGACATCGGTGACGCAACTGTGACGTCGGCGTGTACGCGCCCTTCCGCTTCGTCGAGCAGGGTGTTGTATTCGCTGGCGATCGCCGGAATCAGCATCTGCCGGCGATTCCGGACCAATGTATAAAGAAATCGCAAAAAGAGTCGCGGCACCCGATCGCTGAACGCCTTGCCGAGCACTTTGTTCTTGTCTTCGGCGCTGACGCGGGGCGATTCGAGGAAGCGGTGCAGCGTCTCGTCCTGCTCCATCGCGTGCGCGACGTCGCGGATCATCGCGCCGAATCCTTCGCGGTTGTCCGCCTTCGCCCCGAGAGCGAGGAGTGCTTCCGCGTAGTTGCGCGCGACCGTAGCCTGCCGCATTAGCCGTTCGCCTTGGTGGACGTTTGGGTCGGGATCGTCGCCAGGAAGCTCTCGACGATCTGCCGGTTGGCGGCGTCATCGAGGTTCTTCGCGATCACCTTCGACGCGCCGGCAATGGCGAGATCCACCGCCTCTCGGCGCAGCTCCGCAATTGCCCGGTCACGTTCCGCCCCGATTTCGCGGCGCGCCCGATCGAGCATGTTCTGCTGCTCGGTGTGCGTCTCTTCGAGCATCTTGGCGCGCAGCTGCTCACCGGCAGCGCGCCCTTCGTTGATGATCCGCTGCGCTTCGTCGCGCGCCGACTCGAGCTGTCCACGCTGATCCGCAAGCAACTTGGCCGCCGCATCCCGATCCTGCTTCGCCGCATCGATCGCCGCCTGCAACGCCGCTTCACGCGCTTCGACCGCCTCCGTGATCTTGGGGAAGGCGAACTTCGACAAGATGAAGTAGAGCGCAATGAAGAGAATGAACGTCCACAGCATCAGCCCGGCATTGGGCGACAACAGCGCGGCACCACCCGAGGGGGCTTCGGCTTCCTGGAGCAACAGCATGAGATGCATAACGAAACTCAGAAGAATTTAAGGAAAACACGCCCTAAAGATTGAGGCGGATACTTGCATGGGCGCACGGCAGTGCGCCCCAACGGCTGTGCGCCCCCTCAGCCATGCACTGCTGTGCACCCATTGAGGTGCACAGCAGCGCGTCCCAGCTTAGAACTTCAACGAAACGAGCAACGCCACGACGACCGCGAACAGCGCGACGCCTTCGACGAGCGCCGCAAGAATGATCGCCGCACCCTGAATCTGCGCGCCAGCTTCCGGCTGACGAGCAATCCCTTCGGTCGCACCGCGACCAACCGACCCGATCCCGAGGCCGGCCCCGATCACCGCCAAGCCAGCGCCGATCGCGGCGCCGAGGAGGGCGTTACCACCCGACGCGGCCTTGGCCGTCGCGGCATCCGTCACCGCTTGAAGAAGAGGAAACATCATTGTTCGAAATTCCTTTTAAAAAACCGTGATCGCCGGATTGTCATGCGCTCCGGCTTTGCGCTACCCGTCCCCGGGATCACTCCCAACGGGCTTCCTCGGCGAGGCCGAGTACAACGAGTGGTACTAGTGGTGCGCCGACCGAATCTGTCCGATGAACACGCTCGCAAGGAGCGAGAACACGTACGCCTGCAGGAACGCCACGAACACTTCGAGGATCATGATCCCAGTTGCCATGAGAAAAGGCCCCGGGATGACCCAAAATGACCCGAATGTGAAGATCAGCCCGATGAGCGCCAGGACGATGACGTGCCCGGCGGTCATATTGGCGAAGAGACGGATGGCGAGCGCGAACGGCTTGGTGAATTTCCCGATGATTTCGACCGGCGTCATGATGATTGTCATCAGGCTCTTTGTGACCAGCGGCATGTCGTGCGGCCAGTAAATCACTGTCCCGATGTACCCTTTCCCCAAGGCTCGCATCCCGGCGATCTCGATCATGACGAACGTGATGAGCGCCAGCGTCGCCGTCACGGCGATGTTGCCGGTGGCCGTCGACCCGTAGGGGATCAGACCAAGGATGTTCGCGAACAGAATGAAGAAGAACAACGTGAGGACGAAGGGGACATACCGTTCCCCATGCGGCCCGACGTTCCGCAGAATGACTTCGTCGCGGAGATACAGGACCAGCGCTTCGACCCCATTCGAGAACCCTTTCGGGGCTCGGCCAGCCGTCGAGTGGCGGCCGTGGGCCCGAGCAGCCATGAGAAGCGTGACCAACGCCAAGACGGAGGCGATCGTCAGCCACACCACGTGCTTCGTCGGCGACATATCGATCGTCAGCCCGCCGAGGTGGAAGGGCGCCCAGCGAGGGAGCTCCGCCTCACAGAAGAATCTCGAACTCCAGCACGGATAATCGATCGCGTGCGAGTCCGTGATGTGGGGCATGATGATGTCGGGCTGTGCTAGCATCTCAACAAAAGGGGTTCAAGCAACGTCGTGACAAAGAAAAAGCCGGCGAGCGAGAGCAGCGCAGGCGCGAGCGGGAGCCCGAGGATATCCCGGGCGGCCCACCCATACACGGCGAGTGCGACGAGCCGCAGCAGCGTCCCCACTCCCCAACCAGCAAAAAGATGCGTCCGCCGGACGGCGAAGACGATCCCAAACGCGAGGGCCTGGACGACGAGACCGACGCCCAAGCTCCAGAGTAGTGCCCGGGTCATCGTCGCCCTTGGCCGGCGGTAATGTCACGGATGCGGTGGATCATACTATAGAATGCTCCACCAGCCCCCGCGAAGACCGCGACCAGGATGAACAGCGGGCTCGTCCCGAAGCGGCGATCGAGCCAAATCCCGGCGTAGGCGAAGACCGCGACCACCGCCGCGAACTGGAATCCGAGGCCGGCGAACTGCGCGAACGCATTTCCATCGGCGGTCTGCTCCTCGGGGGGCCGTTGATCTTCCACCACAGCCTTCAATTTTACGAGCTTGTGAAATTTTTCGCAAGCAAAGGGGGGATCGGGCGGGCTCAAAACAAACGTATGTTTTTGTGATATTGCTGCTTACTTCCGGTTTTGTGACGTCCCCTAAGTGCCGATAATAAAAGCACTTACCCGTGACGTCGCTCTTGCTCGCGCGTCTCTACGTTGATAACTTTTCGCGGCGACCCTCGGGGAAATCCCCGACCGTCGCCGCCCGATCGCCGCCCAGAATGGAAAACCGCGTCATCATCCCATTGCTCTGCGCCGCCGCACTCGCTTACGCGTGCGGTCCGTGGACGCATTCAAATTCCTCGACGCCAGAAAACGTCACCGACGCGGCACAAACAAGCGCGCCACCACCGCACGTCCATCACAAAAAGTCGCACGACGTCGCCACGACGTTCGACGTCGCGCAAACGAAGACGTCCAACGGTCATCATCTCGACTTCGCACTACGTGTCACGAACAACACCGCGAAAACCGTCGAGCTCCGCTTCGCCAACGGCATGACCCACGATTTCATCGTCATGGACTCACTCGGCCGCACCGTCTGGCGCTGGAGCGATGGACGCATGTTCACGCAGGCGATGCAGAGCAAGACGGTCAAGTCGAAAGATTCCGTCACGATCGAAGATGGGTGGGATACCCGCAACGCGCACGGCCAATATGTCGCCGTCGCGACGCTCAACACCGATGCACATCCGGTCGAACGCCGAGTGGCTTTTACGCTGCCGTGAAGCGTTCGAGAGTGAGAGATGCACGTCCAATGGCTCCCGCACCACGGGAGCTTTTTTCATGGCTCGCGTCGAAAGCGAAGGGTGTGACAGCGCGCGCGTCACGCGCGATCGTCGCGTTCAGTGCCGGACTCACGGTTGCCTGTGCCCACCCAACACCAGGGACAGGAAGCACCGGCGTCACCCACGAACAACATATCGTCATCGACGGCGTCCAACGCATTTATCGACTCCATCTCCCCGCACACTTCGACTCGATCCGTCGCGCGATACCACTCGTCTTCGTCCTCCACGGACACGGTGACAACGCGGAAGATTTCGAGTCATCGACCGGCATGAGCGACAAAGCCGACGCGGAAGGATTCATCACCGTCTATCCACAAGCCCAAGGCGATCCCAGCGACTGGCATACCGCCATCGATGGCAGCAGCAAACGCGATGACGTCGACTTCATCCGCACACTGATCCGCACGCTCTCCCATCGGTATCACATCGATCAACGCCGCATCTACGCCGCCGGCCATTCTAACGGTGGCTTCATGACCTATCGCCTCGCATCACTCCTGTCGGATAAGCTCGCCGCCGTCGGCGTCACCGCGGGCTCGATCGGCATGATCGACGCCGCGGGCGACACGGTCCGCATCGCTCCGCCACCACACCCGGTGGCGATCATCCATTTCCATGGGATGAAAGACGAATCGGTCCCGTACTTCGGCGGCCCGGAATCAGACGGTCCCGACAACATTCTCGCCGTCGAACACACAATCCGCTTCTGGACACGCGCGAATCATTGTCCCGCCCGCCCAGCCACGCACGTCGTCTCGAACAACCGCAATCTCGTCGTCGACACGTACCAGCCCTGCGACAAGGCGACCGCCGTCATGCTCTACACGATCGTCGACGCGCCACACCGCTGGCCGGGAGACGATGTCCCCTGGTGGACGTTCCCAGGCCCAGACATCACAGACGTCAACGCCACAGACGCGATGTGGGCATTTTTCGCCGCACATCCCAAAGTCGACTGACGCAATAAAACTCACCGACGCGACGGAACACTCATATTCTCTGTCGCGACAGAAAAATGGGACATCGTGCGACACGCCGTCCCATTTTTCCACAAAAAAACCCAGTGGACGTTCGATATTTCCACTGACGTCCCGTTTTGCCAGTTTTGCACGTTGCACTGTCGGCATAGGGATTCCAAATTCCTCATCCCCCTTCTGTTCATCACGGTGTGAAATACACCGGTGACGCGTCCGTGACGCCCCCGCCTAACTTCGCCCTTGCATCGCTCTCTCGGAGGAAGGTTTGGTCCATCTGTACATGCTGGGAACTTGTCTGATCCGCACGAGCACGGGAATCATCGTCCCACGTGCGACGAACATGTTCGGCATCGCATCATACCTGATACTGGAACGCGGGAAACCCGTCCCACGCCAACGCCTCACACGCCTCTTCTGGCCCGATCGCACCGATCGCGACGCACGCCACCCACTCCGCGAAACGCTGCGGAAACTGCGAAAGATGGAAATCCCCATCACGGGGAATGCAGCATGGGAACACGTCACGATCCATCGAGATGACGTCACACTGGACGTAGATCACCTCCGCCACCACGCAGCCACACAACTGGCACACCAAGATCTGACACTGCTCCCCACGTACGATCCGACGATCTCGGACGAATACACGATGTGGCTGGACGACACGCGACGGACGCTGAACGCCACGATCATCCAATCGATCGCCACCGTCCTCCGACGCGACCACCACTCCACCGACCACTCGGCGATCCGCCTCCTGGCAGAACGCATTGTACAACATGACCTGGTACACCCTGGCCCACTCGAGGCCGTCAGCTACGCGAAGGAGGTGCTCCGCACGAAACGACCAGCGCCAACACTGTTCGTTGCATCGCACCACGCCCCCACGGAACACGCCTACGTCCGCGACACCCCACTCACCCCCTCCCCTCCCACACTCGGCCACCCCGCCGAACAAGATATCCCCCTACTCGGCAGATCACACGACCTCGCCACACTCCACAACGCGTTCAGACGAGCCTCTGACGAGGTCGGCGCTACACTGACGCTGGTCGGACCACACGGAATCGGGAAAAGCCGCCTCCTCCGAGACTTCGCCACGGCACTCCGTCAAAAGAACTCGGCGATCGCCGGCGCGACTTGCGGTCGCACGCAAGATTGCACCACGACACGGAGATGGGAAACACACACGACGGACTCGCCACTGTCACTGTGGCGAACACTTACCCCAAAACTCCTCGCCCTCCCAGGAAGCGGCGGATGCGACCCGACAACGAAACGGGTCCTCGAACAGTTCACGCGCCAAGCACCGGAGGCGCCGACATCCGCGAAGACGCGCTCGACACTTCGCTCGACACTCCTCGACTTGATCGACGCGATCGCCTACGAACAACCACTCACGCTCTTAATCGACGACCTCGAACGGTGCGACACGGCGTCGCTCGCCCTACTGCGCACACTCTCCCCAGAGTTCACGACGCGCGCGGTACTCCTCGTCACGACGCTCCTGGGAGATGCGAATACAACTCACGACACGACGATCTACCCACTCCAACCACTCTCGCACGCCACGACGCACGAATTCATCGCGGCCTATCGGTTGGGAATCGCGCAACACATGCCAGCGGATGTCCGCGATTGGTGCATCGAGACGGCACAAGGCAACCCGTACCACGCACAAGAGCTGGTCAACGCATGGATGTCGTCATCGAGCGAAAAACGTCTCCAGTTCATGACATCGCACCGGACAACGTCGCTCTCGGACCTGATCGACATTCGACTCGATGACGTCGACGCGCTCTCGCGACGAATCATTCAGGTGTGCGCCATTGCCGGAGGCAACGCGACAGTGCCTCTACTCGCCCGCACAGTGCAGACGTCAGAATGGAGCACCGCCGCGGCCGTCGGAGAGCTACGCAATAACGGATTCCTCACGGCGACACGCCATCCAGTCGCAGACACAGGCTATCACCACATCCGATGCCGGCATCCACTCCTCGCGGACCGAATCCTTGCCAGAACACTCGCTTCGGAATACAAAACGATCGCAGACGCGATCGATCGAATCACCGAATCGCAAGTCGACGACGAATGAGAGATCGATTGTCAGAGAATTCCGGACACGCCGCTGCAGATGGCTCAGCACTCGGTCGTAATGGGTCTTTCATGGCGCGATCTCCCAAGAGTCGCGCTCCCCGGCGTCAGGTCTGCGCGAGACGGAGACGGGGCACTTCCTGCGTGTGCGGAAGCGATTGATGCGTCCCATGACCAAAGAGCTCGCTGAACCGAGCACTGCTCAACAACGCATCGCAAATGGTGGGATCGAACTGTTTGGCGCGATACTTCACCAACTCTTGGCGAACCGCGTTCTCGTCGAGCGCCTTCCGATACGGACGATCAGACGTCATGGCGTCGATCGTATCGGCGAACATGATGATGCGCGAACCCAGCGGAATCAACTCGCCAGCCAACCCGTCGGGATACCCCGTGCCATCCCAGTTCTCATGATGATGACGCACAGGAGAGACGATGTCACGCAGCTGAGACACACGCGACACCAACTCCTCGCTCTTGATCGGGTGTGTCTGCATGATCGCATGCTCTTCTTCGGTCAACCGCCCTGGCTTCTGCAGAATCGGCGCGAAGATCTCGTGAATCTTCCCGACGTCATGCAACAAGGCGGCGATCTCGACGCGCTTCACTTCCGACTGCCCCAACCCAATGATCTGCGCGATGATCCGCGCATTCTCCGACACTCGGCGCGAATGTCCTGAGGTATACGGATCGCGCGCCTCGATGGCGGCAACCATCAATTCGAGCAGTTCCTGGTTGGTCTTCTCCAACTGCCAATTGACTTTGTACAGCTGACGAAGCCCGAGCAACGGCACGGCCAAGGCGAAAGTTCCCGGAGCGCCACTGCGGACATACACATACGCGAGCCCGAGAATCAGTGGCCAGGAAAGGAGATCGTACGGGAGCGTCCCCAGCGTATTGGCCGACCAAACGTCACGGAAACGCTTCCCTTCGCTGATCGCCACGACGCCGCTCACGCAAACGCTGTTGAGGGCAAAGAAGGTCGTGAATAACGCCGCTAACGCGGCATAGGGGTAATGCACCCCAGCCGGCGCATTTTTGAACGCGAGGAGCGACTGTCCGCCGCAAATCAGATAGACCAGCAACGCCGCCGAAATCGAGAAGCATTGCTGGCACACATTGAAGACGCTCTTGAGGACTCCACGGCGCCGAGAGAGCTGCACGACGATCGCGACGCAGCAGACCCCGAACACCGCGATCCACGAGGGCGCAACCGCCGCACTGGCCAAAAATGGGATGAACGAGATCGATCCAGTCGCGTTCCGGGCCAGCATGTAGTTCAGCATCTGCGTCAGCAGAGCGACAATGCTAAGCCAAAATACAGCCTCTCCGAGGCGTGGGTCGAATGTGGGCGCCCAAACGATCAAAGCGACCGTCGCGGTCAGTGCCGCGATGGCCGTCGCAATTATGTATCGTCGGATGCGCCGTTCCATGGATCTCGTTGAAAACAAAAAGGGACCCCCGTCCCTGGCTTAGTACCACTCTTGCGTATCGCCGAAAGAGAAAAAGCTTCTCAGCAGGCTAGCAAAAAAGGCCATCGCGCGTCACCTCCCTTCAGGAAGTCACGGCCGCATATGCGACACGTGCTCGAAATAAGGTTGGCTCCGCTCATCCTACATTCCCTACTCGCTCAACTCCGCTAGCCGGGAACGGGGGTTTTTCTCTAGTTTAGTATCGAACGTTTACGTGATTGTCTTGAATCGGAGCGAACCCTACGCTCCGTAGTCCAGCCATCTATTGGTTGCATCCAAGACCGCCAAGACCGCGGCAGTTTCGGCACTGTCATTCAATTCACATGTTCCCACCAGGAGACGTGCTTCACGTCCCGAGCGGATCATGATGCCAACGAACACGAACTTCCGTTCGAACGCGTCGAACACGCGAATCCCTTCGAGGCCGAACTGACGGTCTTTTCCGTCGGCATCGCCGATCGCGAGACAGGCAGCCCGTGCCGCCAACTCGATCCGAGCCCGGTCACCGTCGACCCCTCGGGATTCGCCAATGAAAGACGTTCCATCCTTGGCCAGCGTCACACGGCAAGAAAGGCCACGGCTCCGTGACCCCCGTACCTCGACGTCTTCGAAATACACCCGCCGCTTGGGGCCATCGGCGCCAAGGGGGGGAGAATAAACCCCGATTCGATCGACGATCTCGTCATCGGCCGCATGTCGTCCCGCACCACTCGGGGTGGACGAGGCCGGTGGTGCCGGGGCTGCCGCAGGAGGCGCTGCTGGCGCTGCCGGCTGGCGTGGCGGTGCCGGGCGTGCGTCAGACGTCGCCGCCACCGAAATCCGGCGGTGGTCGATCCGGATCCCGAGGTGCGCGAACAGCGCGCTCTCGACGTTCCGGACCGTCTGCTTGGCAGAAATCTCCGACGTCGTCAGGATATGGACTTCTTGGACTGCTCCCTCAGGATCATCGACGACGCGGACAGAGACGACGCCCGGGAGAGTACGAATCAGCTCTTCAGCTTGTTCAGCCACACGAACATTTGCGACGGAAGTGCTCACGCAGAATAGGGACAATGGTTCCGTGCAAGGAGCGAGTCAGACGCTGCTCCCGAGCTGGTTACGCATGATGCAACATACTTCGGTGTCTGAGGCACTAGCGAGTCACCTGAAGCAGGACCCGCGAGACCACCCTTAACTTGTTGCTACTGAGGGATTTAATCAAGAGTGGCGTAACCATCGGGAATCTGATACTCGCGAAGCTTTCGGTAAAGCGTACGCTCACCGATACCTAGGAGCTCCGCTGCTCTTCGACGATTACCTGCCGTCTCGCGCAACGCGGATTCTATGGCGCCGCGTTCGATATCGGCCATCGTCATTCCGGGGACCACCGTCATCACGTTCGGCGGCGGCGGCGACGGAGGGGCCAGAGGTGCCGCCAACGTCGTGATATTTCCACCGCTGATCGCCGGATGTTGGACCTCGACACCGAGGTCGGCGCGACGCGGGCCATCGTCGAGACGGCGGCGAAGCTCTTCGACTTGCAGGCGGAGATCGACCAAGCTACGAAAAATGAATTCAAGCTCACGTCCAGTGACTCCGTCGCTTTCACGTGTGCTGCTCGTTGGCGGAAGGACCCGAACCGGAAGCAACGATGGCGGTGCCCCTTCGCGAACCTCACGCGGGATATCGGCCGCGGTGATTTCACGCCCCGGTGACAACACCACCATGCTTTCGATCAAATTGCGTAACTGCCGGACATTTCCGGGCCAGCTGTATTCCGTCAGGATCTGCATCGCGTCACCGGAGATCCCATGGAATTGCCGTTCGTGGCGCGCGGAGAATTCGCGAACGAATCGGCGCACCAACAACGGAATGTCTTCGCGCCGTTCTCGCAGTGGCGGGAGATAGATGCTCAGGACATTCAGCCGGTAATACAGATCCGAGCGGAACCGTCCGTCTTCCACCAATTGGCGCAACGGTTGATTCGTTGCCGCGACGACGCGGACGTTGACGGGAATCGTCGCCCCGCCGCCGACGCGCGTGATTTCGCGCTCTTCCAACACACGCAACAGTTTGACTTGTGTCGATGACGGGATTTCACCGATCTCATCGAGAAAGAGCGTGCCGCTATCCGCGAGCTCGAATCGGCCGATCCGTCGTTCCGCCGCTCCCGTGAACGCCCCTTTTTCATGGCCAAAGAGCTCGCTCTCGAGCAACGTCTCCGGGAGCGCACCGACGTTGACCGCGATGAACGGCCGAGTGCGGCGCGAGCTGAGTTGATGGATGGCGCGGGCAACGAGCTCTTTACCCGTTCCGCTTTCGCCTTCGACCAGCACGGTGCTCGTGACCGGTGCCATCTGTTGCACCTTGACCAGCACCTGGCGGATGGCGTCGGAATGTCCCACCAATCCCGTCGATTCCGCCAATCGGTGTTGATCCAGCACACGACGCACGGCGGCGAACAATTCGTCCGGGTCGATCGGTTTCGTGAAGACGTCGATGAATCCGATGTCGCGGAGTCGTTCGATCAGTGCGGGATCGGAAACGTCCGCCAGGCCGACTACCGCGACTCCTTCCCACAGCTGATCGCGCACCAGCTGCACCACTGCGGGATCGGCGAGATTCCCCGTCAAGACGATCAACTCTGGCCTCGCGCGACGCACCTCCGCGCGAATGTCATCGAGCGGTGAGACCAGCACCGTCGCGATATTCACCGCTTCGAGCTGTGCGTTGAGCCGAACCGCGGGCTCGACGTCGACGAGCGTGATGAGAACCGTGGCGTGCTTAGCGGCCATGACTCGTCACAATCCCCGTCAAGACATCATAGGCGTGGACCACGACGGCATCCAGTACACGCAATCCGTCGCGCACAGCGTTCGGTGATCCTGGGAGATTCACGATCAACGTCGTGCCGCGAATGCCCGCGATTCCACGCGACAGCGCCGCTTTTGGGAACGTCGGCGTCACCGTCGTGCGAACGTATTCCGCAATTCCGGGTGCCTCCCGTTCGATCACTGCACGCGTCGCTTCTGGCGTCACGTCGCGCGGCGACATCCCTGTCCCGCCTGTCGTCACTATCACCCCCGCAACGTGGCCATCGCAAACGCGGAGCAACTCACGCACGATCGCTCCCGTTTCATCGGGAACGATCGTGCGCAACGTCACCTGGTGTCCATGCGCCTGCGCCCATTCCGCGATCCGCGGGCCGGAGAGATCGGCCTGCGCGTCGCGTGCTGCGGTATCGGAGATCGTGAGAATGGCGATGTCCATGAGACGCCCAAATGCGTCGAGATGGCGAGGCGACAGTCACATGACTGCGCCTCGCCGATAACGGTCGAAGGTCTTACTTGTGGGACGCGTCCTTGTAGAACGGCATCTTCTGCACGACCGCCGGAACGCGTTTCCCGCGGATTTCGATTTCGAACTCCGTTCCTTCTTTGGCTGCGTCGAAAGGAAGATATGCCGTTCCGATGGGAATGTTCAGTGTCGGGCTCATCGTCCCGCTGCGCACTTCGCCGCTTGGTGTGCCGTTGTAGAACACCGGATAGCCGTGGCGTGGGAACGCGCGCTCTGGACTCGTGAATCCGATCAGCTTGCGCGGAACCCCTGCCGCCTTCTGCTGCTCGAGTGCTTCCTTTCCGACGAAATCCCCTTTCTTGAGCTTGACGATCCAGCCGAGTCCGGCTTCGTAGGGGGTCGTACCGTCGTCGATGTCGTTGCCGTAGAGTGCCATCCCCATCTCCAACCGGAGCGAATCGCGGCACCCCAAACCGGCCGGCGTCACATCACCATCGCGCATCAAGGCATTCCACACCTCTGCACCGCGCGACGCATCGAAATAGAGCTCGAAACCATCTTCGCCCGTGTATCCCGTGCGCGAGATGATGACATTCGGGACACCGGCGACCGTGCCGGTGGTAAAGTGATAGTATTTGATCGACGCCAAATCCGCGTCCGTATGGCGGGCGAGCACCTGTTCGGCGATCGGGCCTTGCAGCGCCAAGAGCGCGGTGTCGTCGCTCACGTCTTCGATCGTGCAATCGAACTTGCTGATGTTCGCGGAGATGTGCGCGAGATCTTTGTCTTTGTTCGAGGCATTCACGACCATCATGAGATGATCGGCGAAGCGATAGACCAGGCAATCATCGACCATCGTGCCGCGGTCGTTCAGGATCGATGAATAGTGTGCCTGTCCGACGACCAGCGCATTTACGTCGTTCGTCGTCACGTAATTGACGAAATCGATGGCGCCCGGACCGCGGATGATGAACTCGCCCATGTGGCTGACGTCGAACAAACCGGCCCGTTCGCGCACCGCTTTGTGCTCGGCGGTGATTCCCGTCGGATATTGCACCGGCATTTCGAAGCCGGCGAAGGGGACCATCTTGGCGTTGAGGGCGACGTGTACGTCGTGTAACGGGGTGCGTTGCAGCGTCTCTTGTGTATCGGATGACATCAAATTTTCTCCCCGCCCATCAGGACGGCCATGATCGCTTTTTGAATGTGAAGCCTGTTTTCCGCTTCGTCCCACACTCGGCTTTGCGGACCGTCGATGACGTCCGCCGACACTTCTTCGCCGCGATGTGCGGGTAGGCAGTGCAAGAAGATGGCGTCGGATGCCGCGCGCTTCATCAACGCGTCATCGACCGTGAACCCTTTGAACGCGCGCATGCGCGCCGTCTGCTCCGCTTCTTGTCCCATCGATGCCCAGACGTCCGTCGTCACCACATCCGCGCCGCGCGCCGCTTCGGCGGGGTCGCGAACTATGGAGACTTTGCCGGCCGATTGCGCCCGAGCAAGGATGGCGGCGTCGGGGTCGTATCCTTCCGGACACGCCAGTACCAACTCGAACCCGAGCCGGTAGGCGGCGTTGATCCATGAGTTGGCCATGTTGTTTCCGTCGCCGATCCACGCGACCTTCTTTCCCGCGACCGTCCCCAAATGTTGCCGGATCGTCAGCACGTCGGCGAGTACTTGGCACGGATGGAGGAGATCGGTGAGTCCGTTGATCACCGGCACCGTCGCCGCACTGGCGAGCTCGACGACGTCCTCGTGCGAGAACGTCCGGATCATGATCCCGTCGACGTAGCGCGACAACACTTTCGCCGTATCCGAGACCGGCTCACCGCGTCCGAGTTGCACGTCGCGCGGCGATAGGAACCAGGCTTGGCCTCCCAACTGCCACGCACCAACCTCGAAGGAGACACGGGTGCGCGTCGACGACTTCATGAAGATCATCGCCAGCGACTTGCCGGTCAGCGGTTTCCGCGTGTAGGTCCCCGCGCGCATTGATTCGGCGAGCTGGAACAGCCCTTCGAGCTCCTCGGTGGAGAAGTCGGGGATGGAAAGAAAATCTTCGGCCATTATAGAATATACCGCCTCAGGTCCTCGTCCTCCACGACCTGCTTCAGGCGGTCGCGTACCATCGTGGCGTCGACCGTGAGCCCGTCTTTCCCCTGGTCGGGAAGCTCGTACATCACCTCTTCCAGGAGTGTGGTCATCACGGTGTGCAAACGACGCGCACCGATGTTTTCCATCCGATCGTTTGCTTGCGCGGCGACTTTGGCGATCTCCGCGACGCCGTCGTCGGTGAACGTGAGCGTGCTCCCTTCGGCCGCGACGAGCGCAGCGTACTGCTTGGTGAGGGCGTTTTCCGGCTCGGTCATGATGCGCACGAAATCGCCTTCCGATAGCGCTTTGAGCTCGACCCGGATCGGAAACCGTCCCTGGAGCTCGGGGATCAGATCGCTTGGCTTGGAGACGTGGAACGCGCCCGCGGCGACGAACAACACGTGATCGGTGGACACCGAGCCGTGTTTCGTCGACACCGTCGACCCTTCGACGATCGGGAGCAGATCACGCTGTACCCCTTCGCGCGACACGTCGGGGCCGCCATGCTCGCCGCGTGCGCCGGCGATCTTGTCGATCTCGTCGAGGAAGATGATCCCCATCTGTTCCGTGCGCTCGATGGCGTCGGCGACGACGTCGTCGAGGTCGATCAATTTGTCGAGCTCTTCATCGAGCAGAATGCGGCGTGCTTCGGGGACTTTGACTGTGCGCTTCTTGGTGCGCGTGGGCATCATCCCTTTGAGCATGTCTGAAAAGCCTTCCATCCCTTCCGGAGCGCCGGCGGGGACGACCATGTCGAACATCATCGGTGTCTGTTGCGAGACTTCGACCTCGACTTCGCGCGTGTCGAGTTGCCCCTCGACGAGGAGTTGCTTCAGCTTTCCACGGGTGCGTTGATAGCGCTCGTGTTCTTCGTCGCTGTCGTTTTCCTTCGTCACACTTCCGCTTTGCGAGACGAAGAACACCTGATCGTCTTTCGCAGGCACTGGCGCTTCACTCTTTTTCGGTTCTGCAGGGACCGGAAGCAAGAGATCGAGCAAGCGCTCATCGACGCGTTCGTTGGCGAGATCTTCGACTTCCGATTCGCGCTCGCCTCGCACCATGTTGATCGCCGCCTCCACCAAATCTCGTACCATCGATTCCACATCTCGGCCGACATATCCGACTTCGGTGAATTTCGATGCTTCGACTTTGATGAACGGCGCGCCGGACAGTTTGGCGAGCCGGCGAGCGATCTCCGTCTTTCCGACCCCTGTTGGACCGACGAGAATGATGTTGTTCGGCGAGATTTCGTCGCGGATATTCTCCGGCGCCTGTTGACGGCGCCACCGGTTACGCAGTGCGATCGCGACAGCGCGTTTGGCATCGCCTTGGCCGATGATATACCGGTCCAATTCGCGGACAATTTGCCGAGGGGTGAGGTCGGCGAGTTTGGCGAGCGCTTGTAGCGTGCGGGGGGAAGGCATTACGACGACGGAGTGATGACGGTGATGTTGGTGTTCGTGTACACGCAGATTTCGCCCGCGATGTGCAGCGCCCGTTGCACGATGTCACGTGTGGAGAGATCCGTCGCCCCCGCGAGCGCGCGGGCGGCGGCGAGGGCATACGACCCACCCGAGCCGATCGCCAGAATGCCATCATCTGGCTCGATGATGTCACCTGTCCCCGACAGGACGAAGCCATGTTCGCGACTCACCACGATGAGTAACGCCTCCAGCTTGCGAAGAACCCGATCGCTCCGCCAATCCTTCGCGAGCTCGACCGCGGCCCGGGGGAGATTGTCCGGATATCGCTGCAATTTCTCCTCGAATTTCTCGAACAGGGTGAACGCATCGGCCGCGGCGCCCGCGAAGCCGGCGAGCACCTTGCCGTTTTGGAGCGCTCGCACCTTGTGCGCATTCGATTTCATAATGGTATCACCTACCGTCACCTGCCCGTCACCGCCAAGTGCGACGTCGCCATTCCGGCGCACAGCGAGGATCGTTGTCGCGTGCGGCCGGGGAAAAGTCTGAGCCATGCCTTAAAGAAAAAGGAATGCGCCCTCTTTTTGCACCATGAGTCGCTATGCGGATCGAACTCCTCCCCATCCTCCTTGGCATCCTCGTCGCTCTGATTGGCGGAGCAGCCTTCTACGACGCTGCCGGCGACCCTGAATCGGGCCCGCTCCGCGAGCGCCGGCGCCGGATCCGAACTTCGATCGATCGTCCAGGTGAGGGGATGGTCGGCGCTGGGACCTTCCTGCTCGGAATCGCCTTAATGGTGAGAGATAGTTGGGACTATGCGTCGGTCGTCGTTCTCGCTGGGGCAGTCCTCATCCTCGCGGGTGCGTACCGGAATAGGGAGTACCTTCGGGAAACTTTCCTGTTCAGAGGGGCAGCCAGGCGCGGCGAAGAGCAAGACGAAGACCCCTCACCGCGGCCGCCTAAACTGCGGATACGGTAAACATTTGATTCTTTTCTAGCTCTTCCGTCGAGACGCGTGGGAGGGTGCATTGGAATGCCGTACTTCCACCCCGCGACCACAGGAGCTCCAGCGTCCCGCCATGCGCCTCGGCGATCCATCGCGCGATTGGGAGGCCCAGCCCGGCGCCGCGTTCCCGAGCCCCCGACTTCGTTCGCTCTGTTCCTGTCTGCGCGAACCGGTCGAAGATGTGCGATTGGAGATCGGCGGGGATGGTGGGGCCGTTGTTCATGACGCGAATCGAATAGTGCGACGGCGATTCGCTCAAGACGACCGTCGCCGTCGATTGGGGGGCGCCGTGTTTCAGCGCGTTCTCGACGAGATTGGTGACGAGGCGATGGAGGAGCTCGACGTCTCCTTCATACGGAGCGTCGTCGCTCGGGAGCTCGACACTGAGCTCGATATTGCGGCGCTCCGATAACACGCGCAAGGCTTTGACGCTTTCGGAGACGATGTCGGTCAAATAGGTCGGAACGCGGAGCACGGGGAATTGCCCCGCATCGACGCGCGCGAGCAAGAACAGATTGCTGATGACCGCGGAAAGACGTCGCCCCGATGAGCCGATCGTCAACAACGTTTCGCGATACTCCTCTGGCGATCGGCGTTCCTGCGCGAGCGTGACGTCGACTTCCGCCTGGATGATGGCAATCGGGGTGCGGAGCTCGTGCGAGGCATCGGCCATGAATTGGCGCTGGCGATTGAGGGCGTCGTGGAGCCGGCCGAGGAGATCGTTGAAGACGAGGGCGAGGCGTCCCAATTCATCGTGTGGATTGTGGACCGGAAGACGATCGCCACTATCCTGCGCGCCGATTCGCGCCGCGTGAGCGGTCATCGCCGCGACTGGCGCCAACGATCGGTCCGCGAGGAGTGCGCCGCCAAGCCCGGCAATGAGCAACGTCAACGCAATCGCGATCCCGGCGGTCGTTTTGGTGCGACGCAAGAGCTCTTGTTCTTCATCCAAGGGTTGGACGACGGCAAGGACATACGATTGACGCCCAATGATCATTGACGTTGCGTACATGCGATAGACGTTGGTCTTTCCGTACAATCTGGAGAAACCGTCCATCCGTTTGCGATCATTCCAATTGTGGCGAAGTGCTCGTTGTGCCATGACGGCGATGGCCTTTCGTCCCAAAGACGAGGTATCGTGCGGCGGCCACGGATCGGCCATACTGGTCCCCACGACGTGGAGATTCCTGTCGTACACGATCACGGAGATATCGCGGAAGCGAAACTCGTTCAGACCGTCCAATACCGCCCGGGCTTCACCGCCAACCGCGATTTGATCCGCTTTGAGACTCTGGGCAAATGCATCCGCGGTATCCGATAGTCCGCGATCGACGCGTTCGAGAATCAATCCACGAAAGAAGACATACGCAGTCGATGCGCCGATGACGAGGACCAGTGCGAGAATCGCCGTTTGCCAAAGCGTGAGACGGCCGCGAACGCTATGGAGCGGATTATACACTCGCCTCGTCATCCATGAAGGCGTATCCCGCACCGCGTCGCGTATGGATTTGCGCGCGCGTCCCCGCGGCGGCGAGCCGCCGGCGCACGCGCGCGATGCAGACCTCCATCGCGTTGGACCACGGATCGTGGTTGTCGTCCCAGACATGGGCGGACAACTCTTCGCGTCCCACGACTCGTCCCGCGTGCCGAGCGAGGTACTCGAGTAATGCGTACTCTTTCGTCGTGAGGGGAATCCGCACACCGTGCCGGGTCACACGTTGCCCCGCCGTGTCGATGGAGACGTCGCCGACGTGGAGCACCTGCGGCAAAACGGTGGCGCCGCGCCGCAACAGCGCACGAACCCGCGCCAGAAGCTCCGCGAACTCGAATGGTTTGGTGAGATAGTCGTCGGCGCCGGCATCCAGTCCGGCGACTTTGTCGCCCACCGTGTCGCGCGCGGTCAGCATGAGGACTGGAACGTGCGAGCCACGCGCGCGAATTTCGCGACACACGCCGAACCCGTCCTGTCCAGGGAGCATCACATCCAACACGACGACGTCGTACGTATTGATCGCGACGTAGTAGAGCGCCGTCGCTCCCTCGTGCGCGACGTCGACCGCGTACGCGGCTTCGCGGAGTCCTCGGGCGATGACCGCGGCAAGTGCGGCATCGTCCTCGACGAGCAGAATTCTCACGATTCGAAAGACAGTCTGGCGATAGGAAGGGACGTCAAAGTGTCCCTAACCTACGCCGACCAGCTTTCGCTAGGATAACACGGGGTGGCGTCGTCCGCCTGGATCGCTACCGTTTCAGCATTTCGAGCGCTCGCTCGACTTCCTCCGCATGTCCCGCGGGCGACACCTTTTCAAACACGTGCGCAATTCGCCCGTCCGCATCGAGAACGAACGTCGTGCGCTCGACCCCCATGTACTTGCGGCCGAACATCGTCTTTTCCTTCCACACACCGAAAGCCTCGGCCATCGAATGATCCTCGTCGGCAAGGAGCGTGAATGGAAGAGCGTACTTCTTTTTGAACTTGAGATGCGATTTGACCGAGTCTGGCGAGACGCCAAGGATCGTGGCGCCCGAGGCGGAGAATCGGGGGAAGAGGTCGCGGAACTCGCACGCTTCGGTCGTGCAACCGGGCGTATCGTCTTTGGGATAGAAGTAGATGACGACCGGCTTCCCGCGCAGGGAATCGCGGGAAATCATCGTCCCGTCATCGGCGGGACGGGAAAAATCGGGGGCGAGGGTACCTGGGGTCAGCATACCGCAAGATATATCACTTCGCCTTCAACGAGGAGCGTACGAGGTCGCGAGCGACGACCCGATCGTATGGTTTTACGCGCGTGGATGCGCGGTGCGGTACACCTGCTTCAATCGTTCCGTACTCGTATGGGTGTACACCTGTGTCGTCTGAATCGACGCGTGCCCGAGGAGTTCCTGAACGGCACGCAGATCGGCCCCGGCATCGAGCAGATGCGTGGCGAAGGTGTGCCGGAGCGAGTGTGTCGATAAACCCGCGTCTTCACTGACCAAGTCGAGCATCGACGTCACCGCCGCCTGCAACGCACGTGTGCTGATCCGCTTTCCACGGGAGGAGAGAAAAAACGCCATCCGATCTCCGGTCGGACCGATCGCGCGGAGGAGCTCGTCACGTTTCGACTCGTAGTTCCGGAGCGCGAGGACCGCACGATCGCCGATCGGGATGATGCGCTCCTTTCTCCCCTTGCCGCGCACCTTGACCTGATTGGACAAGAGATCGATCGTCTCCCGATTGATCCCGCGAAGCTCGGACAACCGCATCCCGGTCGAGTAAAAGAGCTCGAGGATCGCAGCATTCCGTACATCTTGAAATTTCCCGCCCATGGCGCGCGTCACGACGGCGTCGAAGAGCTTCCCCATCTGCGTCAGATCGAGATACGACGGGAGATATTTTTCCAGCTTCGGTGTCGCAACGATCCGAGCCGGATTCGACTCGATGATCTCGTTGCGATGCAAATATTTGAAGAAGGTTCGCACCGCGGACAACGCACGCGCGATCGACCGCTTGCTCAGCCCGCGCCGAGTGAGATGGGCGAGGTACCCTCGAAGGGCGAGGCGATCGACGCCGCCCCAAGTCCAGGCTCCAGTACCGTAATACCCCTGCAGGAACTGATGAAACTCCTCGAGATCCCGCGTATACGCCGTCACCGTGTTCGATGAAACGTCGCGCTCTTTGGCGATGTGCGTCAGGAAGGCCGAGACGTAATCAGGCTCATTCGTCCTCGCGCCGGTGTTGACACTTGTACTCTCGGTTCGGTCGGCAGCGTCACTCATCCCTTACACCGTGGCGACCGCACCCGACGCATTCCACCATTCGCGCATCGTCTCGACGGCACGTTCAGCCAACAATTCTTTCTTGCGCCGTTTGTCTTTCACGCGCTCCGGAAGATCGTCGACCAACCCGAAATTCGCGTTCATCGGTTGGAAGTGTTTTGGATCGGCTTCGCGGATGTACCGATATACGGCACCGAGCATCGTCGTTGGCGGGGGGACCACAGGCTGTTCACCCGCAAGCAATCGGGACATGTTCACGCCGGCCAAAAGTCCGGTCGCCGTGCTCTCGGTATATCCTTCCACGCCAGTCATCTGTCCGGCCAGCAAGATCTTGGGATCCGTTCGTAACGACAGATATGGCGTCAGCGTGGCCGGCGCGTTGACGTACGAGTTACGATGGATCGAACCAAATCGCAAGAACTCCGCGTCACCGAGCCCAGGGATCATGCGGAAGACACGTTGCTGTTCGGGGATGCGGAGACGCGTCTGGAATCCGACCATGTTCCACATCCGCCCCGCCCGATCCTCTTGCCGAAGTTGCACGACGGCATGCGGCTCGCGCCCCGTCCTCGGATCGCGCAACCCGACGGGCTTGAGCGGACCGAAGCGCAGTGTTTCGCGACCGCGCGACGCCATTTCCTCGACCGGCATGCACCCTTCGAAGTATGGAACCGCGTCGAACTCGTGCGCGTGAAATTGATCAGCCGCCGAGAGCGCGTCGATGAACGCCTCGTATTCCGCGCGATCCATGGGGCAATTGAGGTATGCGCCTTCCTCGTCCGCCCCTTCCATCGTCTCTTTCCCGTAGCGTGATGCACGGAAGACGACCGACGTGTCGAGTGATTCGACAGACAACACGGGAGCGATCGCGTCGTAAAACGCGAGCGCGTCGGCGCCCAATCGCGCGCGGAGTGCCTCAGCGAGCGCATCCGAAGTGAGTGGGCCAGTCGCAATGATCGATGGCGACGGAATCGTCGTCACTTCCTCGCGAACGATAGTCACGTTGGGATGGGACGACAAACGTTCGGTCACACCGGCCGCAAAGACGTCACGATCGACCGCGAGCGCACTCCCGGCGGCGACGCGCGCCGTATCGGCGCACGACAGGATCAGCGATCCCATGACGCGCAACTCCGCTTTGAGCAAGCCATGCGCATTAGTGACTTCGGTACTCTTGAACGTGTTGGAGCAGACGAGCTCGCCTAATTGCTCGGTCTTGTGCGCCGCCGTCGTCCGGACGGGGCGCATCTCGTGCACGATAACTCGGTGTCCACGCTCGGCGAGCTGCCACGCCGCCTCCGATCCCGCGAGGCCGCCGCCAACGATCGTGACGGCGTCCGCGTTCTCCGCCGTCACGCCACGACCGCTTCAGGTTGTTGCACCACGTCCCACTCGTTCTGGCACTTGATGCACTTCCGATATTCGCCACGCGCCTTCGTGAATTTCACTTCGGCCCCCTCGTAGCCACATTCGGGACATGTTTCGAGGACGGGTTTGTCCCAAAGAACGAAGTCACATTGCGGATAATTCGCGCAGCCGTAGAATGCTTTCCCCCGCTTCTTCGACCGGCGAACCGCAATGTCGCCACCGTCTTTCGGACATTTCACCCCCGTTGGCATGGAGCGCGTTCCACGACACTTGGGGAATTTGCTGCACCCCAGGAACTCACCACTCCGCCCAGCGCGAACGACCATCGGCTCGCCACACTCGTGACAGATTTCATCCGTCATGCGCGCGGGCTTCTTATCGCCACGGAGGGGGCGCGTGTATTTGCACGCCTTGGGATGGTTCTCGCAGGCCATGAAGGGGCCGAAGAAACCACCACGTGGCACCAACTTGCCGCCACAGTCCGGACACTTTTCGTTGGCGAACTGCGAGACGTCGTGCGCCTCCGCGATCAACGCCTCGAGATCGGCGTTCTTGATCGTGGTCGCGAACGGTCCGTAGAATTCCGACAGCATCTGGCGCCAGTCGATCTTCCCTTCCCCGACTTTGTCGAGCCCGGCTTCCATGTGCGAGGTAAACTGCACGTTGAAGACGTCGGGCAGGCTCTTCACCATGACGCGCTCGACTTGCTCACCAAGCTCGGTGGGAAAGAAACGGCGCTGTTGCAGTTCGGCGTATCGCCGGTCGACGAGCGTCGAGATGATGGACGCGTAGGTCGACGGGCGCCCGATGCCGAGCCGCTCCAATTCTTTGACCAAGCTCGCTTCGGAGTACCGTGGCGGTGGCTCGGTGAAATGTTGTGAGGGGACGATCTGTTTGACCGGAACGTGCTCGCCGTTCTCGAGGAACGGAAGGGCCTGTTCGTCTTCGAGCGCCTTGGCGTCCCCTTCCTCACGCGCTTCTTTGTAGAGCGCGAGGAACCCTTGGAACTTGATCACGCTTCCGGTCGACCGGAACACGTACCGTCCCAGATCGAAATCGACGGTGGTCGTATCGAAGACCGCGGGCGCCATCTGGGACGCCATGAAGCGCTTCCAGATCAACTCGTACAGACGGAATTGATCGGCGGAGAGGAACTTCTTGATGACGTCGGGCCGGCGCGTCGGATCGGTCGGACGGACGGCTTCGTGGGCGTCCTGAGTGTTACGGCTTCGGCCGTCACCGTACAACTGGATGCCGGCCGCGAGATATTCCGCACCGAACAACGTCTTGAGGTAGTCGCGCGCCGTCCCGGCCGCCGATTCGGCGATACGAGTCGAATCGGTACGCATGTACGTGATGAGACCGACGGCTCCTTCCGGCCCGATCTCGATTCCTTCGTAGAGATCCTGCGCCAGGCGCATGGTCTTCTTGGAACCGAAACCCAACTTCTTGGCCGCTTCCTGCTGCAAGGTGCTCGTCGTGAACGGCGCCGACGGGTTCTTGCGACGCTCGCGCCGCTTGACGTCGGTGACGGCGAAGGTCTTGTGCCCTTCGAGATCCCGGAGAATCTGCTGGGCGTCAGCCTCATTGCCGATCTCGGGACGCTTGCCGTCGACATGATGGAGCTTGGCGACGAACTCCTGCCCCGCCTTCTCGAGCAACGCCTCGATGGTCCAATATTCGACCGGCGTGAACGCACGAATCTCCCGCTCACGCTCGACGAGGAGACGTAACGCGACCGTCTGCACGCGTCCGGCGGACACGCCTTTCTTGACGGTCTTCCACAGCATTGGACTGGCCTTATAGCCGACCAGGCGGTCGAGCACGCGACGCGCTTGCTGCGCTTCGACGAGATGCTCATTGATGTTCCCGGCGTGCGCAATGGCGTCACGCACGGCGTCACGGGTGATCTCGTGGAACAAGACGCGACGGACGGGAGCGCCCCCTTTCCGCTTGATCTGGGACGCGACGTGCCAGGCAATCGCCTCGCCTTCGCGATCAGGGTCGGTCGCGAGGAAGATCTCGCGCGCATCCTTCGCGGCGTTCTTCAATTCGGCGAGGGTCTTCTCTTTCCCGGGGATGGTGACGTATTCCGGCTCGAAGCCGTGATCGACGTCGATCCCCATCTTCTTTTCGGGAAGATCGCGGACGTGTCCAATGGTCGCGCGGACTTTGTACCCGCGCCCCAAATATTTGCTGATCGTCTTGGCTTTGGCAGGCGACTCGACGATCACCAACGACTGGGTTCCCGGTTCCGACGGTGTTTCGTCCTCGGGAACGAACGCACCGCTTTTCGCACGTGTGCTAGTCTTCCGCGCACGCGTGGTCTTAGTCGCGGCCTTCGTTACAGTCTTCGACGCGGCCTTGCTTGCGGCGCCTTTCCGCGCCGACGGGGTCGATGCCATGAAAAAATGCTGTCCTGAGAATTAGTGCAAAGTGGGCTGATACTCGGGATCGTCACCACCTTCAAATCCGGCGTCGCTCAGTAAGCCACGCAGGTCGTTCAGGGAGATACGTCCCTCGATCTGCACGAGTGCCCGCTCGATCACATGTTCCAACTCGAGCGCCGTCAGCATCCCTGACCGATTGAGCCGTACCAAATGCCCCCACGCGTCCGACGCGAAGCGCGGCCGCTCGTGGGGTCCCATCACCCGCATCGCCCATTCGGCGCCCGGGATGTCAAATGATTCGTTCATCGCGCTCATCCTGAAAACGTTCTTTCGATCTATCCGAACCCAGCACTTCCACCACCCTGCCCACCAACGCCTCTCGGCTCACGCCATCAGTTTCGATGACGATGTCGGCTACGGCTTCGTAATGCTTGCGCCGCGACTCGTACAACTGCATCATGATCTCGATCGGGTCCCCACCAACGAACAACGGCCTGCGCCGTACCGCACGCCCCATCCGTCGCACCGCTTCGGCGGGTGACACTCTAAGGTATATAATACGGGCGATGCCGCGCAAAGGTGCCACCGCGGACGAATTTGCGACCCACCCACCGCCCGGAGCCACGATCATCCCCCGATCACCCATCCGGTAGCCCTCCGCCAATTTGGCGCTGACCCTGGCTTCAGCCGCCCGGAACGCCTGTTCTCCGTCTTCGGCGAAGATATTTGCGACAGATTTTCCGAATTGTTTGACGATTTCGTCATCGAGATCGACGAACGATCGTTCGAGTCGCTTGGCGACAGCACGCCCGATGGTCGTTTTCCCAACGCCAGGGAGCCCGACCAGAATCACATGCGCGGCATCCACGCGAGGAGCATCCCGATTCTCAGAGCGCACTAGCGGCCGCGACGGTCGGCCAGGTATTGCAGGTACCCATCGTAGTTGCGGCGCATCTCGGAGAGCGAATCGCCACCGAACTTCTCCACCATGGCCTCCGCCAGAACATACGCCGCCATCGCTTCGGCGACGACGCCCATGGCCGGAACGGCCGTCACGTCGCTCCGCTCGACGGTCGACGCAACACGCTCGCGGGTCTGCACGTCGATGCTATCGAGCGGACGCATCAACGTGCTGATGGGCTTCATCGCGGCACGAAGCACCAAGGGCTCACCGGTGGTAATTCCCCCTTCGAGCCCGCCAGCATTATTGGTCCGGCGCCGAACACGCCCGCGACTGACATCGTCGTCCGCGGCATCGATGGGATCGTGCACTTGCGACCCATGACGTCGAGCCGCCGCGAACCCGAGACCGATCTCGACGCCCTTAACGGCTTGAATGGACATGAGGGCCGCCGCGAGACGACCGTCGAGCTTCCGATCCCAACTGACGTGCGACCCGAGCCCCACAGGAAGTCCCGTCACGACGACTTCACACACGCCACCCAATGTGTCACCGTCACGTTTCGCGGCGTCGATGGCGGCGATCATCTTCGCCTCCGCGTCGGCGTCGAATGTTCGGAGCTGCGACTCATCGACGGCGGCGTTGATGTCGTCAGGAAGCACGTCGGGACGCGACGCGACGATTTCACCCAACGAGACCAAGTAGCTCCCGATTCGAATACCAAAAGCCGCGAGCAACGCTCGGCATACCGCTCCGCCAGCAACACGCGCCGTGGTCTCGCGCGCCGACGCGCGCTCGAGGATGTCACGCGCGTCCGAGCGATCGTACTTGAGCATCCCGACGAGATCGGCGTGTCCAGGACGAGGACGGACGACAGCCCGCTTCCGGAGGGCCGGATCGGTGTCGATCGGAGCGGGGGACATGATCTCCTGCCAATTCTTCCAGTCGCGATTGTGGACGATCATCGAGATCGGGGCACCGATCGTCTCCCCGGCACGGACGCCTGAGAGAAACTCGATCTGGTCGGTCTCGATCTTCATCCGGCGCCCACGCCCATACCCCTGTTGGCGGCGCGCGAGCTGGGTATTGACGTCGTCAGCAAGAAGGGGGACGCCCGCTGGCGCCCCTTCGAGAATGGCGAGGAGGGCCTGGCCGTGCGATTCGCCCGTCGTAGTCAGTCGGAGCATAGTGGGGGTAAGATATACCGCTCTTCCCCCCTCCGCGGGTGTCAAATTCACACCCGCATGGTCAAATTCGCGGCAGAGCCGCTGGGAACGCTAGGCGTCCCGATCCCGCCGGACGGGGAACCGTTTTCCCTTGATGGTGGTCCCGCGCAGGGCCTGAACGATATCGTCGGCGATCTCGTTGGGGACTTCGACGAGGGAAAACTTGTCGAAAATCTGAATCGCCCCGACCGAGTCGGAGTCGATCCCGACTTCGTTCGCGATGGCACCGACGATGTCGCCAGGACGAATCTTGGCGGTTCGGCCGCCACCGATGTATAGCCGGCTCACCTCCCACTGCGGCGTGGGACGCTCTTTCCCCCGCTGCTCTTTTTTGCCCCGCTCGGGCTTCCCCCCACCCTGCTTCTGCGACATCCGCTCGCGTGCCGGACGCTCGGCCAACGGATTCCGATCATCCCACCCCATCTTCCGATCTCGGCTCCGCTTCGGGTTTGTGTCACGATCGCGGGACGGAACGGCAACTGTCGGGATATCGACGTCATCGCGCCCGGCGTTGCCGAGGGCCTCGTGGGCCGCTTTGACTGCGGCCGCCGCGACGTCCATGACGTCGAACTCGTCATCGGCCAACGACTCGACGACGACGCGGAAGGAGTCGAGATCGCCGGACAGAAGGGTTTCGCGAATCGTCGAGCTCGTGAGTTCGAGCCGTCGCGCACGGAGATCGGCGACGGTTGGGACTGTCGCGATTTCGATCTTCTGCTTGGTGACGCGCTCGATGTTGCGCAAGAAATTGTGTTCGCGCGGCTCCGCGAGTGTGATCGCGACCCCTTCGCGCCCCGCGCGCCCCGTTCGTCCGATGCGATGGACGTATGCTTCAGGCGACGTCGGAACGTCGTAGTTCACGACGTGCGACAGATGCTCGATGTCTAACCCACGCGCGGCGACATCGGTCGCGATCAACAGGTCAGCGGTGTTTCCGCGAAACTTCTTCATCACACGGTCGCGCTGCTCTTGCGACATTCCGCCATGCAATGCCTCCGCGCGATATCCGCGCGCGGCAAGCGATTGCGATAATTCGTCGACTTCCGTCCGCGTCCGGCAAAAGACGATCGCCGACGTGGGACTCTCGACGTCGAGCACGCGGCCGAGTGTCGCGGTCTTGTGTGCGCGCGAGACGATATACGCGACCTGGCGAATGCGCGCACGCTCGCCTAAGGCGACTGTTTCACGCGCGATCGTGACACGAACCGGATCTTTGAGATGCCGATTCGCGACGGCGCCGACGCGCGATGCCATCGTCGCCGAGAAGAGCGCCGTTTGACGTTCGGTAGGGAGTTGGCTGAGAATCGCATCGAGATCTTCCGCGAATCCCATGTCCAACATCTCATCGGCTTCGTCGAGAACGACGGTTCGGATCTGACCGAGTGCCAGCGACCCGCGCCGCACGTGATCGAGCGCACGCCCTGGTGTCGCCACGACGACGTCGATGCCGCGTGACAGTGCACGGAGTTGCTGACGCATGTCGGCGCCACCATAAATCGGGAGCACCGACACACCGACGCCGCGCCCGTATTTGTGAATTGCTTCGGCGACTTGCACCGCGAGCTCACGAGTCGGAGTGAGGATCAACGCACTCACGACGCTCTTGCGTGTCCCAGCGTCAGCACGCCGCTGGTGAATGGTCTGAATGAGCGGAAGGGCGAATGCCGCCGTCTTCCCAGTCCCGGTTGCGGCTTGGCCGAGGAGGTCGCGTCCCTGGATTAGGGGCGGAATGGCCTCTCGCTGGATGGGCGTCGGCTCTTCGTAGCCGAGTGTCGTGAGGGCGTCGACGATATGGGAGTCGAGGCCCAGCGCGGCAAAGCCGGGGAGAGTGAGGGGATCGGTGGCGGGCATCGGCGCAATCTAACAGGCGGGGAGGCCGGACCGTCCCCAAGACGTCACGTGACGTCAGTTAAAAAAAGAGACCCCATTCCTGGGGCCTCTTTTCATGACGTCGCGAGACGCTGCGCGAGCAGGAGGAGACGAGCCAAAACCGGGACGGATCGCCGGGCAAAAGCCCGGACGAAGGCCGATCGGGACCTCATCATTGTGGTTGACCTGCCCCGCCCGGCTGGGGAGCTGGAGGAGCGCCGGGCCCCGCGTCAGGGCCGCCATGCGATCCAGGTCCGCCGAAGCCTCCCCCGAACCCACCTGGTCCGCCTGGGCGATGCATCCGTGCACGGATCTTCGCCATCTGCACCCGCTGCTCCGGCGTAAGGACGCTGTCGATCATTTGGCGCGTCGTGTCGACCATGGCGTTGACGCGAGCTTCAGTCTCCTTGCGAACGGCCTGAAACGCCGCGCTTCGGCGCGTCATGATGGAATCGATGCGCGTTTGTTGGTCGGCGGTCAGCCCCAATTCGCGCTGCATCCGCTCGCGGAACCGTTTCATCCAATCACTGGCGTGGGGCTGGGGCCCTCCCCAGGCTATCCGTCCCGGGCGCGAAAAGGAATGCCAGATGAACGTTCTGTCGGCTGCGACACCGAGGACAACGCCGACCAAAAGCGTCACGACGAGCACGAGGGCGGCGGTCATCCGCTCCGACGCCCGCCAGCGTTTTCCTGACGACGCTTCCGTGGATGGTGTCGTCATTGCGGAAAGTCTCCGAGGAATTTTTCAGATACGGCGGTCGACCGCAACGGCTGCATCACGCTCGCCGCCAGCGCGGTGCGAGAGGACACACCAGTCACTGTGCTCAACACTCCCGCTGGCGTCAACGCGACTTCATCCGAGAGCGACGACATTGCGCGCCCCGTATATACGACGAACACACCAGCAGCGAGACACGCGGCGAGCCCAACGGGGACCGTCGTGCGTGCCCAACGCGTCACGTACACCGTCCACGACCGGCGGACGCGCCGTGTGAGCAGTGCCGCCGCGTCGCCAACGATGCTGGCCCGCAAGGCATCCCAATCCACCAGATGATATGGCGGCTCACCGACGACCGAGCGCAACGTCGCCGTCACGTGGGGGTCGGGAGGAACGAGAGCGTCGTCCGTGGTGCCTCGAGGGTGTTTACCAGTGTATTCCTTCATGATCCATCTCCGTGGAATGCCACGAGGATCCGGCGCAGTGCCTGACGTGCCTCGTGTAAATACGCCCGCACGGTCCCGGGCGACAGGTCCAACAATTCCGCAATTTCCGTCGACGCCAATCCGTCGACGTCTGCCAACTGTACAATCTGACGCGGCCGAGGAGCAAGCTGTGCGAGTGCTTCGCGAAACGCGGCGCGCAGCTCGGAATCTTCGGTCACGTGATCTGGCGTCCGCGAGGGATCGAAGGCGCTCGATTCATCGAGTGGAGCCCCTTCGCGCACCGCGTTGGAGCGCCGGAGGTTTCGTGCATGGTTCGCGACGATCCGTAGAAACCACGGTCCGAACGGACGTTGCCGATCAAAGGTATTCAACCGTTCGAGCGCCGTGAAAAACGACTCCTGCACCGCATCTTCAGCGTCCTGCGAATGACCAAGGACTCGGTACGCGACCGCGTACGCCTTTCGGAGATACGCCCGAACCAACATGTCATACGCCTCGACGTCGCCAGCGAGCACCCGCCCGACCACCGCCGATTCCGCGGCTTGGTCGAGCGTTACGACGGCGCTTTGGACGAAGTCCGCGGCGGCCGGCATCGGCTTACTCGCTCGTGATCGTCATGCCTACTGTTATTACACCAGCACCCCGGGAACCGTAGGGGTCACACGGAAACGGCCCCGAAGCCGAAGCGCCGGGGCCGTCTACTCTTTCACACGGATACCGCACGTCGGGTGACGCGCGGCATCACGATCACCCTACACCCTAGGAACAGGTCGTAGTGAAGTTGTTCGGGAGCGTGACGATGACGACGCCTTTGGCCGTCACGCCGAACAAGATCAACTTACCAGACACTTGCCGGACAGCCGCCTTGATCGGCCCGATGATCGGATCGCGGATCGGAACGGTCGCGACGCGCTGATAGCACCCGGTATCCCACACCTCCAAGTTCGCATCGGCGGAGGCAGTGAAGATGAGGCGCGACGCCAATGAGGAGTTCAACCCCGTATTGCTCGGATGGAAATCAAGTCCCGAATTGGCCGCAGTCGTGGGAAGAAGTCCCTGCAGCGTCAAGTTGTAGTTGATGAGATACGTCGAGTCACCGCGGATCGCCGACAACGCGCCGTCAAAGTTCATCGCGACGCCAGAGACGCGTTGCGCGTTGTTCGCGATGAAATTCGAGATGTTGAACGCACCGGAGACACCGAGGTCGGCGACCGGGAATGTCAGTGTGTACGACGGATTGTTGCCGAAATCCGGATCGTAATACTGGAACCCGGTGATGTTTCCCGTGTTGGCCAGCTGCTGTGTAAACGCTGACGCATCGTACGTCATCGCTCGGCTATTCAACGTCGGACCACCTTCACCGAAGACCGCACGCTGGAAGTTTCCGGAGTTCCTGACGTAGGTCGTGTCATGGAATGCGAGGCGGTCGATGACGACGGTGACCGAATACGATCGAAGGACGGTATCAGACACCGGCTTAGTGACTGCCTGTGACGACGGGACGAGCACCTGGAAGAATCCGTTATCCACGCTGCGCAACACGGCATCATAGCGCTCGACCTCGAGCGTATCGGCTCGATTCGCGGCCTGCCCAACGGCTTGCTCGAAGAAGAGGTGCGATTTGTACGGGTCGATGGTCTTCTGGGACAGGTTCTCCCATCGCAGCGTCCCTTGTCCGGTGTTGAACGGCAGGCTTTGTCCTGGTGTCGGCGTGGTGGAGTACGCCAGAATGACGTCACCGCACGCCGGACCAAAGCCGCGGCAGGTTGCGCCAAGATATTGAGGACGATCGCTGAAATCGTACTTGGTACGCTGTTTGGTCGGGAGTCCCGACGTGGACGAGTTGACCGTCGTCACGGTGTACGCGATGACGTTGGGGAGCTCGTACCGCCGCGGTGTCGGAATTCCGCTGCCGAAGTTCTGTTCCTGAATGGCGGAAACCTCATGCCCAGTCGTCAAATCGACATAGCTGATATCCGTACCACCCGAGTTGGCGACCAAGAGCGTGTCACCCATCGTTCCGGTACGGTCACGTGGCCACGCCGCGATTCCCCACGGACGAGAGCCGACGTTGATCGCCGTCTTGAACGACGAATCGGCGAGATTGAAGACTTCGAGCGTGTTGCGATCGATGTTCGTCAAGAAGAGCTGGTCGTACCGTGCATGGTACAGCGCGTCGGCGACCGTTCCACCCAACGGAAGTGCACGCGTCACACCCGCCACGACGATCAACGTGTCTTCGCGGATCGCGCCGTTCGGGAGCGTCGCGTAGCCGCGAATCGCGGTCGGCGTTGCATTCCGTGCGAAGGCGCGCACGTAGATCGTTTTGGGGAAGGTTGAGAACATTGACGCCGGCAACGCGAGCGAGAACGTCTTCGGGACCGCGATCAACGTGCCGTTGAACGCGACTGAATCGGTGACGTCAGGCGGCGTGTTGGTCGTGTTCGGCGTCAGCCGGACTTCGTACCCGAGGTATTTGATGCCGTTTGGATCGGTTCCATCGACGTGAATCGTATCCGTCACTTCCACGCGTGTCGTCGATCCGAAGTTCACGACTGGTGGCGCCACCGACGTCGAGGGCGTTTGCACAGTTAGTGTAATCGGCGTTCCCAGCGTGCGCTGGCCGAGCGAATCGCGGACGAATGGTGTCACGACGAGCGAACCCGGGGTCGCCGTGGACGGGATCGCCACGGTGATTTGCGTCGCTGTCGAGTCGCGTAACGGACTCGAGAAAAGCGTCGAGTCGAGTTGGACAAACGATCCCGACGTCTGGTAGCCGATGCCGACGACCTTGAGCGGGGTTTTCCCGCTGATCGAGAGGATCAACGACTTTCCTTGTACGACCGCGGTTCCGCTCGCCGGGCTCGTGATCGCTGACGTTCCCGGGGCGAGATTTCCAACCGCGAGTCGTAGCGTATCCGCCGTCGATTGATTACCGGCACCATCAAATGCCTGGCCAACGATGACGACCGTCGTTCCGGCAGGGACGCTGCGCGGAACGGACAAGTTCATCGCGATGTCAGCGGCGGTCGTCGCCTGTGTAAAGACCGTGTCGAGCGACGTGGTGATACCGCCGGACACTTCGAAGTGTACGCGTTTGATACCGAGGTTGTCGTGGACGTCCGCGGTCAGTGCGAGCACCGTATCGACGGTACTCGACCCTTTCGTCAGCTTGATCGTTGGCGGCGTGTGATCCGCGCCCGTATCAGTCGCCGCACTGCACGCGCCGAACACTGCGGCAATCGCGACGGCGGTCGTCGGGACGACCGCCCATCGCCAAAACGTGGAGCGGGCGCCGGTTGGCATCCGATGATTCATGGTTACTGCCCTCGCGTCCCCACGCGCTCACCCGCGTCGATAATGTGGGGGGTAATAAGGATCAGAAGATCGCGTTTCTCTTCGGATTTGTTCGTCGTGCCGAAGAGGCTGCCGATGATCGGAAGATCGACCAGCAGCGGAATACCAGACTTGTTTTGCGACACTTGCGTCACGGTCAGACCGCCGATGACCGCGGTTTCCCCGTCGCTCACCAGGAGACGGTTATCGGCGCTCTGCTTGTTGAAGACATAGCCGACGTCCGACGACGCGATCTGCGCATCCGAATTTTCGGCGTGCACGTCGAGGAGCACCTGCCGATTGTTCGTGATGTGGGGCGTCACGTTGAGAATAATCCCGACCGGTTTGAACGACACCGTCGCGCGTGGCGTGTTGTTTCCACCCGTTCCGCCGACGTTCGCCGAGCTGACGTCGATGACGCGGACGGGGACGTCTTGTCCGACCTGAATTTGTGCTTGCTTGTTGTCGACTGTCACGATGCTGGGCTCCGCTTGGAGATCGGCGAGCCGGACTTCCTGGAGCGCGTCGAGGAAGCTCGTGAGCGAGTATTTGCCGAGCGCCGCGGAATAGACCAGCGAGAGCGCGGGCGATGTGACACGATTGTTCGCGTTCGCGATCGCCGACAGCGTGTTACCGCCGAGGAGAATTTGGTCCGCGGTAAACGCCGTTCCGCCACCGACGGCGTCTGGGACTCCGTCGCCGTTCGTGTCGATCGGCTTCACCGTGCTCGGGTCGGTGCGTTTGACGAGCTGGCTGAAGAACTGATTCCGGGTCCCGAGATCGTACGAGAGCCCCAGGTTCTCGATGTCCGTGCGATCGACGAAGATGATCTTCGCTTTGATCGCGACCTGTGGTGTGCGGATGTCGAGGCTTTGCACATAGTTGACAATGTCACCGATCCGTGACGGCGTTTCCGTCACGATGATCGTGTTGGTCGCCGAGTTGGCGGCGACGGCGCCGCGTGTGACGCAGGACTGTTGGCCCGGAGTTCCACTTCCTCCTGGGGCGCCGGCAGCGATCGCTGTCGTGCAATCCTTGACGAGGAGTTTGGTGATGACAGGAACGAGCGAGTCCGCCTTTGCGTAGTTGATCGGAATCAACTGCGTGACGAGTGGCTCGAGCGCCTGTTTGGCTTGAATGTTGGCGTAGCTATCGACCGCGATGATTCCCGACGTCGGATCTTCCGTCGCGGCGAGGCCTTGTCCCTGCAAGATCGCCTTGAGGGCGACGTCCCACGGTTGGTTGCGGATTTCCGCCGTCACGGTGCCGGAAACGTCTTTCCCGGTTACGATCGTCCGTCCCGCGAACGTCGCAAATGCGGCGATGACGTCACGGATGTCGGCATCTTGATACGTGACGGTCAGGCGCGGCTGCGTCGATTGCTGCGGTGCGGCCGCCGGGCGAGTTGGACGCGGTGCCTGGGGGACACTGTCGGCGTCCGTATCGTTCGACGCCGCGGATGCCGTCCCGCGCCATGCGTTGAATTTGGCATTCCCGCCACTCACGACGACGCGAATTTCGTTGGCCGACCGCTTGATCTCGTACGCGTGTACGCTGTCGAGCTCGATCACGACGCGCGTCGTGTTCGTCTTGTATGCCGACATCCTGACGTTCGTGATGCCGCCGCGGTTCGTCCGGTCATATGCCTGAGCACTCCCGGCCATCGCGATCCCTTTGAGATCGACGACGATCCGGCGCGGTGCTTCGAGCGTGAAGTCCTGGACGTCAGCCGGCGTTCCGTTGATGGCGATGACGACGTCGGCGTGGCCGGCATCGGGGACGACACTCACCGACGTTACCGACGGCGTGTGTTGAAAGAGCGCCAGCGCGGAGGCGATGGCAATCGTGGAGAGCTTCATGGCGTCCTCGTACGTGTAGAATCACCCATCGCCAAGGTTTCCTGGCGACTGAATCCGAATTCTTCGATGGCGAAGGTGACAGACTTCTGATCGATGCGTACGACGCGCATGCGACCGAGTTGGCTTCCAGCTTTCACCCGGTATTGCTCTTTCGTCGTAATGTCGCGCAGCACCGCGACCGAATTCCGCCCCGTGGGATCGAGCGCGACGGTCGTCAACCGCAGATCGGTGAGGACTGGGCGGAGATCGTTGCTCTTGGTCAGCGAGACGAATGGATCTCGCCGGCCATCGGCACTGTATCGGAAGACTTCGCGTTCGAAGGTGATCGTGCGCGCCGTATCGTTATCTGCGTCGTTGCGTGGCGAATGGCGGCTCTGCGCGTGCGCGGCACCGTGGAGTACCACGCTGGCGAACACTGTCGTGAGTGCGTATGTCAGGATTCGGATCATCGGTCCCCCTTGCCTAGGACGAGCGGGGTTGTACGTACCACGTACGTTTGCACTTGGAACGTCGCGTCGAGCAGCGATTGCCCTGATTTCGGTTTGTTGTTCACCTTGTCCAGAGCGTGTGGCTTAATCTCCAATCCGACCGGGGCGACGATTCGGTTCAGCGAACCGATGTTGGTCAGGAACTGTGCGATCGGATGGAAACCACCCATGACCGAGATCTTGTAGCGGTACGTATCGAACTGCTCTCCCTGGATGACCGCCTGTGGCTCGACACTCGCGATGTCGAGGCCGACACGCCGTCCCGCCGTGGAAATATCTTCCAACAGCGCGGGGACTTCGTTGCTCGTGGGGACGAGGAGCCGCATGAGGCGGAGATTCTCCTCATACTGTTTGGCTTCCGCCTCGAGCTGCTGTGCCGTCCCGCGACGCAGGTCGTTTTTGGCGCGACGATTCAGCGTCTCCACAGAGTCGACGTGGGCCGAGAGCGTCGCGATTTGGTCGTGCTGGGGGTTATAGACGAAGTACCAGAATGCCCCGGCCGCCAGCAGGGCAATCGCCCCGACGGCGACGAGCATCTGCTCGCGTTTCGTCATATTTGCGCCGATCGCCATGTCAGTGCACCACCACGGAAAGAGGGGTCGTCTCGATCATGGCCGGCGGGGGAAGCTCCGTTTCGGCCTCCAGCTGGAATTCCGTCACCTCTTTATTATCGGTCGTCACGAGGTCGGAACGTGTGAGCTGAACGTTTTTAATGAAGGGGGACGCTTCGAGGTTCTTCATGAACAGGGTGAGCGCCTGGATGTCGACCGTCTGTCCGACGATACGGAATTTGGTCGAGTTGGCTTCACCCTTGAACAGCGAGTCGGCTCGCTGGCGCTTTTGCTTGGCGTCGGCGTCGCTTCCTTTGGCCGCATGTTTCTTGGCGCTATCGGCTTTGGCTTTTCCAGCTGCCGAGGTATCCGCGTCCGCCACGGCGGTGGTCGTGATCGCGCTCGTCTGCGCGACGTCCGTGAGCCACGTATACGGCGGGAGCGCCAGGTTGATTTCTTCGAGCAGGTGCGGCCAGGTGAATCGACTGTCGTCGATGGATTTGATGATGGCCAACTGCTGATAGACTGAGTCGCGCCGAGTTTCGGCGCGAGCGCGGGCGACGAGGACGGCGGAGTAGGTGGCGGAATCGCGCGCGGCTGCGATCTCGCGCTCTTCGACCGCGGAGCGTTGGTGGGCCTGGGAGAAGAACATGCCGGCGATGGCCGCGACCGCCACGATTACGGCGGCGCCAGCGCCCAGGACGTAGCGATCACGGAATTGCCCACCAATATTCCCAACGACCGCGCCCACATCGAACCCGCTACCAACTCGGCTCGTTTTCCGCTGAGCGCCCGGGAGGAGATTGATCTCGATCATCGTATCGACTCAGCTCTGCCGGAGGGCGAGACCGATGGGGAGCATGAGGAGCGGAGCAACCTCATCGGTCGCGAACGACTCGAGTGCGCCATCACGAACGTGAAGGTTGGCCAGTGGATTCGCCTGCTCGACGGGTAAGCGAAGACGCTGGCCCAAGACATCCGCGAGCCCTGGTGTGCGGGAACCACCTCCGCAGAGATAGATTGCGCGGACCTGTGCCCCATTGCGTGCCGCGGCGGCAAGGAAGGCCGCGGCGCGGTCGACGCCGACGGCGATTTCTTCACCGCGTGTTTCGAGGACCGTATCGAGCGCCTGGGTGCGATCGTACCCACGGACCATTGCTTCCGCGTCGTCGGCGGTGAGGCCGTGGAGGCGCTGT
>Ga0105241_10000110_pt1 | contig 58573 bp, 48 predicted proteins | sample KBSC64metaG_FD_80422 | JGI IMG/M metagenome (GOLD analysis project Ga0105241, IMG submission 80422) | Corn rhizosphere microbial communities from Kellogg Biological Station, Michigan, USA - KBS C6-4 metaG | ecosystem: Host-associated > Plants > Roots > Rhizosphere > Soil | place: Michigan, USA... | reverse complement strand
TTCGGGGATCGCCACCTATTCGCAGACCGGTGCCGCCTTCGGATACGGGCTCCTGTGGACGGCGCTCCTTTCGCTCCCGCTCATGGCCGGGGTTCAGTTGATGTGCGCACGGATCGGCGTGGTCACCCAGCGTGGACTCGCGAGCGTCCTCCGGCTACACTATTCGCGCTGGCTCCTCTGGTTCGCTTGCCTGCTCCTCCTCGTCGCCAACACGATCAACATTGCCGCGGACTTGGGCGGAATGGCGGCGGCCGCGACGTTGTTGACTGGGATCCCAGCGGTTGTCTTCGTCCCGATCTTTGCCGCCCTGATCCTGGCGCTCCTGATTTATACGTCGTACACGGAGATGACGAAGGTGTTGAAGTGGATGGCGGCGACGTTGTTCGCGTACGTGCTCGCCGGCTTTCTCGCCCGCCCCGACTGGACCGCCGTCCTCTCAGCATCGCTCTGGCCGCATCTGTCCTTCACCAAGGATACGGCACTGACGTTGGTCGCCATTTTCGGAACGACGATCTCTCCCTACTTGTTCTTCTGGCAAGCGGCACAAAACGCGGAGCAGGCCGAGCACATCCGGAATCTGTATCCGATGCGGAAACGACGCGCCTTGCAACGAGAGCTTCGTTCGGTGCGGCGCGATGTCGATGCGGGAATGTTCGTCTCGAACGCCATCATGTACTTCATCATCCTGACGGCCGGTGCGACGTTGCATCGAGCCGGGATTACGGATGTGCAGACGGCGGATCAGGCCGCGGCGGCGCTTCGCCCCGCCGCCGGCTTTCTCGCCTCGTGGCTCTTTGCGTTCGGGCTGATCAGTACGGGGATGCTTGGAGTCCCTGTATTGGCAGGGTCAGCCGCGTACGCGGTCGCGGAAGCCGCGGCGTGGCAACGTGGGATGGATGAGACCGTGCACACGGCCAGCCACTTTTATGGGGTCATTGCCGCTTCGATGCTGATCGGGATGGGATTGGCGCTCTTCAAAGCCAACGCCATCAAGTTGCTGTTCTGGTCGGCGGTGATCAACGGACTTCTCGCACCGCCGCTCATCATCATCATCATGATCGTCTGCAACAACCGCCGGATCATGCACGAGCATCGGAACGGGGTTGGACTCAACATTCTTGGTGGTGCGGCGGCGCTCGTGATGACGGCCGCCGCGGTTGGTCTCCTCGTCACCTTCGGCCACTAGACGTAGCTTCCGAGGTTAACGCCCTCGCATATCGTCGATGCGCCTTCGGTCGCGCTTGGTCGGACGGCCGCTGTCGAAGCGCATCCCGGCGTTGGCGAGCCGCCGCTGCTCGGTGATCGCCTCGCGTGCGGCAACACTTTCTTGCAGCTCCTCGTACAACGTCGCCGCGACGGTCGCCGGCCCGCGCCGATCGGAGAGGGAACGGACAATGACGCGGTGCTCGTAAGGGCCGAGCTGCACACGAATCTCGTCCCCGACGCGGACGGATTTCGCGCGTTTCACGCGCTCGCCATTCACATGCACTTTCCCCCCATCAATCGCTTCGGCCGCCAATGAGCGGACTTTGAAGAAGCGGGCGGCCCACAGCCATTTGTCGAGGCGGATGGAATCGAGGGGTTCGGTCGTCATTCCAGGAAATGTACGGCGGAAGCATAAAAAAGGCTCTATCATGCTTCGGTGTTTATTCGGTATATTATCGGCATGGCGCCGACGTACCGGCAGCTCCCGTTATTTCCCCCCGAAGTCGATCGGCTGTTCGATCAACTGCCGCAGGTTGGATCGCAGGCGGACATTCGGTACTTCGCGACCAGAGCGAGAAGTGTCTTGAATCCTCCCGCCGCCACGGGAATGGATTTCTGGACGATCAACCCCTATACCGGGTGTGCGTTTGGATGCGCCTACTGTTACGCGCGGTACGCACACCGTTATGTAATGGAGCGGAACTCGGCCGCCGAGCGTTTGGATGATGGGCTTTCAGCGGATATGGAGGCGATGCCGCCGTGGCTCGCGTTCGAGCGGCGTATCTTCGTGAAAAAGAACGCGCCGGAGCTTCTCGCGCGGACGTTGCGGCATGGTGGAGACAAGTATCTCCCGTTGGTGCAAGGACAGTCTGTATTGCTCGGATCGGCGACCGATCCTTATCAGCCCGCGGAGCGATCGTTTCGGATCACGCGAGGGGTGCTGGAAGTCTTGGCAGAGCATCCGGGATTGCGGCTCACCATCATTACCAAAAGTCCGCTGATCACGCGCGATGTCGACGTGCTGCGACGCATCGCGCGGCATTCGACGCTTCGCGTGCATATCTCACTGATCACGCTCGATCGAGATTTGGCACGGCGCATCGAGCCACGCGCACCGACGCCGGATTCGCGCATCCGTGCGTTGCGACGGCTTCGGGATGCGGGGATCGACGTGGGGATCAACTGTATGCCGGTACTTCCGGGGATCACGGATGCTCCTGCTGCGTTGGAGGCATTGGTTCGTTGCGTTACCGAAGCTGGAGCGAAGCACGTGTCGACGGGGGCGTTGCGGCTCGATGGGTCGGCGCGGTGGCGATATTTGCCGTTCATCGACCAGGAGTTTCCGCATCTTTCTAAACGATATCGGAACAGTTATTCGCGCGGGCGCTACGTCGGAGAGACGTATCGCGAAGGATTGCGACGGTACATGCGTTCGCTGTACGAAAAGTATGGTTTGGCGAGCCGAGACGATCGAGATGATTGAGTAATAGTTGTTACAACTGCTCGAGTGCCGCGATGTTGTTGTCGAGAGCCGACGTAACATAGCAGTGCATACCGCACGGTGTGAAACCGGCGTTGCTCAGCATGCGACGGTAGACACGCGGAGGTTCGGTGTGCCACTCATTGGTGTCGCCGTACACATGATCTTCGCTCGTGAAGATCTCGAGGAACGCGACACCGCCAGTGTGCCGCGCGAGGTGGCGGAGCGCACGTGCCATGTCGGGACGTGAGAGGTAGTTGAGGACGCTGCAGCAGACGACGAGATCGAACCGTTGGTTCGGGAACAGCGCGTCCAAGTCGTCGAAGGTGCCGTGTACGATGTTCCGCCGTGCGCCGTAGCGGCGTACGGTGTATTCACTCGGATCGACGCCGTAATACGTGGCGGATGGACGAAGCCGTTGTACGATGGGATTCCAACGCCCTTCTCCGGCGCCGACGTCGAGCACCGATCGGATCGGGCGCGCCAGCATGTATTCGGCGGCGGATACCGCGAGATTTACTTGCCGGCGGAGATCACCTGCGTCACCGACTTTATGTGTCGGGTGGCGATACCATTTGTCGAAGTAGGCTTGGTCGAACTGCTTCATGGGGGCGAAATATAACGGCCCTGATGGATGTCCATTCCACAATGACGAAAGGGCGGACGACATTACGTCGTCCGCCCTTTCGTTACTTACAAGAGCGACACTCTCGAGGAGTGTCGCCGTTGTCTTAGTACTGGTTGTCCTTGACGCTGGTCAGCTTATAATCAGCCGACGTCAGAGCGTTCGGGTCGGGGATGGCCGACGTAGAATTCTGCAGAACGAGCGTACGGACCTCGCCAGCTGCAAACGGGAGCGAACCCGTGTACACGAGGGTTCCATTGATGACGAGACCGACGTAATAGGTGCCCGCGGTGACGTTGACGTATCCCGAGCCACTGTTCTGCCCCGTGCTGGCAACCGAGACAAGGCTTCCAACGTTCGAGTTGTCGATCGGCGTCGTGCTGATGTACGCCTGCATGTAGCCCTGCGATGGAAACGTTGCCGCGTTGATGAAGCGGAACCGTGCCTGCAGCGTCGTCGTACCATTCACCGTGATGGACGGCGGGGTGAACGGATCGTCGACGAGCAATGGGAAGCCATAGCCGAAGTCATACTGCCCGTTGAGGACCGGCGAGCCGGACTTCGGCTGCTTCGGCGTCGTCCCTGCGAGCACGAACGTGTAGTACGTCGTGTTCGTCAGATATTGCTTCGGGAGGTACTGCGTGTTCGATCCAGTGGTGAAGAAGCTTGGACCGGCCGGAGTGAGCCCCGACACGCGTGCCACGAAGCTGTGAACGCCAACGCTGAGCGCGTGATACCCAGCATCGAGATTCGCCGGCTTGGGACCTGTGCCACCGCTGAGATCGTTCACCGAGTTCGGTGCCGCAGAGATGAAGGACGGTGCAGCTGCGGCTGAATCGAACAACATGTCGATCGGCGCTGCTACATATTGCGGGGTTGTGAATACGGTGTCTGGATGCACCGGATCGGTGACTGAATCGATGGACACGACATCAGGAACCGTGCTGTCGATATAGACCGAGTTGATCAACCGGACGTACGTGTTGCCCGACGGGTTGCTCGTGGTGTTATCGCTGCCGCACGCGGCGAGGCCGAACGCGGCCACGGCGGTGAGCGCTGCGGTACGCAGTGTCATGAGTGCAGTCTCGCGGGTGAAATGAATTTGGTTTGCCATGTCGGGCGCTCCTTATGACACACCGAAGAGGGCAGCGATCGCCGCGACGTTTGTCGCATCGAGTGGCTCGTCGAACGCGGGCTTGTTGCCCGAGTTGTAGCCGAGCGGTGCGTAGCTGCTGTACTGAAGCACGTTATCTTCGCCCTTCGAGAAGGTCGGCTGGCCGTTCGTGTCGGTGCCGGCGACTTCTGGACCGTAGACGGCTTCGACAATCGGCGCCTGCGCCGTTGCAAAACCGCTATCGTAATCCGTCAATGCAGACGCAGCATCGACCCACGGCGTGGTTCCGCGGAGCGTACGAATCTGCGCTGCGTGGCGAGCTTCGACCGAGTGAATCTGGAACGCCGTCACGAGGTGCGTATCGCCGATGAGGTTCGGTGCCTGACCTTTGTAGGCACGGACGCCGAGGTCCTCGAGCAGCTGCGCGAGAGCGAAGAAATCCGTTGTATCGGTGCCATTGAATGGGTCGAACGGCCCGTTGTTCGCGCCGCTGCCACCCGTGAAATCATAGGTCGGCGCGGTCACGCCCGTGATAACGCTCGAGAGGAGCGCCACGTGGGCGTTTTCATGACCGAGGATCTCGTTGACCGCATCTTCCTCGGCGGTCGAGAACATCGGGTTCGTCCCGCTGGACGCGTACATGTTCATGCCGGCCTGATAGAACGCCTGCTCGAGCAACTCGAGCTTGAGGGCGAGCGTGAGGGCCGAGGTGGCACTTCCGCTGCTCTGCGCCATGGCGCTTTCCGCCATGACGGCCAGCCCGATCGGCATCCCGCTCAGGGCGAGTGCGGCGACACCCAGGCTCGACTTCTTGAGCACATTGCGGCGTGAATAGACCGCGTCGGTGATCGACGCGTCGCCGATGGTGTCAAAAATCTGTTCGTGCGTCTTGTTCGTCATTGGTTAGTCGTCGCTCCTTTAGACGCCGCTGGTGGAGAGGGTGGTCCGGAAGTACGGCTGCAATGTCGTGATGACCGACTTCGGATCAGTGGCTGGGTCGAGCCCTTGCGCATCGGCGGTCGCCGCGAACGAGGTCCGCGCGCTGCCGGCGGCCTGGTCGTTGAGGTCGCGAATGGCGGCCGCTTGGCGCGCCAACGCCGAGACGATCTTCCCGAGGAGCGTCAGGTTCGTCGCATTCTTGACGGTCGACACAGAGCCGTTGATCGCGGCGACGCCGAGATCACCGAAGGTCTGCGCGAAGCCCATGACGACGGAGCGGGTCGAGAAATCGACCGACGTGAAGTTGAAGAGCACCGCGTCCGTGATACGGCCGGAGGTGATCAAGTTCTGCAACGTGTTCCGCTGCGCCTGGAGCTGGTAGTTGATACCACCCGGGTAGTTGAAGAAGAGCCCATTCTCCGTCGTCGTCATGCCGACGTACGGGTTGCTCTGCACACGGGCGTAGAAGTCGGCCATGAACTGGGTGTACGCATACGCCAAGTTCAGTGCGCCACGATCCGAGCTGAAGTTGAAGCCGGCCTTGGCCGTCGGATCGGTGGTGTCGCCGTTGCAGCCGGCGATGATCGCCGGGAAGAAGGCGCCCATGCCGCCCATGGCGGCGAGCTTCAGAAAGTCTCTGCGCTTGCTAGTGCGCAGAATTGAATCGAGCTCGTTGACGATCTCCGTACGAGCGTCTGCCATATCTGGTTGCTCCAGAGTGAAAGGGTACGACACGGCACTGACGGGTATGCCCGTCTGACCTTTAGACCCACGGAATGGAAGCGACCCTGTATCCCACTGCAAAAGATTTTCTTCGGGCAATGTTCGGGTCAATAATATGTTGGCCCCCCTGGCAACTTTTTGCCCGGATCCGGATACTATTAGTACTATGCCGACCCAGCGATCCGTCTCTCGGGCGGCCCGGATCCCGGTCGGGATTGCCGCGGCCGCGTGTGCGTTCTTGGCTGTCCCCCATTCCTCGATCGGCGCCCAGTCGACGCCGGCGCCGGCACCAGTCTCGAAGCCAGTCACCGGGGTCATTTCCGGTTTGGTGCACGATTCGGCCGGAAAAGGGATCGCCGAGGCGAGCGTGATCGTCGTCGATCCGCGCACCGGTGCGGAGCGGGAACCCGTGCATACGGTGTTCAACGGACGCTTCGCGATTCCCGGGCTCGAAGTCGGCGTTCCGTACACGCTCCGCATTCTCAAGCTGGATTACTATCCGCTCGTGGTGAACAACGTGACGATTCCGGACACGAAAGTGTTGCGCCCGGATTACACGATGTTCCCCAACGACGTGCAGAAGCTGGAGCGGATGACGATCACCGCACCCAAGAAAGGATCGGTGCTCGCCAAGAAATACATCGATTCGAGCGAGATCGCCAAAGCGAAGGTGCATTCGGCACTCGACGTGATTCAGCGGTTGCGGCCGATCATGCTCATGCCGAGCCATGACATCTGCATCACGAACGACTCGCTGTCGTTGTATGTCGATGGGGTGCGGCGCCCGGTGTACAATCCGACGGATGACGGGACGGGGCCGCGTCGTCTGATTACCCGACAAGGGACCAACCGGGGACAGTTCTACACGACCGGACGGACGAACGAAGAGATCGTTCAGGACGAGCTGTCACAAATCCCGGCAGAGGATATCGGCGACATTACGTTCGTCAGTTGCGACGATTACGACAACAAAATCCTCAAGCGAAACGTAATTTGGTTACTGACCAAGCGATATAAAGCCAACGCCGCGAAATACGGCCTCGACCGGTAACGCGTCATGGAAGTCGACGGGATGTATGAGAACACCCCGTGGGAACATCTCTCGCTCTGGGCGCCCTGGCTGGGCGCCGCGGCGATCGTGCTCGCACTCCTCCTCGTCTTCATCGCTCGGCGGCGCGAGCTCGACGATCCTGACAACGCTTTCGCCCTCGCGCACGCCGGGTGGCTGCTCGGCACCTACGCGTTGTCGGTCATCACGATCGGCATTCTCTTCACGATCATGTGGCGTCCGGCGCACGATACGTATCCGCATGCGTTCGGCCGCGCGGCCGTCGGCGTTTCGATCGGCGCGATGCTCGTCTCGGGCGCGTTGGCGCTGATCTATCGCCCGATCGCGCACTTCGCATTCATTTACGGATCACTGACGGCGGCGGTGTGCGCCGCGGCGGCGTTATCGGCATTTTCGACGAGTATCATCGCCGAAGGACAAGTGACCGCGATGGTGTTGCCGGTGGGATATGCAGTGGCGGCACTCTTTGCCGCCGCGATCGCAATTCCGTTCTACCGACACGAGCAGCGCTACGAAGCCGCCCTGGTCATCGCGTTCGTGGTGCTCGCGTATTTCGCCAGCGACAAGCTCCCAGTCGTCCAGTTCCGGGACGATGGGAGCATGTTCGCACCCGTGACGGGCGGAGTCTTCATTGTAGTACTGGGACGACTGGCGCGCGCACGCGCCCTTCCGATGCTCGGCATCGCCATCGTCAGCGCGGCCGCGCTCGCGACCGGGTACCTCCTCCAGTGGTGGTACGGGGTCGCGCTCGCGGCCGTGGGACTCAGTATTTCGGGAGGGTGGGGTCTACTTCATCAGCCCAGCGAAGAATACCCCCTTCCACATTCAACACCTTCGTAAAACCGTTTTCGACGAGAACGGCCGCGGCCTTTTTGCTCCGAACGCCGCCTTTGCAGTAAATCGCGATTTCACGCGACTTGTCGAAGGTTCCGAGTGCACTTGCGACCGTGTTGAGCGGCACGAGACGCGCACCATCGACGTGTGCAATATCCCATTCGAACTGTTCGCGGACATCGACGAGATCGATGTCGTCGCCGCGCTGTAACCGCGCGTTCAACTCGCTCGGCGTAATGTCGCGCACTTCGCCTGGCGTCGCCGCGGCTTCCTGCGCCGCGGTTGGAATTCCGCAGAACTGATCGTAGTCGATGAGCTCCTGAATCTCGCGCGTCCCGCATGCGGGACAGGTCGGATCTTTCCGCACTTTGACGGTGCGGAACTGCATGCCGAGCGTGTCGACGAGCAGGAGGCGCCCGATCAAATTGTCACCGACACCGAGGAGGAGCTTGATCGTTTCGGTCGCCTGAATAGTGCCGATCAGACCGGGGAGCACGCCCAACACGCCACCTTCCGCACAGCTCGGGACGAGTCCTGGAGGTGGTGGCTCGCGGAACAAGCAGCGATAGCATGGCCCTTCGGCGGTCGCGAAGACCGACGATTGTCCTTCGAAGCGGAAGATGCTTCCGTAGACGTTGGGCTTGCCGAGGAGTACGGCCGTGTCGTTGGTGAGATAGCGTGTGGCGAAGTTATCCGTTCCGTCGACGATGATGTCGAAATCTTTGGCGATCTCGAGCGCATTCGCCGACGTGAACGGCGTTTCGAACGCTTCGACGTGCACGTGCGGATTGACGTCGGCGATCCGATCCTTGGCGGATTCGATCTTGGGACGACCGACGTCTTTCGTGCCGTGAATGATCTGCCGCTGCAGGTTGGTGACGTCGACGACGTCGAAGTCGACGAGGCCGAGAGTGCCAACGCCGGCGGCGGCGAGATAGAGCGCCGTCGGCGAGCCGAGGCCGCCCGCACCGATCAACAAGACACGCCCGTTCTTCAGCGTGCGTTGTCCCGTCATGCCGACATCGGGGAGAATCAGATGCCGACTATAGCGATGAATTTCGTCGTTGCTGAGCTGTGGGAGCGCGGCCGTTTCGGTGGCGCTCCCGTCGATTACGGTCGAGGCCATGAGTCGCTCACCCTCCAGCGATTGCTGGAACGATCGTGACTTCGTCGCCATCCTTCACCGCGGCGTCGAATCCGCCGTTGAAGCGGATGTCGTCATCGTTGAGATAGAAGGTGACGAACGGATACGGCTGGCCGTTCTCGTCACGGAGGCGTGGCGCCAACTCCGGGTATCGGGTGGCCACGACGCTCACGACTTCGCCGAGCGTGTTGCCATCGGCTTCGAGCGTCTTGTTGCCTTCGGCGAGCTTGGAGAGGACGGTGGGGAGATTCAGTGTGACTGGCATATGAAGACGTCGGTGAATGGTTCGAAAGTGAGTGCGAATGCTTACGGCTTGGTCGCTTCGACGAGCGCTTTGACTTCTTTCATTCTGGGCGCGATGACCGGCACTTCCGGGAGCGGACGCAGCTTCGGATCGGTGACCGCTTCGATCGTCTTGAGCCCGTTGCCGGTGATGCACAGCACCACTTCGTCATCCGGACGGAACCGCCCTTGTTCCGCCAGCTTGAGCGCACCAGCGACGGTGACACCACCCGCCGTTTCGGTGAAGATGCCGACCTCTTTCGCGAGGAGTCGCATGCCGTCGACGATGGCCTCTTCGGAAACGCCTGCCGCGCTGCCGCCCGTCTCGACGATGGCGCGCTTCGCGAACATGCCGTCCGCCGGATTTCCGATCGCGATCGACCGGGCGATCGTGTTCGGGATGACCGGTTCGATCTGATCGAGATCACGCTCGACCAAGTTGACGATCGGAGCGCATCCCAACGCCTGCGTTCCATAGATGCGCGGCGCGGTACCATTTACGAGTCCCGCTTCGGTGAACTCACGGAATCCTTTGCGCAGCTTCGTGACCAGCGAGCCGCCTGCCATCGGCGCCACGACCGCGGTCGGGAGACGCCATCCCAACTGTTCGGCGATTTCGAAGGCCATCGTCTTGGATCCTTCGCCGTAGTAGCCGCGCAGGTTGACGTTGACGATTCCCCACCCGAAGTAGTCGGCGATCTGTGAGCACAAGCGATTGACGTCGTCGTACGTCCCTTGGATGCGAACCAAGTTGGGCGCGAAGATCTGCGTCCCGATGACTTTCCCCACTTCGAGATCGGCGGGGATGAAGATCCACGCTTTCATCCCCGCGCGTGCCGCGTGTGCCGCAACGGCGTTCGCCAAATTTCCTGTCGACGCGCATCCGATGGTGTCGAGGCCGAAGGCTTTCGCCGCGTTGATGGCTGTCGCAACGACGCGATCTTTGAACGAGAGCGTCGGATGCGAGACCGCATCGTTCTTGATCCAGCAGCGTGCGACGCCCAGCCGTTCCGCCAAGCGTGGCGCATCGACCAGCGGAGTGAACCCGGTATCGAGAGAGAGCGAGGGGTCGCCGTGGAACGGCAGCCACTCTTTATACCGCCAGATCGATTCGGGGCGACTTTCGATGGTTTCGCGGGATGGGAGCGTGCGATTGGGATCGGGGGCTGGATCGAGCGGTCCCAAGCAGTGTTCGCAAATCGCGACAGGGGCTGCTTCAGCAGGGGTCTTGCACAGGCGGCAGACGAGCGCGTTCGGGCGCAGGGTCGTGTCGGCTGCGGAGGGCTCTGAAATAATGGCGGTCATATGACTGAAAAATCGTAGCGTGAAAGCGGATTGGAAATGCGAAACAGTTGGCGGTGCGCTATCGGTCGGTATCGTTATCGAGCCGCGGCGAGCTGTCGCTCCGCGCCGAGCCCAACTGGCGACTCCGCGAGCGCGGGTGCGCTGGCAAAGACCGTCGGATCGACCGGATAACAGTGCTCTGGAGCCGGGAACTGCCGGTCCCGCACATCGTCCGCATACGACCTGAACACTCGTTCGATATCGCTGCCCAGCCGGGCATACTGCTTCACAAATTTAGGGGCAATGTCACCCACGAAGGTACCAAGAATGTCATGGGAGATGACCAGCTGCCCGTCGACGTGTGGTCCTGCCCCGATGCCATACACCAGGACGTCGAGGCGTTCCCGGACGTAGGCCGCGGCTTCGGCCGGCATCGCCTCGAGGAGGATGGCGAAGGCGCCCGCTTCCTGCAGCGCAAGGGCGTCTTCGACCAGCTTGTCGGCGGCGGCAAGGGACTTCCCCTGCACCTTGTAGCCGCCGAGCTGCCCGAGGCTCTGGGGGGTCAGCCCCAAATGACCCATGACGCAGATGCCGGCGTCGACCATCGCCTTCACGCGTCCGGCGATGCGGGCACCGCCTTCACATTTGACGGCGTCACACCCCGCGGCAATGAACCGACCGGCGTTGAGGACAGCAGCTTCGTCGCTCTGCTGATACGACAGAAACGGCAGATCACCCACCACGAAGGCCCGCTTCGCCGCTCGGCAGACGGCCCGGACGAAGACGATCATTTCGTCCATGGAAATCCCGAGCGTATTGGGGAGCCCCATCATCGTCATGGCGGCGGAGTCGCCGACCAGGAGCATGTCGACCCCCGCGCGTTCGGCGAACGTGGCGGTGGGGTAGTCGTACGCCGTCACGAACACCGCCGGTTGTTGACGGGCGCGGAGTGACTGCAGCGTGCTCACGGTGACTTTTGGGGCCATGGGACTGACGGGAAACGTGGTTGATGTCGGAACGCACGGTGGTGCGTCCCCCAACCGATCCGACAGTGTCGCCGAGCGGGTGCCCCGTTAAACCTGGCCGTTGAATTTGGCCATCCAGAAAAGACAAAACCCGCGGGCGAACTGCCGCGGGTCATGAGCTTTTTAGCGAGTTGTTTAACGTGGCTGCAATATGCGGCAAATCACCACGGATTCGATTGTCTTCGAACGATAGGGCGTGGACCAGTGGGCGTCAAGGGGACGGGGGCGGGGGGCCTGGGTGACTGGGGCTGGGGGCGCACAGCAGTGCGCCCCTACGGGTCGCTGACTGGCTTTTTACGGGCGGCTGAGCTGCATCCCGAAGGTGAGCCGGCGCCCGGCGACGTTCCGGCTCAGCGACATCCCGTAGGCGTTGTTCAGATTGTCGCCTCGGGTGAACAGGGACCAATGATCGGTGACGCGCAGCGAGGCGTTGGCATAGAGACGGAGGTCAGACGGTGCGCGGACCACTTGGGTCGTCGGATCGGAGAAATTGTCGGTCCGGCCGACGAGGATACCCGAGAGGAGCGCTTCGTTGAACGTCTCGTAGGGGCCGACGTACGAAAATCCACTCGTCAGATGGAATCGAGCGCGCGAGTATCCGACCGACGCACCCCCCGCGTTGCGGGCGACGAGCAACGGCGTGCTGCCGACGTGCAGATTCCCTGGGAGTGGCTGCGTCACCGCGATGATACGCCCATCGGCCAGCGAGTAGGACCCCATCAGCGTGAAATCGCCCAGGCGAAGCGTCCCGTTCGATTCGAGACCGCGATTTCTGACGTCACCGCCGTTTTGATATTTGTAGAACACTGGTGGCGTGGCATTCGCGCTATGCGTTTCGACGAGAAAGCCGTTGGATGTCTGCTGGTACGCGGTGAGTTGCAACGACGCACGTCCACCCATGGTGACATCGACGCCGACATCACCACCTCGTTGTGTCTCGTTCCGAAGCAATGGATTGGCCTCGATGAACGCGAAGGGGATTGCGCTTCCGTTGCGACAGCTGAGACAGCCGCGCTCAGACTTCCCGAATGATCCACGCCATTTCACCGTCATCGGTCCTATGGCGTGCACATACGCAATGCCGGCGCGCGGGAGGAGATGATCGCTGTCGGCACCCGTTTCATCGCCGCCGAGACGCAGGCCGCCGGTGATGAAGAGTGCGTCGCGGATCGCGAGTGTGGTTTGCGCGAAATATCCCAACGCCCATGTCCGGGTGGAGTAATGCACATCGAGCAGTGTGTTGGGCGGTAGTTGTGTCGCCGTTGGATCTGGGGTAACGGGGATCAACCCTTGATACAAACTGCGATAGTTGTACACCCATGTGTCGACGCCGACGATGGTCGACGCGCGCACATCATGCAACGCCGGGATCGGCGTATCGAGCATAGTGCGCCATGCACCGGTCGCGCGCGACCCACGTCCCGACGACAACGCGGAGAGCGAATCCGCGACGGTGCGGCGCGCGGCTGGGGCGCGTACGTTCGTCGCTTGTTCATCCACACCGACGGTCAGCGACTGTCCCATCCATGACGTTGCGCGCCACGTTCCGCTGCCGCCGGCGACACGCTGTTGTACGTCGCCGGGGCGGTCGTACGGAACGACGCGGTATGGATTGTACGCGACTTGGCCTGTCGCGATGGCGAGCGCGTAGAATTGATCGGTCGAGGCACCGAAGTGGCGCGTGTTGATCCGCCCGGATACGTCGGCATCGACAGCGGATGTGCGCAGCTGCGTTCCGAACTGCGCGAAGGCGTTGCGACTCGACGCGGTGCTGTATCCGTCGCCGTCGTGCTTGCCGTCAAAGGCGTATCCGGTGCTGGCGTGATACGCGACATTTCCAGTGCCACCATCGATTGCCACCGAATGATCGTGCAACGGCGCCAGCGTCGTATTCCGTCCTCGGCCCGAAATCACACCACTCGACAACGTGGCACGGACCGACGGAGTCCAACCGCCATTGGCGACGCCATGCTTGGTGAAGATTTGCATCACGCCGCTGATCGCGCTCGCGCCGTAGATCGTCGACGCTTGCGGCCCCAGGGTGAGCTCGACGCGATCGATCGTTCGTGCGTCGATGTGGTTGATGAACGTCGGATCGGCCATCTCGACGCCATCGACGTAGGTTTTGAGCGCGCCATTCAGGGTGCTGAAGCTCATCGTGCCACGCACTTGCAGCGCGGGGGTTCCGATCGCGTTGACGTCGCTCCCTTGATCGAAGGCGATCACTCCGGGGACGTCGCCGTGGAACAGCTCATCCAACGTGCGGACCCCGCGTCGCTCGAGTACGCTTCCGGTGATCACTTGGGTGGCGGAGGGAGACGTCCGCATCGAAAGGTCGGGGCCTGTGCGGCTATCCACGGTCGTGCTCTGGACCGGGACCGCCGCCAGCTGTTGCACCGACGCGGTGACGATGACGCCATCGTCAGAGACCGAGACGGTATCGGCGGCCGTTTTGGGAAGAATGAAATATTGGCCGGCGGCCGCCCGGTGCGCGACGAGGTCGGTCCCACGCAGCATGGCCGTGAGCTGTTCGCGAACCGATCGTGGGGTGGAATCGAGGGTGATCAGCCGTCCGGCCGGGAGCGATTCATTGCGATAGATGAATCGCACGCCGCTCGCCAAGGCCAATGTCCGGAGCGCGTCATGCAGGGCGACGCGGTCCATGGGGAGTACGATGACGCGTGCAAGCTCGCTCACGCCAGCCGGAGCCTGCTGCGCCGAGAGGGGCGCGGGGGCGACTAGGGTGGTGCCAACGCCACCGGTAAGGATGGCACAGAGGACGATGGTGGACAGTCCGAGACGACCGGTATGTATCCACCCGCAACGATCCGTTCGGCGCATGCCTCCACAGTCGAGAAGGCGCCACAACTAGGAATGGCCCGTCGCGGCACGACAGCCGCGAGCGGATGTGTGCCGGTTAGGGCCGGCTGAGAACGACCGTGCGCCCCTGCCGATCGACGCGAGCCCCCAGCGTCACCGACAAGGTGTGGAGGATGTAGTCGAGCGATTCGCCGCCGAACGACGCGGTGAAATGCTCGTTGGCCAGCGCCGGCGTGGCAACCCGGACATCCACATCATACCAGCGGGAGAGGTCCTGGACAACGGTAGAGATTGGCGTATCGACAAAATCGAGGCGGCCGGTCGTCCACTGCTGATAGAGCGCGACGTTGTCCCGGATGACCCGGGCTCGGCCGCTGGGGTCGACATGGGCGACTTCGCCGGCGCTGACGACGTTGCCCCGGTTCACCTGGACCCGGCCATCCAGCACCGCGACACGGGTTTCACCGTCGGTGGGGTACGCCCGGATGTCGAACGACGTTCCCAAGACGGTCGTGAACGCCGAGCTGGTCTTGACGACGAAGGGGCGCGATGATGTCCGCGCGACTTCGAAGAACCCTTCCCCGACGAGGGTGGCATGCCGTCCGTCCGGGGTCGTCCGAAGAGTCGAGGCGGGCCCCAACGTCACTGAGCTTCCATCTGCCAGCTTGATGACTTTATGCTGTCCGATTACTGTCGCAAAATTCTGCGACTCCACATCACTTGGCGTGGACCTATTGCTGCCATAGATCAGGGCAGCCACCGCGAATCCGGCCCCTGCCATGAGTGCAGGAGCGGTCCACCGCCGCCGCGAGATCGCGCGGGGGTGCGCCGAAAAGGCTTTGGCTGACGAGCGCGGCGCGGTGACCGGCGCAGTAATCCCTGCCCGAGCGGCGACAGCGGCCCAGTCAGCGTCGACGTTGCCGGCAACCGGAAGGTGCGCCTTCGCAGTCTGCGGACTTGCCAACCGCGCTCCTTCGAGCGCCTGGATGAGGGACGCCAACGCCGGACGTTCCGCCATGAGCCGGCGGACGGCACCATCCTCGGCGGGCGAGCACTCGCCGGCCAGGTAGCGATCGAGTCGCGTTTCGTCGAAAGCGTTGGGCTCAGTCATCCTATCCACATAGACACGTCAGCGACCGTTCCATCACAGAACTCAACGGAACTCCTTTCGGGCGATCATTGGGCTTCCTCGGCACCGCCGAACGCGGCCGGACAGACGGTCCGGAGCACCTTGAGCGCTCGGCTGAGGTGCATCTGGACGGCGGCTTGGGAGAGTCCCATGATCGCCGCGATCTCGTCGAAGGGGAGATGCTGGCGCCATCGCAGGAGCATGGCTTCGCGCTGGTTGGCGGGGAGTTGTTCGATCGCCCGCCAGACGACGGCGATGCGCTCCTCGTGTTCGAGACGCTCCTGCGGCGATTGGGAGTCCTGCTCGCCGAACCCGGGGACACTGCCAGCGGCGACTTGTCCGCGAACGGCGCTCGAACGTCCTTGCTCGTCACGAAGCGCGTTGAGCGACCGGTTCCGGACGGCACCGCACAGGTATGTCCGGACACTGGTGGTCGGCACCCAGCGGTCGCGGGTGCTCCAGACGTTGACGAAGACGTCGGCGACGATGTCGCGGGCGACGTCGGCTGAGCCGACGTAGCCGTGCGCGAAAGCCACCAGGAAGTCGTATTGCGCGCGGAACAGCGCTTCGAAGGCGGCGGCGTCTCCTTGTTGGACACGAGCGATGAGCTCGGCGTCGGACGTCATCCCCACAAAGTAACCGGGACCGAGGTGGTCCCGGAGAGTGATCCCTGACGTCGGGGTCGAATCAGGGAGACTGTGGTGGTGAGTCGGTTGTATTTAGTTCGTTCGGACCACCATCATTTGTAGTGGTGACGCGGAGACACCAGGTTGCAAACTGATCGCGGCTGACGTGCGACCTGACGCGATGAGCCGGAAATATTTCGCGCCTCCGGGCGTGACGCTGCCGACCGATGCTCCCTGGAACAACCCTGGCGTTTGGACGCCTCCCCAGGGGAGACCGAGGTCTTGGGTCAGGCCGTTCATCACATTGGGAACGTTCCAGCTCAAAATTGCCGTCGGGCCGGATGTTCCAATACCAGACGCCGCAGTGAAATCATCGGCGGCCATGGCCAGTGAAAAGCCACCGATCACGGTTGCCCAGGGAACACCGGTCCGCGCTTCCAAATTATCCGCACCGACCAACGTGGGCTCTTGAATCAAGGCTTTGAGGAATGCGGATTCGCTGGTCGCATATTGGTCGAGCGCCCACCGCACCAACAGCCATCCGCTGCCGTAGATCGTGGGATCATACCACCCTGGATCGATCGGTGAGGCGGCGTATGGACTGGTCACGTAATCGTACAGCCAGCCGAAATGGTTGAGAAGGTTCAGCGAGTACCCCGAACACAGCCGAATCTCGCAACTCATGGTCGGGCTATACGGAAGATTCGATTTCCATGCGCCGTTGTGCACCGCCCGGTCGTACAACTCCGCGGCGATCTGCGCGGTCCCTTCTTCCAACCAACTTTCTTCGAGGACGGGGAGTGGGCTTTGGGAGAACTTCTGCGCGGCGGCCGTGATGTGCTTGGATTCGTGAATCAATGTGCCACGAATATAGTTGTACCACCCCGCGGCCGCCTTGATGTCGTACGGATCGCTGTAGGCATAGCCGGAGGACATGTATTCGGGAACCTCCGCGTAGAAGAATTCGCCGACATTGCTCGAGCCGCAGGCACTCTGCTTCAAGAAGTCGCACGGGGTCACGAACGCCAGCAGACCTGGGTATTGCTTGTTGATGACCGGCGTGAACACCATCACGATCTTTCCGGTGTTACTCAAGTTCGCGTCCATGAGGAGCGGATCACCGAAGTTCGCGACGAGAATCGGATACATGACGTTGTCGAACTCGGCGCCCAACTTCGCGTAAAACGCATCGATCTTGTTGGCCGTTGGTGACGTCGAATCTTCGACGATGATACAATGCGTACCAACGTACGCCGTCCGTGCCCGAATGATCGTGTACTTGTTCGCATCGGTGTCGGACATGATTCGCAAGGTCGAATTCGTTCCGATCACTGAGGATACCGACAGCGCTGGCCGAGGGGCGCCGAGCAGATTCTTCGCGCCATGCCGCGCGATCGCCGCGGAGCCGTAGCGATTGAACACGTGCCGAAGGAGCTGGCGATCTCGTTCCATGACCCGAAGATGCGCGAGCGCGTGATTGCGCAGCGCCGTCCCCGCCGGAGTCGTTTTCCAAATCGAGCGCTGTCGTGGCGTCACTCTGTTCTGCGCCTGGCGCGACGGCACGAGCAGGTTGGACGACGAGGATGGCGCGACAGGTCCCAACGACGTAGCCATCGTGAACGACGTGGCCGACGGGGCCCATTCGCGCGTCGTATCATAGACGGTGATCAGATAGCTCGCCGTCCCGGGGAACTCCTGGCATCGAAGTGACACCGAGTCCGTGACGACCATCGTCGCGCCGACGGCCAGCGACACCTGGGACGTTGCGACGCGAAGGGACTGTTGCGCCCGACCGTTGGCGCCACTCACGCGCACGACCACCTTTGCCGAATGTGTCACAGAACACGGGAGTGAGGACGGTATCGTGACGGTCAGCTGCGTTGGAGACGCCGACGTCACGACGGCCGGAACAGAATCGATCGTGACCGAGTCGTTTGTGGCAACAGTATCGAAGTTCGTTCCCGTAATCGTTGCAGCTGTTCCTGGGAGCAAGAGCGAGGGTGCGACCGTACTGATGTGGACGGGAAGCGATCCGACCACATCGCCTAAGCGTGCCCCGGGAACGTACGTCCCGACCGTGTAGGCGAGAATGATCTGCGCGTCGAATGCCGTCACCGTTCCGTCACCCGAGGCATCGGTGGCGAGCGAATCGTAGCCGCCTGAAACAGGAAGGCCGACGGCCTTCGTGAGCGCGATCAATGCGTCGGTCACGCCGATGATGCCGTCGTCGTTCGCGTCGCCGTAAATCGAGGGAGGGGTTGGTGTGTTCTGACCACGGCGAACTCCCCCTGAGACCAACGCCGCGCGCGCATTGCGCTGCGCGGCTACCCCCATCGTGCCGGTCACCAGACCGAAGGCAGCGCGACGATCGATGAACGCGACGTCCGTCAGCTCATCCACGTGCATTGCCGTCGAACGAATTCCGCCCGAACCGAGGACGCGGAACTGGAGCGTGACAAGCTTGCCGTCGGCGAATCCAGTACCGGCGGCGATCCCGGAGACCAGAACGGTGTCACCGGTCGCCTTCACCGACGTCATCCCGATGCTATCCGCGTGATCGACGTATGCCAATTGCGTCGCGTCGAAGGTCACACGCAGCCGATATGCTCCAATGGCTGTCGCGCGCTCAGGTTGCCGTGCGAGGACCATGAGCTGTACGGTAGACCCGACGGACGCCCCAGAATCAGACGCGACGAGCGCGATAGTCGGCTCCGCCGTTTTGAGCGGCGTCGGGCGAAACGGACTCGTCGTTCCAGAGGGTTGATCCGAACACCCGGCGATGAGCGCGGCACATACAGCCACGGCGGGGAGAAAGCATGTGCGCAGATTCATCGCGTGTGTACCGGGATGCTAATCGCTTGGGTGGTCGACAGGATGTTCGTAAACGAACCATCGGTGATATCGTTGGGCGTCGTCGTGATCGTCCCATTTCTCCCGGCCGTCGAAGAGACCCGGAAGGAAAGACTCGCCAACCACGTCGGATATGGTGCAAACGTGGCTGGTGAGGATGTCGCGAATGCGATTTTAAGTGTTCCAGTGCTCGCCGCGCTTTCGTTCAACACCGTTTGGCCAGAGTACGACGCCTGACCTGGAACGTACGTGAGCACCGCTGGATCCCAGGTGATCGTGAGTGTGGCTGAACCTATGGGAGACGGCGAATAAATTTGCACGCTGGCGTTCACGAGGGCGCCCGTATCGAGTGGAGACATGGACGGCGTCGTCGTGACATAGGACTGTCCCGCCGGAACGACGATGACCGCCATCGAATCGACGACGTTTCCGACCGTTGCGCGGACCACCGTTTGTCCTGCCGCGACCAAATTGACCGTCGATCCTGCCGAGATCGTCGCGATCGATGAGTTACGTGTCGTAAAAGTTACGGCACCGTTCGACGCGATATTCCCGTACTTGTCGAGGGCTTGAGCGGCGACGCCGCTGGTGGTTCCAGCAGTCCCGATGAGCGCACCACTTACGAAGTGGATCGCCACGGGCTGTCCTCCGACCACCGATGTAAATGAAACGCTGTGCGCCACGTTTGCGACGACCACTCCCAATTGACATCCCCCAACCGCATGACCGGCTGACACGATCAGCGTCATCATGCCCGCGGAATCCGTCGTGGCCGGCGCGGTCACGCTGCACGCCGGGTCGATCGACGCACCAATGGTGGCTCCAGCCACCGGAGCGTTGAAATAATCGGTCACTTGCAAGGTCACCGTATCGATCTGGTCGACGACCATCGTGCCGGGAAGTGACCGGATCTTCGTGATCGTCCGCGGAATGCCGTTCAAATTGGGAACGACGACCGCAATCGTATTCGACGTGATCGTGTCGATTCCCGCCGTGATGTTGGTCGTTCCTCCGGCAGTTCCCGCGGTGACTTGTCCGTTTCCATCGACAGCCGCCGCCGTTGGATTGGAGGATCGATACGTCACGGTTTCTCCCTGCATTACTTTTCCGTCCGTGCCATACACCACGGCCGACAGTTGCAGGATGCCATTCGGGCTCAGCTGTTGTGTACTCCCCCCCGATCCACTTCTGATGGAGAGCACAATCGATTGCGGCGTGATCGCCTTGGGTGCAACGGGATTCTGATCACCCCCCCCACCACATGCGATGGACAGCGTGACAGCGACACCACATATAAAGTATTTCAGACACGAATTGACGTGCGCCATGGACGTCCGGGACAAGCGCCACGGCCAGAATCCTGCGAAGAATCGAGACATTGGCCAATAAATTACCACGCAACAGCGGCTGGCGCGAATTTGACGTTCCACGATCGCTGTCATGATCGTGTTTCCTGGCTATTGCTCGCAAAACCCGATATCCGCTTCACATTCACATTTCCCTCTTCCCTTTGGAGTCCCAATGCCGAACGGTGCATATCTACACGTCTTGATCAATCACGTCCCAGTCATCCTGGCCCCTATCGGTGCTTTTGCGGTCATCTTGGCCTGGCTCACGGGACGACGTGGGGTCTGGCTGTATGCGCTGGCGACACTCACCTTGGCTGGTATATCCGCGTACCCAGTCTCCGCGACGGGAGATCTTGCCGAAGATGTCGTCGTGCATACAGTGGCTGGGGTGAGCCGCGCGGCCATTCATGCGCACGAAGAGTCGGCAGACCTCGCGCTCTGGCTTCTGCTTGGCGCGGGGATTGTCGCCGCCTACGGGTGGTGGCGCCTCGTTCGGGCGCCTGAGCATACCCCCAAGACTGTGCTCCCGGCGTGGCTGCGGGTGTTCACGCTGCTCTTGTCACTCTGCGCGGCCGGAGCAGTCACGGTGGCCAGTGAAAAGGCAGGGTACATCATCCATCATGAAATTCACGTTACGGAGTGACCGTGCCGCATTACGGAATGTCGTGACGCGGCATTCCGTGTGACTCCACTACGACGCGCGTTGTGGGCAGACGGCGCGCGTCGCGGCCGCGATCGCATTGGTGATGTCGCGTATACAGTCCGGAGGGGCGACCGCGGGAGAAGTTTTCCCAACCGCCGGAGCATTCGCCACAATGTGATGGCTCCGCCGTGAGGCTTCGAGCTCGAGCTCGGGGAGTTTGGCCGCTTTGGCTTTGGCGGCGGCGGTGCGATAGGCCGGGCGGGCATGTCCGCTTCCTTCGAACCGTTCGACACCGCGTGCAATCGCGAGCGCCGCGCGTGCGCCACGTTCGGCGGAAATGGCCGTGCGGCTCATGCCGGCGGTGAAGTCGCGTCGTGCGATATCGAACGCCACACGGTCGTTGTCGAGGATCGCGAGCTCGATGACGTGGATCCACGCGACCGCGCTGGCGTCGGGGGCGGTGGCAGTGTACGCAAGCAATTGATGCGCTTCGCGCGCTTCGGCCCGATACCCTGCCTCTACTTCACACGCCGCCAGATCGCGGAGGATGACGTCGCGGTCACTCGCAACATTGGTCATCTCGTAGGCTCGATAGTAATCGCGGATCGCATTATCGAACTGGCCGAGTGCGGTACGCGTGGCACCGCGTGCATGGAGGGCGCGGGCTTCGAGCTTACAGAGCGCGTGCGCCGATGCGTCGACGATGACTTGCGTCAACGTGGTATCGGCCACGGCCAAACTCCCGCGCGCGTTGAGGACATTCGCGCGACCGAGGCGCGCACAAAGGAGTTGCACCGTATCGTTCGCGTCGGCCGCGATCTCTTCGGCGCGCGTGTACGCATCTTCCGCGATCTCCAACCGTCCCAAGAGATGGGACGTGAATCCATATTGCGTCAACGCATGGGCGATGCGCGCGTCAGGGTCACCGGCGCGCCCGGCCGACATCTCACCGATCGTCCGATAAATGTGCGCCGACAGCGACGTTTGGCCCGCGGAGTGTAAGTAGCCCGCATACGCCAATAATGGATCGATGGCCGCGACCGGATCGTGATCGGGGGCGGAGACGAGTCGCTCGAGTACGTCGAGTAAGATGTCGCGCACCGATGCTGGAAGCGTGTCCGTGCTTCGAATACGCCCTTGCAACGCCGGGAAGGCGGGATCGGCCGACATGATGGCGGGCCCTTCATCCATCCATCGGTCGAAAAAGCGCAGCATGAGATAGCCCGGAGCAACGTCGCGCCACATGGGATGATCGACGTCGGCGGCTTTTGCCAGCATCTTGAGGAACGGCAGGTGACGCATCATCACTAGATCGTACCCGCCCGCGCCGCCGCGAAATATAGCTGCTGGAGCCGTTGCGTGACGACACCGACGTCGCCCATCGCCACCGGACGTCCATCGAGCCGCACGATCGGTAGCACTTCCGTCGTCGTCCCCGTCACGAAAATTTCCTCGGCGCGACGAAACTCGGCTTCCGAGATCGTTGCTTCGCGGAAGATGATCCCCTGCGTCCGGCACAGATCGAGGATGATGCCGCGGGTGACGCCCGCGAGCAAATAATTCGTGAGTGGTGCCGTACGGACGACGCCGTCGATCACCGCGAAGACGTTGGTGTGTGTCCCTTCGAGGACGACACCGTCGCGCACGAAGATCGCTTCGTACGCGCCGGCCTCGTATGCCCGCTGATTGGCCATGCAATTGGCCATGAGCGAGATCGATTTGATGTCGCACCGTGACCACCGTGTGTCGGAGACCGTGATGGCCTGACATCCGGTCGCTCCCTCGTGGAGCGCGCGAAATGGACGTGCGTACGCGTACACGGTGGGTGGGACTTGCGCGCGCGGAAACGCGTGGGCGCGCGGTGCCACGCCACGCGTGACTTGGATATAGACGACCGCGCGCTCCATCGTGTCGAGCCCATTCTGCCGGAGTAGCTCGTGCGCGATGGCGGACCAATCGTGCGGCATGAGAGTCGTGATGCCGGCTTCGCGTTGGCTGCGCGCCAACCGTTGCACGTGTGTATTGAGTCCGACGAAGGTTCCCCGATAGGCGGCGACGACATCGTACACGCCGTCGCCCAGCAACCATCCACGCTCATCGGGATCGACGCGCATGTCGGCTTTGCTGAGATACTCACCGTTGTAATAGACCAGGTCGGTCATCTGATGCAGATAGCGATCGGTGAGCTGCACCACACCCGGAGTTTGCGTACCCATAAAATCAACGCAGGAGAGACGACACGGACCACGCGACACCGACGAGAATGCCGGAATCCACACAATATACCGAGCCCTGTCTGTGTCCGTCAGGAGAGCGCATCATCGTTCTGGATCCCTGCCGATGCCGAATGAGCATCCGATAGCGTGCTGCATCATCCCTCACGTGATGTGTCAAAAAACTCGACAGTGTCACCAATTTTTCTTTGCGGTGGCGCATCGACATCACGGAACTGTTCGAGAAGCGCGTATACTTCGTTGGCCGACGCCGCGCCCGGAATGTCGGAGACAGGGCGCAAAAAGTTGTTTTCTCCGAAACGCCTTTCGAGCACCCGGACATCGCGAAACCCCATCGACCACCCGGGAAAGGCTCTGGCATCGATGGGGCGAAACAACGTTCGCTGCATCGCCGTGTGGCGCGGATCATCTTTGATCCGTGATTCGAGGGCGAGGATCACACGCTCATTTCCTTCGAGCACCTGCATGAACGTGGAGTCCCGGTACAGCAACATGCCAGTCACATGATGCATCGCATTGTTCATCCGGGCTTGCGCGAGCAATTGGATGAGCTGCTCTTCGTCCAACGGCGCCGTCGCAATGCTCGTGTATACCAACGTGACCAAAGACATAAAAAGAAAACGTTTGTTTATCCAAGGTGCGCGGCGCCCATCGTGTGGGGACCCTCTGAGCTCAGGGATGCTGCGCGCATGATTCGTTCCGCCAACGGTGCCCCTGAGCCAGGTGTACGACAAGAAGGGCGGGGCCGGCTCGAATCATCGGGTCATCCGCGCGTCAGCTCATATTCCCTACTTTCTGGCGAGGGTGGTTCACCCGCCTTTACCTTTTTTCTCGTGACGCCGTCATGGTGTGCGCTGGGCCCTTCCGTTTGACCACCACGCTTTTCGCCGCGGCGATTTTTGTCGCCAGCACCACTACGCTTCGGGCTGATCCGACGCGTGATACGACGGCCACGCCCGCGTCGACGTCTGCGACGTCCGCTGCTCAAACGTCGCCCGGGATGCTGGGACGCCCGCCACTCATCACGCGTCGCGAATTGGAGGTTGGAGGATTGGCGGTGCTGGCGACCTTCGCGGTCGCCCCATTGGACCATCCGGTCGAGGCGGAGCTTCAGGAACCGCGCTGGCAGAACAACGGGGTTTTACGCTCGACGACGCACGACTTGGCGTTCATCGGCGGCCCCGGGGGATTCATGATCGGAGTCGGACTCTACGCCACTGGGGTGGCGACGCGCACCAATACGATGGCCAGCGTGGGACTCCACACGACGGAGGCACTTCTCCTCGCCGGCGGGATCACGGCGCTCGGCAAAGGGCTCGCGGGATGTGCGCTCCCTGGCGTCCAAACCGCGGAGAGCTGCGAGCTCGGACGCGGGTTTCATCATAACAATGGGCCATTCGTATCGTTCCCGTCCGGACACACGGCAGCGGGATTCGCCATCGCGACGACATTGACGAAGGAAGCCTCACATTGGCATTCGCCGTTCGCGCGCATGGTTGCGCCGGTGGCATTCACCACAGCGGGAGCGATCGCCTTTGCGCGCTTATATCAACATGTGCATTGGCCGAGCGATCTGCCGGTAGCAGCGGCGATCGGGACGTGGAGCGGGCTCACGATCGAGAATGCATCGCATCATGGGCACGCGTCGAGTGGCGATACGCCACAAGCGCGGCTCATTCCGGAGATCGTCCCGTTACCCTCGGGAGTCGCCGTCGCGTGGGCGCTCCCATTCGGTCATTCGTAAAAAAGATCGAGTTTATACCGATTCGGACGCGGGATTTTCGTCGAAGAGCTTGAGCTGCATCGCCAACCGGATGTAGTCCGTTCGGTGACCGACGCCCAGCTTTTCTTGGATGCGCTGCTTGTACGTCTCGACGGTCTTGGCGCTGATCTGCAACTGCTGTCCGATCTCCGGCCCTGAATAGCCGCGCGCGACGAGACGAAAGACGATGTTCTCTCGTTCGCTCAGCGTTCCGAACCGCTCGGCTTCGTTCGGCCGCGACGTGACGGCTCTGTGCGCGCTCGGTGCAACGCGCTCGTGTCCGGCCGCGATCCGGACGCCTTGGACATACTCCTGCTCCGATGCGCTGGTCAGCAACACGTTGGCGGCGCCATTCACGGCGCTGGCGAGTGTGGCACCACATGCCTCCGACGACGCCAGTACTAGTGCTTTCACTGCCGGCGAGTGTGCCGTGATACGTTGCAACGTCGCAGATGCATTCTCCAGCGCCGCATTGACGATGGCGACATGCGGATGCGTGCGTTCGATTGTCATCTTGGCGTCATCTTCGGCGCTTGCTTCACCAACGACAAGAATGTCGGGAGCTCGGCTCAAAATCGCGCGAAGCCCAGCGCGCACTACGGGTTGGTCATCAATAATGACGACGCGAATGACGTCCAGAGGCATTTCTCCGCTCCTCCCGAGCAGTCGACCACACAGGTTCTATTGCGTGGAGACCACTATAGCGTCATTCCCCGTATTCATCTGTCAGGACACTGCCGACATATGATTACCGCAACTCCTGACGTCTATCCGTGACAGCTTCGTGACAGGTAAGAGAGTGTAAGAGCGGCCCCAGACCGCCTCATGACTCGGCGGACGACGTCGCCTGCCGTCCATGCACCTCGTCGAGATGGATCCTGAAGATCACCGAGCGGTTCGGTGCGGGATCGTTCTCCGTCAACGCGAACGGCGACAACGTTCTGAGGAGGGCAACGGCGTGATGATAGACATGCTCGTGCGCGCCAGCTTCATTCGTCACGAGCTCGACGCCCCCTTTGACGACGACGCTCGACCAGTCGAAGAGCCCTGTGCTCTCGTCGACTTCGAAGGCGACCCATCGATTGTGCGCGATGGTCGAGAGCTTGGTCCCGGGTGACGTGCGGCCATAGATCCAGCCATCGGCATACACGTAGTGTACGGGCTCGATGTCGACGCGATCGTGAAAGGTGAAGGCGATACGTCCGACATGATTGCGCGCGAGCAACGCTTCGGCGTCGCTGTGTGCAAGCGATCGAAACGATGGCGCGCCGGCCGATGGCTGGTTGGTCATATGGTCGTCGTGATCAATTTCCCGCGAGCGCCGCGGTGACGTACGACTCGAGATCTGTCGGGCTCACTTCGTTGGCGGTCAATGTCCCTTTCTTGCTCAGCATGAACAGCTTGGGGAGATCGGAGACGAGATACTTCGTGGCAAACTCGTTCTGGCGCCCTTTGCCGTCGTACAACTGTGGCCACGTAATGCCGTTTTCTTTGGCGGCCTTCTCGATCAACGTTTTGTTTGCCGTATCAGCTTCCATCACGATGCGGATGACTTCGAATCCCTTGCTGTGATACTTGTCGTAGACCGCTTTGACGGCAGCTTGCTCGGACACACAGTCGTCGCAATCACTCAGCGCCCAAAATTCGATCGCGACGGGTTTCCCACGCAGCTTGGCGAGGTCGACGACCCGCCCATCCATGGCGGTGCCTTTCAGTTGCATTGGGGTCTTCCGAGCAGCGGCGAGGGCCGTGGTATCCTGCTTGGTTTGCTGCGGAAACCAGTAGTACTGCGCGGCAGCCGGCTTCGCCGAGAGGGCAGCGGCGATGAGCACCGGCGCGGCGGCGCGGAGCATCGACAAAGGGAGATTGAGACGAACGAACATGGCGGGGGGGGAAGGAGACAAACACCAACGGAACCGTATACACGGGACCGGATTCCCGGTCCCGTCTAATTATACGACCCCCACAAACGAAAAGTTGCGCGCCGAACGGGGCATGCACTGGCACGTACTGGCACGCACTCGCTCGGAATCTCGGGTTACCGCGGCTCGAAGAGGGACTTGTACTCCCCGTATCCTTCCGCGTCGAGCCGGTCGACCGGGATAAAGCGGAGCGCCGCGGAGTTCATGCAATACCGCTTGCCGTCGAGCCCAGGGCCGTCGTCGAACACATGCCCGAGGTGTGAATCGGCCTGCGCCGAACGTACTTCGGTCCGCTCGCGGAGCAACGAACGATCGGTCCGCGTGGTGACGTTGCTCACTTCCAGCGGCTTGGTAAAGCTCGGCCAGCCGGTTCCCGAATCGTATTTGTCGCGCGAGCTGAACAGTGGCTCGCCCGAGACGACGTCGACGTAGAGCCCGTCAGCATGATTGTCCCAATAGGCGTTTCGGAACGGCGCTTCGGTCCCTTCGTGTTGCGTGACTTTGTATTGCTCCGGCGTCAACGAGCGGCGCAGCTCCTCGTCGTTCGGCTTTTGAAATGTCGTTTTTTCTGTCATATATGTCTCTTATGTCTCTCCACGCGATCATCGCGTGTGATGGTGCAAAAGGTGCCCTTTAGGCTCAGTGTTTGGGCACGTACGGTCCTCCCAGATCGCCCCACAGCTCTTTGAGTCGTGCATCGCGTCCACAGCCGCGACGATAGGCGTCGTACCGCTCCGGATTCCGATCCGCGAAGTGTTGATGATATTCCTCCGCCATCCAAAACGTCTTGGCGGCAGTGATCTCCGTGAGGACGGGTTTCGTGAAATGTTTCTGTACGACGACCTTCGACCGTTCGGCGGCGTCATGCTGTGCTTGGCCGTGGTAGAAGATCGCTGTCCGATACTCATCGCCCCCGTCACAGAATTGGAAGTCCTTTGCCAGGGGATCGATGTTGTGCCAATAGACGTCCAGCAACTTCTCGTACGACACTTTGGACGAGTCGAAGATGACCTGCACCGATTCGGCGTGGCCGGTGTTCTTGTCGCTGACCTGCTCGTACGTCGGATGGTCGACCGTCCCGCCCGTGTAGCCGACGGCGGTCTGGAGCACGCCCGGGACATGCTGGAACGGTCGTTCCATACTCCAGAAACAGCCCCCCGCGAAGGTGGCGGTGTCCGGTGGGGCTCCCCCCGCGGTGCGACGAATGACGAGTGGCTGCGCCATGGGGTGCGCCGAGATGCCGGAGCGGATGAGACGCGGGCCGGCGGCGACGACGCTGCCGGCGACGGCGAGAACGAGAGCGGCGGTACGAATCACGAGACGAGGCGGCAAGAGGTGGAACACCAGTGGTACCCGGAACGGGCGAGGGACGGTCCGTGACGACCGTCCTTTTCCTTCGCCCGATCACAGTACATATACGATACGACGTCGTGATCGGTTTGGTGGCGATGGTCGGGGCTGACCTTGGCCGCGTAGATACCTGGTTCGAGTCCTGAGAAATCCGGCGAGGAAACCGATGGCGCTACAGAACACCAAGACACCTTGCGTCAGGACGTTAACCTCCGGAACCTGCGTCGAGGCGGCCAGCGCCGAGGCGATCATGGTTTCGGCGCGCCAGAGTTGGCGGCCGATCGATCCGATCTGAATCAGACCGGCGCCGAAGAGAACGCCTAATAACGCGCCCACGGCAAACGCGGCGAGGCCGATCAACGATTCGACCAGGACGAGCTGCCACGCATGTGTCGTGGCACTATACGCGAGAGAAAACATGACGACACTCACTACGACATCTCATCGAGGGTGACGCGTCACGGTGTGCGACGACGATTCCCTCTCTTACCATGACTGCCGCCGGTTACCGTATCACATAGATTGAGGCACCATGGCAATACCGGCGATTTTCAATTGGAGCACGGGAAAAGATTCCGCGCTCGCGCTCCACACCGTTTTGCGCGACGGGGCGTATGACGTCCGTTGGTTACTCACCACGGTGAACGAACATTATGATCGTGTCTCGATGCACGGAGTACGGACAACACTCCTTCGCGCGCAAGCGGCGGCCATCGGGATTCCGCTCATCGAGGTGCGATTGCCGGAAACGCCAACGATGGAGCACTACGATCGGATCATGATGGAGACGCTCTCGGCGCTGCGCGCGGAAGGCGCAGAGGCCAGCATCTTCGGCGACATCTTTCTCGAAGATTTGCGCGCGTATCGGGAATCGCGGCTCGCGGAGGCAGGATTACGTGGCCACTTTCCGTTGTGGAAACGACCAACGGATGCGCTCGTGTACGAGGTCATCGAGCTCGGGTTCACGGCGACGACGACGTGCGTCAATGCCGCTGTGTTGGATCATCGTTTCGTCGGCCGCGTGCTCGACGATGCGTTCGTGCGCGAGCTTCCGGCAGGGGTGGATCCGTGTGGTGAAAATGGCGAATTCCACACCTTCGTCAGTGCGGGTCCACTCTTCACGCAGCCGGTGCCAGTGCGGCTCGGTGACGTGATCCGACGTCCGTCCGGGAGTGGAACGGGGGCCAATCCCGGGACCGACAACGCTGGATTTTGGTATTGCGATCTGCTGAGCGCGGATGATGCAACCGACTGAGCGCGTCTGTCTGGCGCTCAGCCGGTCAACCTGTATGCGTTACGAAACGAGGGCGCGGGCCGCCTGCACGGCGTTGTCGTAATTCGGCTCTTGCATCTGGTCGGCCACGTATTCAGCATATTGAATCGTCCCGTTCCCATCGATCACGAAGACGGCGCGTTGTAACAAGCGCCATTCCTGGAGCAGCACGCCATACTCCGCGCCGAAGCGACCGTCCTTGTGCGCCGACAGCAGCGTGTGAGACACGCCGTTGGCATCGCGCCAGCGGAGCTGCGCGAACGGCAGATCCATGCTGATGGTGAAGAGCTCTGTCCCGGCGGGGAGATCGCGCTGCAACGCATCCCAGCGGCACCCGCCGACGTGACAGACGGGGGTGTCGACCGAGTTGACGATGTGCAGGACGCGCGGCCGGCCGGCGGACTCCGAGAGCGAAACGGTGTGGGTGAAAGGCGCGCCTTGCGCGAGCGATTCGAGGGTAAAGTCGGGGGCAACGTCGCCGGCCTGGAGTTGGCGGCCGAGGACGGTCAATTGCATGTCGCCTTCGAAGGCTTCGTTGGCGCGAACGTCGAGCAGCAGGTCAGGCATACGCAAAGAGCTGGGGAAAAAGCGGGTGTCGCGCGCCGAGGAGAGTCCTCGGCGACGCCACAATATTACCGAACAATATTACCGAAACGACGACGGGCCCGCGACATCGCGGGCCCGTCTGTTCGTGTGGGAAATACCCAATTCACCAGTGCGCTATGTGGATGGTGTGGTCGCCTTTTTCATTTTGCCGCAGGATTCGCAGCATCCACCACCGCAGCAGCCGCCTTCTCGCGAACACTCTGGGCAGCCGCAGTCACAGCAGGGGGTTGGTGTAACGGGTTTCAGCATGGATCACCTCCCAACGTGGGTTCATTGAATGTACGTAAGGGACGCATAAAACGTTGCAAGTCAGGGGTGTTTCCCGGTTCGAAAGATCGTTCGAACCGGGAGCAACCGGCCGTTATGCCTTTACTGGTGGCCTTACATGGTGATTTCGTCGATGCCGATGTCGAAGTATTGCCAGACCTTCGCCTTATGGACGTGGACGGCGATCGTATTCGTCCCCGGCCGTAACGCCGCCTTTGCCACGGCGTCGAGTGGGATTTCGCGATAGCCGGGAATACGTCCTGGGAACGTCCCGACACGCACGCCGTTGATGTAAATCTCGGTGTCTTCGGCGTGATAGATCCGCCACGCGAGCGTATTGATCGCATTCATGTCCGACGCACTCAACGTGAAGGTCCGGCGGAGCCAGATGTCCGGCGTATTCCATGGCGTTCGGATCGAGACCGGCATCAGGGCGTAGTCGAATGGAATGGGAATGCCGAATCCCGCCTGTCCGGTCTGCCATGCGCTGTCGGCGAAGGTGGGAAGAAACCACTGCGCCGAATCCGGTTGCGTCGTCGTGTAGCGCCACGTCTGCCCTGTCTTCCACGATGATTCGACGACGGCGCGGCGCTTGGGTTGTCGTGGGTCGTACAACTTGGCGTGTTCGGCGATCGTCTGTGGCGAGAGTTTGATGACGTCGCGATCGTACGTCATCAATCCGTTGACTTCGGTTTCGACGTCGGTCGTTTGGGTGTAGACCGCGGCGGACAAACCGTCGCCGATCATGAAGTGGAGTTGATCCAGGAGTGAGCGATACGCGCTATCGAGCTGCGCGGTCGTGGTGTAACGGCGATATCCCCAGCTCTTGGATTCCTGCCACGTGTGCCCTTCGATCGGGAGCCCGAGTCCGCCGAACTCGCCGAGGACGGCGACGCGCACCGAATCGGGAAGAGGCATACCCGGACCGGGATAGACATGCGCGTCGGCGACGTCGCCGGCATGTTCGTCGTTCCATCCACTGGCGTTATTGACGAGACGTGTGGGATCGTACTCCTTCACCCAGTTCGCGACGCGTGGCGTATCGAACTGTCCCCATCCTTCATTGAAGGGAACCCACATGATGATCGACGGATGATTGCGGAGCGCATCGATCATCGTCTTGAGCTCACGTTCGTACTCCACTTTCCCGTCCGGCGTATTGTTGTCGCCCGCGGGCATATCTTGCCAGACGAGAATGCCGAGCGAGTCGGCGTAGTAGTACCAGCGCGCGGGCTCGACCTTGACGTGCTTGCGGATCATGTTGAAGCCGAGCTGTTTTGTTTTCTCGATGTCGAATTTCAGCGCGGCGTCTGTCGGAGCGGTATACAACCCTTCGGGCCACCACCCTTGATCGAGCGGTCCGTATTGGAAGACGGCCTGATTGTTCAACATCATCCGGAGATGCCCATCGGCATCACGGCCGACACTGATCTTGCGAAGGCCTGCGTAGCTGGCGACCGAATCGATGGTGCGGGCGCCGTCGCGGAGTGTGATGTGGAATTGATAGAGATAGGGATCGGATGGCGACCACGCGTGCGCGGATGGAATCTTCAGTGTGATCGGGGCACCGCTCGTCCCTGTCGCGGTGGCGACCGACGTTCCGCCCGCGAGCGCGGCGACATGGACGCTTCCCTTGGCCGGCCCTGTCGTAGCGACCGTTACTGAAAACGTCCCCGCATCGAGATCGGGAACGATCGTGACACCTGCGACATATGTCGCGGGGACTGGTTCGAGCCAGACTGTCTGCCAAATCCCTGTGACGGCGGTGTAATAGATGTTGTCGGGTTTTTGGACTTGTTTCCCACGTGGCTGCGGTCCTTTGTCGGTCGGATCCCAGACGTGAAGGGTGAGCTCCTGGTTCCCCATTCCGTGCACCGCGTCGGTGATATCGACGGTGAACGGGTCATACCCTCCCTCATGATCCGCGACGACTCGGTCGTTCACGCGCACGATCGTATGCCAGTCGACGGCGCCGAAATGGAGGAGGAGCCGTTCGCCGGCGCTCCGCTTGGGCGCGCGGAAGGTGCGATGGTACCAGAGCGCTTGGGTCTGCGAGACCGTTTTACCGACTCCGCTCAGTTGAGACTCGATCGGGTATGGGACGAGGATCTTTCCGTCCCACATCACCGGGGTGGCGGCGCCACTGTCGCGAATGGCGTAGTCCCATCGTCCGTTCAGGTTGACCCATCGCGTACGCGTGAGCTGGGGGCGTGGGTACTCGGGGAGTATCCGGTCCGGATTGACATCAGCCGCCCAGCGCGTCTTGAGCGCGACGTGCGGTGGGGAGGCCGAATCCTGGCCTCGAACAACTGTTCCACACAGAGTCGTGGCCAACGATCCCACGACGAGGAGGGGATGTAAGCGCATACAGTATAGGGAAGGCGGAGGGGTGAATGCGTGTTAGCAATGTGTCGAGAAACTCCGTATTTGCCAATGGCCAAGCCTGGCAGGCTTGGCCATTCCGCGGGCTCACGACTCATTACAGACGTCTCACGTGCAACGCTCGTGGAGATAGGGACGTCCGGGAGTACCATCGCGTGTCGAGCCTGCGTAGTCGGATACGATCTGCCCTTCTCCGCGCAGCTGATACTTATATGTCGTCAGTCCGTCGACGCCAACAGGGCCCCGTGCATGCAGCTTGCTCGTACTCACACCGACTTCAGCACCGAAGCCATACCGGAACCCATCGGCGAAGCGTGTGGATGCATTGTGATAGACACCGGCCGAGTCGACGTGCGAGAGAAAGTAATCCGCGGCGCCGCGATCGGCGGCAACGATGGCATCGGTATGATGCGAGCCGTAGGTGGCGATGTGATCGACGGCGTCGCGCACACCATCAACCATCTTACACGCGATGATACGTGCACCGTATTCCGTGCGCCAATCCGCATCCGTTGCGTCGACGACGTGTGACGCGACGGTAGGATTGGACGCGATCAGCGCATCGAGCGCAGCACGACTTCGTGGACAGACACGAACTTCGACATCTTCGTCGGCGAGCGCTGCGGCAATCGCCGGAAGATGTGTCGTGACCGCCGACGCATCGATCAAGAGTGTTTCGGCGGCGTTGCAGGCGGCGGGATATTGGACTTTACTATCGACGGTGATCCGGACCGCCATGTCGCGATCCGCGCTCGCGTCGACGTAGACGTGACAAATCCCGTCGGCGTGGCCGAGGACGGGGATGCGGGTACGCGATTGGATGGAACGGACGAGCGCGTTGGAGCCTCGTGGGACGATCAAATCGATATCACCATCCATGTTCAAGAGCACGTCGATGGCGTCGCGCCCGTCGACCGACGCGATGACGTCGACCGGAATATCGGTCGTCGCCAGCGCCGCACGCATGCATTGGACGAGCGCGTGTGTCGAGCGAGTTGCTTCGCGGCCTCCTTTGAGAATCACGGCGTTTCCGGATTTGAGCGCGAGCGCGGCAATTTGGGTGACGGCGTCGGGGCGAGCTTCGAAGATGGCGACCATGACGCCGAGTGGGACGGCGACTTTGGCGAGCTCGAGGCCGTGGTCGAGACGGGTGCAGGCGAGAGTGCGACCGATCGGATCGTCGAGCGCGGCGACGGCGCGGACGCTCATGACCATGTGATCCAGCTTCTTGGGGTCGAGGACGAGCCGGTGCAACAACGCTTCGGTCATGTCACCGCGAGCGACGGCGTCGCGTGCGTCCGCCACGTCTTCCGCGTTGGCGGCGAGGATGCGAGGAGCGTCGTGCCGGAGCGCCGTCGCGATGCGTTCGATGGCGTCGGTGCGGACCGCACTCGACGTCGTGGCCAAATGGGCTGATGCGGCGCGTGCACGACGAGCAATGGTATGCACGACGGCGCGCATGTCTTGGGTATTGGTCGTCATTGTGTGTCTCCCGCAGTGAAGACGGTACCGAGGAGCTCGCCGCGGCAGATGCGGTCGATGATGGCGGGGGTTCGTCCGTTTGCGACGACCGTCGTGACCCCCGCCGCGGTGGCCAGCGCGGCGGCGTCGAGCTTGGTGGCCATCCCGCCACGTCCACGCGATCCCGCATTGCCCGCGGCACGACGCATCGTGTCGTCGATGCCGGTTACGCGTGGGATGAGCATCGCGCCGGGATTCGAGCGCGGATCGGCGTCGTACAATCCGTCGACGTCGGAGAGGAGAATCAGGAGATCGGCATCGACTTTGGCGGCGATGAGTGCCGACAATTTGTCGTTGTCGCCGAAGACGGGGGCGCGACTCGTCGTCACACCGTCATCGCGTCCCGGACGTTCGAGCTCGAGGGTGGAAACCGTATCGTTTTCATTGACGATGGGAACAGCGCCGATCGCCAACAGCGCGTTGAGCGTCGCACGAAGATTATGATACCGTTCGGCGTCGGCGAAGTCGTCTTCGGTGAGCAGGACCTGCGCGCTCACGAGATCGAGGCGGTCGAACGCGTCGGCGTAGACTCCCATCAATCGCCCCTGCCCCACGGCGGCGCACGCTTGCTTGAGATCGAGTCGTTGCGGACGCTCGGGCAACCCAAGACGCTGGACACCAATCCCAATGGCCCCCGACGACACGAGAACGACATCGCGATCACGCCCTCGCAGCTCGGCGATCGACTCCGCGATGGCGTGGAGACGCGCCATTGCCGGTCGTCCGTCGTCGCGCATGACGACGTTGGTGCCGACTTTGATGACGACGCGTCGTGCGTCGATCAACGTTTGGCGATCGGGGTGGGGCGTACTCTGCGTGACGTGAGCGGTGACGGTGGAGGACATGAGTGGGTGGTGAGGATGGTGGTACGCGAACGGCCAAAACGACAATCGCCCCGTTCGCACGATGCGCGAACGGGGCGATCTCGACTCCCAGCGTGAAGCGGCGGGGGCTAGTCGATGCGTCCAGGTACGGGCAGACGTACGCGAGCGGCGTCCTGCGTGAACTCACGCGGGGACGACGGTCGCGGTCGCGGCGCCGGGGTGATGATGGTCAGATGGAAGGACAGCATCGTCTCGGGAATGTTGCGGGACGCGCGAGGCTTGTCAAGCCGGACGGCCGCTGAAGGGTCCGGCGCTGACTCACCCGACAAGGCAACTACTGGGGCAATCGACGGGCAGCCCAGGGCTTAGTGCCGCTTGAAATACTGGACGTCGCGCTCGTGCTTTTCCGCGGCCGCCCTGGTGTTGAACGTCCCGAGGTTCCGACGTTTTCCGGTCTTGGGATCTGGCTTCCGGGAGTAGAGGCGGTATTTCCCGGATGTCAATTTTCGAATCATCGTGACCTCCGTGTCGTACGGGTCATCGAGGCAAGGGGTAGGCCATCTCAAGGGGTAGGCCATCTTCAGACGGCTGGCGGAACCTCATGGAGGGGGACACCTTTGTACGGCTGTTGTACGATTGTACGACACCCGCTGTAGGACACCGCGGCTCGGTCACTCCTGCCACTTTTGCCATGGCTCGCACACCATCATCACGATCCGGCTCGTTGATGACGCGCTTGGCGCGCGTCCGATTTCCGCACCCATTGGTCCTTCTCTTGGGTGGGATATTCCTCGCCGCGCTCGCGACGTATCTCCTCCCCGCGGGGGAATATCTCCGGCAACACGATGCCGTGACCGGGAGAGACGTGGTCGTACCGGGGACATATCATACGATTGCGGGACATCCGGTCGGCGCGTTCGACGCGCTCGTGGCCGTCCCGCAAGGATTGATCGCGGCGGCGGACGTCGTCTTCTTCGTCTTCCTGATTGGTGGCGCGTTCGCGGTAGTAGAGCGCACGGGAGCACTCACGCGCGGGATGGATACGTTGGCGCGGAAGCTCGCCGGGCGCGAGGCGTTGGTGATTCCGATTGTGTCACTCGCCTTCGCGGCGGGGGGCGCGCTCGAGCACATGCAGGAAGAGATCATCGCGCTCGTACCAACGTTGTTGTTATTGACGCGACGGTTTGGCTACGATCCGTTGGTCGCGGTCGCGATGAGTATCGGGGCAGCCGCGGTTGGTGCGGCGTTCAGTCCGATCGATCCGTTTCAAGTCGGGATCGCGCAGCAGTTGGCGCATCTTCCGTTGTTATCGGGGGCGGGGTTCCGCACGATTTTCCTGGCGATTGCGTTGGTGTTGTGGATCTGGGGAACGATGCGGTTCGCGAACCGGACACGGACGCCGGTCGATCTCGCAGCGTCGACGGGAAGCGGTGTCGCTTCGCCGGTTGCGGCAACGCAGGGGTCGATCGTTCTCGCGGTGGTCGTGATTTCGTTCGCGGTGTTCGTCTACGGTGTGTTCAAGTTGGGGTGGGACTTCACGCAGATGGCGGCGTTGTTCTTCCTTATGGGGATCGTCGCCGGGCTGGTGGGCGGGCTGCGGGTCGCGGGGACGGCGGAGGCGTTCGTCGAGGGATTTCGTGGGATGGCGTACGCGGCGATTTTGATTGGATTCGCGCGCGCGATCAGTACGGTGTTGGAGCACGGGAAGGTGGTGGATACGATCGTGCACGGGTTGTTCACGCCGCTCGCGCATTTGCCGGTGTTGGGATCAGCGGTGGCGATGATGGGATTGCAGGCGATCATCCATGTGCCGGTGCCGAGTGTGAGTGGGCAGGCGGTGTTGACGGTTCCGGTGTTGGCGCCGTTGGCGGATTTGTTGACGATGCCGCGGCAGGTGATGGTGCTGACGTATCAGTACGGCGCGGGGATCTGCGAGTTGTTGACGCCGACGAATGGGGCGTTGATCGCGATTTTGACGGCGGCTGGGGTGTCGTACGAACGGTGGGTGGCGGTGGTGTGGCGGTTGTTGGTGGGGTTGTTCGTGTTGGCGTTGGTGGCGGTGACGACGGGGTTGGTGGTGCGGTTGTAAAAAAGGGCGCACAGCAGTGCGCCCGTACGTTGGTGTTGGTGTGGCGACGGAGCGCGGGGACGTCCCCGCGCCCGTTGGGCGTTGGGTTAACGCCCGCCCGTCAACCCGCGTTGTTCCAACAACGGCTCGATGCTCGGGTCACGTCCCCGGAATGCGCGATACAACGCGCCGGGTTCGGCCGTTCCGCCGCGCGACAGGATCATGTCGCGGAAGCGTTGTCCATTTTCGCGCGTCATGCCACCGTGCTCCTTGAACCACGCGTAGGCATCGTCGTCGAGGACTTCGCTCCACATGTAGGCGTAGTAGCCGGATTGATAGCCGCCGCTCCAGATGTGCGCGAAGTAGGTCGTGCGATAGCGTGGTGGGACGGTGGCCAATGTGAAGCCGGTGCGTTTGAGCGCGTCGGCTTCGAACGTATCGACGTCGGTGATCTTGGTGCCGAATGGAACGTTGTGCCATTCGAGATCGAGGAGTGACGCGGCCAGGTATTCGGTCGTGGCGAAGCCCTGACCGTAGGTCCGCGTGCTCTTGATCTTGTCGACGAGCGCTTTTGGCATCGGGGCGCCGGTCTGATAGTGCTTCGCGTAGTTGGCGAAGACCGTGGGCTCACTGGCCCAGTGCTCGTTGAATTGGGACGGGAATTCGACGAAGTCGCGTGGGACGTTGGTGCCGCTGAGCGACGGATATTCGACGTGCGAGAACATCCCATGCAATGCGTGTCCGAACTCGTGGAACATGGTCGTCACGTCATCGAAGGTGAGCAGCGCGGGTTGTCCGGGTGCCGGCTTCGTGAAGTTGGCGACGTTGTACACGACCGGCTTGGTGCCGAAGAGGCCGGATTGATCGACGAAGCCGTCCATCCAGGCGCCGCCGATCTTGTTGTCGCGTTTGAAATAGTCGCAGTAGAATAACGCGACCACGGTGCCGTCGGCGTCGATCACGTCGAAGACGCGGACATCCGGGTGATAGACGGGGATGTCTTTGCGTTCCTTGAACGTGAGGCCGTACATCTGATGCGCGGCGAAGAAGACGCCGTCGTGCAAGACGCGATCGAGCTCGAAGTACGGTTTGACTTGGGATTCATCGAGGTCGTACTTCGCTTTGCGGACTTGCTCGGAATAATATTGCCAGTCCCATGGCTCGAGTTTGAAATTGCCATGTTGCTGGTCGATCAGCTCCTGCATCTGCGCGGCTTCGGTGCGCGCCTTGTTGACCGCGGGGGGAACGAGGCCGCTCAACAATTTGATCGCGGCTTCCGGGGTCTTGGCCACTTGATCGTCGAGCGAATACGCCGAATACGTTTTGAATCCGAGTAGCTTTGCATGCTCGGCGCGTAACGCGTACAGGCGGAGAACGATCGCGCGTGTATCGTTAGTGTCGCCATGTTCAGCACGCTGCGTCGAGGCGCGGAAGAGGCGTTCGCGAACGCTCCGATTGGCGAGGAGGGCTTGATCGGGTTGCTGGGTGGTGTTCTGGAGCACGATCACCCACTTCCCTGGCAGCCCCCGTTCTTTGGCGGCTTCGGCGGCGGCGGCGATTTCGCCTTCGCCGAGTCCTTTGAGTTGGGCGGAATCGTCGATGACGAGGGCGCCGGTTTTGGTGGCGGCCAGGAGCTTGTTCTGGAAATCCGTCGTCAGTTTGGACTCTTCCTGATTCAGAGCGCGAAGCTTGGTCTTGTCACTTTCCGAGAGGAGCGCCCCAGATCGAACGAACGTTCGATACGTATGCTCGACCAGATATAATTGCTCGGGGGTGAGGGTGAGCGAGGTGCGGTGGTCGTAGATCGTTTTGACGCGTTGGAAGAGGCGGTCGTTCAGGAAGATGGCGTCGCTGTGTTCGGCGAGCTTGGGGCTGATGTCTTCCTGGACCTTTTGGAGTGTGTCGTTGGTGTTCGCGGAGATGATCGCGTTGAAGACTTTGTTGACGCGGGTGAGGAGCTCGCCGGAGCGCTCCATGGCGACGATCGTGTTGTCGAACGTCGGGGGGGCGGATTGGTTGGCGATCTGCTCGATCTCGGCGAGGTGGCGTTTCATTCCCTCTTCGAGGGCGGGTTGGTAGTCCGCGTTGGTGATGCGGTCGAAGGGGGGGGCTTGGTAGAGGAGGGTGCTGCGCTCGAGGAAGGGGTTCGGGCGCGAGGATTGGGCTTCGGTTTGGAGAGGGACCTGGGCGGTGATGGTCATGGCGACTCCCAGGGTGAGGGTGCGAGGGGTGATGGTGGGCACGGTGGGTCCGGGTGTGTGTCGGGGACGGCGAGTACCGGGGAGTAGAAGGATAGGCGGTGGTTATTGAGCGTCAACGGGGCGATGGGTTCTGTTCGCGGGTCGCTGCCTGGGACGGCTTGGGACGCTGCTTCTGTTTTGGGGATCTGATCTTGGCGTGGCCGCACGGGCGGGATGCGGGCAGGATTCCGTCCGCTAACATCCGCCGTGGGATGCGGCCTACGGCCGCGGGCGGCTGACGCGGACTACACCCTGCCCGCATCCCGCCCTCCCTACCTTCCTTCCCACTTCTTTCGTTGACGTGTTGTGTTCGGGGATGAGTTATGCGGCTTTTTTGCGTTTGATCGAGCAGCCGAAGGGGCTGGTGGTGGTGACGGCGACGGGTTTGTTGGTGAGGACGGCGTCGAGGGCGGCGCGGAGGGAGTGGGTGGTCACTTCGGATTCTTGGTGGGCGTCGTCGATGGCGCCGCGGTATTTGAGGGTGCCGGTGTTGTCGAAGACGAAGACTTCGGGGGTGACGTGGGCGCCGAGGCGGTCGGCCAGGGCGTTGTCTTGGTCTTTATAGATGGGGAAGTCGAGCTTGGCGGTTTGGTGGAAGGTGCGAAGCTCGTCGGGAGATTCGGTGACGTTGGCGCTGGCGAAGACGAATTGGACGTTTTTGGCGCCGTAGTCTTTATAGAGGGCGTTCATCCGGCCGTTGTAGGCGTTGGAGACGGGGCAGCGGGCTGAGACGAAGACGACGACGGTCGCTGGAGCTTTGGCGGTGTGAAGGTGACGGGGCCCGCGGAATCGTTGACTGTGACGTCGGCGATGACGGTGCCGATGTCGATGCGGCCGGGGTCGGCCGCGGGAGCCGGCGATTGGGCGACGGCGGTGGTCGCCGTGAGCAACGACATGAGGGCGAAGAGAGATGCGCGCATAGTGAAATTGGGCGGAGAGGTGGACGCCAACCTTGATAATAGCGGTGCAGAAGGTGTCGTGTTCCATCGCGACACCAAGCATTCGGCTGCCACTCATTCGCGGAGGATCGGGATTAATTTTGAGGGGCCCGATCACTCTCTTTCATCAGGAGTTTTGCGTGCATGTCTGATCTCCCTGATCCGCTCGAGACCGCGAACATCGAACCCGACTCGGCGGCGTCGCCGGCGCGTGCGCGGTTACAGAATTTGGTGGCGGTGACTGTGGCGTTGATCGCGACGTTCTTGGCGGTGTGCAATGTGAAGGATGGGAATATCGTCCAGGCGATGCAACAGGCGCAGGCGGATAAGATCGATCACTGGTCGTTTTATCAGGCGCGGAACATTCGCGAGGAGATCGCGAAGACGGAGGTAGCGCAGCTGCAGATCACGTCGGCGACGAGCGCCGCTGGGGCGGCGCGGACGAAGACGGAGCAGCTCCTGGCGACGTATACGGCGCTCGCGCAGGAGCAGCATGTCAAGAAGGATTCGTTACGCGTGCAGGCGGAAGGGGATCAGCGGACGTATGATGCGCTGAACGTGCACGATGATCAGTTCGATTTGGCGGAGGCGATGTTGAGCTTGGCGGTGTCGTTACTGGCGGTGACGGCGTTGACGGGGCGGCGGTGGTTGTATTTCGCAGCGTTGGTGCCGACGGCGTTTGGGGGGGTGATGGGGTTAGCGGGGTTGTGTGGGTGGGGGTTGCACTCGGATTGGTTTGCGAAGTTGTTGTCGTGAATCAGATAGCCCTATACATCGGTTAGGAAGTAAATCCCATCACTACTGTTGCGGCACTGGCAGACGCACGACCTGCAATACTTCGCCGGTCGTCAGATCTTGCACGAACGCCACCACCGCCAAATGGGCGCGATCCAACTGCCAGTCGCGCCTATCGGGAAAACGTTTGAGGTAGCCGTCGCGCGATTCTATCGCCCACTCGTTGTCGCGGGGATCCGTGTTGACAATGGGATTGGCGTCCCGCGACATCAGCATCCCCGCCTGGATTGCCGCGAGGTCGAAGACATACCGCAGAGGCGTGCCTGGTGCCGGACACGGCACCCCCATCGACAAGGGCGCCGCATGCGCATCCGCGCGAACGACGTTGAAATAGAGACGTCGCACCGTCCCCATCCGCACTCTCACGGTATCCTGAATGAGGACGAGCCGCAGCGCCAACGCAGGGCGGCTCCCCTGTAGCGAATCGACCCGTGTTGTCACCACGAGCGTATCGGCCCGCATTGCCGCCTCGACACGAAGACGGACTGCCGGCGGACGGGCGAGCTCGCGATCGATCTGCTGTGTGAACCGTTGATACACCGTCTGTAACACGGGACGCGCGCGCCATGCAACGCTGTCCGTCATGCTGTCCGCCGCCAACGGCTTGGGAACGCCGCGGCCGTTGATATGATACAATGTCCGAACGGTGTCGCCTGTCGCTGTCAACAACGTCGCGCGAGCAATGCTGGTATGCGTCGTATCCCAGCTTCGTGGATACCACGCGTCGAAGCGATCCATCACGTTGTCGTTCGCGTTCACCGTGGGAATACTATACAAATAGGCCAAGGGGATGACCCGCTCCGCTGGATACCGTTGTGCGATCGCGCTCGCCACCCGATCTTCGCCCCAACAGCCATGACAGTCGATCCCCGTCATGTACTCGATGACGACGCCGTGCGAGGGAGCCGTCGAGGCGAGACGAACCGATTCCACCGGGAACGCCCGATCGTAGAGCAATGTCCATTGTCGGTCGAGATAGGTTTCGAGCGGCAACGGCGGCATTCTCCCTGTCGCCACAGCTCTGGAATACAGTTCCTGCAACCGCGCATCGACGACCAATCCTTCGCCGGTGTTCCACGATACTGGTAGCAGCAAGCGCTGAAGTGTCAGGGCGCGAATCAACGTCGTTGTATCATGGCGGACCTCGGCGAGACGCGCCAACCGGCTTGCGGCAAGCGCCGCCCCTTCCACCGGAGCACTTGCCCCAGAGCGTATCTGCACTCGTGCCCCGTCCCAGAACAACGCCAGCGCCCGCGTCGTATCTCCACGGACAAGCGCAACCTGGCCCGCCACCAACGGCGCGTAGGCCCGGAAGATATCGCCCATCTCGGTACGGTCCGCCACACCACGCCGGGTGACGTCCATCGCGGCCGCGAGCCGGGCGATCGCATTCAACGCGACAGACTCTGCCGCCATGTCCAGAAGTGCGGGGATCATGGAGCGGAGCATCCCAGATCCGCCAAACACGACTGTGGCCCGCACAGACGAATCGATCTGTGGCCAGAGGACCCGGAGCGAATCGATCCGCTCCGACCCCGAGATCTGTGCATCCTGCCACGCCCGGATTCGCTCCAGTTGTATGGCACGTTGTGCATCGCGTTGTGCGTCACGCGTGGGGGCGGCCGGGATCGGCTGAGAGCGAATGTTTCGCCGAGACGTATCCCACGACGCTGCCAAATGCGGCCACTCTTCGGAGAGCTGCTCGAGAAATACGGTGACTCGGTGCGCGCGGACACTGTCCTCAGCCGCACGCTCACTGTGGGAAATCATCCGAAAGCTGTCCCAACGCGATCCCACAGTGGACCACGGTTGAATCGCCAACAGCGTCCCCGTGGTGAGCCCAATCAACACATTGGCGATCAATCTCCGGCACCACGAGTCGGGATGGTGGATGCAGATGGATGGAGCACGTGATCGACGATGCGCAACGATTCGGCCAGATACGCATGGGTCATTGGATCGGCGCTCTTCCCGAGGGCGGCGGCGAGTGCATCGTGCAGACTCTGCAGGTCGGACCGGACGAGCATGCCGACATCCGCATTCGCATCGCCTGGCGTCCCGCCTTTCTCCACGATCTGGGCCATTGCTCCGAGATAGGCCCCCTGCACACGCCGTCGGAAGATGTTCACGCGCACCGATGGCATCGCGAGTTCGGACCAGACTCCGCGCTGGACATCCGTGAGATACGCGAGTGCCGGATAGATGTCATCTGTCTGACCGGCTGTGGCTTCTATCTCGACGAGACGCCGGATCCTGGATACGTCGAGCAGTTCACCAATAATGCCTTGCTGCACCTCTGAGAGCCTCCCGATCCCTGCATCCGGACCGATGCGCGCCAGTACGTGCTGGTCGAGAAGAAATGTGGGTGGCTGCAGCACTTCGTCGAGCAAAAAGCGCAAGGCCTCTCGCTGGCGGACTCCAGATACCGGTATATACCGAGGGCCCGGTTGGCTGCTGCTTTTTTCTTGGGTCTCGATACCAGCAATGAGAACGATCGGCGTGCGAACTTCATTGGCCCACTGATCGACCACTGCATCATATAACTCGTTCAGATCTTGGAGATCGCGCGCATCCCCTTCAGGATGCGTTGTCGCCGGAAGCAACAGCGGCACCAGACGTCGCAGGTTTTTAAGGCCGAGCCGCGCCGCTCGAACAGGCTCCGCATCGCCAACCTGTTGCGTCATATTTTCTCGCACATCCAAGGTATTGCCGTTGCCACTGAACCTTCGTCCATTGAGCGTCGCATACCGCAGCCATGGGTGCGTGTCTTGCTCTCGCGCCCAGCGATCTAGCGTCGGCCATTCCTCTTCGGGTGTCCGCGCGGCGGGGATCGGCGCGTAGCCCCAGTGCACCGCCCACATGTCGTACGGCCCAATCCGGAAGATGAGATCGTCCAGCGCCATGCGATCTTCCGGTTGCGCGATCCAATTGAAATATGCGTAATCCATCACACTCGGCGTAAACCCCATCCGATGCACGAAATCCTTGTTCCGGATCGAATCCAGCGGATACATCGCACTCGCCTTCATGTTGTGATCGAACCCAAGCGCATGTCCCACTTCATGCTCCAGAACCGCCTGGACGAGGCGGCCCATGAGCGAATCGGGAAACGGTACCCGCAGCGCTCGAGGATCCATCGCACCCGCCTCGGCCCAATACATATTGCGTAGATAGACCCTCAGATATCCGTCGCCGAGCCCAGCGACGCCTTGGAGGGTTTCACCGGTCCGCGGATCGTTCTTTGTGCCACCCCCGCCAAAGCCGTTCCCGTTCACCCACTGAATCACCGAGTACCGTGCATCCTCGGCTGACCAGTCGGGATCCTCGGCCTTCGACGGAGGATCCTTGACGACAATTCCTTGCTTGAAGCCCGCCATCTCAAGTGCCGGCTCCCAACGCATCACGGCACGCTTCACCCACGGCACGAGCCAGGGGGGCATTTCCGGCGCGACATAGAACGTGATCGGTTTTACCGGATAACACAGCGGCCCCTCACGGCGCGCGGAGCATTCCAAACGGAACCGCTTGATGAACTTCCGCGGCCGTGGTGGACGTTCAGGGTCGTTATAGTCTATCGTTTCCAGGGACAGATAGCTCAACCGAGGGTCGGCCAGCCGCGGCTGCATGGGGTGGTCGGGTAACTTGAGCATCGACCAATGATGGAGCCGCGTGACCGTGGCTCCATCAGGTCCGCCCCCGGGCAAAGTGAGGGTCGCTTCTACTTCGATATTCTCCGGGAACGTCCGGACGGATTCCAGGAACGACCGATCAGGATCGCTCCCCCCTTGTGGACCCTCGAATTCTCGGATGGGAGTGGCGAACAAGTGTGTCACATCAATCACTGGGGCCGAATCGGGGCCGTACGCCTGGATCGGCAATGCGACGAGGATGACGGGATACGAATGCTTCTCGACGCCGCGGGCGATCACCGTGGTGGAATCGACCCGCCCGGACAGATCCACTTGATAAATCAGAATGTGCTGGCCGCGCTGCTCCCAGCGGATGATCCGGCCATTACTGTTGGCTCCAGATAGCGTGGACTCGGACGTGCGGACAATCCTCGACGTGAGCCACATGTCCTTGCCGAGCACGGCACGCGGAATTTCATACAATAGCCGAGCGCCGATACGATGGGTGATGAACAACCCTCGCCTTGTCTGTGCATCGCCTGTGACGACCTGATTGTATGGCTTTGGTTCGGGTTCGTCCGACGTAACGTGTGGTGCAACACTGGGGAAGGCCGCAACGGTCAATACGCGCAGCAGCACGGTCAGGTGTTGGATCATGACGATGTGAACTCCTGAGTGAATCGCGTTATACTGCGTCGCAGAGCGCGCTGAAATTGAAATCCTGCACCACCATCGGCGGCACCACCATCGGCGGGCGAGGCCACATGTCTGCGGAACGACCTAACGGGTAAAACCTCGAGCGTCCGAACCCAAATGCGACGCGTTCCGGCGTTCCTAACGCCAACACTTTGTTGATCATGATGAATGGCGATTCGTACACGCGAAAGTCGATTGCCGGACTGACGATCTTCCCATGTTGCACGAAGAAGCAGCCATCCCGCGTCCCTCCCAGGATCATGCCGGATCGCCAATCGACGATTTGTGTCCGCCCAATCCGGTGGACATAAATTCCACGCTCGCAATTCGCGATCATGTCGTTGATGGAGGAATCCCCCCCCGAGATACGAAGCGCCTGCGGCTCTTTGATAGGCGTCTTTCCAACCGCCATCGCCCCTTCGGGCAGATACGACAGTGCCCTGAGCACTCCCTTCTCAACCCACGTTGCTTTGCCACTTGGGACCCCGTCACGGTCCTCAAAGAAGGGGTAATCCCCAAAATTGGGATCCGTCGGATCGGACCACATGGTGAGCCGAGTGTCACAGACCCGCTCGCCAATCTTGGTCCTTTTACCATCTCGCGGTGGATCATAGGCCCATGGGCCGCCTTCATTGAATTGTTGACAGGACTCTGCAAAGAGGCCGCCCACCGCCGCCGGCCCCAAGATCGCCGTATAGCGCCCCGGTTCGATCCGCACGGGGTTCCGGTTGCGCGCCGCCATATCAATGGCGTCGTTGACCACACGCTCCGGACGCATCTGGGCCCAGTTTCGCTCGGCCTGCCCACTCCAGCCGGATGACTTGCCGTCGACCGTATGGACCGTCGCCGTGACTTCGCTGTCGGTATCTTCACCCCACGCAAGTTTCCCCCGCGGATGGAAAAAGAGTTGCGCCCGGGCGATGACGGCAATAGTTCCTGCACACTGGAACCCCGAGGTCCGCATCCGTTCAACCAAGGTCGCCGTGACTTGCTGGCTCGGGGTGATGAGTGCGTCGTACGTGGCCGGATGCCAGAGTGCGGTAGGAAGGTACGTGTGTTGTCCTTCGGACACGTGCCATGGGGCATCACGATCCTCATCTTGGTCCTCAGGGCGGAGCGGGGGCGTCGCGTGCTGTTCGACATGATGAATGAGATCACGGAGCGTCGTCAGATCCCGGACGCTGGTATCCACCTCCACGGGAATGTTGCTCCCAAGACTGGTGCGGAATATGACGTGGAAGCGATCCGATTCGGCAGAAACGACTTGCGTATTATTCGTAATCCGGATGATCCGCATGACGCGATGTCGCAGTGTGATTCCTACCTGGGGGATTTTCCCACGAGACTGCAGATTCAACACGGCAGTGGCAAACGACACGGCTTCATCGTGCGTCAACACGCGACGGGAACTCGCAACGTTTGCCGCGTTTGCGGCGTTCGCACGGCGGCGCAGAAAATCAAGAGCAGGATACACAGCGAACAGGGAAGATGTGAAACACCGAAAGCGCGTGCGTCAATTCACGACAATGTTGACGTCCTTGACCGCGGCAGCCGGTGCTTGCAGCACAGAGCGCGCGGCATTCCACGGGAGGCCGCCCGTGAGCCACTGATTTACTGTCGTCACACTATTCGGCCCACCAAGGGCGAGAATGTTGCGGAATAGCTTCTTCGTGGAGAATTCCAAACGGGTTCTGAGGATACGGCGACGGATTTCTCCATCCCGGACCTCAAACATGAGGCTGGGGATGATGGCCCCTCCCGTTTCCTGTCGATCGATGACGAAATTAAATGCGTTGCGAATGAGATACCCGTCATGGAGCGTCCGGGCGAGCTCGGCCAAGGACGGCCCAGAGGAGGCTGGTCGCACCGCCAGTGTGCCTGGACGAGCGGCCGGAAGCGACAACACGTCGTTGGCATACGCGACGCCTAACGTAGCGCCTGGGGTGGATGCGTCGGCTGCAGTTCCGGCAGTCGACCGCTCCGGTGTTTCCGGTGTGAGTGTGCCAGCATTGGCACGCGTCCCCAAGTACCGCTGCACGACCCCGCCCTCAATGAGCGGCACCGTGCGAGTTGCCACCCCCTCATCATCCCATTGCGCGGCCCCATAGTACGGCACCGCCGACTCCACCCACAGATTCAACGCCGGCGCAAAGAGCGCTTGGCCCACCACCGCGGCCGGCGGCGCTAGGAAACTGGTCCCCTCGCTATCCTGCTCTTCGCCGAGCGCGCGCCCCAACATCAGCGCAGGCACCACGGTGTATCCGAGCACTGTTCCGAACGCATGCCCATCGAGCACCACGTCTTTCCGACCCACTTCGGCCCGTCCAGACGGATATGTCATGAGCTGCGTTAGATCGTCGGCCGCTGCTTCGAGAGGCACATGTAGGGCATCGCCCAACATCGCTTCGACCCCCGCGGTTTGCGGAGAAATACCGGGTATGTAGAAGTGACCGTCGGGTCTTGGATAGCGTGAGATTGCCACTTCAATCCCCCATCCCTGATGCACGCGAGTCGTGCGTTGCGTCACGAGCGATCCTTCGGAAGAGGCAAACACTCGCGTCTCGGCTTGCCAGGTCAACCAGCCAACCAGCCCTATCGGCCACCGCCGCATCCACAATGTCAATCCATTATGTACGACGACGTGATCCTCTGGCGAAATGGCAAACGGATCGATCTTCACCGGGGACGTCCACTCACCCTTGACGACCGGTGTGGGAACAAGTGGTCGCGCGAGTCCCGAGACCTTCGCGTGATCGCGCGCCGCAGCCACCGCCGCCTGTGCGATCCGGATCACGCCATCCGGCGTAGAATCAGTACCTCCGACAAAAGCCTCGCGACCGTCGACACGCACACGAATCCCATAGGCAAATGTCACCGTGAGCGAGCCATCTTCGTTAAAATTCGGTGCGTATTCGCGCAATTCATTGAGGCGAATGTCGGCGAACTGCGCACCGGCGTGTGTGGCAGCCTCGATCGCTGTCGTCGCTAACATCCGCATCCGCTCTGGATCAAAGAGGGGAGGCGCAAAGGACGCCACGGCTCGCCGCGACCGGGATGGAATGGCCCACACTCGGCGCGGTCCCCCGAGCGCGACTCCGGCGGCGGCGACTGACGACAGCGCCAGGAACTCACGGCGTGGAATATGACAAGAAGACATGAAAGCGGAGCGTATACTAGGAATGCGGGACGCCAACGTTCGTGGATGTGGACATGGACGTCATCGACGACAGTACCGACGCAGACGATGACCCAGCCCCTTGCGTGCGCTCGCCATCCAGCAGGGTGACCACGCCACGCAGCTGATCGATCGCTGAACTTCCTATCTTATAGAAGCGCACCATCCCGCGCCCATCCACGACAACGATCGTCGGACAGATACTGAAGTGGAGCGCCTGCGCGACCGGCGACGTCTCAGGCAGCATCCCCTCGTCGGGTGTTGGGATTTTCTTTCCCGCCCATACCGCGACCGGGAAGGTGAGTTTGTAATATTCCATATAGTACCGTCGCAAGTGCTCTGCTTCGACATCCGGGTCGACCAATTCTCCACCCCAACTGCCATTCGTCGTCACGTAGTATTGCGCGTCGACACTGCGAGGGAGCGTCGGCAGCAAACGCTGGAGCGCTTGGGCGGCTTCCTTTCCTGCCGGACAGGCATAGAATCCAAAGACAATGATGTGGATGTGGCCATCATTCATCGGCTTGAGACGCACCGCAGACCCTGTCGCTCCTGCTAACTCGGCCGGTGCGAGTGCCCCAGGGATCGCTTGATTGAACCAATGGGTCGCGACGAGCGGAGGAGCCGGGCGGCCATACATTGAGATCACCTGCATCATTCCGCTCAGACTCTCGCGCATATCCTGTTCGAGCTGTTGAAGACTGGGATCCTGCGCCGCGAGCGCCGGAGGGAGGACAAGGGCTCGTTCCAACAGCCGCGTCAGCGAGTCCAACGCCGCGCGGTTCTGAGGCTGCCCGGCGAGCAGCGCGGCAAAATCCAGATGGGAAGGTCTGACTTGCGGGAGCACTTGCGTGGGTGACCCGACCATCTGCGCACGCACTTCATACGACGGGATGGCCGCGAGTACCGCATAGGCCTGCCACCCGTCGCGCACGGCTTGTGCAACGTCATGATCAGCCCAGGCCCTCCCCATGAACATCATGAGCGCACCAACACGCGTCGCCCTCGCGAGGTCTCCTGCCGCGCCAGATGACATGCGCGCCAACGTCTTCTCGTATGTCCGTGCCAACTGGAACGCGGCGGCAGACGGCACCGTATCACCGACGGTTGCTCCGCCGGCCGCCATCAGCCCCCGGATCGCGGAGTCAAGGATCCAAATGCGCTCCTCGTCAGAACGATGCGGGGCAGCCAGTAAGGTCGTCACGTGCTGTTGCACCGCCGCGAGATCGCCCGCACGTGCCTCTAAGTTGAGCATCGGCACCTGCTGCAAGTGCGAGATTGGCTGTGTCCGCACGCTGGTCACCCAGTGCCGAATCAACGAGTCCGTCAACCGCCGTGTGGAATCGTGTTGCATCACCATGTGCCCGTTCACCGCCAGATGCCAGGTATGGACCGAGTCATCCACGATCAGGCGTTGCATCGTTTCTGCATATGCTGCCGGCGTCACCAGCGGCGCGGGAAGAGAGAACAGCTCGGACACATTGCTTTGTGCAGATACATCTGCACGAGCGGCACTCAAGAGTGCCAGCGCGAGGAGAGCGCAATGCAAGGATTTCATGGAAGGCTGCATCGATGTACACCGCATCTTATACCGCGTCGCTGAGCGCGCTGAAGTTGAAGTCTTGTACCATCATTGGTGGGACCACCATCGGTGGCGGCGGTCCCATTTCCTCGGAACGGTCCAGGAGCGCGTTGCCCAGACGCTGAAAAGCAGACCCAAAGGCTACGCGTTCCGGAACTCCTAAGGCCAACACCTTGGTGATCATCAGAAAGGGAGATTCACAAAATCGGAAATTGATGACCGGACTCACGATCTTTCCATTCTTGACCAGAAAACAGCCGTCGCGTGTATGCCCCAGGAGCATACCGGATTTCCAATCGACGGGCTGTGGCCCGGTGATCCGATGGACATAGATCCCACGCTCGCAATTCGCGATCATGTCAGTGATGGAAGCATCTCCCCCGGAGATACGCAACGCTCGCGGTGTCTTGATCGGCGTGACGCCGATGTCCTTCGCTTGACCGGGATCGCAGGCCAGCGCGGTCAGCACGCCTTTGTCGACCCATGTGGCTTTCCCACTCGGCACACCACCCCAGAAGAAGGGGTAGTCTCCATAATTGGGGTCCGTTGGGTCACTCCACATCGTGAGTCGTGGATCACACACCCGCTCGCCCAGCTTGGTATATTTGCCGTTCCGCGCGGGATGATACGACCACGGGCCGCTGCCATAATAGATCTGCGAGTATGCTCTCCCGAAGAGTCCACCCACGGCGGCTGGTCCCAAAATCGCGGTGTACCGTCCCGGTTCGACTCGGACGCGGTTTTGATTGCGCCGCGCCATGTCGATGGCGTCATCGACGATATGCTCTGGATGCATGAGGCTCCAATTCCGGGCGGCCTGGCCACTCCATCCCGACGCTTTCCCATCGGAGGTATGCCCCGTGACCGTCACTTCACTATCGGTATCTTCGCCCCACGCCAGTTTCCCCGCAGGATGAAAATGTAATTCTGCCCGAGCAACCAGGGTGATGGTCCCCGCACAGGTCAATCCCGAGCGCCCCATACGCTCCACCAACGTCGCAGTGACTTGCTGACTGGGGGCGACAAGCGCATCGTAGGTCGCCGGATGCCACAGTGAGACGGGAAGATACATATGCGGGCCTTCTGAGACATGCCACGGATCATCCGGATCCTCATCGATGTCTTCCGGTCGGAGTGGGGGTGCCGCGTGCGCTTCGACCTGACGAATCAACGTGCGCAGCATCGCGAAGTCGCGGATACTCGCATCGATCTCCACCCTGATGTTACTTCCAACCGCAGTATCGAACGTCACATGAAAGCGGTCAGATTCCGCTGAGACCACTCGGGTGTTATTCGTAATACGGACCGTTCGCAACACCTGATGTTGCAGGGTGATCCCCTCCGACGGAATTTTTCCACGAGACTGCAGGTTCAAGAGCGCAGTGGCAAACGACACCGCCTCGTCGCGAGTAAGCACGCGCCGAGCAACGTCTGGCATACTCGTCACGCCCGCATGGTTGGCAACACCCGCAAGGCTTGCAGCGTTGGCGGCGTTCGCACGGCGACGCAGAAAATCGGTGACAGAGTTCACGGCTGACAGGGAGAACAGAAAGAGAGTGGCACGGAACGGACGGGCGCTACTGCGTCACGATGTTGACGTCTTTGAGGATGACGGCTGGGGCTCGCAGTGTCGAGCGCGTCGCGTTCCACGGGAGGCCGCCCGTCAGAAAGTGGCTCGCCGTCGCCACGCTGCTCGACCCGCCAAGGGCGGGTATGGTACGAAGCAACTTCTTCGTGGAGAACTCCAACCGGGCACCGATGAGACGACGGCGGATCTCTCCATCCCGGACCTCAAAGAGAAGTCCCCGAATGAGTGCGCCCCCGGCGCCTTGTTGATCAATTACGGCGGACCCATTCCGGAGTAGATATCCATTGCGCAGCATCCGAGCGAGCTCCGCGAGCGATGGCCCCGGAGACACCGTTCGCACCGCCAGCGTGCCTGGACGAGCAGCCGGGAACGACAGCGCGTTGCTGGTAAATGCAACGCCCAACGTCGATCCGGCGGTCGATGCTGGTGCATCCGATGCTCCCGCTGGTGTCGAAGAGGGAGTCGTCCGTTCCAGGGTACATGCGCCAGCACTGGCACGCGTCCCCAAGTACCGCTGCACCACCCCGCCCTCAATGAGCGGCACCGTGCGGGTCGCCACCCCCTCATCATCCCATTGCGCAGCCCCATAGTATGGCACCGCCGACTCTACCCACAGATTCAGCGCCGGCGCAAAGAGCGCTTGGCCTACGATCGCGGCCGGCGGCGCCAAGAAACTGGTCCCCTCGCTATCCTGCTCTTCGCCGAGCGCGCGTCCCAACATCAGCGCAGGCACCACGGTGTATCCAAGCACCGTCCCAAACGCATGCCCATCGAGCACGATGTCTTTTCGACCCACTTCGGCCCGCGCCAGCGGATAGGTCATGAGCTGCGCAAAATCGTCGACCGCCGCTTCGAGATGCGCATGCAGGGCATCGCCCAACAGTGCTTCGACCCCTGCCGTTTGCGGATCAATCCCCGGCACAAGGATTGTCGCTTCGGTATCAGGCCTCCAGTTGGAGTACCGCAAATAGGCGCCATCAAATAGATGCACGCGAGTCGTCCGCTGGGTCACGAGCGATCCTTCAGAGGACGCAAAGACCTGCGTTTTCCCTTGCCACGCCATTCCGCTGACTTCTGCCGACACTCCGCTCTTCCGCCCCTCCCACAACCGCAATCCATTTTGGACGACGACGTGGTCTTCCGGCGAAATGGCAAATGGATCGATCTTCACCGGTGACGTCCACTCCCCCTTGACGACCGGTGTGGGAACGAGCGGCCACCCGCGACCGGACACCTTTGCTTGATCGCGCGCTGCGGCAATCGCGGTTTGGGTCGCACGGATGACGCCCTCGCGTGTCGGGTCGACACCACAAACAAAGGCGTCACAGTCATTGACCCGGACCCTGATGCCGTAGCCAAAGATCACCATGAGCTCGCCATAATAAAAACCGGCTGGGCTGTACTCACGAAGCTCACTGATCCGGATGTCGGCGAACTGCGCGCCGGCGTGTGTGGCAGCCTCGATCGCCGTCGTCGCCAATGTCCGCATCTGTTCGGGATCAAAGACGGGGGGCGCAAAGGACGCCACGGCTCGCCGCGACCGAGCTGGAATGGCCCACACTCGGCGCGGCCCCCCGAGCGCGACTCCGGCGGCGGCGACTGACGACAGCGCCAGGAACTCACGGCGAGGGATAGCGCGTTGCAGGCGCGGATTTGACGATGACCAGTCTAGCGACTGACGCGGAATGTAACGAGAAGACATGAAAGCAGAGAGTGAACTAGGGATGCGAGACACCAACGTTCGTGGATGTGGACATTGACGTCATCGAAGGCAGCACCGACGCAGACGATGCCGCAGTCCCTTGCGTGCGCTCACCATTCAGTAAGGTGATCACACCCCGCAGCTCCTTGACCGCCTCACTTCCATCTTTCCAGAAACGCACCACTCCCTGCCCATCGACGACGACAAATGTTGGACACGACGCAAAGTGATACGCTTTCACGACTGGCGATCCCTCGGGAAGCATCCCACCATCGGGCGTTCGGACTTTCTTCCCCGCCCACACGGTGATCGGAAACGTAATCTTTCGGTACTCGAGCCAATACTTTCGGAGGTGCTCAGCTTCCACGTCAGGGTCGGCCAATTCCCCGCCCCAATGGCCTTCCGTCTCAGTGTAGTACTGCACGTCGACATCACGCGGGAGCGTTGGGATCATGCGCTGGAGGGCTCGTGCCGCGGGTGGCCCGTGGGGACAGCCATAGAAGCCATACTGGATGATGTGGATCCGGCCATCATTCATCGGCTTCATGTGGACTGCTGTTCCTGTGGTCCCCACCAATTCGGCGGGTGCCGCCGCCGTTGGCGCGGGTTGATTGAACCAGTGTGTCGCCACCATGAGTGGCGCTTTGGTCCCCAAGAGGTTGGCAACGTCGGCCAACTTGCCGAGATCCTGTTTCACGGTTTGTTCGAGCATCCGATACATCGTATCCTGCGCCACGACGGTCGGCGGAGCCGTTGCGGCGCGGTCCAATAGTCGCATCAGCGAGTCCACTGCGGCGCGACCGTGTGGTTGCCCCGAGAGGAAGATGCAAAACCGTAATGAGGCATCGATCGTCCCCGGACTTCCCGCCGTCATCGCGCGCACTTCATACGAGGGGATCGCCGCCAGCACCGCATAGGCCTGCCACCCATCGCGCATCGCTTGCGCAACGTCATGATCGGCCCAGGCTCTCTCCATGAACATCAGAAACGCCCCAACGCGCGCCGCCATCGCCAGGTCTCCCGACGCACCAGATGACATCCGCGCTAACGCACCTTCGTACGTGCGTGCCACCTGAAACGCGGCGGCAGACGGCACCGTATCACCGACAGTCGTTCCGCCGGCCACCATCAGCCCTCGGATCACAGAGCTCAAGATCCAAATGCGCTCCTCGTCGGGACGGGACGGGACGGCCAACAGCGTTGTCACGCGGTGCTGCACCGCAGCAATATCACCCGCGCGCGCTTCCAAGGTGAGCATGGGCACCTGCTGCAAGCGCTCGATGGGTTGGGTCCGTAAACCAGCCACCCAATGTCGAACCAACGAGTCCGCCAATCGCCGTGCGGAATCTTGCCGCATCACCATGTGCCCGTTCACCGCCAAGTGTTTTTTCGCGGCCGAGTCCCCATCCATGAGGCGTTCGATAGTCATCGCGTAGGCGACCGGTGTGACTGGCGGCTCCGGGAGCGAGAACACTTGGGAGACACTGCCTTGTGCCGACATCCGCGCGCCTACACTGCTCACGAGCGCGAAGACCGTCCACCACCGGCGCCATCTCGGAGAAGGTACCCTCCATCGTTCCTCTGTCATATCACCACCGAATGCGGAGGCCTGCCTTGGACTGTCGACCGATCACGGTCGATTGCCCCCCACCATCGAACTGATAGGAGTCCGACAGATTCTGGATTTGCAATAATCCGTCGACTTGTGCCAATAATCGGTGCGTTACGTTGAGATCCGTACGCGCGTACCCAGGGTTGGCCATGCGGACCTTCCCTCCATTCGCCGTGAACGTTCCACAGGGGAGCTTGAGTCGAAAACCCGCCCTGCACCCCGTAACCCCTTTGGGGTCACCATTGGCATTGATGATCCCTTGCCCCTGCAGGTTCAGGGTGATGGTCGTCCCAGCACGGGCATATTGCAGACTTCCCGCGAAGGTATGTTCGGGAGCTTGGAGAAAGGCGGCCCCCGCGACAATGGTGGGAAAGACCTGGCGGTACCTTGGTGTCACTCCAATGACTCGACTTCTGTTCCACGAATAGGTCCCTGTCGTCGTCAATGGGCCAATATTCCATGTCCCCTGTAATGACAGACCGGCGTTACGAATGTCCGCCGCATTGACGTACTGCACTTGCCATTGCCACCAGCCGCATGGGTAGCAATTGTACGGATCTTCGCCCAAATAATCCAACGCGGGGATAATTGACTCCACACTATCCACAATGCCAAACAGAATGAGATTATTGACCGTCTGGTTGAAATACGTGACTGATACCGATCCCCGGCTGCCGAGGTAGAGGTCTATTCCGCCCTCACCGCCGCGTTGAAATGATGGGAGTAACCCGGCATTTGGCAGATGAATCAGGACATCGTGTCCATAACCCCTGACAAACTTCGCACAGCTCGAAGGATCATTCTGGCATTGTGTTAATCCGTCGGTTTCTCCGGGGCTCGGAACTTGTGTCGCCGTCCCATAACTCGCACGCACTTTTGCCGTAACAGATCCGATGTCTCGTGTCGCCGCAATGCCATACCGAGGGGTGAGCTTCGGGTTAACGTCTTTGCCGTAATTGGGATTCCACTCCGCCCGCAGACCATACGTCAGAAAGACCTGATCGAACACACTGAGCTGCGCCTGGACAAACGCCCCGCGGTCATGACTCGGCTGCCGTGCAACGACGCCGCTCAAGTCAGAGCCCGAAAACTTTGTGCCGGCGATCTGCAGGTCAGTCGTCACATTGTGCCACCCATCGGCGCCGCCAGTCACCACGGCTCGCAGCACAGACGTCAGCGCACCTTGCACTGTCGTGGTATACGTCACGTCCGATTTATTGGCCACCGTCTGTGTGTACTGGTTGAGCGTATCATCACCACCAAAGGAATATCCCTTGGAGGCGACATATCTCGCTTCCACGGCATCGGATCCGACACGCAGGGTCTGCGTCCACCATGACACTGGAGTCAGCGTCAGGCTTAACCCCAGCGTTTGTCCATTACTGGTGTATACATCCGCAATGTTATATCGAGTCGCTGGAAAAAATCCAAGCTGTCCCTGCTCCCACAGGGCCATGGCCGATTGCCCGGGAATGCCATTAGCCCAATTGGTGCCAAGGGTACGACGAAAGCTTCCATCCACGACCAGCTTTCCTTGTTCGATGCGAATTCCGCTAAAGCCACTCGTCGTGGCTTGATGTACCGCGGGCGTCCACGGACCGACGTAGTTCCATGTACCTCCAGCGTTGTAGGATACTGGGCCCTGCGTCCCAGAGATCTGCGCAGAATAATCGTGTTGCGGGGTCAGCGCGGACCGATAGTTGTTCTGAATGACCCCACTCTGCAACGTGAGTGTGATTTGTGGCCGCGGACTCCCTCGTTTCGTAAAGACTTGCATTACGCCATTCACCGCGTTGGCGCCATAAATCGTGGACGCCTGCGGTCCGGGGATGATCTCGATGCGTTCAATGCTGCGCGGATCAATGAGCCCAAGATATGATGGATCTGCTAACTCTATACCGTCCACATATGTCTTGATCGGATGGTTGTCGAAGGTGTTTCTGACGGCATCAGGGTCTACAGTGGTAGATCCACGCGATTGCATGACAATCTGTCCTGGATGGAACCCATTCGACCCCTGATTCTGCGCCCACAACCCCGGCACATCTCCACGAAACAGCTGATCAATGTGGGTGATCCCCCGCTGCTCGAGCTCCTTCGCCGTAATCACTGTGATCGCATTCGGCACCGCCTTGAGCTCGGTCGGGACGACAGTTCCTGTCACGACGACTTGATCCAACGCGGTGGCGGTTGTCCCCAGCACAAAATCAGCGTGTACTTCCCCATCATCCTGCACCGTCACCACGCGTGTCAACCGGCCATGTCCGATCATCTTGACCGACACACGATGCTCGCCAGCGGCAACCGCTGCGATGCGAAACATTCCTTTGTCGTCCGTCTCGACACCCTTCGCGAGGCCGTCCAACGTCACCTTCGCGCCGTGCAACGGCTTCTTCGTTCCTTCTTCCGTCACGACGCCAACGATCACACCACCCGCCGTTGCCGCAGCACCATCTCGCCGAACGAACACATCACCCGATGCCCGGACATCCGCACGGAGTCCCGTTCCTTGCAGCGCTTGCCGGAACGCGTCGATCACCGCGACGTCATGCACATGGAGTGTCACCCGCTGCTCCGGCGCGATCACGACTCCAACGTACGCGGGATTCAATCCCGCCTTTGCCGCGATCGCATTCAAGACCGTCTGCAACGGCAGGTTGTCCGCGTCGATCGTCACACGACGGACGTCGGCCGCCCCACGCACCGCGACCTGCTCGCCATCTCGTGTCTGCGTCTCTTGCGCACGCAACGAAGGACTCCATGCCACGACGCCAAGCCAGCCGAGCAGCACCAGTGAGCGGCGCGATCGTCCCGTGGATCGTACCATGCTATCGTCCATACTGACTCTCCTGACCGAATGAAGGGTGAACCACCGTGTCGCGCCGCGTCGGCGTGTGAGCCGGAGTCCGGCGCGCAACAATCGTAATGACGCCGTTGGCGCGGGTCGCGTCCGCGTCGAGTGCCGACGTCAAGCCATCCAGGACATCAGGTAACGAGCGGTCCGCGGTCGGGACGGTCCATGTCACCGGCGCTTTGGCGAGCGCGGAGTCGCTGAGGTGAATCGTCACGCCGTATGCCCGTTCCAATGCCAGGAGGACGTCCCGGAACGGCGTGTTTCGAAAGATGAGGCGCCCTTTCGTCCAGGCGATGTATTCGTCGATCGCCACGACTGGCGTGACATGAATCTCTCCAGAATCGACGACGGCGAGTGCGCCCCGCGGAAGGACGACGTTTCGTGCCGTCCCCCCTTGTCGCTCCGCGTTGA
>Ga0105241_10000109_pt1 | contig 59136 bp, 64 predicted proteins | sample KBSC64metaG_FD_80422 | JGI IMG/M metagenome (GOLD analysis project Ga0105241, IMG submission 80422) | Corn rhizosphere microbial communities from Kellogg Biological Station, Michigan, USA - KBS C6-4 metaG | ecosystem: Host-associated > Plants > Roots > Rhizosphere > Soil | place: Michigan, USA... | reverse complement strand
CCGCTTTGGCGGCCAGCAATTGCCGCCGACTCACCGCTCTTGCCAAGGTGTACTCGACGGTGCCATCATTTTCGTCACGGTTCATCAGGCTGGTCGCCAACACCATGACCATGATAATTACCAAAATCGGCAGCAAGATGTAATAGATCTGAGAGCTCAGATATCCGACAGGTGAAAAGAAGTCACTGCCCCCAAAAAATCCTCCGGCCGACGATGAAATGCCGCCGAACGATGCGTTGAGCTGATTAGCGTCATGGCCAATCGCCTTATATGCAAGCACAGTTACGGCGATAAGGCTGGCGATACCCGACGTCCACCACAGAATAAAAAAGCGACGACGTTTGAACTCCCACAATATCACCCCCTTCATGACTAGGCCTCCTCTTCGTAAAAATGCAAAAATTCGTCTTCGAGGGCGTGTTGGCTGGTTGTCATAGCAACGATGGCATAGCGCGACAGCGCACCCAATGCCTTCTCGATAGTACCTGCTGGCTCAATAGTTATACTCGCCTCTCCGAGAGTAATTACTTTGAGCGCCGGATCTGCTTTAAGTTTGGCTACATCGCCAGCATGCCTACACGTCACCCGCCAACGCGGTTTCTGTGTGGCAATGATGCCAACGGCAGAGCCCTCGTAGGCAAAGGTGCCTTTCCGCATAATACCGATACGATCACACATCCGCTCGACCTCTTCAAAACTGTGACTACTGAGCAACACGGCCGCACCGCGCTCCCGCGCCTCGCTCACCGTTCGATAAAACTCTTCCTGCATCAGCGGATCAAGCCCACTCGTCGGCTCATCCAGTACCAACAGGTCAGGCTGGTGCATAAACGCTTGCACAATCCCGATCTTCTGTCGATTTCCTTTCGACAACTCATTCATTTTCTGGTCGAGTTGTGCTGAGAACCGTTCACTAAGCTTTCGCAAATAGTCCGGGTCTATCTTTCCGTTTAACTGACTGAGGTAGCGCAGGAACTCCCGTCCAGTAGCGCCATTCGGCAACACGACGTCCCCTGGCAAATATCCAACGCGCGCATGTAATTCTGCTGCGTGCTCGTGATTCTCTTGGCCGAAAAGTTTAATCATGCCCGAGCTCGGCCGGATAAAATCCAGAATCATCCTAAGCGTCGTCGTCTTGCCAGCACCATTCGCCCCAAGCAGTCCATACACTTCCCCTGATCGGACCTTCAACGATAACTTGTGTACTGCCGGAGTCTTGGCTCGTCCGTAGTATTTCGTTACATTTGTAATATTGATTGACGCAACCATATCTTTCTCCTGTAGTATACCTTTTACCTACCCGTCAATCGCACCCATTGGCTATGTAGTGCATGAATTCATCGACATATTGGCTAAGTTCCGGCCTCGTTTGCTTGCGCATATAACTTGCCGAGGACTGCATCAACAAACCTTGCAAAAAGATTCTCGTTACAAACCCACCAATAAAAAATTGTGCGGCAAGTTGCGGTGATTCTACCGTAACGAGCTCCTGCTTCTTGGCCGCCGTGAATAGCTTGTTGAGATACTGTAACGCTCGGGCGGTGACACCTCGTTCGAATACCTTGCCGAGCATCGGTTCGGTGATAGTCTCTGCGATAACCACACGTAGCAGTCTTATATAGTCAGGTTCTGCTGCAACTGAATTAATATGCGCAGCAAGACTAAACAAGCTGTCTCTTAAATCAGCAACCGTTTGTACGTCCATAGCCGCATCGGGTGACCAGGGACCCCCCATGACATCCTCAATTACGGCAGTGAATAGCTGCCGCTTGTCGAGATAATAACGATACACTGTTTGCTTGGTAGTACCAGCGGTAGCAGCGATCACATCAACACTAGCGCCGCTATAGCCACGCTCAAGAAAGAGACGGCGGGCTGCAGTAAGAATACTATTCTGCGTTGACTGGCTCATAGTCCTCATCCCTATATTTTAGCATTACACGCTTGATGAATCATGCAATACCGATTGGTATTATAATGCTTGTGCTCCCAGTGTATGTGCGCAATACTAGTAAGTAATGTGGGCATCGTACGAGATAAAGAGGGCGACCCGGCCCGTCAGAACGGGACGGCAGACCAGAGAGCGAGGTTTTTCAGTTGTTGAAGTCCTACTGGCCGCTGTCGTTTTTGCGTTCCTTACCACAGGCTTGATCGGTGCAATCGTATATGGCCGACAATCAGCCGTAAATGCAGGCGACCGAACGCAAGCAGTCTTACTGGCCAATGAAGGAATTGAAGCACTCCGCAACATTGGAAACAGTAACTTCAGCGGTCTAACCGACGGTGTTCATGGTCTTGCGCAGTCCGGCGGCATATGGACATTGACCAGCTCCCCCGATAGTACCGACAAATTCACCCGGCAGGTTACTATTACCGCTAACGGCACGAATCGCAAAGATATTGCCGTCTCAGTCAGCTGGCCAACATTCAACGGTACCGCTCAAACGACCACAACCGTCCGTCTAACTAATTGGACGGCAAGCACAGGACCTTCAGGTTCATGGACCAACCCTGTCTTGGCAGGCAGCGCCAATACCGCAGGCAGTAGCGACGGCCGCAAGATCGCAACGGCCGGAAATTATGCCTACATGGTTCAGAACGCTGGCAGCAACAACTTTGTCAGCCTCGATATATCTAACCCTAAAGCTCCGGTAATTTTATCAACTATAACCCTGCCCGGTACAACGACTAACGTTGCATTGAACGGCAAATATGCTTACGTAACTACCACGTCAAACTCTGCCGAACTGGTTGTAGTGGATATCAGCAACCCGTCTTCCCCGACGCAGGTCGGCACTTACAATGCCGCAGGCGGAGCAGACGGACTAGGCGTTTACATCCAGGGCAATTACGCCTACCTGGCGCGAGCCGCGAACTCAAATAGCGACGAGCTAGTTGTCTTAAATATCAGCAACCCGACCACGCCCACCCGCTCAACCGGGCTAGCAACTAACCTGGCCATGAACGAAGTATACGTCGACACCAACAACAACATCTTCGTAGCAGTCGGCTCGACCACGCAAGAGCTTATCAAGTACACTCCAACCAAGGTCGGGACATCTTACACGAGAACCAATATCGACCTGTCAGGCACCGACAACGACATGACTATCACCGGCAAATCGGGCGTAGTGTATGTTGGGCATGGCACTACACTGACTGCCGTTAACGGCACAACGAATGCTATCTTAAACAACTTGGCATTGCCGGGCACCATCAATGACATCGACGTCGATACGGCCGATAGCTACTTATTCGCCGGTACGACTGCCCCCAATAGTGAGTTCGAGGTTGTCTCCATAGCAAATCCTTCCAGTCTAAGTATTGCAGGGTCAACTGATCTCGCAGGAACTACCAATAGTATTAACGGCGTTGCCTACGATGCCACACTCGATATTGTAGTTGGAGCCAGGGGTGCCAATAGCGACGAATTCGCTGCGTTCACTAAAGAGTAGGACGGAGCGCCTCAAGCGCGCTGCCTTTAGACAAAATACTGCCGCAACCGATCTAGAAAAGACTACCACTAAATCACCGCATTCTTCTATGCTCCAAACAAGCTTCCGACGCTTGAAGATTACCCGCACAATAGTAAAATAGACTGAGTAGTCTAGACTATTCCGATCTGTTATTTATATGGTCGCGTTTGGTGCACTTAATGCGCTTTGTTTCGAACGCCGTTTGGGGTGGACTGATGTTTTGCCGAGAGGTGATGGCGCAAAGGTCTAATTCAACACTTTATATCTTAGGTGCAAATACGAACCGTCGAGCTCATCGGCGCCCATTAACTCGAGCGGCTTGAGTAACTTTAAATCATCGTCACTTTCAAGCGATACTCCTCCCAATAGCGATGCAGTGTCGCGGCCGCCTACCATTACAGGTGCGACAACAAGCGAAACAAAATTTATAAGCCCGGAACGCATAAGCTCCGTATTCATGTCACCACCCGACTGAATAGTCACTTTTTCTGCGCCGAACGATTTAAGTTTGGCAAATAGACCCCTAAAGTCGATTGTATCTTCAAAATTAATGATCAACAGGTCGTCATCTTTTACTGCATTAGCAGGGTGCTTCGGGTTAGTGGTAACGATGTATAATTTTGAAACAAACTTCAGCAAGTTAGTAACGCCGCGTTCAGTAAGGTGTGGCTTGTTATCGACTATTACGAAAATAACATCGATCTTTTTAATATCGGCCTTTTCTTCGTTCCAGCCTACTTTAGCCATAACGCGGCCGGTGTTAAACGAATACCAGTCGGTTTGTTTTTCTAGATCGTAGTATTGGTGCAACCCCTCAGATACACCTTTAATATAGGGTAGGTCCTTATCAAAGTCGCGTTCGTCCGTAGAGCCAGTCGATATCTTGCCATCAACCGAAACAAGCATGAAGAGTGTAGTTATTGGTAAGCCATCCATGCACCAAGCGTAACAAATTAAAAAATTAACTCCAAACTGAGTTCGAAATCTGTCCCGTCAGAGCAAAATTGGGCGTTTATCGAACGCCCAATAACCCAACAAAAAAGACCTAGATTTTGCTAAGCCCCTTTTGGTACGCTGGACGCACTTTCATTCGAACACTTTTTCAAGTGGTTGTGTGCGATTTAAAGTAAGATTTCAGCTGGCAGCTGAGTCCAATTAATAAGTTCAATACCTTTTTCTTGTAAATACGCTTTTATCTCAGAGTTACATATACTAGTCAACTCTTCTTCACGCTTATCGTTGTAAGAACTTTTGGTGCGCAAATAGTCGTCAGAATATCCAACATGGCACATAAGTTCGTTACAGTCGTCAGTGACCTCGTCAATAGCAGCCTTTAGTCGCCTTACGGAAACATCACCCTCAGATCGAAACCCCATAAATGATTCAATAAACTTGATGCCGGTCAACTCTCTAATAGGAACGTGATATCGCTTGGCGTACGCCAGCAAAGCCCCTCTTAGGGCTTCGTGCGAAGTATGAAGCTTGTGCGTATCTATATGATCCGGTCGCTTGCCCACCATCGCGATGAATTTAGTGATCTGTCTCTCGAGTTCTTGCTCTACCTGCTCAAAATCTTGTACCTCAAAATGTAATCCAACCGACAATCCTTTATATGTAACAAGACCAATCGCTTCCTGAGCAGCAATAGCATCCACTAATACCGATGTACTCGTAACGATGCCCTTTAGGTGCGCTTCTATAATTCCTTTGTTAACACTGAAACTGTAACCGAAATCGTCAGCGTTGACGATGAGATGTCGCATATAAATTAACTACTAACGCTTCGCCAAAAACTTATCCGCATACGCATCAAGTACGCCATTGATCATGGTTTGATACTTAGCGTCGTGTGCCTTGGCGTATCGCTTGAAGAGTTCGAGGCTGTGCTTATCAACAGCAATGGTAATCTTCTCTTTTTCTGTCTTGCGGACAAGTTCTGCCGGTGAAGGCAGAAAGTCACCCACGATAAGAGCCTCGTCTAGTGAGTCTTCTATTTCAGCAGGAGCGTCAGTGTATTTAATTGTGTTGCTCATATATCTTCTTTCCTTTCCGCCAGTATCCAGCACCAATAATGCGAATACGACCATTTCTTATGGTGAAACGAACGGTCACGATACCACCGTTGCCTAGTTTGCCAACGCAGAAGAATCGCTTCTCAGTCGACGAATGCCTTACATCTTGTAAAATAACTCTGCGCTCGTCGAAGAACGAATCTTGGGCTTCATAGAATGACACATTATGCTTCGCGATATTCTCGGCATTTTTCATATCATCCCATTCGAATTCCATACATACTATTATACATACTAAAGTATGGCGAGCAATTGCATTTTACACGAAAATTATCCTAGGTGTTGGAAGTGAGTCCGAAAATACCAAAACAGACCAGATAGTCCAGCACTATTCTGATCTGTTTTATTCGAATGGTCGCATTTGGTGCGCTTGACGCACTTTCATTCCAACACCTATTGGGATGGCTGGATTTTATTGATAAAGGTGGCCGAAGAAGCGTACGATTGTAACAGATTCACTTGATTGTTATAGTGACGGCATGGATTACCTTACATTCTTGGAAACAGAGCTCAAAAAAGCAGCCGAGACGGCGGGCGACTACTTCGGCAAAGCCAAAAGCTCTATCAAAGCGGACCGCAGTGTTCTTACCGAAGCCGATTTGGCCATCAGTAAGCACTTGGTAGCGGCCGTACAGAAAACCTACCCTAACTACAACATCATCGACGAAGAAGCGGGCGTAATCGATAAAGGCTCGCAGTACACTTGGGTAATTGATTCCATCGACGGCACAAGTAATTTCGCTGCAGGCGTTCCCACATACGGTATTATGATGGGCTTGCTTAAGGACGAGACACCGATCGCCGGTGGATTTGTCGTTCCGCCAACCAATGAACTATACGTCGCCGAGAAAGGAAGAGGGACGACACTCAACGGCAACCGCATTTTTGTAACCCAAGAGAGTGAATTGCGTAACTGCCTGGTCGCTTATCATGTCCAAAAGAAGCAAGATGATGATGAGTTTACGAGAAACGAAGCAAAAATAATCGGTGAGGTCGTCCTGGAAATTCGCGAACTCAGATCATCGGGAAGCGAGCCGATTGACGTAGGTTATGTCGCGTGCGGCAAATACGGTGCGCGCTTAAATCAGTACGGCAAAATCTGGGATTGTGTTGCGCCGCAAATAATAGTGGAAGAAGCTGGAGGAATTTTCACCGATTTTTGGGGCAAACCACAGGACTATTCTGATGCCCTGAATAAAACGAAGCTCAACTATACCGTTTGCGCTGCGGCACCACAACTTCACAAGCAGCTGCAAGCAATCATTCACAAAAATAGCGTGATAAGCTAGCTGATCCGGAAAACTAAAAACCCTTCTCAATTTCGCGTTAAAGGGTTTTTAGCTTGGTACTGCAAGTGATCATCTCTGGCGAGATAGATCGATGGAGGAAGATTTTGGAGATACCATATCAAGAATATTTGCTAGATAAGTAAGTGTCAGGAGTTACACAATGAGACACAAAGCCTATCCAAGCAGGTAAGCTTCTATTTCCGCACGATTTTCTATGTAGTAGCGATTGCAAGCATATTGAGATTCCAACAGTGAGTCTGCCCTAGTGCTATCGTCAAGATAGTGCTCGCCCTCAATCCAGAGGCTCTGCATCTGCTTCTGAAACGCAGCCATGAGCGAGTTTCTGACAAGCTCTTTCGGAAACGGATAGATTGTTAGATACGCATTGATATAGTCTCTAGCACGTGCCAAGTTGTCCTGGTTTGGAATCGACAGAAATGTCACGAACATCGAGCGGAACAATTCATACAGAGGCGGCGCATATTGAGTCCGCTCAAAATCAAAAACGTAGCTAACTTGGTCGTTTTCATCAAAGAATACGTTGTCACAAAAGTAATCCCCGTGTATAAGGTGATCATTAGATAGCCCAAGCTGCTCGTACTGTATGATCTCTTCTGTTATGGCATGCTTTTTTAGGCGCACGCTCTCAAGAGTCATCGCTCCAAATTCCGACAGCGGCTTTTCTTCTTTCAGCTTCGTTTCTATCGCAGCAACGTCAGACAGAAACTCATCTGTATTCCATAGCTGGAACTGTTCAGCGAGTTAGTCGCCAGACAGTCATCTACTGAATCTGGTAAGTCGGTCATTAAAGGTATACCCATGCTACAATTATGCTCATGAAATTAATAACGCTCAACGTATGGCAAGGGCGCCTTGAGCGAGTCCTGCTCAAACATTTAGAACAACAGAACGTAGACTTTGCCTGTATGCAGGAAGCTGTGGATTATGATGGTAGGTCTGCTGGCTTAATAAGTTCTTACTCGACTATTGGGGCGAGTTTGCGACTGGCTCATCAGTTTTTTTCGCCGCTCAATGCAGTAAAGTTCGGCAGTAGGAATATCTCATTTGGGAATGTTATTTACTCTAGCTTACCATTCACTCAAAGTGAGAATATATTTACGCGTGGCTCATATAAAGGTGACTTCGATTTTGATGTCGATGATTACAATATACGAGCATTACAGCACACAGCAGTAGAAGTTGATGGTAAAAAGCTGCATATTCTCAATCATCACGGGCATCACATTGATGCTCATAAGCTCGGCGATGAAGAGACTATGCGTCAAACGGCAATGATTATTGATTACATCAAGCAGCTCGATGGGGCGGTGATTCTCTGTGGCGACTTTAATCTTGCACCCGAAAGCGAATCAATCAAGCAAATTTGATTCCATCTTACAGAACTTATCTGTCACCTACTCGCTAGAGACTACGCGCTCACTCTTAACGTACAAGAAGGAGGTCTGTGACTACGTCTTCGTTAACGATAAGGTTGATGTTAGGGACTTCTCTATGGATGAGACGATAATTTCTGACCATAATGCACTTATCTTGGACTTCGAGATTCGATAATCCTTTTTGTAATGCCAAATTAAAACACCTAGCGTGAACTAGGTGTTTTAATTTGGTGCGCTCACTGGATAGACTCTGGAACCAATTTGAACCTGATTTATATCGCTTACAAGAGAAACTAGAGCGTGCAGGCCTGGCCCTCATCAATGACGAAGTGACCTATGTTGAGGACAAGGAGAATGGCCATGTTTAGGTTTTTCAAATCCTCAAGTGTAGGAGCACCCGATTTGTTAGCATCTGCGCTCTATGATGAAACTACTTTTTACGACAAATTTACTCGAGACCTAGAACAATGCCAACACGAAGCGATCATTGAGAGTCCATTTGTTACAGGCAGGCGCTTAGACTTACTCCTACCAACGTTGAAAAAACTAAAGTCGCGCAATATCAGAATAGCTATCAATACGCGCGATCCCGAAGAACACGACGATGATCACTTACGCAGCGACGCTAGACGTGCCATATCCACGCTACAACATATGGGGATACACGTACTTTATACTCGAAAGCATCATCGAAAATTAGCAATCCTCGATCGAAAGATATTGTATGAAGGGAGCTTAAATATCCTGTCGCAAAATAATAGTTGCGAGATTATGCGCAGAATTGAATCCGTACAGCTTGCTTGGCAAATGGCTCGCTTCGTGAAGATAGATAAGTTCGTTCGGTGATATAGTAGGAGTTAGTTATGGCACAACGATACGAAATTAGCGATGAAGATGTAGATGCGATGGTGAGACATCTTAAGTTTACTGATCCAAAGAATGCCACTCCCGAACATGCAAGGGCCAAGCTTGAAGAGCTACAAGCGGGTCTGCATGGAATAGCACATTCTAATCCTGAAAAACTTGGTGAACTGCAAGCAAAGATTGACGCAGCCAAGAAAAAGAACTCAGAAGCTTAGTAGCCCAATATTGCAGAAGCAGTAGTCTTAAGTGCCTTGGCCAATTTCTCCATCGTATCCTGAGATATTCGATGTTCACCCCGCTCAAGCCTTGCGATTGTGTTTGCCGGAACACCTGATTTATCGCTCAGGCTCGCCTGCGTTAACTCAGCATCCTTACGAAGTTGCCTGAGTCTTTTACCGATTTCTTTGGATTTCTTGTCAATCATGATTTATAGAAATTAGTATATCACTTTCCAGTACTTTTGATTTTGTGAAGAATATGTGTGAGTTCTGGAATCGAACTTTAAAAAGTACACTATTTACCCCGCTAATCGGCGTCTACATCCTCGAAAATACTTCTCTCAGTACTCTGTACCTCCTGCTTTTTTAAATCAGGTATCTTCCACTGATTTCTGCTCTTTTCACCTTGACGTTTCTCAGCTATACGCCGCTCAACCCCATCCCGACAGTATCCAATTACTTCAAGCATTGCCCGGTCTTCCTCGAAGTATTCGACATATCCATCGAGAGTTTCTAAGAGCGGCGCATAGTGAGCTTCGAGATCGTCACTACCTTCGTTAAATTTCCAATTGTTGAGCACATCGTCAAAACCGTTGTTAAGAAGCTCTCTTGTTTGGGCTATAAGTTTTTGTTTTTCAGTGTCAGTGAGTATGTGATTGCATGAATCGTTATCCAGCCAGGACGCATCGGGTGTATCTAAAGCAATTTCCTGTATACGATCTGCAGCATGCTTTCGGTCACCTTCGCTCAAGAGATTATATTCTTTCAGTGATCCAAGAACCATTAACCTAGGATCCCAAGCTAGTTGACCACCGAATTCAAGTAGCTCGTTTATGAATGAGGAAAATCTGGCAAGATAGGATCTTAGAAATACTGGGGACGCGCTAGCGAGGAATTGATGCTGGCGCAATATTAACATATAGTCGTTTGCGACTTTCTGGCTTTGCCTCCTTAAGTCATAAAAGGCCGCACATCTGTCTATAATATAGCCGTAGTGTGTTGCAGGTATCTTCAAAACCCTGTAAGAATGCTTTTTGTTACCACAGTCTATTTGAGTAAATAGCTCATCAAAAGTCATCCCCTCAATCAAAACGTCTAATAACTCAGGTTGACCAGACAGAAAGTAAGCTAAGCCTTCGCGCAAAGTCGGGTGCTTAAAAGACCAATATTTTTTGTATTCCTCGCCATCAATTTCTCCCGCCAAACGCAGAAATGTCCCTTCTAAACTCTGTAGAGCCTGCACGATATTCGCCTCATTTTGCCCCAGACGGTTCATAATTCTACTGTGAAGTTCAGTAAACACTACTGGCGATCTGAGCGTCCCCGACTGATAAACAAGACAGAGAGCTGCAAAATACGCCTGCGGAAGTTCTTTAAATACGTCAAGTAAGAAGTCGCTTGGCCGTTCCATGAATTGAACTACCTGGTACTTGTCTGTGGGGTTTATGCGGCCAGAGAAGGCGTTGCTCCCCAGTCTCCGCGCAACTTCAGGCAAAAATCTGTTCACTGCCGCCACATATGTCAGATGAGGTTTTAGGTTACTCTTGAAATTGTTAGTATGATCCCCTAATCGAATATGGTTATATAGTATCTTTTGCTTTTCGTCCTCTGACAAGTCAGCAACATGAACTTCAACTTTTTGTTCTCTAAGGAATGGATACGCATATTCCTTGAGGATATTGCTCGCCTCTTTATAAATGTAGTCACGTGACGTGATAACTACTTTTGCTCCTCTCTTCACTGCGGCTCCGACTTGAGGTAGGGCATGTACCCACTCATCTGTTAGCGAACGATCATACGATGTTGCACCAAATGCATCGTCAATCCAGAAGAATTGGTTGGACTCATTCGGATCCCAATGCTCAAGAAGTTCTTTTGGACCATTCACTTTAACAGTCAGGCATTTCCACCTATCTACTGCCGCCATCGCTAGCGATGCGGCAATTATTGATTTTCCAGAAGCAGGTTCTCCGATTAAAAAAACGAAAGAATGATCTTTTAGCGCAGTCGCCGCTTTCGTATACGCGTCCGTTACAACGAAGGTGGATAGATCATCTTTTAAGTAATCTAAAAGAGCGTGTGCTTGAGAATAGGCGCGTTCATCAATAATTTTCGTTAGGTCACCTAAGCCATAGACACGTGGAACATATAGGCGTAAATCCTGATTTAAACTGATAGTCTGGCAGATCCAACGGCCGTCCAGTATAAGTGCGTGTTTCACGCCGCAATCTTTTATTCTTTTTATAATTTTCGCATCACTTGTTCCGGTGATTGCTGCATTCGTCATAAGTACGTAGTTTGTACAAATCCCTTTTTCGACAAGTCGCTTGATTTTTTCTATTTCAGCATCCACATCCGAAGGAACAAGATTCTTGCCAACTTTGGTCATAAATTTACATTGCACAACAGTAGACCCTTCAGGAATACCTGTCCATTTGCCACCAACGACAACTTCTGGATTTTGCCATCCTACCAAAAACGCACCATCGCGTCCGCCATCATTGCTGTCAGCGAAGGACTTGACAGTCTGCCCCAAAACTTGCCTTAACACAACTGCACACAAATCCTGAAAGTTACGCCACCCCAGAGTATGGAGCGCGAAGTCCAACGCACCCGGCGCTACAATATGTTGATATGACTTACTCATGCGAATATTTGGTGTGCCTTATGTCATACCATTTAGCGTTTTCATCTCACAGTAAAGCTGCTTTAGCTCATCCAATCCGAGATCTATAAGTGGTTCATACATAAACGAATTAACATGTATATGTTCGGGCGTTACTAGATTAACTCTGTCTAAAGAAGTTTTGACGTCATCAGTTGGGGTGGTCGTAGCAACGAAACGCCCGAAAAGCCGTCTCGTAAAATCCTTACCTTCGTTTTTGGCAGCGTCAATGTCAGCCTGCGTCATTTTTGACTTCATGTACTTTTCGGCAAGTCGGCGAGACGCCATTGCGAGCACAAGATTTCGTTGAATGACTATTTCGATATCCGTACTGCCGTTCACCGTTTCGGCCGCTTTAAGTAATTCAGTCTCGACGTCGTCAGTTAATAGCATAGGTGAACTACTTACGCTTAATTCTCGGCCAAAGATATGTTGTACATCGGCTACAGCATGAGGCACATCAATACTATGCAGACACTCAGTGAGTGTCTGATAATCTGCGTCCGTCGTGATGTCCAGGCTTTTATACTCGATCAAATTGCGCGCGAACGGTATAAGAGCTAACCACATAATTGGATTACGTGGAGCTTTCTCACGGGTGTCTTTAATAATATTGAACTGTCCGCCAGTCGTTAGAGCCACTGTGTTGCCCTGTTTTTGAGCAAACCAAGTATGGTCTCGATAGCCTTCACCGAAGAGTCGTAACTGTAGAAGGCGAAAAAAATCGAAGTTGTGCGTTAGGATGATGAGTTTGATGTGGTCATATTTAGTCGAAACGTCGTATAGATATTCGAGAAATGCGTACTTGTTTTTATAGTCAAACGAATCAACGATGTCGTCGAGGACGACTAGGTGTTCGTCGCCTGATTGTTGAGCCGTTTCTATCTCGAACATAACATTCAATAAGTAAAAAGCTTTTCGTTCACCAGTGCTAAGACGATTACCTATAAGAGCGTCTCGTTCCTTCTCACGAAAATATTTAGGACTATGGAGAGGATGCTTGTAAACAAGCGTCAACTCTGGCGTACCGTCTTTCAAAATGACATTCGACTTGTTCTCAATCTCGATATGATAGGGTAGATTTCGGAAGCGATCATTGAATTGCTTGACGACACGATCCCACTCAGTTGCCTCGCTTTTTGCCTGTTCGATAATATCTGCTAGCTCTTTTTCAATATCTTTACCAACAGCTTCGAGTTGGTCAAATTCGTCTATACATCCGTTTATGTAGCCCCACCAGAGTCGGCGCTTATACATCCGTGAATTGTTCATGAGCAGTATGATATCTTTTGTTTCTTTACCCTCAAGGAGTTGTTTGAGACCTGCCCGGGAAGCCGTGGACAGATCGCTGATCATTTTATCGAACTTTTTTCTAAGGTTAGGATACCTGCCGAGAACTACGTCGATGTCTGTCGCAAGTTTTGCCTTGAGATCGTCGATATCAGTTACTTTTTCTAATTTTTGAGTTGCGTTATTGAACAATTCAACGTCATGGTTGACATCAAAGAACTTACTTTTCTCGATCTCCTTCGCAAGACTTTGTGCATTCCCGGTATCAAATCCACCCCTCACGAACGATGCCGATGCCTTCACCTCCTCATATGCTTTCATTAACTCAGCTATATCGCTTTGATTAGCATCTGCGAATTTTTGAGCGTCCGGACTTCCAGCTACTGAATAAGGAAGCTTAAGAATGAAGTCTGGCTGTTGCACTATCTGGTCGCGGACAGATCGGATGATTCGTATCAATGCTTCTGAGGTATGCTCTGCATCGGGGACGAGCACAGAGCACGCTATATCTAGTAACTCTTCCGAGGTGGTACGCGAACTGACACCTGAAAGATTTTTCAGACGGACGATGAACATGTTGTACGCTTCATTATGCCGTTCCATGAGAACGTCATACTCTTCACGTCTCTTAGAATTTACGAGAAGAGCGGACATATTTTCACATCGAAATGCCTCTGAATCGAACGAAGGGATCGAAATTATTGCTTCTGATGGAAATTCGGTTCCGTTATCATCAATTATTTTGCATTCGCCCGGAAAATTGAATATGTGGTCCTTAACCTCAATGCCGCGCGAATGATCGCGTACTGTGCGCGTAAATGAAGACTTCATCACTCCATTCTGTGCGTAAATAATATTTGTATTTTGCTGAGGGTGGTCGGAGGTTGCATCAAAGAAAAGCTCTTTATCAAATACACCTATGCCGTACCCATTTTTTATGCTAATTTTTAGCTTACTCATAAATTCTCCCCACCTGTGGGCCGAAGCCGAAGGAGTTACAGACCCATTTATCAAAATTATGAACTCGATAGATTACCGTGTCAACTCCAAACAAATCCCATTTTGGTAGAGTAGTGCCCACTGTTGCTCTTTTACGCAACAAAAGATTAACAGTGCCCCCGTGTAGCTTATCTTTCTCTGTACCTCACCACTGCCCCGCCCTTCGGCATCCAAGCCGTAATAAGGTGCAACTGCTCAGTAGTGACGTTGCATGTCACATACAACGTACGACATGTCGGTGCCCAAGTGAGTAATTGCTCTACGGTCGCAAACGACACATCCGTCTCAAGCTCTTCGGATGGTGGCCTGGATGAGAACTTTAGCGTCTGCATACGTCCAAGTATGCTCACTAGCTCCAGCACTTTCGTTGCGTCCAATGTGCTCGCTCGTTCCCGCTGCACTTGTCGGCATACTTTTAGCCATTGCTTGCGTGCCGCACTCATGAAGATTCGCGGGTTATCGCAGACAACTGCCACTTTGCCGCACAGAAGACGTCCATATAAATGTTTAGCCAAGTCGCCAGATATACCATTACCGCTTTGTGATCGCTCCTCAATATAAAGCTGGTGCATATCAGGTTACTTCCATTCAGACTCATCCGTATAAAATGGGAGCGTGCCCTGATCGAGTAACTTGCGCCGTTCAACCGCTATAAACATAGCCCAACCGACAAACCATTCGGTACGGCCTTGCATGTGAGCGGCATGGGCAAATGCTTGCTGGCCATTGCCATAAAGAAGACCAACAGTTGCATCTGGAAAGGTTGTTGGCCTACCGCAAAGGACGCATATTAGGCTATTATTTCGTTTATCATCTTCAGGTGTTTGCACAATCATAAATACTAACCATTAGTTAGAGTTGTATCTGTAGATAAAATACCACAGCGTCAACTCTCTAACAAGTGGTTAGTGTTACTAACGGTAAGGATTTATTACTGTGGAGTTATGAGCAAGCAAACAGAGATCAAACAACTAAAAGCGTTAGGTAATCGGATTGCTACTGTTCGACGTGAACGCAATGTTACCCAGGAGCAACTCGCCGAGAAGACTGGTTTTACTGCTATTACCATTGGTTATATCGAACAAGGCAGACGATCACCACGGATTGCTACGGTGTTTAAGATTGCGGAGTGTTTGAAGGTGCCAGTCGCGGAGTTATTCAAAGGACTGTAGCCATTGAAACCAGCCACACAGAAATATGTAATCGTAAAGTTCCTGGAGCCAATCGCTGACGGAAGCGAGTTTGATGCGAAACACTGGCCGTTGCACGTAACGCTCGCTTCTAACTTCGTTATCGATCGAAAGGCAGTTAGATTATTTGAGGAGCTGACAGAACTTGCCACTAGCGAAAAGCCTGTCACGACAGCAGCAAGCGAGGACGATTATTTCGGGCCAGAAAAACAGGTTCATGTTACGACACTGACAATGACGCCCGAACTTCAGTCGTTACATAGCCGGATTATCGCCCTGCTCAAGAGCCTGGGCGCAATCTTTGATGAGCCACAGTACCAAGAAACAGGCTACCGAGCACATACTACAGTCCAAGCAGAGAAGCGGCTACACAAAGGCGAAACTGTCGTCGTTGATGAACTTACGGTTGTCGACATGCTCCCACATAACGACATCAGTCGCCGAAAGACAATGAAGACTATCAAGCTTTCTCAATAAGCTAGAATTCAAACCAAGGTGACCAGAAATGTCCACGTCCATGACCGTGGAACGCATAGATAGCTCTATGGCCCCGATGACACATACCCCATAATTGGTCAGCGAGCATTCTCCCAGGAGCCATGACCGCTAATTCTAAGTCAAATGATCCATCATAGCGTCTTGGTACAACTGCCATTGCTAACGCACATCCAACGATGTGTCCGCGCCACTTGCTGCGCTTACCGCCTGCAAGCCAACCATTGTAAAAGCGCCGCATATCCCATCTTCTCAGCGCCCCTCTCATAAGCCGTTTCGTAACCATCATACCCTCGTAAGGCAGTTTGTAACCAGTCATAAGGCTAGCATAGTGAGCAGCGATGCCTTGGTTGAATATCTCATCACCGAACGTCTGGCTATAGCCGACTGTTTGCATCCGCGCCAACATAATCATCGCTTGATGTATCGACATATCAAGCAGCTCCAAACTACGAGGCTTTGTGCTCCACGAAGGTACGGCAATAAGCGCTTCGGTAGCCGTCTGACATGAAACGTGTGGAATCTCGCCGTCAACACAAAAGTCCGGTACGTCTCGAATGTACAGTACTTGCTGTTTTTCTTTGAGGTATGGTGATATCTTCTTAAACGCTTCAGCAACTACATCCTCAACGTAATTTATTGAGTGTTTGTCCTGAAGCCTAGCTGTAAACAAAATCAGTGTTTTCCCATCTCGCACAATCTCAGTAGTGTAGCTGTTGTCTCCCATGGCAAACATTAAAACATCTGAATTGATTTGTCGTCAAATAAAAAGAGATGTTACTATGTCCCCCAGATAGGTAACAGAGACAGTGTGGCGTAGGTGCTTTCATCTTGCACATCGCGATTACTAAACTAGCCGAGAACTTACTGCATGACCCTACTATCAGACACTACCGCACAGCGCATTACCAATACCATTACAAATGGTCCTACGAACTATTCTGTTAGTCATCATCTAAACTATTGGGGAAATCTGGTGGTCGTGCTCGGCGGAGCGCTTGCTGAAGGAATTGCGCTGTACGTTATCGGGTATGGCATATATAAATTTCTACAGAATATTCCCGCGCTCTTTCGGGCTACCCTTCGTAAGTGCGGTGTTGGCGAGAAAGAGATCCCTCAAACATTCCTTGAAATAACCTTTCCGGCAGGCATTAGTAAGTCGGCATTCTCTACTGAACAGTTACACATCTTACTCGGTAGTATGGTGAAGTACATTGGCTTTCGAGACCGAACTGCTGCTCGCAAGAAGCCGTACTCCCTTGAATTAGTTAGTACTCGCGACGACGGCATCCGTTATGTGTTCAAGATTCCTAGGCGTGAGGTAGCAACGGTACAGCATAATCTCATTGCGTTTCTGCCTGGGCTTAAAGTACGACAAATCGAGGATTACCTATCACTCGCCGAGGGTGCGACGGTCAGGGTTGTCGAGTTGAAGCTCGGTGCTGATTTTGTGCTGCCGCTGCAAGACCACAAAGCTCTCGAAGAGCACGACCTTATGGCCTACCTCACCGGCCATATGACCAAGCTGACGTCAGGTGAACTTATTGCTTTTCAAATCGTGGCGACGCCTATTTTCAACGCTACACATCACCGCGTGTTCCGAAGGATCAACAAGATGGCCGGACGTATCTCACTCGGCAAAGAAGTATCCTCGAAGCTTGAGAAGCAACGCACGCCACTCGGCTATCTATGGTGGATGGTCTGGTATCCGCTGGTATGGTTCATTGGTGCGATGGGCAGGTGTATTGCGTTTATCTGCGGATTCATCGCTGCTATTCTCTTAAGCATAGATGAGAGCTCTGGCAATAAGGAAAAACGCCGTTCGGATAACCCGTATGACATAGAAATCGGCCAGATCATTAAGAGCAAATTGAATCAGCAGTTATTTGAAGTAACTATACGGATACTTGTCGCTTCACCAAACGCATCTGCTATTGGCAACCGGATCAACGCGCTTACGAGTTCTTTTCAGCCATTTGCTAGAGGAAACCAATTTATTCAAGTGCGGCAGGACGCTCCGTTGTTGTCGGCGCGAGACAAGCACCTAGCACGATTCCGCGAACGGGTTTTGTCACCGCATCACCTGAGCCAACAAACCATCCTTTCCAGCTCTGAACTATCCGATCTGTATCACTTCCCAAATACCGATCTGACGAAGACGGAGGGGCTTGTGAAGAGCCGCAGCCGTGAACTAGCCGCACCGCTGTCGATTAAGCACAGCGAAGCTAATCTGGATGTCGTGGTTGGCGTCAACGAGCACGGCGGAGACTACCAAGAAATTGGGATGACGCTTGAGCAGCGCCAAAAGCATACCTATGTTATTGGTAAGACCGGGACTGGTAAGACGACAATGCTCAAGACCTCGATCTATCAGGACATGCTGAGCGGGAAGGGGCTGGCTGTTTTCGATCCACATGGTGATATGTTCCAAGAGCTGCTTGCCATTGTGCCGAAGCATAGGCAAAATGATGTCGTTGTTTTTGACCCGTCTGATGATGAGTGGCCAATTGGCTTAAATATTCTCGATCCTGGTATTGAGTTTAAGAATGAAGATGTCAAGCATGCCAAGATCACGAGTACTGTCTTATCAGTGTTTAGGAAGCTTGCGGACGACAGTCAGTGGGGGCCGCGCATGGAGCATATTCTTAAGAACACCACTATGACAGCGCTGTTACTGCCCCACCCGAGTTTGTATACCTTGCAGCGACTACTGACTGACAAAAAATACCAGCGGGAAGTTGCTAAGAATCTCGAAGATCCGGTACTCAAGCAATTTTGGGATAAGGAGTTCAAGATGCTCGGCAGTATGCAGATGTCCACTGTTACCGCACCACTGACACACAGGCTTGGGCATTTTATTACCTCAAAGATGAGTCGGCATATTTTGCTCCAAGAGAAGAGTACGGTGCGTATTGCCGACATTATGAATGAAGGCAAAATACTCCTGGTCAATCTATCCAAGGGTGACATCGGCGAAGACCAGAGTCAGTTCTTTGGAACGATTCTGACGTCATTCATTTGGATGGCAGCCTACCAGCGAACGAGGATTCCTGAAAAGCAGCGCCGAGACTTCTTTGTGTATGTGGATGAGTTTCAGAACTTCGCCACGCCGCAATTCTCTGAGATTACGAGTGAAGGCCGAAAGTACCACATTGCCTTGATTGTGTCGCACCAGAATATAGCCCAGATTGATGACAAGAGCATTGTGAAGGTCGTTGCCAGCAACGCCAGCACGATTATTTGTCTCAAGGTCGGGCCGGAAGACGAAGCATTCATCTTACCGTACATGAAGCCAGAGGTTGAGAGTGGGGACATCGTCAGCTTAGCACCGTACCATTTCTATATGAAAACGACAGGGGATGTCAGCGAGGATGCGTTTTCAGGGATGACGGTGCCGCTGGATGTGGAGGAATCAAGCAAGACGAAGGATGCGGTGGTTGCGCAGAGCCGAGAGAAGTATGCCACGCCAAAGGCTACGGTCGAAAAGTATTTGCGGGTGTTGTTTGGGCAGGAAGAGAAAGCTACGAAGGGCAAAGCAGATCTGGCCAAACCAACGTCTAAAGATTCCATTAGTCCGGCAAAATCAAAGACAGCCAATGAGGGTGAAGCGAAGAGTCCGAAGAAGAGAGGTTCAGGAAAGGGGCATAGAGGCTAAAATCCGTTGATTGCTATACTGTACCCATGAAACCGCTGCTTATCATCCTCTCTGGCCTTCCATTCTCGGGCAAATCGACTATCGCTCAGAAGTTGAGTGATGCTCTCGATATACCGATACTTTCCTATGATAATGACATCTACGCGTACCATAAAACGAGCGTACCACCCAGGACGTCAGCAGCTAAAGAGTATGACATTATTCAATCTATTGCGCGTGAGCAACTACAAACTCTGCTTATCAAGGGTGATTCAATTATCTATGATGACCTGAACCTAGAAAAATCAGACCGCCAACTCCTTGTAGAACTTTGTCGTGCTTGCAAGGCTCAAGAGATTATCGTATATGCTGATACTCCTGTAGCAGTTATCGAGCAGCGTCGTCAGGATAATCTCGCGATAAACACTCGTAGCCATATTGACGAAGCTACTATGCAGCTCGACATTTCACTATTACAGCCGCCCAGTGATGATGAGCATGCGATATACATTACGCCGGGGAAATCTGTTGCCGAAGTCGTAAGGCAGATTCACGACCGGGCATCGAACAAATAAAGACTTTAGCCTAACTGATACCTAGCTTCCTAAAGAACACTTTGTTCCTCTGCTCGGAATCCTTTAGTACTGGTACACTAAAGTCATGACACTAAGAAGAATAGTCGCAATTGGAGCGAGTGATTTCTGCGGTATAGGTGATGCTGCTGGTCAGGGCGGATTTATTGGCCGCCTTAAACAGTGGCACGAACAACAAAGCGACAAAAATCTCTTATATAATCTCGGGGTCAGGGGTGAAACGACAACGCAGATGCTGCGTAGGCTTGTAGTAGAATCTATGCCACGCAAGCCCGACCTTCTAATTCTAACGACTGGCTCGAATGATATTCGAAGAACCAGCAGCAAGACAAGCCCCGTAAAAACACCTGACGAGCTTTTTGCGGCCAACGTTACTGCAATGATTAAACAGGGGAAAGCACTTGGCGATGTTGTCTTTATCGGGACTCACCCATTCGACGAGTCTCGGACGGCTCCTTTTGCCTACTGGAATGACCAGAACTTCTACCTCTTAGGCGACCAGACACGGCGAGAAGCGGTTGTCGCAGAACTATGTAAGCAAGAACGGGTGCCTTACTTCGATCTGTTCCAGAATTGGCTTAATCAGGATTACTTTCAATGGCTCCACACAGACGGTCAACACGCAAATACCGAGGGTCATGAGCTCATTTTTCGTCAGCTAAAAGATTTCCTGAAGTCTCTGTATCTTTAGGGCTCTATTCGAACTCTCCGGGTTCTGATGTACGCGTGCCGGCGGGTATAAACACCGGTCGAAAGTTTTTCGTCATGTGAACCATGTATCCATTTGGTGCCGACTTGTCGCGCATTACATGTTGTAGCGAACCTTCTTTTGTTTTTGTCCTGTAGTACTCCTGATCGCCCGTGAAGTCTAAGATGTACCGTTTCGCCGCATCCTTGTAACGACTCCAGTCTTCTACTTCTCGGATATCATTATTTCCGAGTGTCCACGCCTGGAAGTCGTCATTTCGGAAAAAGTGTTCCAGCGAATCATGCACAGCACGTGCGTTATTACTGAACGCAGGTAGGCGTAAAGTGACGTGTTGCCACTTCATCGAATAGTTTATCCACCATAGTGCATCAAAAAGCGAGCTTATCTCTATAGGCGCTGCCCCGAACTGCTCGGTCAGGTAATCAATGACCACGCCGGCTTTCTGCTCGCTTCCAAGACTCTCCTCGATAACTCGTGGTAGCGTATCTTCGTATGGCAATTGTGCAGTACCGTTTTTTACATACGGTTCCAAAAGCATGCTGCCAAAAAGCTGGTCGCCGTGTTCACCGGTGACATTAACGTAGCTAGGGTCAAGCGCTTTCGGGACGGGCCCTTCCAGCTTAGTGACGTTATATCTTCCTTTAATATGCTCCTCAAAGAACAACGGATATTCTTCGATGGAGCGGTCAGAACACACCACCTCCAGGAGATCGGGTTTTCCGATTCTATCGGTTGCCTTCATTAGAGATATAATCGCCGAAGTAGAGTCTATCCCACCCGACCATAGCACTCGGATCTTAGTGTCTAGGCCCTCTGCTTTGGGAACGATGGTCTCGCCTGTGGCGTCACAGAGCTCACTGAAACCGGGGCCATTACTCTCAGGGGTTGGGATGCCATCCAGGGTCTCATAGGGAAAACCTTGATCTAATGTCCCCGTTCGATCCATAATGCCACAGTGAAAGAATGAGCTGGCAAGCCGATAACCATCGTTCAGCGCATATCGGCCCAAATGCCTACTATGTGCACGCCGTGCATTTAAAAACAGCAACTCATTATTAAAATCAGGCAATAGCTCTGAATCCGGGGGTATGTAGAGGCTTCCAGAGCTCACGTTAATTGTCTCTATGCTCACAATCTACTCTCCAATCTGTATCTACGGGGTAGGACGTGATCCGCGTCGTTAGCATTTATCACAGGGGCAGTGTGTACAGCCCTTTTCGTGTAACATCTCCGGCACCTTTACCTCTATGTCACAGATCAGGCAATGCATATCCCCGAGTTCGGAAACAACTTCCTTATATTCCACAGGTTTCATCCTGTCTGGAGACTCGACCGGCTTGTGAGGCGCTCCTACAGCTAGAATCATATGATCGGTAATGGCACCTACTCCGTGAGGCACTTCGCCCTCAACCATATAAATATCACCTGCTTTCGTTGGATAGACTTTGCCATCGTATGTGATAGTTCCCTCGCCACCAACAATTATCAATAGGTGGTCACCCGGGTGAGTGTGTGGCACAAATTTGTCACCAGCCTTTACTCTAATTTCGTCAACACCGAGATAGCCATTTGACACGAGACCTTTGCCTGTTGCATTGCTGTGAGCCATCTTAAGCGGACGAGGCGCCAAAGAGATAGCCAGCTTTTGCTCGTTATCCTCAACGCCGAGTGATCGAGCCCATTGCTTTATGACCAAAGTTTTTACATTACTCTTTTGAACCTTTTCTGACATCTCTATCACTCCTTTAGTTACTTTTCAGCTACGATAACCTTGATTTGCGTCAGTTCATGGAAGCCATACTTACCATGTTCGCGTCCGATACCAGATTCCTTGTACCCACCAAATGGGTTGTAGGCTTGAACGAAGTTAAGTTTATTTTGACTAACCATTCCTGAATCTATAGCATTAGCAACTTCTCGATACAGGCGACGGTCCTCGGTAAATACATACGCACCAAGACCATATGCGGTATCGTTTGCCAAGTCTATGGCTTCTGCTGTTGTTTTAAATGTCACGATTGGAAGTACCGGGCCAAAAATCTCTTCCTTCCATACGCGCATTTCTTTTGTCACATTCATGAGCAGGGTCGGGTTGTAATAAGCCCCTGCCAGTCCTTCCGGTCGCCCTCCGCCCATCTGCAGCTTGGCGCCTCTGTCTAACGCATCTTGAACTTGCTCCTCAAGGTGCAATACTTGACGCTCTGCAACAAGCGGTCCGATATCGGTTGTCAATTCGCTAGCATTTCCTATTGTCTTCCTCGCTAGCACGGCGGAAAGCTTAACGACGACTTCATCTACTCTGTTTTCGTGAATGAGTAGTCGTTTTAGTCCCTTGCACATCTGGCCACAATTAAGGAACTTGAATGCATATATAGTGTCAATAACCTTATCTAGGTCTGCATCTTCAAACACTATGCCCGGTGAAGACCCTCCTAGTTCTAGATGCGCGGGAATGAGCTTATCGGCAGCCTTGCGGTATATTTCGCATCCAGCTTTGGTGCTTCCAGTGAAACAAAGTATGTCTACGTTTTGGTCTGCGAGTGCTTGGCCAATCTCACGGTCACCATATACCTCTGAGAATACCCCATTCGGGAAATCTGCTTCGTAAAAGGCATCCTCAATCTCTCTTCCAAATAACGGGACTTCTTCTGAGTCCTTAAATACTACAGTATTGCCACATATAAGGTTCTGCCCAACCTGCCAGACGAAGTTAGTGAACGGAAAATTCCACGGTACTATTACTGCCGCAACGCCAATGGGCTCACGACCAACCTCATGGATTTCAGTGGCGGTCTCATGGGTAATCTCAGAAGCGAGATACGCTGGAGCGTTGTCACAGTACCATTTTAGAAAGGTTATGCCGTCACACATGTCTTGCTGACACTGAGCGATAGGCATACCCATTTCCTTTGCCATTAGTGTTGCAAGCTGATCCTGCTTAGCCGCAAAAATACCACACAGTTTTCTAACAAACTCTATACGATGCTCGAGGCCAATCTCAGCCCACGCCTTTGCCGCTAATCGGGCGAGGCTAACCTTACCAGTCACATCTTCTAATGTAGATGCATCTATCTCACCTATTACTTCATAACCCCTTGATGGATTCGTTGATACTAGTTTCACCTTATTCCCGCCTTTCAGTTACTTGCATTATCTGGACTCAAATGAATTGCTGAGAAACGAGCCACATGAGCTATGATCTCTTCCCTCGCTCTTGCTTCGGCAGTGGTATGCGCATGCAAAAAGTTGTGCGTGGCGCCATCAACAAGCGTGAATTCGTTCAGTGGATTGCCACCCTCAAGGATTTCTCGGTACTGAGCCTGCACATCTGCTGGGATAATACGATCCTCGCTACCGTATAACGCCATTACAGGATCTGCATATACTCGGAGTGTGGAGAATACGCTTTCCCGGCTCCAGTCATATGCCTGTTGTCTAATCTGTCGGGTAAACCCTAACTGTAATGAGTCGTCCCTCAAAACGTCTGGATATGCCGCAGCTGACAAAAGAGCCAGGCTATCGATACCTTCCGAATTCGTTAGATTTACGGCGATGTCGGCCCCCATGCTCATGCCGAGTGCGCCCAGTTTAGAGAGTCTTACACTTTTCCTAAATGCTTCAAGGCTCGCGCGTGCATCCATCAGCCTAGAGTTGAGTGTTTCTTGAGTCCGAGTGCCTTCACTACCGCCCGTCCCTGCCGTGTCATAAGCAAATGATGCCATTCCTCTATCTCGTAACTGCCGCTGGAGCTCCTTGAAAGTACTTTTTCCTCTGAGCCCACCTCCATGGACTATGAAGACTCCCGGTAACTCCCTCTCATGGCTATTCTCGGGTCGATATATGTTTGCGAGGAGTCTACTTCCTCGTGAATCGTATGCGACCTTCTCGAACCTGCCATTTGTTTTGAGGGTAGTTACAATGCCCTGATGAAATTCTGATGACATGCGTAGCCCCCCGTGCCTAAATAATGCGCATATACGTATTGACTACGTATATATTACGTTCTGCACATTGCAGAGTCAACCCGCTTATGTAATAATCTCAGCTTCTACCCTGCAGGCAGGGGACAACTTTTAAGTGTACGATGGGGTATGAGGGCAGTTTAAAACAATGCCCCTCTAGCGTCAGAATCTCGCGCAAGATCAATACGGCATAGGTTACATGTCATCATTTCTTTAGATATATACGTTATTGCGTATATAATGCGTAACTGATAAGGACAATCATTATGGCCATAGAACGCTCGAGTATCATTGGTTTTGATGGCATACACCGATCTGGGAAAGGTACGCAAATTGGCAAGTTGGAGATGAAGCTCGCCGTAGCTCACCTAGCATTCCTAACGGTGAGAGGCGACGGAACGCGTGACGGACGAGGTGATACACCAGGTGACCCACACAACCCTGTCTGGCAGGAGCGAAGCCATCATTTACGCTCCGCGAATAGCACTCCAGACGAATGGCACGCATCAGCATATGAAATAGTTCATGAGCTGCACGGTCACGCAACATCGGGTGCGTACAGTATGATACTAGCCGACAGAAGTCTTATATCTCGTGCTGCTTTTATGCTTCATAGTGGCGCTAATCCGGGCAGAAAAGGGTTTAATTTGGAGGACCTCTATACTGTTCGTGACTATGTACCACCGGCTCGGAGAGTCGACCTAAGACTCGTTCTTCCTGACATACTTTTTCACTTTGAGACCACTGACCCTTCTGTAGTACTATCCAGGCTTGACCCTGATGACCCAAAATATGACTTCAGGGCACGCAATATCGAAACAACATTCGAAAACTATCGACAAGCTAGCAGTCTACTGCCGCCTGAGGTAAGAGACCGTGTCCGTCCTATAGATGCAATTCTCGGAGAGGATACAATTCATCAAGAGGTCCTATACGCACTAGGTCGTCAGTCTATCTTTAGCGCTGACTCTCAGTAGAAACGATCTCAACCTGAGCACCTAACGCTGCGGCCGAGCCTAAGTCGATATTTTCTATTGGAACATCTTTCTGCAGTTCTAGGATCATGAATAGAGGAATTTTTTGGTGTATCTCCCAAAAGTTAGGTGCAGCAATCCGAGCCTCCGGTATAGGCTTTGGTTCGCACATATCAGTTACCTTGAAGCCGCCCTTCCTCACCTCTGCAAGGATCTGTCCTAGTGGTCGGTGGTAATACTGGACAGGAAAGTTACCAAACCATTCGTCTTCAATTTTGCGCGTGTTTAGGTAATCGCCCACAATCTCTGCTTTGCCGGTATCTCGGTGTTTTGTGTAACCCAGCATAAATTTGCTTGCATTAGGTGTTCTCTGAAGCTCAGCTCCCCACTTTACGGGATGGTTAGTCGAAAAAAGAAACGTCCCATTATCAACTAGTGCCTTGTTGATGTTGCGCAGGGTAGTTGTCCAATCCTCGACATATGCAAGAGTAAGGCTTGAATAGGCGAAATCAAACGAGCGCGGCGAAAAATCCATCGTCTCCATGTCGCCAACTCTAAAATCGACACCCGGATGGCGCTGCTTCGCGACGTCAACCATACCTTCGGCGATATCTATACCCACGACCCGTTCGGCACCCTGGGCGAGCATATGGCCGCACTCTTCACCAGTTCCACTGCCGATACATAACACACGCTTGCCACGAAGATCGGGCAGTTTTTCATACATAGCCGGCTTCTCTAAATATGTCTGCGCAATATTATTACCGCTATCAATTCGTTCTGCCCATTGTTCGGCGTATTGGCTGTACGATGCGATTGTTCGTTCATCAGTACCCATTAGTTCCCTCCTAAAAATTCAATCCAACCTGCCACCCCAGCATGGATGCGTACTGTTTGCTGTTTCTGAGTATGTTCTAGCGTGCGTCTGCTGGTCTCTCCGGGTAAGTGAAGGTCAGATACACCTTCACGTAATGGCGCTTGTCGCGCGAACTCTATGAAGCCTTCAACCTGCTTCTCGAATTGTTCCCTTGTTTGAAATACCGTAGGGTCTATAGCCTGGAAATAAAAAGCATTCTCATACGGATCGCTAAAGGACGTATGTGTTGCCATTCCCATAAGCGGGCCACTTAATAGCTGGAGCATGAGCGCTAACCCTGAACCTTTTGCTCCGCCAAAAACATCGACATAACGACTCGTGAAGGGATCTTTTGTGTAGTGCCCCGTGCTATCTATAAATGTTTCGCCGGGCAACTCTAAACCGAGTAACCGATACAACCACATCATGTTAACTGGAGCTTTCGAGAGGGCTGCGTCATATACGATTGGCATACTTTTGTATGGAACACTGATGCTGAGAGGGTTTGTGCCTATAACACCCTTGGCTGTTTCCGGTAAGGCCGTGAAGGGTTCTGTGGACGTGGTAAGAATCCCTATAAGCCCTGCTTTAGCGATTTCCGCTGTCCATGTTGCCAAGGTTCCAAAACGCTGCGCACCCGTTATTCCTACAATTGCGACACCATTTTTTGTCGCTCGTTGTATGACTTCCCTAACCCCTAGGTCTGCGGCAATTGGCCCGATTTCATATTGTCCATCAAATAATGCCAGCGCTGGAGATTCTTTTACCAGTTTTGGTATTCCCAGGCGATCACTGTAGTACTGGACATCCCAACAGAGCTTACGCAAACCGTGCGTCTTCTTTCCACTATACTCTGCTCGTATGTAATGATCTGCAATTAGTTTGATTTCATTTTTTGAAAGGTGTGCGCCATGCCGCTTAATGACCACATGGACTATGTTTTGCAACTTGGAGTGAGTTAGCTCTACCTCACCATCTGCGAAACTCATGTATGTCGGACTTGCGGAGTACCATTTAAATAGCTCCGTGTCATCGTATGACTCTAGATTATCCTCTTGATAACCGATAAGGCACGCAGCGGCAGCTATCGCATCCTCATCATTACTACTTATCTCTATATAGGTAGGAATCGAAGGCCAAGTATTGATGTTATATCGCACGTTAAGAGGTTCGTACATATACGCTATACGCTTCTGTTGCTGAAAACTAACCCTATTGAAGCCGTGTGCTACAAATAGCTCGCTAATTGCCTTCCGTTCTGAGGGCTGTGCGGTGATGGTCGGCTTCTCTTTCATCTTATTCACGACAGAGCCATCCAAAGTTATTTGTAGGGTGTCGGCTTCTTGTCGTAGCTCTAGACGAATATCCTGCTGTGAGCCATCTAACAGCAATCGAAGACGATCGTAAAGGTCACTATTTTCATTACTAGGTTTTACTTCGAAACGCTTGTTGCATTCGTACATTTCAGTAGTAATGGTGCTGTCGAATATCTTTTGTGCGCCGATATTATGCAGCGCAGTAACGGCAGCATCTTTGTCTATCTCAAGTACGACTGCCCTACCTTTGCTCATACTTTTACATTACCTATCTTCTTAACGGTTAAGATATCTCTAAGCAACAGGTCATCCATTTTTCCTAGGAGCTCCTTCTGCTCATCACTAGTTAGATTAGGGACATTGTACGGTACGATGGAATTATCTAGACGATAGATACACGTACCGATCATAATTCTTGCCAAAATGTCCTCGTCACTCGCATCGATGTATAGCTCACTATTACTTAGGTAGGCTTTAATGAATGCCTCGGCTACGTGACTGTCAGGTTGGTTGAAACTATGGAGTAAGAGGTGTCCAGCAAAAAAACCTACGTCAAACAGAACATTTCCGTAGTGCGCAGCATCAAGATCACACACATAGACGCCCTTGGCGTCTATAGCCATATTTTTGGGTGACAAATCTCCAAAAATAACTTGCTTGCGATGCTTTCTTAGACTCTCTACGGCTTTTACTAGCGATTCACGACCAAGCGAAGACAGTCTGTAGTATAGGTTGTCGGCATAGTAGGCCTGTTCTCGTTCACCCTTAATAAGCGTCTTGTCGTTCTGAAGCGTGCTATGTACTTTCGCTATTAGACGAGCTATTCGCTCGGCGGCAGCGTTGTTGACCATGCCAGTATTCAAAAGAAACTCTAGATTGATGTCAGGCGTCATGACTGACAACATGAGTATCATGGACTTAGCTTGATCATAGGCGATAATTTCAGGAAATGCTTTGGGGTCTATCTCGTGAAACCGCTTTAATGCACGATACTCGTACTCAATTTCCTCGGGATTGCACACTACGGTGGGCATCTTGGCGAAGTTGGTACCCCGGATCTTTAGAAAATATTCTCTCTTCTTGTCCGATACTTTATATACATGATGCACGAGACCGCCGGATACGGGCATATACGTATATGTAGATCCTATATGCTCATCAAGAAACGCGTCAATGGCAGATGAGTCTATGTCCGTACTAACCTTCATAACTAACCTCTCTTCGGATAATGTTACCCTGTGCTCCAGCAAGATACGCTGACGACATAATCGTGACGCCTAGCCACTGGTCGTTCAGACCAGATCGTAAAGGCTTATCCCATGTGCCATGTATATGCTCGAAGAACTCCACTAACACCTCGCCCTTTGTAATTGTGGTTAGGAGTTCAGAGGTATCGCCATCCCCCAATAGCTCATCAATCGAAAACCGCTCAAACTGCTTGCCATCTACCATCCTCGTATTTCTAAAAACGTAGACATCGAAGTGGTTGTTGCCTCCAATTGCGTAGTCGTCATTCGTATTATTCTCATGCTCGTCCTTGGACTGGTACGAATGTATTTGAATGCTCTGGAATGGGCCCTGCTGTACATTATGGTACTCATGTTTAACCCGGCCATTACCTTTGTACAGGTCTTCATGGGCTTGGACCCAAGCACGCTGCGATAAGCTGTTGTGGAGTAAACTTAGCTCGACAGTTGTCATGGTCGCTTTATCCTGGAAGAATCGCATGAGCGAGTGACTGTCTATTTCTCCAAAGTTTTTAGTAAGTTGTAAAAACTCGTTCGTTGTATACTTTGGCGCGAATCCCTCGCCAAACGCTCTGTTGTAGTCATCTAAGTTAAACTGGTGAATATAGTCTGAGGGCTTGCTGAATGTCGTGAAGACTTCCATTGAGTCTGGACGTTTTGATACTGGCGTACCGAATTTCAAAAATTGGCCGATAATATCGAAGAAATGATATCCGCTGTGCGAAACTTTGCCATAACCATTCGTAAAACCGTGATAGGCTATATCGACGATCTCATCAGGTGTACGCCACTGTCCATCGCCGTGCGAGCTTTGTATGGAAGTCACTGGACAATTTGTGCTTTGCGAGACCTCGGCTAGCTTTTCTAGAACGATACCAAATCCAGGGTGATAGCGTCGCTGTACGTTTACGCTAAAGAGTAGGTTCTTATTCTGATGCTGTTTTTCCAGATACACTTTGTTTAGCTCGTAGTAGTCTTCAAGGATTTTCCGTGCTGCCTGCGGATCATTCGACGCGTTGGGTACTGTGCTAATTGGCTTGTCCATAAGGATATGAAGGTCGTTACGTAATGCCCATAGTGCGAACGGCTTGTGCGTGCTGGGTTCGGTCGCGATGATGACTGCGTTGATCTGATTTTTGGCTACTAGCGCATCAAGCTCCTTGCCCAACTCGTCATCTATTTGATCTCGGGTAAGTGGGTCAATAAAGAAGACCTCGGGTGTTAGCCCATATTTCTCAAATGTTTGCTTTGTTTTCGTCGTTTGGGCCTTGAGTTCGACTGCCAGCCTAAGATCTAGGTTGTGTGTCTCACGGTTTTTAGCCAACCATGGCACGTAGACCTTTTGAGCATGTGGCCCTACCCCTATAAGCATTACGTTGATTCGTTTGACCTTGTCCTTTGTCATATAAACCCACCCTCCGTTTTTCTCAAATTATGCACGGTCATTGCACATATACATATATATAGCATATTTACACATGGTGTAATGAGTTGCAATCTTGATACATGTCATAATTGTGGTATGCTATATCTTCAAATCGAGCTATAATGGACGTAATGGACGTAAGTTTAAACAGCTGGAGCCTAGCACCCTCACCTTGGACGATCTACAGAGGGAAAGCATGTTAGTGTATTTCATAGCCTCACGCAGTAAAATTGAAGAAGATATAGATTACTTTCGCGTAATTAATAAATCTATTCAGGACGCGGGTCATAAGTTGACGCGCGACATCGTAGAACCTATATATAAGCTCGTTACGTCTGGGCAGTATGAGAAAAACGCTGAAGAAATCGACTGGAAGCAGCTTAACAAAGAGAATACTGAAGCAATTGCCAAGGCGGACCTCGTAATTGCGGAGGTAACTGCGCGGAGCTTCTCCGTAGGTTATCAGGTGGCACTTGCAATAAGGGATAAAAAGCCTACCCTTATACTTGCTCGGAAGGATCACCTAAAGGCGACGTTTCGTTCTGGGCTGAGTTCTGATTTTGTAAAAGTCGCGGAATACCGGAATAAAGACGATCTACAAAAAATTGTGGACGACTTTATCTCAGAGAATAGTATTGGCCCAAAGGATCTGCGTTTCAACTTCTTCATGGATAGGAAAATCTATAGCCACATACGCTGGCTCTCCTATAAGACTGGTAAATCTAAGTCTGAAATTATACGCGAAGCACTGTTAAGGGATATGGACAGAGATAGTTAGCAGGTAGACGATGGTACGGGGCGGCGAAGGACTAAAAGGGAAACGACAAAGCACCCCGGCAATCGAAACCGAGGCGTTACCTGTCGAGAGTTTAAACGCGGAAGCCCTAACGTCGTTCTTTAGGTCCGGCTACGGCAATGCTTATTTGGGAGATGAGAGTCTGCACCAAAAGATAGGAAGGTCATCTTGCGTAGTACTGCTTAAAGACCTAGAAAGAAGAGATAGGCTGACTGCCGTGGCTTTAGTTGCGAAGCACCGCATACTTGCGATGGCCACATCACGCGACGAAGTATATCGGGAAACGCGTTATGATAATGCCGTCAGGCTGCTCAAGGATTGTACTGATAAATTTGGCTGTGAATGGCTGACAATAGGACAAGATTATACAAGGGTGCAGAGGGCAGCTTCTGACGCGGGTCTAGAAAGAGCTAATGATGGTTTATTGGTAGACAGACTGCTCACCGAAGAAGGAGAACGGGAAAACTACAACCTACGCTACACTGACACTGGCGAGTTGCTTGTGACGAGATTTACTTCTAGATTTCGCCCCGACTATGAGCAGCAACTCTGGGTTCATTTTCCTGAAGAGTAGAGAGGCTAGGAAAAAACAGTAAGTCCTTCAACTGCCAGACTTTGGTTCTTATGTCTTTTGTCGTAGGTGAGTTCTTCGTCAAACCAGTCGGGCGGCATAAAATCCTCACTAGCCTTCTCCGAGCGGAACTCAACTTCGGCGGTGATAAGTCCGTCAAGATCACCATGATACACGTCAAGCTCTATGTTGCCTGGAATCGAGTATCGAGTTTTCTCTATACGTTTGCCGTGGGTAACCGGCCAGAGGGCCTTAAACTGTTCGGGTGTGAGTTTGATTTCGTGCTCAGAGCGTATTAACCCATTTCCGCTCTTTATAGTTAGAAAATAATTGTTATTCCTATTCCGTAGACGAATTTCTTTGCCATCATTACCAATAGAAATATAACCTTGCGTAATGTGCTCTCTAGGGTAATCCTCTAGATCCTCCGGGAGATGCTTAACGGAAAATTTACGCTCAATCTCGACAGGTTGGCTAGCATCCATGAGATCATTGTGTCATGCGTTTGTCTAATTGTATAGAGGCTACAGGAAAGCCTTAGTGTAAGCATGCTACTATGCATATATGAATGACGCCCCCATCGAATACGAAGTAAAGTTCTTCCCTATTAAACTCGCAGAAATGCGAAGTAGACTCAGACAAGTCGGTGCGACGCTCAAAAAGCCAGAGCGGCTCATGCGCCGAGGTATCTTCGCGCAGCAGGCAAATCCAGGTATGACCTGCACCTATATCCGTGTTCGCGATGAAGGTGACAAAGTCACCCTGAGCGCGAAGCAGCACGCCACTGATGGCAAAATGGATTCACAAAAGGAGTACGAGACTACCGTTAACGACTTTGGTACGACCCGACAGATCCTTCTGAGTGCTGGGCTAGTCCAGACAGGCCTCCAGGAGAATAGACGTGAGACCTGGCAGATGCCCGATGGTACGCTCGTAGAGCTCGAAACTTGGCCGCAATTACCGAACTATCTAGAAATCGAGGGTAAAAGCGAAAAAGCTGTCAAAGATACTGCCACCCTACTCAGTCTCAACTGGGGTGAACATACTGTTGAGTCTAACGACTACCTCTATGCCAAGCAGTTAGGTATTGAGCGTGAAGAGGTACTCAAGAAAATCGCACATTTGACGTTCTAGCGTCCGGCCTCCTATGCGACGGGTTTTTACGCCGTGATGCCATCTCTCTGCTATCATATCCGTATGCCTCCTCGTCATCTCTATCTCCTCACTCTAGAAGTCATCCCACTCAAAGTCGGTGAGGCTTACGACGAACTGCCGCTCCATTGCACACTCATGCATCGGTTTTGGTCATCACTTAGTCCAGAAGAACTAACTGCTGCCGTCCATGATTTGTTCGATGGCACTCCACCATTAACCCTTAACGCATACGAGTGTAAACTCCTCGGGCCAAAGCAAGTGGCTGTAAGCCTGCTTGAACTGACGAAAGAACTAGATGCTCTGAACATGCGGCTATATGAGTTGCTAAACCAACTTACTGTTGAGTACACTGCGCCAGAGTGGGTTGGCAAAGGACATGTGTTCCATGTAACTGAACGTGAGAACGCACGGCTCGAAATCGGTAGCAAACACGTCAGCAAAGCTGCGTACCTCATCGAAGTCGAGGTGCCTGGCTACGGGCATAAGAGAGTTGTGCGGGCACGGTTTGAACTGAACGGAAGAGTGTAGTTCTAGGGGGCGAGAACTATATATCCTCCCAGATCCCACCAGTCATCCCATGCGCCTTTATCTGCTCAACTGTCGTAAACCGAATACAGAAATCCTCATTGTCGTCCCGCTCAATGTCTTCTAGCTGTTTCCGTGTGTATCGCTTAGCATAAATAAGTTCGGCGAGCGTAGGGCAGGCAACAAGGATAATCGGAAGCTCTGCTCCTGCCGTACCTTCTTCCCAATCTCCACTGTCCAGGAAGGCAACGTAATCTTTGAGCTTCTTTCTGACCATATAGCGCGGCGTTGTTGCATCAAAAATCTCCAGAAGGTAGTGCATCTCTACAATGTCATCTTCATCCTCCTCGGTTTTTAAGTAGCAAAGCTGCGGGTGAATAAACTCATTTTCGACAAAGAAGTGGTATTCATTATCTGGGCCGAGGTAGTCGGCTTCAAGTGAGTACTCGTAGGTCATACCGTTGTCAGCGTCATCAGTTCGAGCATCCATGCTAATGCAGCCGTCCGCGAGCAGCAGACAGCGGTCTATGAATGCTTGCTTACGCGAGGACTCATTGTAGCGCTTGCGTAGCTCCTCTTCTGGGTGGTCGTCAAGGTTTCGCAGGAAACGAATGCCGTTAAGATCTAGATAATATACAGCCGGTTTAGTCTTCTCGGCAAAGTCATCTGCATTATAGATCCAGGCGATGTATTGTTTTTCTTTGAGATCTTTAAGCCATTTACTGCTCAGTCCTTTGTCTTTGTGATGTAGGAATGCTTGAATCTGAATTCTATTTAGGAATCTATATCGGTAGAGTAGTTTGAGTATTTCTTGTTGTTTAGTTGTTATGTGGGGTAATGTTTTCATGAGTTAAGAATTAGGAATAATTAAAAGTAAGAATTTAGTAAGTAGTTGAGTGGTGGTTGTGTTGTTTCTGGTTATGCAGTGTAGAAGAATATATTATTTTGCCAACCCCACCTACTCCGTATATTTATAGGGTAAGTAATACAAAGTTTCAATGATAACACCTTAATACTAGCAGAAAACTAGCCACGCCCGCGTGGCTAAAAAGAATTGTTTAAAATAGGCACCGAAAGCTTGAAACTATACACGCGTGTATATATACTATACACAGATGTATAGTTAACAGGGGGCGATATGGGTAGACTAAAAGGATCAAAGAACAAAAATTCAGCAGAGGTTCCGGCCTATACTGCGCTGCCGACCGAAGACAGAATTATTCTGCTTGCCAACCTCATCGTTGACCGAATATACGAGGACCAGACCAATGGCGCGAAGCTACTCAAAAAGCTAGGAGGTACGCATGATGCCCGACCAATTGCGACCGCGTAGAGGTGTACTGGCTATTCGCGCCTCGTCAGCTAAACAAGGCTTCGACGGTGACTCACCTGACGCACAACGCGAGCAAGGCGTCCGCTTTGCCGAACAACAGAACATCGTCATCGTTAATACACTCAGTTACCTTGAATCCGCCTCTAAAGAAACTCAGCCGATGCAAAATGTCATTGACTACTGCGCGCAACATAAGGACGAGATAGATGTTGTCATCGTGAAGTCGATTGACCGCTTTACGCGTGGCGGCTCATATTTCTACGACCAGCTAAAAATGCAGCTTGAGCCATTCAATATCGACCTTATAGATATTTACGGCGTTATTAGTAACACTAAAGTAAACACCCTCGAGCATCTTAATGTTAAGTATCGCTGGAGCGTTTACTCACCATCACGTAAATCCGAGTTACTAGAAGCCGAACGCGCCAAAGATGAGCTACGCGACATTATGAGCCGCATGATCGGTGCAGAAGTCCGCTATACACGACTAGGCTACTGGATGCGGAGTGCGCCATACGGCTATACGAGCAAAAGAATCGATACCACCAATGGCAAGCGCTATGTATTGCTCCCCGAGCCTGACGAAGCACCATTCATACACAAGATGTTTGATCTACGCATCCAGGGCATACTCAACGACACGCAGATTGTCGACAAGATTAACAAGCTCGGCTATGCATCGCGTCACTTTAACCGCAGAGCTTTTGCCGATAAGACACAGGTAAGCGCACGGCTTGGCGGCAATAAGCTAACGCTCAAACGTTTTTGGCTCTATATTGCGAACCCTATCTATGCAGGTGTAATCTACGAAAAATGGACAGAAGACCAACCAGTTAAAGCGCAGTTTGACGGCCTCGTGTCATTCAAAAGGTTCAATGCCGCAAACCGAGGCAAGATTACTCTGAGCGAAAAGAACGGCGTAGTGACGCTTGCAAAGCTTGAGAGCCCCGATTTTCAACGCCAGAAAGGCACTCATGATGCTGAATACCCGTATCGCAAGGTCGTTACTTGCTCGACCTGCGAGCAACCGCTTTATGGCAGTGCTGCCAAAGGCCGCCACAAATACTATCCAGGCTATCACTGCAATAAGCGTGGGCATCACTTCCGCGTGCCAAAAGAAAAGCTCGAAACTGCCGTCGAAGAATTCGTACAGCAAATTACATTTACACCAGACCATATCGATAATGTGATGAAGGCCATTGAAACGGTATGGAATAAACGTCAGAGGAGGTTAACGAGGATGAGGTAGTAATCGACACCCGTATGGATGAATTAAAGGCTCAGGCGCTCGCTACAGTCGATAAGATAAAACTTCTGAGTAGTGCGACAGCCATTAAATATTTAGAGGAGGATCTTATGAAAATCGAGGAGCAAATGAAAGAACTGGCAAACGAGAAGGAGCAAAAAAACGATAAGCAACCGCTGAGTTTTGACGTTGTTTTGAAGTACGCCAAATATTTTCTGCAACACATGGACTATCTGCTGCTACAACAGATTGATCCACTCAAAAAAGCTGACTTTTTCGGGGTACTTTTCAACAGAACACCAAGTTACGCAGAAATTGCTTCTGTAACCGCAGACGGCACTGAATTAACAGGGTTGAATGAGCTTTTTAAGCTCAAGAATTCTTCAGTATCCTCTTTGGTGCGCTTGACGCACTTTCATTCCAACACCTTTTGGGGTGGCTAGATGTAATGACTAGAGACCTCCTCTAGTCTTCAGCACATTACGCAATAGCACACCGTAACCACGGGCATCATCAATGGCCTTGTGCGAATGGTTTGGCATATCTTGAGTCATTTCTGGCGGCAGTTGCATGCGTCGCGCTTTAGCGAGTGGGGTGTTCAGCTTGCCAGCGGTAAACGAGGCGAGGTCTAGGGTCCGCTGGACTGGCTCAAAGTCTTCAAATAATTGCTCATCACCAAACTTATGCAAGTACCATTTTATAAACGGGTAGTCCAGAATAAGCGGCGAAGCTACGAAAACCGGCGACTTGCCAAAGCTTTTGGTCCACTTACGAAACTCTTCTATAACGGTAGCTGCCGGTTCAGCATCTGTATTTACTTCCTGCCAGGCTTCGGGTTCTGTTTTCCACCACTCCATCGTTTCGGGATCGGCTGATAGTTCTTCGAGTGGTTGTACCTTTTTGTAAAAGCTGCCTACCTCTTCGTCCGCAGTACTAGCAACTGCCGCAAGGCTAAGCATGGAGTGCTCGCCGGGCGTTAAGCCATTGAGTTCGATATCTACAATAATATATATCTGGTTATCTTCAAGCATTGGATTGTCCTTCACTTAACTGAGTGCATAGCGAGGGGGGATGCCCCAACTGCATGATTCTAATAATACCTCAGCGTTCGAAGTCTGTCCCGTCAAACAAAACAGACCAGATAGTCCACACTACTCTGATCATATCTCATGACAAAAAGGAGTCGTCGATACTCTTAATGTCGTGTGGATAAGTATCGTCAAGCCAACGCACAAGTACCTGCCTCAGTAGCTCGACCGTCTTATTGGCAACCTCGGGTAAATCTTCGTTTAACGGAGTATTCCCATGAACTACTTGGGAGCGACGATCATACGATGTCCTCGTGTCTTTTCTTAGCTCTAGCTTCTGCGCTGAATCTTCTCCCAAGAATTGCGCAAGCCGCATACTACCCTTAAATCTGAGCTCGCCATCTTTACCATCTGGCAAAAGTAAGGTCTCTAGGCCTACCCAAGAGTCAATGAGGCGATCCTCGGGGAGTTTTCGCTCAAAGGTTAGGTTCAATCGCCTGAGGGCAAGCCTCCACCTAGGATCATTATTGCTACCGCACCGCTCAAAAAGTACCTTAATATTCTGCACATCCGATTCTTCAAGCCTATAATCGCCGCCCAAGCCAAATGGAGCAGGAGTCGTCATTACTCCTTGCATTGGACCGACTCGTAGCTCAGGATAATAACGACTTGCCCCTAGCCTAATCGCTGCTGACCGATACAACCTAAAAGCGGATAACACCTCGCTACTTATCTTCGCGGCATCTTCGCTGTTCAGGGGCGCATGTTTCGCAACAAAGACCCTACTCACGAGAAAATGAGTGCTAAAGGTAACCTCGTTTAACTCGGGGTCGCCATATGAGTACGGCTTACTTACCATCTTGATATCCTCATCTGTACGACGTCTGGCCCAGACATCATCGGAAAAGTTAATTCGATCCATGTCTGCTTTAAGACCTACGAGGGGTGCCTCGTATATATATGCGACCTGGGGTTCTTCTACATATCGTTGCAAATCGCCGAAAAGACCGTCAAAGATCACACCCTCCACGCCCTCACCCACTCTACTTATATCTCTAAAATAGCGTGTCATAAAAGGCCATAGCGTAAAATTAAGAAAATGTTCCGCATCATTAGGCAAGGGTACGCCGGCCGCATCCACTCTTATGTTACTAGCCAGCCCGTGATTGTTTCGGACATACTCGTTAAGAGCCACTACCTCAGGCAGCGTCGATAGATCTTGGCGCAGGCTAAATAGCATGTCTGCGTAGTCGGGTTTCATCTCAAAGTGAGTCTGCACAGAACCATCCTCGCCATGAGTAATTACCGCCTGTGGCTTGTGTACGGGCTGGCTACCGAAGGCATCGGCTACAAGGGAGTCTACAGTGTTTAGTACAGCCCTCAGTAACACTTTCAGATCATCCATCACATCATTATAGCGCCCCTCTGTCGTAAAGGTGTTATAATCTAGGCAATACGTCCGGAGGGGCGAGGAGGATCTAGAGTATGGGACTCTGGGACGAGAAGATAACAGCCAGCCCAGCCTTTCTTCAAGCCAACGAGCTAAAAAGGCTTGTCTCTGAGTTAGACGAGACAAACGTAAGTAATCAGCAGCAAGACTACACCGAGCGAGCTGAGGCAGTAGCAGATGCTGCTCTTATGTGTCTAAATGACAATGACCCTCGCTTAATTAATCCGACCGCCCTAGCAAACCTCGGTAGCGCGCTCACGAATGCAGTTGCCCACTTTAATAACTGGCTACAAACTTCCAACGAGAGCTATCTCACCAGCAGCTTACAAGCCGAGCTTGACTCTACACTAGCCTTTTTGCCCCGCTCTCGCGCCGCCTAAGATACAGGAGGCGCAACAGGCGGTGACGGGCCTAAGAAAGTCGGTAGCTCGCCATAGGACGATCGTGGAAAAAGTTATTACTGAGCTTGAAAGCAGGGCCTCTGCTGCAGACACCACCATTGATGAAAAGGTACAGGCCGTACAGGGAGAGTTCGATAAGCTTCAAGAACAGATAAAGGAGCTCGATGACGACCTAACCGAAGTCAAGAAAGCAAGTGCAGAAGTGTCCACCCAACAGCAAGCGGCATTTACGACCGCCGAAACGGACAGAAGCACGACCTTTAACAAGCTAGTCAGGGATCAACAAAAAGAACTCGAAGTCTCCCTTGAGGACATAGAGGCCGACGCTAAAAAATCAGTTGAATACATTAAAGCTAAAGTTAAGGCCGACGAGGATGAAGCCGCCACCGCGCGGCAACGTATCGAAGAGATACTAGGTATTGTTGGCGAAGAAGCTCTTATAGGCGACTACTCAAAAAACGCCCTCGGGGAAAGTAAAGCTGCTGATATATGGCGATATATAACTGCAGGTTCCATAGTGGGGGCGATCATCACGGCCATATGCTTTGCTTCAGGCATTAATGACTACACATCCTGGCAGCACTTTGCCTCTAAAACGATCATAGTCCTATCCTTCGGTGGTCTCGCCGGATATGCAGCTAAGCAGTCTTCGGAACACCGTGCAGCACAGCGCAACGCCGAACGCATGGCCCTACAGCTAAAAGCGCTCAAGCCATATCTGAATGATCTACAAGACAATAATAAGCGTGACGAGCTATTGGCAAAGATTGCAGATCGATTGTTTGGTCAAGAGCAGCCCCTACCATTGCCCAAAGGTAAAAACAACGATAATCCCCTGCTTACCTCGCAATTAATCGACGCCATACTAGAGCTTATTAAACGCGACAAGATGTAGATCACGTCGCACAATGTAGACTAAGAGACGTCGAGCGTAGTGAGATGCAGCACCTTCATGATACTTCGTAGCTTCTCGAATGATGGGTTCTCTTCACCTCGCTCCACTCGAGCATAGAAATTCACATGCACATCGGCTGCCGTTGCCACTTCCTGCTGTGTCATTTTTGCAGTCTCGCGGGCTTGACGGAGTTTATCGCCAAGTTCTTTGCGTGCCTTTTCTTGTTCGTCGCTAGCCATATATTGATATATTATACCTTATCACTCAAAGAGCTTCGCAGCCCTCACCTTCAGCGCTTTGGCGATCTTCTCAATGTTGACGATAGCCGGGTTACGAACTCCTCGTTCAACTCCAGAAATATAGCCTCGATCTAATCCGGTAAGTTCGCCAAGCTGCTCTTGAGTCAGCCCTGCTTCTTTGCGATAATGCTGCACATTTTTGCCAAATCTTTTTTGTCCTGCTGTAGATGCCATATACCTACAGCTTGGTTTTAGGAGACTAAAAAGTCTACGACTTATAAGTCTCTAGTATAGAAGCTGGCGGTGGTTACTTCTTCGCTACAAAAGCCACATTGTATCCGTCCGGGTCTTTGACGACAAAACGATATGAACCCCAGGGAGTAGGAGCAAGCTCCTCAACAATCGCAGCTTTGTCTTTTACTCTTGCCCACAGTTCTTCAACGTCATCTGTTTCAAAGTTTGTTATATCAAATGATTCTGGTCGTACAAAGCCAGTCTTTTCTCTGATGCCAAAGAGTTGATCGTTAAATCTGTACGGTTGCCAGTTAGTGGGCTCATAAAACTCGTCTGGCGTAAATCCTAAAACTTCTTCGTAGAAAGCTTTAGAGTTTTTCATATTTGAGACGGTAATAGTGACAGTTTGGATGTTCATGAGATTCATTATACTTCGTTGGTTGCTTCCGGGGAACTGAGCAAACATCGGACAATCAGTCCGCCTCTTGCCATACCTGCCGTAATTACATACAACTGTTCAGTAGTGACTTCACGAGCTACGTATAGCGTTCGACAGTCCTGCTCCGGTGGCCAGGCTAGTATTTGTTCGAGCGTGACAACACAAACATCAGCAGACGGATAGTCTTGGCTCGACCACTTGATACTGAAATGAAGCGATTGCATCTGAATAATACTGCGACTTAGCTCGTAAATCCTTGTTGCCCTGAGTGTACTGGATCGTTCGCGTTGAACACTGCGCCCAAACCTTAACCACTGTTTACGCAGAGCCGAGAGGGTTACGACGGGATTGTTGGCAACGATCACTACCTTGCCGCAGCTCATTCTGACATATAGGTGTCGAACAAGATCTTTCATGCTTGGGTTCGTGCCAAATGAGTCTTCTTCAAGAAGCAAATTGTGCATCGCTTCCACCTGTGCCATAGACTAGCTCCTGCGGTTCAATACCTCTGTGTAAATACTCATGGCGTTGGTTGGCCATAAAGTCAGCCCAGCCAAGAATTAGCTTTTGAGGTTCGGAGAAATGCGAGACACAGGCAAAGGTTTGGCGACCTTCCGCATCAAGCAAGCCAGCAGTGGCTTTGTCTGGCGCGAGTCGAACATCACACAAAACACAAACAGTTGGATGCGGGCTATCTGAGGGTAAGCTAACAAGCGCCATCCTAGCCCCTACTGCAGATGAGTTTTTGAAGCAAAATAAATACAGCCCTGGCGGCTGCATAGAGTCGTCGCATGTTGTTTTCCTTGGTAGGGTTTAGTTTGTAGAAACACAGAACCCGCCGTCAGCGGGTATTTCTACCCCATGCAAGTTTCCAAGCATGACCTACCAAGATGCTGAACGACGGGATCAGTATCTTGGTAGGTATTTTAGACCATGCCTACAAGTAGGGTTAGGTCTACAAATTGTGCGTCTCCGTAAATGAGACTTATAAGTACAATAGCGCGATTGGAAATTGATGTAAAGAGCTATTTTAGAACGACTTGCCTGATCGCCCGCTTGTACACACCTCTAGCATCTGTTACGCTTCCCTTGACGGTAGAGCAAACTTATTGGGAGGCAATATTGTGCTTATGCTTGGCTACACAGGCGATGATAGTGCGGACAAATCTCAGAAAATAGTCACATTTCTGCAGAACCTCTATACTCCGCAGCACCTACTCATTTTGGTTGAAATCGTATGCTTGGTTATTCTCTCGTTGCCTATTTTTCTTGTACTACTCGATTACTTAGATTTTCGGCACATCCAAAAGAAAGAGCGAGTCTTTATTGAGCTTACGCCGCCTGGTATCAGTGTTAAATCCTCGCATGCAAATAGCCAACTATTTGCCGTGCTACATGGCCTCTACTCAATTAACTCATTCAAAGATAGATTACTACGCCGCAAACAAGCAATCTCACTTGAGGTAGTCTCGACTCGTAAAGATGGCATCCGGTTTATCGCTTGCGTACCCAGATCTAGCATCAGCTCATTTCAGCAAACAGTAGTTTCTTATTTGCCGCACATCCAATTTAAAGAAATACCGGACTATCTGCTCGACGAAACCAATGGCAAGTACGGCCAACTTGTCGAATTTAAACTGTGGCGACATTTTGCCCGGCCGCTGCGTTCTCACGACGCCTTGGCTCAGCATGACCCGATTGCCTTTATAACAGGATCGCTCGCTAAGCCAGAACCAGGCGAGATACTTGCCTTGCAATTTGTTCTCACGCCCGCAGATCCTCGGGAAGCCAGGCGGGTACATAATAAGCTGCTCGTCGGTAAAGAACCTGGACTTACGGAACTGTCGTGGAAGCTGCCCTTCCAGTTATTACTCAAGCTATTTCTTTTGCAGTTCAAAATCGCCGGGGCTTTGATTGAAGGCATTGCAGAAATATTCAGTTCCGATTACACCATTAGTAAACCCACCCGACCACAAACCAAAGCGTTGCAAGCAATTGACGACAAAATGCTTAACAAGTTACAGCAGCCGCAATTCCGAACCGATATACGCGCCTACGTTGTCGTAGACAGTAAACAAGAGATGCGAGAACGATTGAATGGTCTAGTAGGTTCGCTCGCTTCATTCCAAGACCCAGGCTACCAGGCACTACACCCTCGGCGGAATCTATTACTGGCTCGTTCTAAGCGGTGGCAACGCTTTCGGATGCACAAATTTATCACGCGTCTGCCATCTATGTTAACAACTAATTTCTGCATGCTTTCCGCCGAAGAAGTGGCCAACCTCTTTCACTTTCCCTATGGTCAGGCTGCGCAGGCAGAAAATACTGTCAAATCTTTTAGCAAAACGCTAGCTGCGCCCGTAACTATCAAGAAACATGCTGATAACAAAGATTTCGACGTTGTACTTGGCGTAAACCGCCATCATGGCAGCGACACAGAAGTCGGATTGACCGCAGCTGAACGACAGCGTCATCTATATATTGTTGGCGGCACGGGCAATGGGAAGACCACTATGATGGAGTACGCTATCGTCCAGGATATTCGAAACGGCAAGGGAGTGGCCATGATTGACCCGCATGGCGATTCTGCCCGAAAAATACTGAAATATATCCCCAAAGAACGACTGAAGGATGTTATCTATCTAAATCCGCGTGATTTAGATTATCCGATTGGGCTTAATCTACTCGAGTTACCTGAAGGCCTGGAAGGTAGCGAACTTGAGCATGAGAAAGATCGTGTGGCCGAGGCGGTAATCTCAGTTCTTCGCAAGGTCTTTGATGACAACACCGACGCGAATGCTTACAGGATCGAGCGGGTGATGCGTAATGCCATTCATACGGCATTTACAGTCGAAGATGCAACGCTGTTTACAGTTCTTCGCTTACTAACCGACGGAAGCTACCGTAAACAGATCACCAGAAACTTAGAAGATGAAAGCCTTAAACGCTTCTGGAAAGAGGAACTTGGCAAAGCAGGAGAATTCCAGCGAGTAAAAATCAGCGGCGGACCAATCTCACGTATTGAGCGATATGAGAGATCTGTTGCAGCGCGACGGATGCTGGAACAACCAAAGTCTACGATAGACTTTGACGACATCTTGAATAGCAGTAAAATTTTGATTTGCAACTTCTCCAAAGGCAGGCTCGGCGAAGATACATCGGCGCTCTTTGGCGTTACTGTTTTAGCTAAGCTTCAGCTGGCGGCATGGCGACGAGACGAGATTGCCGAGGACAAACGAGTGCCATTTTATCCGTACGTTGATGAGTTTCAGCTTTTTGCCACTGAGGCTTTCATGGGCTTGTTCAGTGAGGCACGCAAATACAAACTCTTCGTAACTATTGCCCAGCAGTCCGTCGCACAATTGAGCGAGCAATCTATGCTTAATACTATCCTGGATAACGTCGGCACGCTGGTGGCATTTCGCTCTAAAAGCCCCGACACTGAGAAGTTGCTTTTACACCAATTCAGTCCATTTATTGAACAAGGCGAGATATTGAACTTGCCTGCCTATAACTTTTACATGAAGATCGCTGCAGTCGAGCCGCAGGAGCCACTCTCGGGCGAAACAATTGTGTTGCCGAAAGACGACGCCGATGAGAAGCGAGCTCAAGAAGTAATTAAAGAATCGAGAAAGCGCTGGGCAACCAGCTATGTAGTCAAGCACAGGGCAGAGACGATACAATCCAAAGCTGCCGGAAGAAAAAGCGCCACGACGAGGAAGGCGATGGAAATGATTACCGAGAATGACAAGGATTCCGACATTGAAAGTGGTTTACTCGGTACAGAGGCACCTTCTACATAGAAGCGTCTCGAAAAATAAGGTCTTTTAAGGTAAGGTATTTTTATGAGTGCTCAAGCTAGCGAAATTCTCGGCGTTGGAGCGGTAGGCCTTGGTGGCCATTTTGATTGGTCGCATCTCCCCTTTCTCGAAGAGCTGCCATCATGTGAAATTACAGCGCTTGCCGACAAAGATCAGGCTCGCCTGGAAGTAGTTCGCAACAGACTGCTCCTCCCTGAAGAAGTAGGTTTTACTGACTATCGCCAGCTCTTGGGTAACGAAGCGGTGCAAGCTGTCGTGATCACTACAGGCGACTCGTCACATTTTGGCATTGCGCAAGCCTGTTTACGGCCAGTAGACAATGAGGGTAGACCGCTGGTCAGGGAGGACGGCATGCCAGTCAAAGGCAAACACGTGCTACTCGAAAAACCGGCCGCCGCTACAGCTGAAGAGTGTGCGCAACTCCCTAGCCTATTCGACTATGCAGAGAAAGAAGGTTTGCGACTCTGGGTATGTCACCCGAGAGAATTTGGGGATGGACCTTGGGCGAGAGCTGCCAAGCTCATTGGTAATCCTAGACTAATAAGTAAAACATTCGGCGTCGGAGAGATAGGTAAACTCCTAGAGGTTCGCTATGACTGTCATTACACTCTACCGGACGATAAGAGCGAACAGCTTCATACTTCATTTGCGGATGACAAAATGAACCATAACGTCGCCAGTCTTATGGTTGCCTTGCCAAACGTAACAGGGTTTCACAGCGCAGTCATGCTGGATAATACCGCAACACATTACGACGCTAATATGATTACAATTTCAGATGACCCAAACCAGGCCGGAATCACCGTGCGCATGGGCGGGCGTCGTAGTGCGCATAAAGAAAACCACGATGGAGGCGTCTGGCGGGATATACTCATAGCCATCTTTGAGGAAGGCGAGCTGCAAGTCGAGCCCTCCCTGGGTACGATAGGCCTTTTATACGGCAAGAAACGGAAATCGTCACTAGAATTTAATCCCGATACACTCTATGACGATATGTTTAGAGCTGAAAATGCAGAATTCGTCCAGGCAGTGCTCGACCATCGTCGGCCAGAACCTTTGACTAGACAAGCGAAGATACTCGCCACTGCCGCCGCCATTCTCTTGCAGCAGCCTGGTTTCGATGGTAGTATTACGGAAAATGCCGTTAGAGGAATGGTATAGGAGCTCACAACGGTGGAACACCAACCAGACCTTTCATCGCCAGAATCTGAACCTAGTTTGGCACATCTCCGCTATCCGAGAGGCTGGCAAGAAATACTTGAAGCTCCAGATGCAGTAGATTATCAAATGTGGATGGACGAACTTATTACTCTGACAAGTGCCCAGCTAGCAGAGTTAAGGGAGCCTCCTGGTTGGGCAGCAAGTGCTGAAGCTACGCGCCACCGATGGCAAAGAGCGATAGAACAAATTGCTGAAGTTGCTATTGACCCTGACGATAAAGTTGAAATGACCGAAGCTGAAATTGTGGAGACCGCCTTAATTACCTTGCAAGCGAATATTGAAGGCATTGGCTGGGATGAAGAAGGCCTTGCCTTTACAATCCCAAACCTCGTTACCGGCGAAGAGGCAATAATTGATTTACGCGAGCTACCATATACGTGAGCCCTATCGTTAAGGACAAGACCCGCTGCAAGCAGTAAGAGTTACAGATTAAGTTATAAACTATCTAACGCTTTCACTTCGATTGATAGATCATCCGACCAACCCCGTTCTAGCTCTACATCAGCCCACCTTCTGACTAGCTTTTGCAATCTCACCGTTTCGCAAACGAGCAATACGCTTGGATACCCTTTAGTGAGTATCCAGTCGCCACTATCTGCATTCTCTACAAGCTGCTCAATTCGTTTCTTCATAGCAGATTGTGGCATCGTGTCATCAAAACATTCGATGATATAGTGTTCGTCTCCAAATGAAGCGAACGCGTCTGGGAGCGGTTTTGGAAAACCTTCCGCTTTCTCGCCGACCATATAACTTTTGGTATAGAAATAAAGACTACCGCCAACGTCTTCGCCATATTTGTCCTTGAGTTTTGCATATATAGCGAAAACATTTATCGAGTGTCGCGCAAATCGCTCACTGGCGCCTTCATCTCGTTTTATATTTCTGAGTACCTGGGCATGAAAGTGCTCAGGATATTGTTTGAGCATTACAATGCCTTTTGGCAATAGATAGTACTGCGCAAACTTAGCCTGTAGTTTATAGCTGCTGTCATATCGTCTGCCGATATATTCTTGCTCACATAATATGCGAAGTCTCGTATTCATGTATTGGCGGGTAATTGGCTTGGTTTGTGTAGTGCGTAGTAGGTCAGTTGTTCCAAATCTAAATTTATAGAGTGTATATAAAATACTAAGCTGATTTTTATTGAGAGTCTTGCGGTGTGATGGTTGATACGGTTTGTTCGTCATAGCTGCCTAGTTCTTATACGTTAGTATAATAAAGAGATCTATAATACCAAAATAACACCTTATATGTCAGCCTTTGGTATTTCCTACGGAGAAATATTAGAGGGTTAAATCATTCTTGAAAAAGTACTTGCAAGACACATTATATGGATAGTATACTATCCATATAATGTTAGTTATGGGGAATGCTAGATGAACACTACAGAGCAAATCTTCCAGGCATCTAGTAGTCCACTAGCCTCTATCGACAGCGCTTTACGGTCTCTCTTTCCTACACAGGCCGAAGAGACGCTAATACAGAAGGCTCGATATACACTAGGTATCTCGGCTAAAGACCTCGCCGATGAAGAACTCGAAACGTTTCTGACAGAGTTCCAGCATCTTATCGATTACTGGCTCGACACCTTCGAGCAACAACTCTTTGACGGCATGACCTTGCAACAAGTACTTAGAAAAGGATAAGTAAGTGGCGACCTCTACTCGTTCGGTGATACAGAATGACAAGCAAAAAGCTGTTATTTATCTGCGGGTTTCCACCGAGGAACAGGTCGACAATTACTCCTTAAACACACAGGCTGACATTTGTAGTAAAGAAGCGGAACGTCGCGGACTTGTTGTTGCCGAGATATTTCGAGAAGAGGGACGGTCGGCTAAAACTATCAAAGAACGACCCAAGCTTCTGGAACTGCTTGACTACTGCCGCAAGTACAAAAGAGAAGTAGGCGCGGTTATTGTATACCGGCTAGACCGCATTTCCAGACAGACGGCCGATTATTTGGCGATTCGTAAGAAACTCGCTGAATGCGGGATTACGCTCATATCTGCGAACGAGCCAACTGGCGATACACCTACTGACCGCTTCGTAGAAACAATGCTGGCTGGATTCGCACAAATGGATAACGATATTCGCGGCGAGCGGTCACGCAATGGAATGCGAGCCCGATTTATGAGTGGTTTATACAATGGGTCACCTCCTCTTGGGTATCAAAGACAAAATGGTTACGCCGTTAAGGACGCCGAAACCTTTGCCCCTTTGCAGGCTGCTTGGGAGCTTATGGGGACTGGCACAAAGACTCTCCAGGATATGGCAACAATGCTCGACGAGCAAGGGATTCGGGAAAAGCGCAAAGGTCACAAAGAAACACGTTTACGAAAACAAACAATGAGCAGAATTTTCCGAAATAAGTTTTATGCGGGTAAAGTGGTGTCAAAACAGTATGGGCTTGAGGTAGATGGTCAGCATCCGCCTATGATAACTGAAGAGCTGTTTTACCGCGTCCAAGCCGTCCTGGATGGCCGCAATTTTAATACCCCCGTTGTATTGGCTCGGCGGACATACGATAATCCAGACTTTCCTTTGCGGCGCATCGTTCGTTGCGGTCGCTGTGGTCAGTCATTTACGGCTTCATGGAGCAAAGGAAAGCGATCGCTCTACGGCTATTATTTCTGTATCAAACGCTGTGGTGAAAAATCGAACGTCTCTAGCACTGAAGTGGAGTCAGAAACTAACACACTCCTCAAGAATATTAGCTTAAAACCTGAAACAACTAAGCTTATCAATGCTTTCTTACGGCGCACTTACTACCTGCGCATCGGCTCACTCAAACAAAAAAGAGATCAGGCAGACGTAGAGCTTAAGAAAATCTACGAAATGCGCCAAGCTTTAATTGAGAAAAACCTGAGCGGCGTGTATTCGGATGATATCTTCAAGGAGCAAAACAAGATCCTGGAAGAAAAAATAACCGCTATTCAAGCGGCTAAGGATGAGACAGTGATCGAAAAATATAATCTTGAAACTATTACTGAATTTATCGAAACAAAGTTTGGAAACTTGGACAAAACCTTTAAAGAAGCAGACTTGGAACGCAAGCGTACCCTGATGTGTTCGATATTCCCCAAAGGTTTGCAATGGAGCTACCCCGGTTATTCCAACACCCAAATGAGCCCGTTCTACCAGTGTTTTCTCGATATTCAGAATGGAAAGGTCCCGATTGGTGCGGGTGAAGAGACTCTAACTCTCGACCTCTTCCTTGGCAAGGAAGCGCTCTAAACGACTGAGCTACACCCGCATTGTGTTGCCTTGCGGCGCTACCCGAATATTGTACCAGATGGCTTTGGAAAAGCAACAGGTGTTACGGGCGTTCAGTAAACAAATATGTTCGGCCGAACATGCAGATTCTGCGTTGCGCGAGCTCAGGCCTCTTCCTTATCAAGGATGCGCTCTATGAACGCAGCCTTGGCGGCCGTGTAGCTCGCCCGATCGTCGGAGTGTTCCGCCGCTAATTGCTCTTTGAGTGCCTGGTAGGCTTGCCGCACGCCGGGGTCGGCGCGCAACATATCGCGAAAGCGGATCGGATCGCGCCAAGCCGGGCTGTCCTTAGCGACCAAACTGAGGTGATGCGTACGTCGCTCAGGCAACCCTTTAGGCAAGAAAACACGGTCAGCAAACACGCGCTCAGGCATAAAAGTGTAGCCGAGGTCAGCTAACAAGGGGATGTATCGTTCGTAATCCGCAAGATCGTCGATCGCTACCAAGATATCGATGATCGGTTTGGCGGCCAGCCCAGGCACTGCCGTGCTGCCAACATGGACAATAAGCGACGAATCCACGCCCAGCGCCAACTGCAAGCGTCGCTGCTCTGCAAGAAATAACTCAGGCCAAGCCGGGTTATACGACACCACCTGTACTGTGCCGCGTTTAAGACCGAGCACGCTCAGCTCCAAAGGCATCGACCAACTCCATCTCTCTCTTGAGGCCATCAAGAAACTGCTCAGGATGGTCGCGCATCGCTGTTTCGAGTTCAGCCTTACTAAACCAGCGCACCTGCGCCACCTCTTCTGCCTGAATCACAAAATCCTCAGCCGGCCGGTCTACCACGAGCAAATAGAGCTGACAAAAATACTGATACTCGCCACTCACCCGAAACCTCGGTCCCTTAGTAGGTCGGATACCAGCAAGGCCGAGCTCCTCAAACGCCTCTTTCACGACGTTACCGTCATACGTTTCGCCCTGATCCACCGTGCCAGCCGCCGCGGGGCCCCACTTGCCTGGATCATGCCTTTTCGTCAACGCCCGCTGGGCTAACAAAATATCGCCACGCGAGTTTGTTACCCACAGTGCCGTCACGCGGTAGATATCACTCTTGAGCAAAGTCCCACGCTCTTTATGCCCGATAATCTCGTCGTTTTCATCGACGATGATGATAGACTCCCTGTGCTCGCTCATATTACTTAACCCGTTAACCTTGCGTTCGCAAGCTACTCTCGGGTAGCGCAGCCGCCTGCGCGGGAATCTGCTGATTAACTTCTTCGGCAAAGTCGGTCTGCTGCGATGAGTGCGCATGCAGCCATTGTTCGGCGTGCGCGTGGTTCCAGTGGGCGAGTTGGTCTTTCATACTCACCATAGTATCACGGTTTTGCCATCGAAATACGCAGTCATCAGCACGGCCATTGAAGTCCCGCCCCTGTAACTCTATAATAAGTCCGTCATGCCGAACGAGTTCTCTGCGCTTCATGCGCTTTTATGGCAACAATTGCTTGCATCGAACGAGCTTGACCGACAGGTAATAGCTCAAACGACTTCGGGCGTTCCACTTGAGGTGCCAGACACTGGCACGACCGTCTCGAGCGCTTACGAGCATCTGCGCAACGCCGCCGAATACGCCGAAGAGCACCTCCTCTTACAAAAAGCTATCAAGCGATTTTTTAAGCGTAACTTGCTCATTGCCAAGCGACACCAGCGCGAGCTCGGCCTGGAACTCGTTGTCGACTTAACGCAAGCGGGCTATTTACAAGGGCAGATATTTGGCAAAGATACTGCCAGTGCACTTCAGACGCTCATAGATCAGTACATGGAGATCTACCGCCAACTGCGGCAAGCCCGTATAACACGAGAGGCGGCCGACAACTGGACCCTCGCATTACTCTCCACCGATGCTGAAAATCTGCTCAGCCCACACAACGTTCAGCGCAGTACGCTCATTTTGGCGTACAACTTTTTCTTGCAAGCTATGCCCGCCGACCGTTTTGGGAGTATTTCTGAAAACGACAGCTACGAGCTCTGTTTATACATCGCAGTTCACCAGGCCATCCTGCGATCCGACATCGACATTGTCCGCCAAGACATCCATCGTATGTATCAGCAATCAACGGGCGACATAACCGCGTTCATTCGCCTCAGTCAGCGCGTCGATGAACTGTATACCGGTCAGCTCACCCAGACGCTCAAGCGGATGGTTGGCCGGTATGGTGCGCCTTTCCGCATACTTCGGAGTTTAAATAACGAACAACCTGACGTTGCAGGACTACTCCACCACAAGCAACAATTTTTGGATGCCTATCGCGACCAAATTGACCGAGAATACCGCGGGCTCAAAAAACGTTTGACCAACGGCCTGATAAAAAGCGTCGTTTTTATTATCATCACCAAGCTGTTGATTGGCGTAGCTGTCGAGATACCCTACGACATGCTGCTGTACGGCAGTGTTATGGTGTTGCCCCTGACAGTCAACTTGCTATTTCCGCCACTGTATATGGTGAGCCTCATGGCCGGCCTGCGCGTACCTTCAGAAACCAACAAGCATGCCATCCATCAATTTATGGAACAACTACTATACAGCGACGTCGCGCCGCTCATTCACGCGCCCAAACAACGGCGCACAACAATTGGTGCCAAACTTGGCTATGCGCTGCTGTTTATCATTCCGGTTGCTTGTACCATTTTGCTGCTGCGGACGATCGGCTTCAATATCGTGCAGATGATCATTTTCTTCACCTTCTTCTCAACAGCCAGCTTCCTTGGATTCCGCTTAAGCACCATGATCCGCGACCTGGAGCTACTCACCAAGCGCACCAAGCTACTCAGTTCGTTGCAAAATTTCTTTTACCTGCCGTACGTCGTCGCTGGCCAGTGGCTATCGCGAAAGTACAGCCGCATCAATATTGTTGCACGCTTTTTGGATATCATGGTCGAGCTGCCACTCAAAACAACCTTGCGTTTGATACATCAATGGATGAACTTTTTGCGCGAACGTTACGACGAGCTGTACTAGCAGACTGCCAGCTCGCTACCTAGACCCTATTGCCGCGCCCAGCGTATCATGGCAAGACCATACCGTGCATAATCGACTACCACTATAACCGACACAAAGGCATCTATGAACGCTAGCCCCCACAGTATCGCTAGAGGGATGATATGCTCGCGAACCAATAACGAACCGGCACTTTCTAGAAAAATATTGAATATGAACCAGACAATAAAAAGCGGAAAGTCGTATCGTGGGCACTGCAGATTATTTATATGATGACGGATTTCCTGTCTCGTACACTGCCGTGCATCTCGTATTTCAGTCGACCGACCAGTGAGCTCGCTCAAATAGTCGGTACTTAATTTGAGCCGTTTCAGCCGCTTGATACGAGTCCGCTCTATTGCAGGAAATAACCGTACAACCTCTACCAGCGCGACTATCGCCGCACCCGTGCTACTCACAATATTCCCTATGCTCATCGTGGCAAGATACTAACATCACCTGGTTCGGCTTACAATAGCCTTCTGGCAATTTTCTAGAATACGACGCTGGCGAGCAGCCAGACGTTAAGGCCAGTGAGAATACTGGCAACGCCGAACATGCCATATTTGAACCAGCGAGCGTTGGCGAAGGTGCCCATGTGTTTTTTGCTGCTGGTGAGCGCGACCAGTGGAAAGACCGCGAATGGCAGTTGCAGACTTAGAAATACCTGACTGAGAATGAGCAGACCAGTGAGACCCGAGGCACCTTTGATAATCACAATCGCTGCAGCCGGCACAATCGCGAGACTCCTGGTGATGAGCCGTCGAGCCCAGGGCTTGATCCGAAAATGCATGTGGCCTTCCAGAATAACTTGGCCAGCCAGCGTCGCCGTAATGGTAGAGTTTTGACCGGCGGCCAGCAATGCAATGGCAAAAACAATTCCCGCCGCGCCGACGCCCAGCAGCGGCGCCAGCAGCGTGTATGCGGTGCGAATGTCAGCAATGCCGGTGTAGCCGCTGAAGTGAAATGTTGCTGCTGCAACAATCAAGATGGCGGCATTGACCACCAACGCAATAGTGAGCGCCATAGTCGAATCAATAGCACCAAACTTAATCGCCTCTTTTTTCCCTTCGGCGGTCTCTTCGTGCGCACGCGTCTGTACCACCGAAGAGTGCAGGTATAAGTTGTGCGGCATCACCGTCGCCCCGATGATCCCAACGGCGATAAATAATAATTCATGGTTTGTGAAAAGCTGCGTCGTTGGCACAAATCCATGCATGATTGGCGCAAACATCGGGTGTGAAAAGATCATTTCGAGCCCGAAGCATAACACTACAGTGCCAATCAGCGCTACCACGAGCGACTCGAGGTAGCGGAAGCCAAACCGTTGCAGAGCCAGCAGTAGCAGCACATCGCCGACCGTTGCAATCACGCCAATCGGCAACGGAATATGAAAAAGTAATTGCAAACCAATCGCTGTGCCAATGACCTCAGCAAGATCGCAAGCGATAATCATCAGCTCAGCGCCCAACCACATGCAAACGTTCACCGATCGAGGCATCGTCTCGTGGCACAGCTGCGCCAAATCTCGACCCGTCACCACGCCGAGCTTAACCGCCAAATATTGCAAGCACATGGCAAACACACTCGCCAAGCCCACTACAAACAACAGCGCGTAACCATAATGCGCGCCGCCGGCGAGGTCCGTCGCCCAGTTGCCCGGGTCCATATAGCCAACAGCCACCATGTACCCCGGCCCAGAAAACGCCAGCAACTTTGCAAAGAACGAAGCGGCCCGGTCCGGGACGGCAATCGTCCGGCGTACCTCTCCCAAACTTTGCATCACACTGGCGCTCATCTTTCCTCTCCCGGATTTTATGCAGCTACCGCGCAAGCGGTCCAATTATGTCTCGCTCAGCTCTGCGCGGATTTTTCAGCTCGAAAGGGTCCAGCGTAGTGCAACCGGACTCGTCCCTGTTTCTTTTTAGAAACAGGTGATCGGTCCGCGTGAAACGCACTTGAGAGAAGAAAAATTCGTAAAAGAGCTGAGCGAGTTCATAACCCTACTCTTCCTTCTTTGTGCCGCCAGCAGCCTGAGCGTTCACCTCATAGCTGGTATTCGTCGCCTCAAAGAAGTTCACCAGCTCAAACGTGTCATTGGCAGCTGCCATCCACTTCGCCGGGTTGCTCACCTTGTAGTAAGCTTCAAACCCGAGCTCTTCGAGCCGGCGGTCAGCCAAATACTTCACATACTGGTTAATGTAGTCGGCGTTCAGACCCAAAATACCGTTTGGCAGTAGGTCCCTGTTGTATTCCTCTTCCATCTCCACGCCGTCTAGAATCATCTGCCGGATCTCATCAGCAAACTCTGGCGTCTGCAAATCTTCGTTCTCTTCCAGGGTGGTCAAAATGAGGTTAATGCCGAACTTCAGGTGCAAGCTCTCGTCGCGCACCACCCACGAAATCAAGCTGGCGAAGTTGCGCAGCAAGTTGCGCTGACGGAAACTCAAAGCGACCATAAAGCCGCTATAGAACCAAATGCCTTCCAGAATAATGTTGTAGGCGATGAGGTTGCGAATGAAGTCCTTCTTACCCTCAGTGGTTGTGATGTCCAGCGTGTCTTCGGTCATGCGCTTGATGAACTTGGTTTCAAACGCTTCCTTGCGGGCCATGCTCGGGGTTTCGACATGCGCGGCATAGGCCGATTTGCGGTCAATCGGGAAGGTTTCCAGCACATACTCAAAGGCCATACAGTGGTTGGCTTCTTCCCACATCTGTTTTGCGAGGTACAGGTGACACTCGGCAGCGTTGACGTACGGATAGACACCGAAAGCCAGCGCTTTGTTCACCAAAAGCTCGTTTGGGTTGAAGTAGCTCATGAGAAAAGTCAGCGCATGACGTTCTTCGTCGCTCATTTTATGCCAGTCGCTGAGGTCCTGACCAAGCTGGATTTCGTTCGGGAACCAGGTGTTGGCGACCGCTTGGTTGTAGAGGTCGTAGGCCCAATCGTAGTGAACGGGCTTCAGGAGCAAGCCGTCCTGGATGCCCGTGCCGAGGATGCCGGCCATTATTGGCACCCTTCGCACATTAAAGCGTCGCCCGGGTCGACAATGGCGTCGTCGTTGAACGGTACGCCAGCGGCCTTGGCCTTCATTTTCTGCTTCTCGATAGCTACTCTCTGGGAAATCTCCTTAAGCTTTTCTTCCCAGCCGGCCTCGGTCGTGTCGATGGTTTCAATCTCATCCATCAGACCTTGCATCGTTGGATTACTACTGTGCATGATTTAGCCCTCCTTGCTTGCCGCGGCAAACCCGAAGCCAACTTTTTTGGCGCCGAGTGCAGCTGATTTGTTAACTTTTACGGTGCTCTGTTCGGCGGTGTGACGTGGTTTGACGTGCAGGTAGTAGGTGGTCTTCAGGCCCTTCTTCCAAGCCGTGCTGTAAATGTCGATGTAGTCTTCGGGGTCACGCGTCTCGAGGTACATGTTGCGCGAGATGGCTTGGTCGACCCACTTCTGCGCCCGGGCAGCGACTTCGATGAAAGCGTATGGGCTCAGCTGGAAGCTGGTCTTATACACATCTTTGATGTGCTGCGGAATGGCGTCGATGTCGGTCAGGTCGCCTTGCAGGCGCAGCACATCTTCTTTTACTTCGTCCCAGAGGCCGAGCGCCTTGAGGTCGTTGGTCAGGTTAACGTTCACTTCCAGGAACTTGCCGTTCAAAGTGGCACGGCTAAAGATCTGGCTAAACTGCGGGTCGATGCCCGGTGTAGTACCGGAAACATGTGCATTGTTGGCGGTTGGTGCAATGGCCAGAAGCGTTGCGTTACGCATCCCCTTCTTGACCTTGGCACGCAGCTTTTCCCAGTCTAATTTGTGGGCGCGTGTCACCGTCACCTTTACCTTACGGTCCTTTTCCAAGATGTCGAGCGTATCGATTGGCAACATACCTTTGCTCCAGCCACTTCCCTTGTAGTTCGGATAGCTGCCCCGCTCCTTGGCTAGGTCGGCGCTGGCGTCGATGGCGTGATAGCTAATGAACTCCAGCAGCTGGTCGATGAGCGCATAGGCCTCTTCCGACTCGTAACTATAGCCGAGCTTTTCAATGACGTCTGTAAAGCCCATTACACCAAGACCGACGGCGCGGTTTTGGAGGTTGGAATTCATGGCCTGTGGGATCGGCGTGGAAGTCAAAGTACACAGGTTATCGAGCTGACGGATCGAGCTACGCACGGCTTTGTCGAGGCGGTCCCAGTCCCAGGTTTTGTCCTCGCGCAGGTGTACCGACAGGTTAATGCTCGACAAGTTACAGACGGCGGTGTTGTCTTTGTCCTGCGGCAACGTGATTTCAGTGCAGAGGTTGGAGTGGTGAATGGTGCCGGTGTTGTTGTTCAGCGCCCGGACGTTGATGGTGTCTTTCCAGGTCAGCCACGGGTGGCTGGTGGCCTGCAAAACAGTTAAGATCTGGCGGAATTGCTCACGAGCGGGGATTTTGCTGAAATCTCGCATCTCGCCAGCTTCGGCCTTTTTGATATATTCAGCGTAGCGCGCACTAAATTCATGACCGTAGAGCTCGACGAGGTCAGGCGTTTCGGCTGGGTCGAACAGATACCAGTCTTGGTTTTTTTCGACGCGCTTCATAAATTCGTCGCTCATGTATACTGCGGTGTTCGCAATACGCGTGCGGAGATATGGGTCGCCGGAATTCTGCTTGAGGTCGAGGAACTGCGGGAAGTTGAGGTGCCAGTTTTCCATGAAGATGGCTGCGGCACCCTGCTTTTTGCCTTTGCGGCTCACGGCAAACAGGGCCGTGTCGAGCATCTTGATGAATGGAATTGGGCCGGTACTTTCGGTGTTCGTGGTCCGTACTGGGCTGCCGGCAGCGCGCAATTTCGTCACGCCGATGCCGATGCCGCCGGTACCTTTGGCAATCCACATCGTGTCGCGCACGCCGCGAGCAATCGACTCCATATCGTCTTCGATATCGAACAAGAAGCAGTTACTGAGCTGTGGAAATGAACCGCCAGCGTTAATGCGCGTGCTACCGGCTGGGTTGGCGTCGAGCTGAGAGATTTGGTCGTAGAAATCGAGGGCAATCTTGGTCGGGTCATCTTCACAGAGACTCAGGCCCATGGCGATGCGCATGGCGGTGTACTGCGGCACCTCAATCGGCTGGCTGCTGTTTTTGCGCAGCGAATAGCGGTTGCGGCGGGTAATGACGCCGAGGTAGCGCATCAGGTTGTCACGTTCTGGGTCGAGTGATTCGGCCAGTTTTTTGTGGTCGAACACTTTGGGGTCGATCATACGCGCGTCGAGCAGGCCGTCTTTGACGCCCTGCTTCAGGTAGGGCAAAAAGTTCTTGACGTGCAACTTCTTCAGCTCATCCTTGGTTTTGTAGTCACCTAAGATGTTCTTGTAGTCGTTCTTCAACTGCAAACGAGCAGCGATAGTATCGAAATCTGGGTCGTCCTTCACATTCTGCAAAGCCGCCTGGATTACCGCTTCGTCCAGCTGCTCGGTAGTAATGCCGTTGAATAAGGTCAGCTGGACCTCGGTCGCGACCTGCACGACCTTGGAAATCTGGTCCGGCAAGCCAGCACTTGCCTCTACCAAAGCCAGATTTATCTTGTTGGCGTCAAACGGCTCCCGCGAACCGTCACGCTTGACCACATGGATTTCGTCCATGGTTACCCTCCTGATTAGTCGTCGACGGACACCTCACATACCCGGCGACTCGATTTGTATTTTGATTTGTCTCTCGGCCTTAGGAAGCTTCGTAGTGATCCCCACCACTACGCACGTTTTCCCAGATCCTTAAGATATATGATAGCCGGCCGCTGCATAAATTAACAGCAGCGGTTTGGTGTTTCCGCTTTTCTGAACAATCTTTGTCCAGCGAAGTGCCCGACTACTTGCTGGCGTTTTTCATGTGGCTTCGACACCACATTTAGCGCTTAGTTTTAAGTATACAACGCTACTTGCTGGCGGTGTCAATGCCATAATCGTAATAGATTTTACTACGCGTTTTGGCCCTCGACGGCCTAAAGCAAATTGCGGCTTAGGTTGCTACTGAAGGGATACAAAAGAGCGGCGGCTATAGCGTGTAATACCCAGGCCGACCAGCGTCATCCCGGCAAAGAACAAGATGGGAGGTACGATGTCGGCAGGAGGCGTCCCAAAACCCGTACTCGGTGCGGCGGGAATTGCTGGCGCTAGAATAGCGAGGCCAACTGGGTCCTGAATGATGCCATTCACTGCTCCGTCCCGGTCAAACGGGCCGCCGTCTGTAATCGTATAGGTTACGATCGTTTTACTTACGCCACCGACCGTCTTGGTACCGAACACCGCTCCAGGCACGGTCGTATAGGCACTCGTCGCAGGGTTGTAGTAGCGTAAAATGAGACTCCCGGTATATAGCTTGTCATAAATGATAGTCACTGGAACGCTCGCACCGGGTGTCAAACAATACAGATCAAAGGATGCCATATTAACCTGCGAAAGATAGCCAGTGTCGGACTTAAGGCCGCTGGACGCAACTGACTGCGCGTTATCCAGCGTACAATTTGATGCGCTCGGAATAGTAATGGTCCCTGGAACATTTCCGGCGTCAATGATGTTCGCCACGTTCGCCTGGAACGCATCAGCCACGCCGTCGCCATTGGCATCGCCGCTGTTTGGAATCCAAGCCGGGGTTGCAAAGCCAGCCGCAGCCCGAAGTGCGGGATAGCCCGAAGTTGTCGCCTTCCAAACGCTGGTAAAGTCCCAGGTATTCAGCGGTGCATTGGTAGCATTATTCTTGAAATAGTTCGGCGAAGCACTTGCCACATCCACCCCAGTACAAGCAGTCGATCCGTTAGCCGTGCATGCACTTAGCCCTGCAACCGTTTGGTCGAAATAATTATTCGTAGAGGTACCGTTG